>Ga0255336_100551_pt1 | contig 53542 bp, 49 predicted proteins | sample MeOH1_35cm_T3_17_FD_189102 | JGI IMG/M metagenome (GOLD analysis project Ga0255336, IMG submission 189102) | Sandy soil microbial communities from University of British Columbia, Vancouver, Canada - MeOH1_35cm_T3_179 | ecosystem: Engineered > Artificial ecosystem > Sand microcosm > Unclassified ... | reverse complement strand
CAGCGCATCGGCGACCTGTGCTGGGCCGCGGGCGACATGCGTTCGCGCGGCTTCCTGCTGGGCGGCACCTCGGGCCGCACCACGCTCAACGGCGAAGGCCTGCAGCACGAAGACGGCCACTCGCACGTGTTCCACGCCGCCATTCCGAACTGCATCTCCTACGACCCGACCTTCCAGTACGAGCTGGCGGTGGTGATGCAGGACGGCATGCGCCGCATGTACGTGGAGCAGGAAGACGTCTATTACTACCTGACGGTGATGAACGAGAACTACGAGCATCCGGAAATGCCGGCTGGCGTGGAGCGCGACATCGTCAAGGGCATGTACCAGTTCCGCAAGGGCGTGGAGAACAGCAACGCGCCGCGCGTGCAGCTGCTGGGCTCGGGCACGATCTTCCGCGAGGTCATCGCCGCGGCCGAGCTGCTCAAGAAGGACTGGGGCGTGGAGTCGGACCTGTGGAGCTGCCCGAGCTTCACCGAGCTGGCCCGCGAAGGCCACGACGCCGAGCGCTTCAACCTGCTGCACCCGACCGAGACGCCGCGCGAGTCGTTCGTCGCGCAGAAGCTCAAGGGCGTGCGCGGCCCGGTGATCGCCTCGACCGACTACGTCCGCGCGTTCGCCGAGCAGATCCGTTCGTTCGTGCCGCGCCGCTACGTGGTGCTGGGCACCGACGGCTTCGGCCGCTCGGATACCCGCGAGAAGCTGCGCCACTTCTTCGAGGTGGACCGCCACTGGGTGGCGCTGGCCGCACTGAAGGCGCTGGCCGATGAAGGCGCGATCGGCCGCGACAAGGTGGCCGAAGCCATCAAGAAGTACAACCTCGACCCCAGCAAGCCGAACCCGATGTCGGTCTAAGCCGGCTGACTGCACGAAACCCCCGCAGGAGCGGCAGCCGCGCCGGGGCGGCCGGGCTGAAAGCCCGGCGCCTTGCGGCGCGGCGGCGTGACAGATCCGGGCGGTGAGGGTACCCTCGCCGCTGGTGCTTGCCGTGCCCGCCGTCCTGCCCAGGAGACACTGAATGAGTCAAGCGATTGAAATCAAGGTGCCGGATATCGGCGATTACGACGCCGTTCCCGTCATCGAAGTGCACGTGAAACCGGGCGACACCATCCAGGCCGAGGACGCCCTGGTGACACTGGAGTCGGACAAGGCCACGATGGACGTGCCGTCGCCGCAGGGCGGCGTCGTCAAGGAAGTCAAGATCAAGGTCGGCGACAACGTCTCCGAAGGCGCCGTGCTGGTGATGCTGGAACCGGCCGGCGCCGCCGCCGCACCCGCGCCGGCCGCGCCGGCACCGGCCCCCGTGGCCGCTGCGCCCGCGCCCGCTGCCGCGCCGGCCCCGGCGCTCGCCAGCGCGCCCGCGCCGGCCGCCGCCACCGGCCCCATCGAGGTCAAGGTGCCGGACATCGGCGACTACGACGCGGTGCCCGTGATCGAAGTCCACGTCCAGCCCGGCGACACCATCAAGGCCGAGGACGCGCTGGTCACGCTGGAATCCGACAAGGCCACGATGGACGTGCCTTCGCCCGCCGCCGGCGTGGTCAAGGAAGTCAAGGTCAAGATCGGCGACAACGTGTCCCAGGGCACGCTGATCCTGATTCTCGAAGGCGCGGGCGCCGCGCCTGCCGCCAGCGCCCCGGCGCCGGCCGCCGCCGCGCCCGCGCCGGCTGCTGCCGTTGCCGCGGCACCGGCGCCGCAGGCCGCGCCGGCTCCCGCCGCTGCGCCCACTGCCGCGCCCGCCGCCGGCGTGACCGGCGCCGCCGCCCACGCCAGCCCCTCGGTGCGCAAGTTCGCGCGCGAGCTCGGCGTGGACGTGTCGCGCGTGCCGGGCACCGGCCCCAAGGGCCGCATCACGCAGGACGACGTGCAGCGCTTCGTCAAGGGCGTGATGAGCGGCCAGACCGCCGCCCCGGCGCAAGCCGCGGCCGCCCCGGCCGGCGGCGCGGGCCTGAACCTGCTGCCGTGGCCGAAGGTCGATTTCACCCGCTTCGGCGAGATCGACAGCAAGCCGCTGTCGCGCATCAAGAAGATCTCGGGCGCCAACCTGCACCGCAACTGGGTCATGATCCCGCACGTCACCAACAATGACGAGGCGGACATCACCGAGCTGGAAGCCTTCCGCGTGCAGCTCAACAAGGAAAACGAGAAGTCGGGCGTCAAGGTCACGATGCTGGCCTTCATCATCAAGGCCACCGTGGCGGCCCTGAAGAAATTCCCGAACTTCAACACCTCGCTCGACGGCGACAACCTCGTCTACAAGAAGTACTTCAACATCGGCTTCGCGGCCGATACGCCGAACGGCCTGGTCGTGCCGGTGCTGAAGGACGCGGACAAGAAGGGCGTGCTCGAGATCAGCCAGGAAATGGGCGAGCTCGCCAAGGCCGCGCGCGACGGCAAGCTCAAGCCGGACCAGATGCAGGGCGGCTGCTTCTCGATCTCGTCGCTCGGCGGCATCGGCGGCACGCATTTCACGCCGATCATCAACGCGCCGGAAGTGGCCATCATGGGCGCCAGCAAGTCGTACATGAAGCCGGTCTGGGACGGCAAGCAGTTCGTGCCGCGCCTGGTGCTGCCGCTGTCGCTGTCGTACGACCACCGCGTCATCGACGGCGCCGAGGCGGCGCGCTTCAACGCGTATCTCGGCCAGTTGCTGGCGGACTTCCGCCGCATCATCCTTTAAGGCGGGCAGGGCGCGCGCGGCCCGCCGCGCGCGCCTGTCGCCGGCCCGGGCGCCGCCCGCCGGCAGGCCCACGGCCCAACAGGAAGCGAAATCCATGACCACCTGTGTCGTCGTCAAGAAGGCCGGTGAAGTGGCGATTGCCGCCGATGCGCTGGTGACGTTCGGCGACACGCGGCTCACGCGCGCCTACGAGCGCAACCAGAAGGTGTTCCCGGTGGGCGAGAGCTTCGTCGCGCTGGCCGGGACCACGGCGCATTTCCCGGTCATGCGCAGCCTGCTGGCCGGGCTCGGCGAGGACTGCCGGCTGGGCTCGCGGGACGAGGTCTTCCGGACCTTCCTCAAGGTGCACGAAAAGCTCAAGAACGAGTATTTCATCAACACCAAGGAAGACGAGGACGACCCCTACGAGTCATCGCAGATCGTCTGCCTGATCGCCAATCCGGCGGGCATCTTCGGCGTCTACTCGTATCGCGAGGTGTTCTCGTTCGACCGCTTCTGGGGCATCGGCTCGGGGCGCAACTATGCGCTCGGCGCCATGCACGCGGTGTTCGAGCGGCCCGGGCTGGGCGCGGCGGACATCGCCCGCATCGGCGTGGACGCGGGCGTGGAGTTCGACAAGAGTTCGGCGGGGCCGATCGAAGTACAGGTGGTGCAGTTGCGCGACATGCCCGGCGACGGGGCAACCAATAACGACGGCGCGGCCCGCATCTGAGGCGGGGCGCGTTCTTGAGGAGCAAAGCATGAGTGTGATCGAAGTCCAGGTGCCGGATATCGGCGATTTCGACGCGGTGGAAGTCATCGAGGTGCTGGTCAAGGCCGGCGACACGATCGAGCTGGAGCAGTCGCTGATCGTGCTCGAGTCCGACAAGGCCAGCATGGACGTGCCCGCCTCGGCCGCCGGCAAGGTGGTCGAGGTGCGCGTGAAAGTGGGCGACAAGGTCGCCAAGGGCGCCGTGATCTGCACGGTGGAAAGCGAAGCGGCCGCCAAGCCGGCCGCCCCGGCGCCCGCGCCGGCAGCCGCGCCCGCCGCCGCTCCGGCCCCGGCAGCGGCTCCCGCCGCCGCCACGCACGCCGGCAGCGCCGACATCACCTGCGAGATGCTGGTCCTGGGCTCGGGTCCCGGCGGCTATTCGGCCGCCTTCCGCAGCGCCGACCTCGGCATGAACACGGTGCTGGTCGAGCGCTACGGCACGCTCGGCGGGGTCTGCCTGAACGTGGGCTGCATCCCGTCCAAGGCGCTGCTGCACAACGCCGCCGTGATCGACGAAGCCAAGGCGCTGGCCGCGCACGGCATCCTGTTCGGCGAAGCCAAGATCGACCTCGACGGCCTGCGCCACTACAAGGACACGGTGGTCGGCAAGCTCACCGGCGGCCTGTCCGGCATGGCCAAGACCCGCAAGGTGCAGGTGGTGCGCGGCATCGGCACCTTCCTCGACCCGCATCACCTCGAAGTGCAGGAAACCGAAGGCGAGGGCAAGGCCACCACCGGCAAGAAGACCGTGATCCGCTTCGAGAAGGCGGTGATCGCGGCCGGCAGCCAGGCGGTCAAGCTGCCGTTCATTCCCGAGGACCCGCGCATCATCGATTCCACCGGCGCGCTGGAGCTGCCAGAAGTGCCGAACAAGATGCTGGTCATCGGCGGCGGCATCATCGGGCTGGAAATGGCCACCGTGTACAGCACGCTGGGCGCCAGCATCGACGTGGTGGAAATGCTCGACGGCCTGATGCAGGGCGCCGACCGCGACCTCGTCAAGGTCTGGGACAAGATGAACAAGCAGCGCTTCGGCAAGGTCATGCTCAAGACCAAGACCGTGGGCGTGGAAGCCAGGCCGGACGGCATCTACGTCAGGTTCGAGGGCGAGCAGGCGCCGGCCGAGCCGCAGCGCTACGACCTCGTGCTGGTCTCGGTGGGCCGCGTGCCCAACGGCAAGAAGATCGGCGCCGAGAAGGCCGGCGTGGCCGTGACCGAGCGCGGCTTCATCGACGTCGACAAGCAGATGCGCACCAACGTGCCGCACATCTTCGCCATCGGCGACATCGTCGGCCAGCCGATGCTGGCGCACAAGGCGGTGCACGAGGCGCACGTCGCCGCCGAGGCCGCGCACGGCGAGAAGGCCTACTTCGACGCCAAGCAGATCCCGTCGGTGGCCTTCACCGATCCTGAGGTGGCCTGGGCCGGCGTGACCGAAGACCAGTGCAAGGCGCAGGGCATCAAGTACGCCAAGAGTGTGTTCCCGTGGGCCGCTTCCGGCCGCGCCATCGCCAATGGCCGCGACGAAGGCTTCACCAAGCTGATCTTCGACGAGGAAACCCACCGCATCATCGGTGGCGGCATCGTCGGCACGCATGCCGGCGACCTCATCAGCGAAGTGTGCCTGGCGATCGAGATGGGCGCCGACGCGGTGGACATCGGCAAGACCATCCATCCGCACCCGACGCTGGGCGAATCGATCGGCATGGCAGCCGAGATCTACGAAGGCGTCTGCACGGACGTGCCGCCGCCGCGCAAGCGCTGAACGGCGCGGTAGTCCTGGCCCGCCGCGAGGCCCGCCATTGCGGCGGGCCTTTTTCTTGCCCTTAAATCGCAATTAACGGCCAGATAATCAAGCCAACCGACCGCGCGGCCATGCCGCGGCATGCCGGCATGCATGGCCGGGGAGGGGATGTGCGGGGGCAGCGGCGGGCGCGCCCGCGATGGGGCGCGGCCTTGCCGCGGGGGCGCTTTGTTCCTGCTTCACTTGTTTCCCTTCAGCGGGCAGGTGCTGAAGCCCAGGATGGGATACAGCGGGCAAAAGCCAGCCAGGCCGGTGAGCAGCGGCACCAGGCCCAGCCAGCCCCACCAGCCCACCGTGCCCGTGGCCGCGAGGGCAACCAGCACCACGCCCACGAGGATGCGCAGGACACGATCGATACCGCCGACATTGGATTTCATAAGACCTCCTGTTGACAACGAAAAAACGGACAAAAAACGGATTAGGAAGCGGACAAGAAAGACGGCTCAGTCCGCCATGACCCGGCGATTCCACGGCGCCTTCATCAACACGCGCGCCAGCCCGCAGTAGCCGGAGACGCCCGCGAACAGCAGTCCCGCGCCGACGAAGCCGGCCAGTGCCAGGAACCACGGCGACACGGTGATGCCCAGCGCGGTGCCCAGCAGGACCAGCGCGCCCGCGGCGATCTGCACCTGGCGCTGCAGTTCCAGTGGCTGGCGGGCATCGGCCACCACGGGCAGGCCGGCGCGCTTCCAGCCATCCAGCCCGCCTTCGAGCAGATAGCCTTCCCCGGCCACGCAGGCGCGCAGCCGCTGCGCGTTCATCTGCGTGCGGTTGCCCGAGCGGCAGTAGAAGATGACCACCGCCGCGCCGTCGGCCGGCAGCGGCTGCGCCGCAAGCCGGTCCAGCGGCATGTGGCGCGATTCGGCAATGTGCTCGCGGGCGCGTTCGTCGGCGGCGCGGATGTCCACCAGCACCGCGCCGTGGTCCAGGCGCTGGCGGGCCGCTTCGGGAGACAGGGTCTTCAGGGTCATGTCGGGTACGTCGCAACAATAGTGGATCAGGGGCAGAAGATGTCCTTGAGCGTAGCGATGAGCTTGGCCACATTCGGGTCCTCGACCCGGTAGTACAGCGTCTGCGCTTCGCGCCGGTACATCACCAGACCTTCCTCGCGCATCCGGGCCAGATGCTGCGACAGCGCAGAAGGACTGAGGGCGACGAATTCATTGATCGCGCCCACGGTCATCTCGCCGTGCTCCAGCAGCAGGCACAGCACCAGCAACCGGTTGGGGTTGCCCACCGCCTGCAGCAGCGCGGCGGCCTGTATGGCACTGTCCTGCAAGCGTTCAAGATCGGATTTGCGTTGGGTCATGCTTCGGGGGCTCTTTCGGCGTACATCATATTTTAGAAACTTCTAAATTAGAATAAACTAAATTAAGCGTTTCGGGAAGGGCTGGCTCGCCATCCGATCCGCCACGCGATCCGCCATTCACCCTCGACAAGGAAGCTCCCCGTGACCACGCAATACAAGCAACTCACCCAGCGCATCTCCGGCAACCTCGCTCAATTGCACACGACCCAGGCCGGCGTGATGAAAGGCTTCGGCGACCTGGGCAAGGCCGCGATGGCGGGCGGCGCGCTCGATCCCAAGACCAAGGAACTGATCGCGCTGGCCGTGGGCGTGGCCGCGCGCTGCGACGGCTGCATCGGCTTCCACACCAGGGCGCTGGCGCGGCTGGGCGCGACCACGGAGGAGGTGCACGAAGCGCTGGGCGTGGCCATCTACATGGGCGGCGGCCCGGTGGCCATGTATGCCGCCAATGCCGTGGCCGCCTTCAATGAATTCGCCGCGCCCGCGCAGGCCTGAACAGGAGGGGGAAGAAGGATGCGGACCGCCGCATCAGGGTGGCCGCGTGGCCGCGCGCGAATCAGGCGTGCCGCGCGACGGCCTGCCGGCGCAGCCGGTCGATGCGCGCCCGGCGCCGGGCAGAAAAAAACCCGGCGCATGGCCGGGTATTAACGGTATTGGAATACAAGAAACCGGATACCGAGGAGACATCGGTGGAGGGCGGGGAACCGGTGGTTCGTGGTTCCCGCTTGCCTTCGTTGGCAAAACGCGCCGGCGCGTGCCATGCGTGCTTTGCCAACGAACCGGCCGGAGCCGGTCCGTCTGCCGCGTGCGCTGCTTAGGCGGCGGTGGTGGTGGCCTTCTTGGTCGCGGTGCGAGCCGAGGCGCTGGCTTGCTGGGCGGCCTTGGTGGCGGCCGAGGCGGCTGCCTGGAAGTTGCTTTCAGCGATTTCCACAGCCTGCTTGGTGGCCTTCTGGACCGACTCGTAGGCGTTGTTGGCGGCGCTGATCGCCGACTTCACGATGGCCACGGTGGATTCCGAACCGGCCGGGGCGTTCTTGGCGAAGTTCTCGACCAGGGCTTGCACCTTCTTCGAGCTCTCGGCCAGCTGGGCTTCGGCGACCTTGGTGAATTCCGACTGGGTTTCCGAGGCGATTTCATACAGGTGGCGGCTGTAGGCCAGGGTCTTTTCGGCGACCGGCTGGACCAGCGAAGCCTGGATGGCCAGGAATTCCTGGGGATCCTTGGCGGACAGCGCCTTCTTGGCGTTGTCGACGTTTTCTGCGAAAGTCGCCTTGACCACTTGCAGGTTCAGCTCGACCAGCTTTTCAACGCCTTCGAATGCCTTGGTGGTCAGGCCGAAGATGGTTTCCAGGTTGGCTTTTTGCGCTGCAGCGACTTGTTCCGGGGTGAAGTTCATGCGAGTCTCCAATGATGAAGTTCAAGATCATGCAAAATTAGGCCGCCCAGATGTCAAAGCCATGACGAATAGCAGTCTCTCGTCAGCCAGCCCCAGGCGCAGGAGGTTGCCGACACGCTCCGCCTGCTTGGCAAAGTCGGATGGTGCGCCGCAACAATTCCAATTGTAGGGAAAAGAAAAAGGCTGTCAAGGTCTTCTTGTGCATTGCACAAATAAATCTCCCCGAAGTCCTCGCTGACCGTCCTCCCGGAAGCCGATGCCGGTGGCGCATGCCGCACGTGAAACCGTTGGCGGCACGGTGTTTCCCGGGCCGGGGCGGGGCGCCTGGCGCCGTACGCCCGCGGCGCGGCAGTGCTACCATCGCGGTCTGCCGGAAGCGCCGTTTCCGCAGGCGCAGCCGGCCGCGCCACGCCGGTTTCCCGTTGCCCATGCTTGCCTTCTACGCCGATCATTTCGTCCTGCCGCTGCCCGAGGGCCATCGTTTCCCGATGCGCAAGTACAGCATGCTCAGGGACGCGGTCGGGCGCGAGGTGCCGGGGCTGACGCTGGCCGAGGCGCCGCGCGCCGGGGACGACGCCCTGCTGCTGGCGCATACCCGCGAATACGTCGACAGCGTGTCGCGCGGCCAGCTCGATCCGGCGCGCCAGCGCGAGATCGGCTTCCCGTGGTCGGAGGCGATGGTGGAGCGCTCCCGGCGCTCGGCCGGCGCCACCATCGCGGCCTGCCGCGCCGCGTGCCGGGAGGGCATCGCCGTCAACCTCGCCGGCGGCACGCATCACGCCTATGCGGACAAGGGCGGCGGTTTCTGCGTGTTCAACGACGCCGCCGTCGCCGCCCGCCAGTTGCGCCGCGACGGACTGGCCGGGCGCGTGGCGGTGGTGGACCTCGACGTGCACCAGGGCAACGGCACCGCCGCCATCCTGCGCGGCGATCCCTTCGTCTTCACGCTGTCGCTGCATGGCGAGAAGAACTATCCGTTCCGCAAGGAAGCCAGCGATCTCGACGTCGGCCTGCCGGACGGCTGCGGCGACGACGTCTATGCCGAGGCGCTGCAGGGCGCGCTCGATACGCTGTTCGCCCGCTTTGCCCCGGACCTCGTGATCTATCTGGCCGGCGCCGACCCGCATGAAGGCGACCGCCTCGGCCGCCTCAAGCTGACGCTGGCCGGGCTGGCGCGGCGCGACCGCATGGTGTTCGACGCGGCCTGGCAGCGCGGCCTGCCGGTCGCCGTGGCGATGGCGGGCGGCTACGGCAACCGCATCGAGGACACCGTGGCGGTGCACACCCAGACGGTCGCGCTGGCGGCGCAATATCACGCGCGCCGGCGTGCCGCCACGGCCGCGATGGCGTTGCCCTGACGACGCGCCGCCGAAGCCTGCCCTCCCGCCACCGATCTGCCACCACGCTCCCGCCACCGATGAAACCGACCGCCGACACGCGCAGCGCCTACCGCCACTTCCAGCCCATCACCACGCGCTGGATGGACAACGATGTCTATGGCCACGTCAACAACGTCGTCTACTACAGTTATTTCGATACCGTCGTGAACACCTACCTGATCCGTCAGGGCGTGCTCGACATCGAGGCGGGCGAGACCATCGGGCTGGTGATCGAGACGCAGTGCAACTACTTTTCCGCGCTGAGCTTTCCCGATACGGTGGTGGCGGGGCTGCGCGTGGCGCGGCTCGGCAATTCCAGCGTGCGCTACGAGGTGGGCCTGTTCCGCAACGACGAAGAGATTGCCGCAGCACAGGGGCATTTCGTGCACGTCTACGTGGACCGCGCCACGCGCCGCCCGGTGCCGCTGCCGGCGGCGCTGCGCGATGCGCTGCGGCCCCTGGTGCATGAGACGCCGGGAAATGGGGCCGGACAATGAGACCGGGGCAGTGAGACAACAAGGATAAACGTATGGATTCGCAGCAAAGACGCGACGCCGCGGCGGTTGACCAGGCGATCATCACGCGGCGCTCGGTGCGCGCTTTTCTCGATACGCCGGTGCCGCGCGAGATGGTCAGCGAGATCCTGGCCGTGGCCAGCCGCGCGCCGTCGGGCACCAACGTGCAGCCGTGGCGGGTCTACGTGCTGACCGGCGAGGCCAAGCTCAAGCTGTCGGCCGACGTGCTGGCGGCGTATGACGATCCGCAGCGCGACAGCAAGTACCGCGAGGAATACCCGTACTACCCGCGCGAGTGGGTCAAGCCGTATATCGACCGCCGGCGCAAGGTGGGCTGGGACCTGTACAGCCTGCTGGAGATCAGCCGCGAGGACAAGGCGCGCATGCATGCGCAGCATTCGCGCAACTTCACCTTCTTCGATGCGCCGGTGGGCATGATCTTCACCATCGACCGCATCCTGGAGCAGGGCAGCTGGCTCGACTACGGCATGTTCCTGCAGAGCATCATGGTGGCGGCGCGCGCGCGCGGGCTCGACACCTGCCCGCAGGCCGCGTTCACGCAGTTCCATGCGGTGATTTCCAGCCACCTGCGGCTGACCGGGGACGAGATGGTGGTGTGCGGGATGGCGCTTGGCTATGCCGATCCCGCGGCCATAGAGAATACCCTTAGCACGGAACGTGAACCGGTAAGCGAGTTCGCGCGTTTCCTTTCTTGAGGGCGATCACGGGACGGCGCGATGCGGGCCGTCCCGGTTGCATGCCGCCGCGCCGGCAAGTGCCGCGCGGCCCGCGCAAATGCGCTGGCCGCGCGTTGCCGGGGGCGGCGTGCGGTGGAATTACCACAGTCCGAGTCGGGCGCGCAGCACGTGTTGTGTGATGCTTGGCTCGCTTTTTCCGTAATGCGGAATTGTTTGCAAATCGAACTTTAAAGAGGCTTCGTAAGTCTTTAATCTTGCTAACAATTTCTTTTTTTCCTAAACTGGCGCCATCCTAGCTGCGCGCTGAATGAATCATGTTCCGGTCTGATTCCTCCCTATTTTCCAGATTCTTCGGCTCTGTCCCTTTGACTGCGGTCGCGGCTTCAGTGCTGCTGTCCGTTTCCATGCTGGCCGTTCCCACGGCCGATGCCGCCACCAAGGCGGAAACGACAAAGTCTAAAAAGTCGGCAAAAATCTCGAAGTCCGAGAAAAAGCCGGCGACTCCTTCTAAAACTGTCGCTGGGCGCGCTGCGCCGCGCAAGGTTGTCGTGCTCAAGAACGGCCGGCACCAGGTGGTCGCGCAACGCCAGGCAGCGCCGGTGCGCGCCGCGTTCACGCCGGCCAAGCCGTCGCTGGGCGAGGCGCTCGGCCTGCGCAACACCGAGGACTCGCTCGCCCTGCGCTCCAGCGTGGCGCTGGTGATGGACCAGAACAGCAACGAAGTGCTGTTCCAGAAGAATTCCGCCGCGGTCCTGCCGATCGCCTCCATCACCAAACTGATGACGGCGCTGGTGGTGATGGACTCGCACCTGCCGATGGATGAAGTCCTGACCATCGGCGAGGAAGACCGCGACAACGAGAAGCACAGCAGCTCGCGCCTGCGCTTCGGCACGCAGCTCAGCCGCCAGGAACTGCTGCTGCTGGCGCTGATGTCCTCCGAGAACCGCGCCGCTTCCGTGCTCGGCCGCAGCTACCCGGGCGGCCTGCCGGCCTTCGTGCAGGCGATGAACCGCAAGGCGCGCGAGCTCGGCATGAACGACAGCCACTTCGTCGATTCCAGCGGCCTGTCGAGCGGCAACGTCTCGAGCGCCGTGGACCTGGTGCGCATGGTCAACGCGGCCTACCGCAACCCGACCATCCGCGAGTTCACCACGCAGACCGAGCATGAAGTCAACGTGCTGGGCCGCACCCAGCACTACGTCAGCACCAACCGCTTGGTGCGCGGCGGCAACTGGGAGATCGGCCTGCAGAAGACCGGCTTCATCTCCGAGGCCGGCCAGTGCCTGGTGATGCAGGCGCGCGTGAACGGCCGCAACGTGGTGATGGTGTTCCTCGACTCGGTGGGCAAGCTGTCGCGCTTCGCCGATGCCACCCGCGTCAAGGACTGGCTGGAGCATTCGCCGTCCGGCCCGGCGCCGCATCCGTTCCCGGCCTCGCCCAACCTGACGCAGGCGCCCGCCAACAGCCCGCAGGCCGTGCTGGCTGCCCAGCAGGCGCGCGGCATCTGATGGCCGCGGCGGTGACGGGCTGAGCCGCTGCGCGGCTCGGGTCGTCCGCCGATGTCCCGTAATGAAAAAACGCGCCGTCCCCGGCGCGTTTTTTTGTCGCCGTCACGGCGGCGATGCGCTTACAGCAGCTTGCCGGGATTCATGATGCCGGCCGGGTCGAGCAGTTGCTTGATGCCCTGCATCAGGCGCAGTTCCAGCGGGTCCTTGAGGCGCAGGAAATCGTCGCGCTTGAGCTGGCCGATGCCGTGCTCGGCGCTGATGCTGCCGCCGTAGCGCGCCACTTCGTCCAGCACTTCGGCGGTCAGCGCCTTGCCGTGCACGGCCGCCCAGTCGCGTTCCGCGCCGGCCGGGCGCGACAGGTTGTAGTGCAGGTTGCCGTCGCCGAAGTGGCCGAAGATGAACGGGCGGATGCTGGGGCTGGCGGCTTTCAGGCGCGCTTCCATCGACGCCATGAAGGCCGGGATCTGCTCGATCGGCAGCGACACGTCATGCTTCAGGTGGGGGCCGTCCGCGCGCTGCGCCTCGGAGATTTCCTCGCGCAGCTTCCACAGGCTCTGCAGTTGCGCCAGCGAGGCCGAGACCGCCGCGTCGAGGCACAGCTCGCGCTCCAGCGCTTCGCCGATCACGCGCTCGAGCAGGGCACCCAGCGCGGCCTCGTCGGTGGTGTCGGCCAGTTCCACCAGCACGTAGGCGGGATAGCGCTGGCCGAACGGCTCCTGCACGCCCTCCGCGTGGCGCAGCACGAGGTCCAGGCAGTCGCCGGTGAAGAACTCGAACGCCTGCAGCCGCGCGCCGCATTGCTCGAACAGCAGCTCGAACAGTTCCAGCGACTGTTGCGGCGACGCCACCGCCGCCAGCACCACCGAGCGCGCGTCGGTGCGCGGGAACAGGCGCAGCGAGGCGGCGGTGATGACGCCGAGCGTGCCTTCGGAGCCGATCAGCAGTTGCTTGAGGTCGTAGCCGGTATTGTCCTTGCGCAGCGCGCGCAGACCGTGGAAGACCTCGCCGTTCGGCAGCACCGCTTCCACGCCCAGCACCAGCTCGCGCGTCATGCCGTAGCGCACCACGTTGACGCCGCCCGCGTTGGTGGCGAGGTTGCCGCCGATCTGGCACGAGTCCTCGGCCGCCAGGCTGAGCGGCAGCAGGCGGTGGGCCTCGGCCGCGGCGCGGCGCAGGTTGCCGAGGATGCAGCCGGCCTCGGCCACCATCGTGTTGGCGATGGTATCGACCGAGCGGATCGCGTTCATGCGGTCCAGGCTCAGCACCACGTTGGCGGGGCTGCTGTCGGGCGTGGCGCCGCCGCACAGGCCGGTATTGCCACCGCGCGGCACCACCGGCACGCCGGCCTGCTGGCACAGCGCCAGGCAGCGCGCCACTTCGTCCACGCTGCGCGGGCGCACCACGGCCTGCGCGTTGCCGCGGTAAAGGCCGCGCCAGTCGGCCAGCCAGGGTGCGACCTGGTCGGGCTCGGTGGCGGCCACATCGGGGCCGAGGGCTTCGACCAGGCGGGGCAGGAAGGCGGAAGTTTGCATGGTGCTGTCCGGTAAGGCGGCGCGGCTCAGGCCGCTGGATGGGAAGGATCGGGGTGGCGCGGCGCGACCGGCAGGCCCAGCCGCGCGGCGGCGCCTTGCAGGTGCGACACCGCGGCCGCGCGCGCCAGGCCGGCGTCGCCGGCGCGGATGGCATGGAAGATCGCCAGGTGTTCCTGGTGGACCTGCTCGGACAGGCCTTCCTGCTGACGCGTGTTGCGGCGAGCGGCATGCACGGCCTGGTGCAACTGCAGATTCAGGTATTGCAGCAGTTGCAGGTAATAGGGATTGTGGGTGGCGGCGGCGATCGCCACATGGAAGGCGGTATCGGCCTCCACGCTGCGGTCCGGGTCGTGCAGTTGCGCGCCGAGCTGCGCCAGCAGCGCCTGCATCCGCGCCAGTTCCTCGGCGGTGCGCCGCTGCGCCGCGAGCGCGGCGGCGGCGCTTTCCAGGTCGAGTCGCAGCTCGTAGAGGCTGGCCAGCCCGCCGCGGTCGATGCCGATTTCCTGCGGCAGCCGGAAGCCGCCGCTGCCGGTGCGCGACAGCACCGTGCTGCCGAGCCCCTGGCGGCTTTCCACCAGTCCTTGCGAGCGCAGGTGCTCGGTGACTTCGCGGATCACCGCGGGGCTGACGCCGTAGCGCTCGGCCAGTTGCTTGCCCGAAGGCAGCCGGGCGCCGACGGGATAGACGCCGTCGGCGATTTCCGCGCGCAGTTGCTGGGCGACCTGTTCGGTCAGCGTGATGGCCTTGGTTCGCATGCCCGGCAGGATACTGCTAATCAGGTTATCTGAAAACTAAGGGTAAACGCTTGGTCTGGCAGAGGGCAGAACAAAGGGCAGACCAGGGGGAGGGGACGCCATCGCACGGGAAAGCCGCCGCACGAAGCGGTGGCACGAAGCGGTGGCGGGCGGGCACGATGCACGGCGCGCGTCCGCGGGACGCGCGCCGCCCAGGTCAGGCAGCGGCGACGTCGGTCGCGTAGCCCATGCCGCGCGAGATCTGCAGCGCGGTGTCCTTGAGGTTCTGCAGCCAGCTTTCCTGCAGGCGGTCGGCCGGGGCCGACAGCGAGAGGCCGGCGACCAGGCGGCGCGAGTCGTCGTAGATGCCGGCGGCGATGCAGCGCACGCCGAGCTCCAGCTCCTCGTTGTCGCGCGCGTAGCCGTTGGTGCGCACCCAGTTGAGCTCGCGCTCGAGCTTGATCAGGTCGGTGATCGAGGTGCGGGTGTGGCCGGCCAGCCCGGTGCGGGTGGCGTAGTTGCGCACGCGGCTGAGCTCGTCGGCCGCCAGGAACAGCTTGCCGACCGAGGTCAGATGCAGCGGCGCGCGCCCGCCAATCGCGCGCACCACCTGCATGCCGGAGCGCTCGCTGTAGGCGCGCTCGATATAGACGATCTCGTCGCCCTGGCGCACCGACAGGTTGACGGTCTGCCCGGTCACGCGGTGCAGCGCGCGCATCGGCGCCAGCGCCGCGTCGCGCACCGACAGGCGCGCCTTGACCAGGTTGCCCAGCTCCAGCAGCCGCATGCCGAGCCGGTAGCTGCCGGGATCGGAGCGGTCGACGAAGCGGCAGGCCACCATGTCGTTGAGGATGCGGTGCGCGGTGGAAGGATGCAGGCCGGTGGCCAGCGACAACTCCTTCAGGCTGACGGGATCCGCGTGCTGCGCGAGCGAATCCAGCAGGGTCATCATGCGTTCGATGACCTGGATGGATGTCTTGCCGGGTTCTTTGTCTGCGTCTGCCATGAGGAAATGTTGCCATGCGGCAAATTAAGCGGTTGCCTGATTCTATCTCGCATTGTGAAAATTTCAATAGGTGAAATGCGATTGCCGAACAAAACCTTGCATGCGCCGGCCTCGGTATAAGCCCTAGGAAATGCGCTGACATGCACTTTTCAATGGCATGAAAGTGGTTCCGACGGCTGTCCGACAGGTGCGGCACGGTGCGCGAAAGCGCATAATTGCGGGGTTTCGGGGTCTGGAAAAGGGAAACAATGCGAGTCGGCCTGTTCGCCACCTGTCTGGTGGACCTGATGCGTCCGGAAATCGGCTTCTCGGTGCTCAAGCTGCTGGAAAAGGCGGGATACGAAGTGCTGGTGCCCGAGGCGCAGACCTGCTGCGGGCAGCCCGCCTACAACTCGGGCGAGCGCGCCGTGGCGCGCGACCTCGCCGAGAAATTCCTGCGCGAGTTCGAGATGTTCGAGTACGTGGTGATCCCGTCCGGCTCCTGCGGCGGCATGGTGCTGCATCACTACGCCGACCTGCTGCGCGACGACCCCGAGCTCAACGGCCGCTACGAAAGCCTGCGCGCGCGCGTGTTCGAGCTCACCGATTTCCTCGTCAACGTGGCGAAGCTGGGCGAGTTCGATTCGACGTTCGCCGGCCGCGTCACCTACCACGATTCCTGCTCCGGGCTGCGCGAGCTCGGCGTCAAGAGCCAGCCGCGCGCGCTGCTGGCGCACCTGCCCGGCGTGCAGCTCAGCGAGATGAAGGACTGCGAGGCCTGCTGCGGGTTCGGCGGCACCTTCTCGGTCAAGTACGGCGATATCTCGACGGCCATCGTCGACGAGAAGTGCGCCAACATCAAGGCCAGCGGCGCCGATGCCGTGGTGCTGGGCGACCTGGGCTGCATCCTGAACATCGAGGGCCGGCTGCGCCGCACCGGCGACACGCGCACGCAGGTGCTGCACATCGCGCAGGTGCTGGCCGGCGACGCCTGAGTCCGCCGGATCGGAAAACAACTTCAGCGAGATCCCGCTATGCAAGTTCGCAGCATGGAATTCAAGGCGCGCGCGGGCCAGAAGCTGGCCGACCAGCGCCTGCAGCAGAACCTCAAGAAGCTCTCCACCAAATTCGTCACCGCGCGCGCCGACGCGATGCGCGACATCGATTTCGACGCCACGCGCGAAGCGCTCAAGGAGCGCCGCAACCGCGCGCTCGACAATCTCGACGTGTGGCTCGCCACCTTCGAGGAAAACGCCACGCGCCGCGGCGCCACCGTGCTGTTCGCCGAGACCACCGCGGACGCCGCGCGGCTGGTGGCGGAGATCGCGCGCAAGCACGGCGTGAAGAAGGTCATCAAGAGCAAGTCGATGGTGACGGAGGAAATGCGCCTGAACCAGGTGCTCGGCGAGATGGGCGTGCAGAGCATCGAGACCGACCTCGGCGAATACATCCTGCAGATCAACGACGCCGAGCCGCCGTCGCACATCATCGCGCCGGTGGTGCACAAGGACAAGGAAGAGATCGCCGACCTGTTCGCCCGCGTCCACCACAAGCCGCGCCTGACCGACATCCCCGAGATGACGCGCGAGGCGCGCGAGGTGCTGCGCCCGCAATTTCTCTCGGCCGACATGGGCGTGACCGGCGGCAACTTCATCATCGCCGAGACCGGCTCGGTGGCGGTAGTGACCAACGAGGGCAACGAAGGCATGTGCACGGTGATGCCGCGCGTGCACGTGGCCGTGACCGGCATCGAGAAGGTGCTGCCCACGCTGGAAGACCTCGCCACCGTGATGCGCCTGCTGCCGCGCTCGGCCACCGGCCAGGCGATCTCGAACTACTTCTCGCTGCTCACCGGCCCGCGCGCCGCGGGCGAGCGCGACGGCCCCGAGCACATGTATTTCGTGCTGGTCGACGGCGGTCGCAGCGGCCTGATCGGCGGCGAGTTCCAGGAGATGCTGCGCTGCATCCGCTGCGGCGCCTGCATGAACCACTGCCCGGTCTACCAGAAGATCGGCGGGCATGCCTACGGCTGGGTCTATCCCGGGCCGATGGGCAGCGTGCTGACGCCGAGCTATGTCGGCCTGGCCAACGCGCTGGACCTGCCGCAGGCGGCCACGCTGTGCGGCGAATGCAACCGCGTGTGCCCGGCCTCGATCCCGCTGTCGGACCTGCTGCGCAAGCTGCGTGAAAAACAGATGGAACGCGGCCTGCGGCCCTGGCAGGAGCGGCTCGGCCTCAAGGCCTGGGGCTACGTGGCCAGCCGGCCGGGCCTGTACGCGTTCGCCACCCGCATCGGCGCGCGCCTGCTGGCGCGCATGGGCGGCAGCAGCAGGCTGATCGCCAGCCTGCCGATGGCCGGCCGCGGCTGGACCGAGACGCGCGACATGCCGGCCCCGAGCGGGCGCACGTTCCGCGAACTGTACAAGGAAAGGAGGGCGCGCCGATGAGTGTTTCTGTCTCTTCCACCGGCAACGCGCCCGCGCTGGCGGGCATGCGCGCGGCGCTGGATCAGCACCTCGGCGGCACGCTGGCGGCCGACGCGCTGGTGCGCAACTGGCGCGCGGCGGCGCCCGCGCTGACGCTGCCGCCGGTGTTCGGCCAGGCGATGGAAGAACTGCTGCGCCGGCTCGAGATGTCCGCCGTGTTCGCGCAGGACAGCTGCTCGTTCTCGGGCTCGGCGGTGACGGACCAGATGAAGCGGTGGCTGGAGAAGGCGGCCGCGGCGTAGACGGCCCGCCGATGGTTCTGCCCCCTCGCCCATGCATGGGCGAGGGGGCAGAACCGCAACGTTCGAATCAGCTCAACAGCAACGCGTCGTCATCCAGTTGCTCGTGCCGCGTCTGCTCGAACATGCGCAGCAGGTCGGGCACGTCGAGTCCGGCGCGCTGTTCGCCGGACACGTCCAGCACCACCTGCCCCTGATGCAGCATCACCGTGCGCTGGCCGTAGTCGAGCGCCTGGCGCATGCTGTGCGTGACCATCATGGTGGTGAGCTTGCTGTCCTCCACGATCTTGGCGGTCAGTTCCAGCACGAAGGCGGCGGTCTTGGGATCGAGCGCGGCGGTGTGCTCGTCGAGCAGCAGGATGCGCGAGGGCTGCAGCGAGGCCATCAGCAGGCTCACGGCTTGGCGCTGGCCGCCGGAGAGCAGGCCGATGCGGTCGGTCAGGCGGTTTTCCAGGCCCAGGTTGAGCAGGCGCAGCTTGTCGCGGAACAGTTCGCGCGAGGGCTTGTTGAGCGCCGCGCGGAAACCGCGGCGGCTGCCGCGCGCCATCGCCAGCGCCATGTTTTCCTCGATCGTCAGCGCTTCGCAGGTGCCCGCCATCGGGTCCTGGAACACGCGCGCCACCAGGTGGGCGCGGTCCCACGCCGGCTTGCGCGTGACGTCGGTGTCGTCGATCGTGATGCTGCCGCTGTCCACCATCTGGTCGCCGCTGATGGCGTTGAGGAAGGTGGACTTGCCGGCGCCGTTGGAGCCGATCACGGCCACGAACTGGCCGGTGGGGATGTCCAGGCTGAGGCCGCGCAGCGCGCGCGTCTCGATCGGGGTGCCGGGATTGAAGGTCAGTTTCAGGTCTTGCGCGCGCAGCATCTCAGGCACCTCCCTTGCGGCCGAACAGCTTCTTGCGGGTTCCCGGCAGCACCAGCGCGCCGGTGACGAGCACCGCGGTGACGAGGTTCAGGTCCTGCGCCTTGAGGCCGATGAATTCGCTGTTGAGCGCCAGCGCGATGAAGAAGCGGTACAGGATGGCGCCGAGTACCACGGCCAGCGTGGTGTAGACCAGCCGGCGCGCCGGCAGGATGCTCTCGCCGATGATGACCGCGGCCAGGCCGATCACGATGGTGCCGATGCCCATCGAGATGTCGGAGCCGCCCTGGGTCTGCGCGAACAGCGCGCCGGCCAGCGCGACCAGGCCGTTGGACAGCGCCATGCCGGCCAGCGTGGCGCGGCCGGTGGCGATGCCCTGGGCGCGCGCCATGCGCGGGTTGGCGCCGGTGGCGCGCATGGCCAGGCCGAGCTGCGACGAGAAGAACCAGTCGAGGCCGAGCTTGGCCACGACCACCACGACCAGCAGCAGCGCCGGGCGCAGCACGTAGTCCGGCAGCCAGTCGGGCTGCAGGATGGTGAAGATGGTGGATTCGGTGATCAGCGGCACGTTGGGCTTGCCCATCACGCGCAGGTTGACCGAGTACAGCGCGATCATCATCAGGATACTGGCGAGCAGGTCCATGATCTTGAGGCGCACGTTGAGCCAGCCGGTGACGAAGCCGGCGAAGGCGCCCGCCACGATCGCCAGCGCGGTGGCCAGGAACGGGTCCTGGCCCGAGGCGATCAGCGTGGCGGCCACGGCGCCGCCCAGCGGGAAGCTGCCGTCGACGGTCAGGTCGGGGAAGTTGAGGATGCGAAAGGAGATCAGCACCCCCAGGGCGACGAGGCTGAAGATCAGGCCGATCTCCAGTGCACCCAGGATGGAAAAGAGGGACATGGGGAAATCCAGTTGCTGTTTCCGGCACGGGAGGCCGGATCTGAAACGCCCGGCGCACCGCCCGGGTCAGGCGGCGCGGCGCGGGCGTTCCGGGGGGCGGCCCGGATAGAGCCGCCTGCGCGCGTGCGCGCAGGCTCGGCGTGCCGTCTTACTTGATGACGGTCTTCGCTTCCTTGATCAGTTCGGGCGAGAGCGTCACGCCTTGCTTCTCGGCCGCGCCGGTGTTCACGAACAGTTCGAGCTTGTCGCTGGTCTCGGAGGCGATCGCGCCGGGCTTCTCGCCCTTCAGGATGCGCACCACCACCTTGCCGGTCTGGTGGCCGAGGTCGCCGTAGTTGATGCCCAGCGCCGCGATGGCGCCGCGCTTGACGCTGTCGGTATCGGCCGCCACCAGCGGGATCCTGGACTCGTTGGCGACCTTGACCAGGGCCTCGTACGCCGACACCACGTTGTTGTCGGTGTTGGTGTAGATCACGTCGACCTTGCCGATCAGGCTCTTGGCGGCGGCGCCGATGTCCACCGTGCGCGGCGCGGCGGCTTCCTTGAGCGCCAGGCCTTCCTTGGCCAGCAGCGCCTTCAGTTCCTTGACCACCACCACCGAGTTGGCCTCGCCGGGGTTGTAGACCATACCGACGGTCTTGACCTTGGGCACCACGCGCTTGATCAGGGCGACCTGCCTGTCCAGCGGCAGCTTGTCCGACACGCCGGTCACGTTGGTGCCGGAGGCGCTCCAGCTCTTGACCAGTTGCGCGGCGACCGGGTCGGTCACGCCGGAATACACCACCGGCACCGACTTGGTGGCGGCCACCACGGCCTGCGCCGACGGCGTGGCGATGGCGACGATCACGCTGGGCTGGTCGCCGACGAACTTGCGGGCGATCTGGGCGGCGGTGCCGGTATTGCCCTGCGCGCTCTGGTATTCCCACTTCAGGTTCTTGTCGGCGTCATAGCCGGCGGTCTTCAGCTCGTCGCGCACGCCGTCGCGGATGGCGTCCAGCGCGGGATGGTCGACGATCGAGAGCACCTTGACGGTCTGGGCCTGCACGGCGCCGCCGTACAGCAGCGCGAGGGCCACGGCGCTGGCCAGGATGGTCTTGGTCGATGTCTTCAGGCACTTCATGGTTATGATCTCCCCCGGATATGGGTTCTGGGTGGTGAGCCGCTCATTGTTTTTCACCGGTCTCAGGTCCGGTCCGCCGTCCCGGCCGGCCGCGGATCCGTGGCGGATCGGCGCGGGCCGGCCGCAGCCGTGGCGCGGCGACTTGCCTGGCGGCGGGCAGGCAGTCGCCGTGGCGCGACGGTTTGCGACGGCGATAAGCCTGCGAGGATACCATTTTCGCCGCCCGATTTGCCCGCTTTGCCCCGTTCCAGTGCGCCGGAAGGGGCCAGCCGCGGGTAGGGCGGGGCGCGGGTGGCGCGGCGCCAGGCGCGCGCCAGGCGCCTGCTTGCTGCGCGTTCTTATTGCGCCGGGTTGTTGATTTCGGCGTGGATGCGCTCGATCGCCGCGGTGACGTCTTCGGGCAACGAGCGCGCCTGCCACGCATCGACGTCCTCGCGCAGTTGCTCCAGCGAGGTGGCGCCGATGATGGTGCTCGCGGCGAACCAGCGCGAGTAGCTCCAGGCCAGCGCCAGCGTGGCCGGCGAGATGCCGTGCGCGCGCGCCAGCTTCACGTAGCGCGCCGACGCGGCCAGGCTTTCCAGGCGCAGGTAGCGCGGGCTCCAGTCGGCCGGGAAGCGGGTCAGGCGGCCCTTGGCCTGCGCGTCGAACGCGGGCTGCTCCGGCGTGCCGGCGAGGTACTTGCCGGTGAGCTGGCCGAACGCCAGCGGGCTGTACACCAGCAGGCTCACGTCGGTGCGGAAGCAGGCCTCGTCCAGGCCCTGCTCGAAGCTGCGGTTGAGCAGGTTGTACGGGTTCTGGATGGTGGCGATGCGCGGCAGGCCGTGCAGCTCGGCCTGCTTGGCGAACTCCGCCACGCCCCACGGCGTTTCGTTGGACACGCCCACGTAGCGGATCTTGCCGGCGCGCACCAGTTCGCCCATCGTTTCGAGCTGGGCCTGGATCGAGGTGCACTCGCGCTCCTTGGCCGGATCGAACTGCTTCTGGCCGAAGTTGGGCGCGTTGCGGGCCGGCCAGTGGATCTGGTAGAGGTCGATGTAGTCGGTCTGCAGGCGCGCCAGCGAGGCGTCCACCGCCTCGCGGATGCTCTGCGGCGTGAGGTCGCCGCCGTTGCGGATCCACGGCATGCGGGCCGGGCCGGCCACCTTGGTGGCCAGCACGATGCGGTCGCGCTGCTGGCGCTTGAGCCAGGTGCCGACGATGCGCTCGGTGCTGCCGTAGGTTTCGGCGCGCGGCTTGACCGGATACATCTCGGCCGTGTCGATGAAGTTGATGCCGTGCGAGACGGCGTAATCGAGCTGGCTGTGGCCTTCGGCTTCGGTGTTCTGCTCGCCGAAGGTCATGGTGCCGAGGCAGATGCGAGAGACTTCCAGGTCGCTGCGGCCCAGACGGATGGTTTCCATGACGTTCTTTGTCCTTGTCACACGGAGGAGAGTGGGATGGGGATGATACGGCGATTGGGAAAACCGCGTATGAGGCGCACATCGGGCCCACATCGGCCCCACATCGGGCCCCGCACCAGACCCGTGTCAGCCCCGCAGCGCCTCCGCGCATTCCTTCACCAGCACCGGCCCGCGGTAGATCAGCCCGCTGTAGACCTGCACCAGCTGCGCGCCCGCGGCGATCTTGGCGCGTGCGTCGGCGCCGCCGAAGATGCCGCCCACGCCGACGATGGGCACGGCCTCGCCGACCACCGCGCGCAGGCCCTCGACCACCCGCGTGGAGGCCGCGAACACCGGCCGGCCCGACAGGCCGCCGGCTTCCTCGCCGTGCGGCAGGCCCTTGACCGCGTCGCGCGCGATGGTGGTGTTGGTGGCGATCACGCCGTCGATGCGGTGGCGCACCAGCGCGTCGCCGATGTTGCCGATCTGGTCGGCGTCGAGGTCGGGGGCGATCTTCAGCGCCAGCGGCACGTAGCGCTTGTGCTGGTCGGCCAGGCGCTGCTGCGCGGCCTTGAGCGTGGACAGCAGGCTGTCGAGCTCGCTCGCGCCCTGCAGCTGGCGCAGGTTCTTGGTGTTGGGCGAGGAGATGTTGACGGTGACGTAGCTGGCGTGCGGGTAGACGCGCTCCAGGCAGTGCAGGTAATCGTCCACCGCGCGCTCGATCGGCGTGTCGGCGTTCTTGCCGATGTTCAGGCCCAGCACGCCGCCCTCGGCCTTCCACCGCGAGGCGGTGACGTTGGCGATGAAGGCGTCCACGCCGCCGTTGTTGAAGCCCATGCGGTTGATCAGCGCGTCGGCCTGGGGCAGGCGGAACATGCGCGGGCGCGGGTTGCCCGGCTGCGCGCGCGGCGTCACGGTGCCCACTTCGATGAAGCCGAAGCCGAACGCGGCCAGCGCGTCGATGTACGCGCCGTCCTTGTCCAGGCCGGCGGCCAGGCCGACCGGGTTGGGAAAGCGCACGCCCATCACGGTGCGCGGGTCGTCGGCGATGGTGTTGCCGATGCAGCCCGCCAGCCCGAGGCGCTTGGCGCGGCGCAGGTTGTTCAGCGTGAAGTGGTGGGCGTCCTCGGCATCCATCGAGAACAGGGCGGGGCGAAACAGGGGATAGAGCGCGTTCAGCACAGGGGATCAGCTTGGAAGTCGGGGCCAGGCCGGCATTGTAACGGCTGGGCCGCCCCGCGAGCGCACTGGGCGCGCCGCGCGTGGCGGCTAGAGCGTGCCGCCGGGCCCGTTCTCGCCGGGCTGCGGCGGGATCACGGGCGCGGCGGTGGGCGCGCCCTGCGGCGCCGGCGCGGCGGGCGCGTCGAACGGCCGCCACTGGTTGCCGGTCAGGACCTGGAGCGGCTGGTAGCGTGCCTTGTAGGCCATCTTGCGGCTGTCGGCGATCCAGTAGCCGAGGTACAGGTGCGGCAGCGCCAGCTCGCGCGCCTGGCGGATCTGCCACAGGATGTTGTAGGTGCCGTAGCTCGCGCCCATCTCCAGCGGATCGTAGAAGGTGTAGACGGAGGACAGGCCGTCGTCGAGCACGTCGATCATGCTGACCATGCGCAGGCGCCCGGCCTCGGGCGAGCCCGGCGGCTCGCGGAATTCCACCAGGCGCGAGTTGACGCGGCTTTGCAGCAGGAACTGCTCGTACTGGTCGCGGCTGTCCTGGTCCATGCCGCCGCCGGCGTGGCGCATCGACTGGTACAGCAGGTAGAGCGCGTAGTGTTCCTCGACGTAGGTCAGCGGCGCCACCAGCGCCTGCAGGCCCTCGTGCTGGCGCCACGCGCGGCGCTGGCTGCGGTCCGGCGCGAAGCGGTCCACCAGCACGCGGCACGGCGTGCAGGCGTGGCATTCGTCGCAATAGGGGCGGTAGGTGAAGATGCCGCTGCGGCGGAAGCCCGCGCGCACCAGCCGCGAATAGACGTCCGCGTTGATCAGGTGGGCCGGGGTGGCCACCTGCGAGCGCGCCATGCGCCCGTCCAGGTAGCTGCAAGCATAGGGCGCGGTGGCGTAGAACTGCAGCGCGGAAAGGGGTAGTTCCTTTAGCTTGCTCATTTGTCTGCGGCGGCCAGGGATGAAACGGCGATGCAAGGGAAGCCGCCGCGCGGTGTGTGGCGTGCGCTCGCGGGCGCTAGCCGCAGGCCGTGTCCGGCGCCAGGGTCCAGTGCCGGAGCACTGTCTTGTCGAAGCGCCACGGCTCGATGTCCGGCTGGCGGGTGGCAAGGCGCACATGCGCCGCGAACTCCGCGCGCGGAATCGGGCTGGCGCCGAGCGAGGCCAGATGGTCGGTTTCCTGCTGGCAGTCTATCATCGCCACGCCGTGCATGCCGAGGAACGCGCATAGCGCGGCCAGCGCGATCTTGGAGGCGTCGGTGCGGCGCGCGAACATCGATTCGCCGTAGAACATGCGCCCCAGCGCCACGCCGTACAGGCCGCCCACGCGCTCGCCGCGGTACCAGCTCTCCACGCTGTGGGCCAGGCCGTTCTGGTGCAGCGCGCCGTAGGCGGCGACGATGTCCTCGGTGATCCACGTGCCGTGCTGGCCCTCGCGCGGCGTCAGCGCGCAGGCCTGCATGACCTCGGTGAAGCCGGCGTCGACGCGGATCTCCCAGTCCGGGTCGCGCAGCACGCGCCGCAGGGTCTTGCGGAAGGTGGCGGACACGCGCAGCGCCTGCGGCGGCAGCACCATGCGCGGGTCGGTGCTCCACCACAGCACCGGCTGGCCTTCGGCGTACCACGGAAAGATGCCTTGCCGGTAGGCCAGCAGCAGGCGCTGGGCCGAGAGCTCGCGGCTGGCGGCGAGCAGGCCGGGCGCGTCCGTACCCGGGCCGAGCGCACGCTCGACCGGCGGAAACGGATCATGCGGATCCAGCCAGGTGATCATGCGGGATGGGCGGGTGCGCGGGCGGCGGGAGCGGCCTCGGGTGAAGGGATCAGGGCTCGACCGTGGCGCGGCTGGTGAGCGGGCGCATCGGCTTGTCGATGTCCAGGCTGTGCAGGCGGAAACTGCCGTCGGCCAGCCTGCCCGCCGCGCGGTCCGCGAAGAAGCAGCGCAGCGAGTGGATCACGGTGGGGAAGGCCAGCTCGTCCCACGGCACGTCGGCCTCCTCGACCAGCTTGACCTCCAGGCTTTCCTCGCCCGCGCTGATGTCGAGATCCTCCAGCGTGGCCAGGTAGAACAGGTGCACCTGGTGCACGTGCGGCACATTGAGGATCGAGAACAGCTCGCCGACCTGCACGCGCGCGCCGGCTTCTTCCAGCGTCTCGCGCGCGGCGCCCTGGGCGGTGGTCTCGCCGATCTCCATGAAGCCGGCCGGCAGCGTCCAGAAACCGTAGCGCGGCTCGATGGCGCGCTTGCACAGCAGCACCTTGTCCTCCCACACGGGAATGGTGCCGACCACGTTGCGCGGGTTGACGTAATGGATGGTGCCGCAGTTCTCGCACAGGTGGCGCGGGCGCGAGTCGCCTTCGGGGATGCGCAGCACGACCGCATGGCCGCAGTTCGAGCAGAATTTCATGAGGGGCGTCCGGGAGGAATGGCGAAAGTGTATCACCGCCCGTGGACGCTGCCGGAGCCGTGCGATGCGCTTGCGCGGGGCGCCCGGGGAATGTCCGGATGCTGGTGCGCGGGCCGGCTGCGCGGGCGGTGCGCAGCGCCGGGCGCACAAAACACGCACAAAACAAAAAACGCCCTCGGAGGGCGTCATTGTCTTGCTGCGTGGTGTTTCGACGAAGTGTTGGTTGCGGGGGCAGGACTTGAACCTGCGACCTTCGGGTTATGAGCCCGACGAGCTGCCAACTGCTCCACCCCGCGTCCGTCGAAGAAAAAGATTATAAGGCTATTCCTTTTGCATTGCAACACCCGATTCACAATTCCCTGCTAGGCGAGGCGGCGGCCCCGCCACGCGGACCGGGCGGCGCTCAGTCCTGCGCGCCGTCCGCGGCGGGCGCCTGCCACGGCGCGGCGGGGAACTGGAAGCTGTCGCGCTGGAGCAGGTCGTCGCGCTGCCAGATCACGCGGTCGGGCCGCACCGTCAGCATCCAGGTGGTGGTGGTCAGCGGCTGCGGCTCGGCGAACGCGCGCGGCGTCAGCAGCGCGGCGCAGGGGCCGTGCTCGGGATCGCGCACCGAGCTGTAGCGGATCATGCCGAGGCCGGTCTCGCGCGCGGCGCGCGCCAGCGCATGGCAGGCATCGTAGTGGTCGGGGTCGGTCCAGCGGGCCGCGTGCTCGGACAGCGGCGGCGCGTCGAGCGCGATGCCGTCGGTGCGCACGCTGACCTGGAACAGCGTGTGCGGGCGCGCGTCGATGCGCGGCAGCGCCGGGCTGTCGCGCAGGAAGCGCCAGCGCCAGTAGCCGAGCTCCGCGCACGCGGTGCGGACCTGCTCGGCGCCATAGAACACGCCCGGGTCCTGCGGGCCGCGAAAGCGCGAGCCCCACGACGAGGGCGGATAGCGGAACGGCGTGAACAGCAGGTAATGGAGATGGCGCGCCTCGGCCGGCACGGCGGGCTTGCCGGCGTCGAGCACGGCCTCCAGCACGGCCTGCTCCTCGAGGCTGTCGACCAGGGGCATGGTCGAGACCACGTGCTGCGCCTCCACCGCGCGCCAGAGCGTCAGCGCGAACGGCCGGCGCTCAGACGCGACCGCGGGTGGCATCCAGATAGTGGACGACACGTACCAGGCCCTCGGTTGTGCGGATCAGTTCGCCCGGCTTGCCGCCGAGCGCCAGGTTTTCGTTGGCCAGCCAGAGGCGGGCCTGGTCGCTGTGGCCGAGGATGGCGTCGAGCGAGCGGAACAGGCGCACGAACAGCACGCCGAACTCCCATTCCTTGCGATGCGCGTCGAGCACATAGCCGCCGGAGGCCATGCGCGACACCGAGGCCGTGCTGATGCCCAGCACGCTGGCCACGCCCGCCTGGCTGATGCCGAGAAAGCCGGCGGCGCGCATGACCGCCTTGGTCAGGGTGGTGCCGGGGTCGGGACCGCCGGCGGGATCGCGCTCGGGGAGTTGCCTGGTTTGCATCGCCTCGCTCCTGTTTCTTGAGAAACATTATAGGTGCCATGTTTCGCAAGGGAAGCACTAAAGCACACCTTTCGGGTATCTCCCATGCCCGCGTTGCCGGAGGTCTTTGCGGCCAAGGCGCGCACGGTCTGCCCGGATGTGCGCTTTCCATTCTTGCTTGCCTCGTGATATGCAAAATAATGCTTTTCGATGGGGTGGCTCTCCCGCGCGGGGTGCCCAGGGCATCCGGTCAAGCGGCAACGGCAAGGCTGCTGCGATATGTCGGGGGCGGCGATGATAAGCGACGCATCGATCCTGCCATATAGTGCATTTCTCTGATTGCATAATGATTGATATGCAATAAAATGCATTGTCAAAAGAGGCAGACAAGCAGGCTGCCGACCAAGCACCAACCGGATGCCGCCACCCCGCCGCCCTTGCGCACAAGGCGGGGCACGGCTTGGAGGAGTGGAGACATGACGCCCCCAGTGGCCCCCCCGCAAGCGCCGGCCGGAGCGGCCGTGGCCGTGCTGCCGGCCCGCTACAACGCCGCCGCCGACCTGCTCGGCCGCAACCTCGCCGCCGGCCGCGGCGCCAGGACCGCCTATGTGGACGACGCCGGCGCGCTCGGCTACGCGGCGCTCGATGCGCGCTGCCGCCGCTTCGCCTCGGCGCTGCTGGCGTCCGGCATCCGCCCGGAGGAGCGCCTGCTGCTGTGCGCGCTCGACACCGTCGATTTCCCCACGGCCTTTCTCGGCTGCCTGCTGGCCGGCGTGGTGCCGGTGGCGGTCAACACGCTGCTGACCGCCGACGACTACGCCTACATGCTGGAGCACAGCGGCGCGCGCGCCGTGGTGGTGTCGGCGCCGCTGGCGGCCGTGCTGCGCGAGGCCGCCGCCCGCGCGGGCACCGCGCCGGCCTTCATCCTCGCCGCGCCCGCGGATGGCGAAGCGGACGGCGAGGCGAGCGACGATACGGACAGCGTGGCCGCGATGGCGGCGCGGGGCGCGCCGCTGTCGGAGGCCGCCGCCACGCGGCCCGACGACATCGCCTTCTGGCTCTATTCGTCCGGCTCCACCGGTCGCCCCAAGGGCACCGTACACACGCACGCCAACCTGTTCCATACCGCCGATCTCTACGCGCGCCAGGTACTCGCGCTGCGCGAGGACGACGTGGTGTTCTCCGCGGCCAAGCTGTTCTTCGCCTACGGCCTGGGCAACGCGCTGACCTTCCCGCTGTCGGTCGGCGCCACCACCGTGCTGATGGCCGAGCGCCCCACGCCGCAGGCCGTGTTCCGCCGTCTTTGCGAGCAGCGCCCGACCGTGTTCTGCGGCGTGCCCACGCTCTACGCCGGCATGCTGGCGGCGGCCGAGCTGCCGCCGCGCGCGCAGGTGTCGATGCGCGTGTGCACCTCGGCCGGCGAGGCGCTGCCGCGGGACATCGGCGAGCGCTACCGCGCGCATTTCGGCTGCGACATCCTCGACGGCATCGGCTCCACGGAGATGCTGCACATCTTCCTGTCGAACCGGCCCGGCGAGGTGCGCTACGGCACCACCGGCAAGCCGGTGCCGGGCTACGAGCTGAAGCTGCTCGACGAAGCCGGCCAGCCGTGCGCGCCCGGCGAGATCGGCGACCTGTTCATCAAGGGGCCGAGCGCGGCGCTGATGTACTGGGGCAACCGCGACAAGAGCCGCGACACCTTCGTGGGCGAGTGGACGCGCAGCGGCGACAAGTACCGGCAGGACGCCGACGGCTATTTCATCTACGCGGGGCGCAGCGACGACATGCTCAAGGTCGGCGGCATCTACGTCTCGCCGTTCGAGGTGGAGGCCGTGCTGGCCCAGCACCCGGCGATACTGGAGGCCGCGGTGATCGGCGTCAGCGATGCCGACGGGCTGGTCAAGCCCAAGGCCTTCGTGGTGCCGCGCCCGGGCCAGCGCTGGCACGATGGCATGGCGGCCGAGCTGCAGGCCTTCGTCAAGTCGCGGCTGGCGCCCTACAAATACCCGCGCCAGATCGAGTGCGTGGCGGAGCTGCCCAAGACCGCCACCGGCAAGATCCAGCGCTTCCGCCTGCGCCAGCGCGAGGAAGCCGGCGCGGCGGGCTGAACGCAGCGGATTGAAGACAACAGAACGGAAGCAGAGGCAAAGAGGCATGCAAAGCGAGTTGGTTGAGATTCCCTTCGACGGGCGCCGTATCCACATGGAAGTGCAGTGGCTCAGGCCGCAGCGCGCGGCGCGGCCGCTGCTGGTGTTCCTGCACGAGGGGCTGGGTTCGGTGAGCCTGTGGCGCGACTATCCCGCCGCGCTGTGCGAGGCCGGCGACTTCCGCGGGCTGGTGCTGTCGCGCTACGGATATGGCCGCTCCACGCCGCGCCCGGCCGAGGAAAAATGGGGCGTCGATTTCATGCACCGGCAGGCGCGCGAAGCGCTGCCCGCGCTGTTCGACGCGCTCGACATCGGGCCCGGCCGCGGCCGCGGCGCGCCCTGGCTGTTCGGCCACAGCGACGGCGGCTCGATCGCGCTGATCTACGCGGCCAGCTTCCCGCAGGCGGTGGACGGCATCACCGTGCTGGCGCCGCACATCCTGGTCGAGGACGTCTCGGTCGAGAGCATCCGCGCCACGCGCGAGACCTACCTCAACACCGACCTGCGCGGCAAGCTCTCGCGCCATCACGACGACGTGGACTCCGCCTTCTGGGGCTGGAACGACATCTGGCTCGATCCCGCTTTCCGCGCCTTCGACCTGCGCCCGCTGCTGCCGCAGCTGCGCTGCCCGGTGCTGGCGGTGCAGGGCGAGGACGACGAGTACGGGACCATGATGCAGATCGAGGGTATCCATCGATATGCGCCGCAAACCGTCCTGCTTAAACTCGCGCGGTGCGCACACTCCCCGCACCGCGACCAGCCGGGACCGTTGACGGAGGCGGCGGTCCGGTTTATAACGGCACATACTTCATACCTAAAATAATTTCGCGCCCTGCGCGCCGGCCCGCGGCAACCCCGCCGTCCGGCGATGCCAGCCACGGCGACGGAAATCGGCTTGACCACCAGGAGACGTCCATGCATCGCTTCACAGCGCGCGGGCTGGCCCCCGCTTGCCTTGCCATCGCCGCATCTTTCGCCGCATCCTTTGCCTGCACCGCCGCCGCCCAGGGCAGCGGCAAGATCAAGGTCGGCTTCATGCTGCCTTACACCGGCACCTACGCCTCGCTCGGCAACGCCATCGAGAACGGCTTCAGGATGTACGTGCAGGAGCAGGGCGGCAGGCTCGGCGGGCGCGAGATCGAATACTTCAAGGTGGACGACGAATCCAATCCGGCCAAGGCGCCCGAGAACGCCAGCAAGCTGATCAAGCGCGACCAGGTCGACGTGGTGGTGGGCACGGTCCATTCGGGCGTGCAGATGGGCATCGTCAAGGTGGCCAAGGAAAACAACACGCTGCTGATCATCCCCAACGCGGGCGTGGACGAAGCCACCGGGCCGCTGTGCGGGCCGAACATCTTCCGCTCCTCGTTCTCGAACTGGCAGCCCGGCTACGCGATGGGCCACGTGCTGGCCGAGCGCGGCATGAAGCGCGTGGTCACGCTGACGTGGAAATACGCGGCCGGCGAGCAGTCGGTCAAGGGCTTCAAGGAAGCCTTCGAGGCCAAGGGCGGCAAGGTGGTGAAGGAACTGAGCCTGCCGTTCCCCAACGTCGAGTTCCAGGCGCTCATCACCGAGGTGGCGTCGATCAAGCCGGACGCCGTGTTCGTGTTCTTCGCCGGCGGCGGCGCCGTGAAGTTCGTCAAGGACTGGGCCGCGGCGGGCCTCAAGGAAAAGATCCCGCTCTACGCCTCGGGCTTCCTCACCGACGGCACGCTGGAGGCGCAGGGCGCGGCCGCGCAGGGCCTGGAAACCACGCTGCACTATGCCGACGGCCTGGCCAACCCGCGCGACCAGAGCTTCCGCCTGGGCTACGCCAAGACCTACAAGCTGCAGCCGGACGTGTACGCCGTGCAGGGCTACGACGCGGCCCAGCTGCTGGCCGCCGGCGCCAGCGCGGTCAAGGGCGACATGACCAGGAAGGCCGAAGTGGTCAAGGCGATGGAGCTGACCCGGGTGGACAGCCCGCGCGGCTCGTTCACGCTGTCGAAGGCGCACAACCCGGTGCAGGACTTCTACCTGCGCAAGGTCGACGGCCGCGAGAACAAGGTCGGCGGCATCGCCGTCAAGGCGCTGGCCGACCCGGCGCGCGGCTGCCGGATCTGAGCGCCCGGGCCGCGGCGCCGCGCCTTCCGCATCTGCCGCGTCTTTCGCGCCAGCCGCGGGCGCGGCGGCCCGGCCCGGGTCCGGCCTGCTTCGCGCGCTCCGTCTTCCCGCGGTCCTTCCTCCCGCCTTCCTCGTTTCGCAACCGGGCTGCCGCCTTGCCGCATGGACATCGTTTCCTTCTTCATCCAGTGCCTTAACAGCATCCAGTACGGCTTGCTGCTGTTCCTCGTGGCCAGCGGCCTGACCCTGATCTTCGGCATCATGGGCGTGATCAACCTCGCCCACGGCAGCTTCTACATGCTGGGCGCCTACCTGGCCTTCACGCTGGCCGGACTGACCGGCAGCCTGCTGACCGCCATCCCGCTCGGCATCGTGCTGGCGGTGGCGTTCGGCTACGTGCTGGAGTGGGCGTTCTTCAGCTATCTCTACCAGCGCGAGCATCTGCAGCAGGTGCTGATGACCTACGGCCTGATCCTGGTCTTCGAGGAAATGCGCAGCATCCTGGTGGGCGACGACGTGCATGGCGTGACGGTGCCGCCGTTCCTCGACTGGGCGCTGCCGATCGGCAACGAGATGACCTACCCGGTCTACCGCCTGTTCATCTCGGCGGTGTGCCTGCTGGTGGCCGCGGCCATGTACGTGGTGATCCGCCGCACGCGGCTGGGCATGATGATCCGCGCCGGCGCCACCAACCGCGAGATGGTGCAGTCGCTCGGCATCAACGTGACGGTGCTGTACCGCTTCGTGTTCGCGCTCGGCGTGGCGCTGGCGGTGCTGGCCGGCATGATCGCGGCGCCCGTGTCGTCGGTCTACCCGGGCATGGGCGGGCAGGTGCTGATCGTGTGCTTCGTGGTGGTGGTGATCGGCGGCATCGGCTCGGTCAAGGGCGCCCTGGTGGCGTCGCTGCTGCTGGGATTCGTCGACACCTTCGGCAAGGTGTTCTGGCAGGAGGCCTCGGGCGTGCTGGTCTACCTGCTGATGGCACTCATCCTGCTCTGGAAACCCCAGGGCTTGTTCAAGGCGGGGTAGGCATATGCCGGGCGACATCAATGCACTGGAGGGCGCGCCGCGCCTGCGCGCGGGCGCGGCGCCGTGGCGCGGCGGCCTGGGCTGGCTGGCGCTGTTCGCGCTGCTGGCCGCGCTGCCGCTGCTGCTGGGCGAGCAGGGGCAGCGCTTCTATATCGAGCTGCTCAGCAAGGTCATGATCATGGCCATCTTCGCGCTGTCGCTGCAACTGCTGATCGGCTATGCCGGGCTGGTCAGCCTGGGGCACGCGGCCTATTTCGCGGTGGCGGCCTATGCCACCGCGATGCTGGCGCCGCAGGCCGGGCCCGGCAACGGCTGGCTGCTGCTGCTCGGCGCGCTCGCCGCGGCGGCGGCGCTGGCGCTGGTGGTGGGCGCGCTGGTGCTGCGCACGCGCGGCGTGTATTTCATCATGGTCACGCTGGCGTTCGCGCAGATGGTGTTCTTCGTGTTCCACGACACCAGGATCGCGGGCGGCAGCGACGGCACCTATATCTATTTCCGGCCGGAATTCGACCTGCTCGGCGCGCGCCCGTTCGACGTCAACGACGTCGCGCATTTCTACTGGCTGGTGCTCGGCGCGCTGGTGCTCACCGTGGCGGGCCTGGCGCTGGTGCTGCGCTCGCGCTTCGGCCACGCGCTGGTGGGCATCCGCCACAACGAGCAGCGCATGCGCGCGGCGGGCTACGCCACCTACCGCTACCAGCTCGGCGCGTTCGTGGTGGCTGGCACCTTCGCCGGGCTGGCGGGCTACCTGTATGCGATCCAGTATGGCTTCGTCAATCCGGAGATCGCGTCCTGGCACCAGTCCGGCAATGCCATGCTGATGGTGATCCTGGGCGGCGCCGGCAGCCTGGCCGGCGCCGTGCTGGGCGCCTTTTCCTTCGTGCTGCTGGCGGAGTGGTTCAGCACGCTGACCCGGCACTGGCAACTGCTGATGGGCGGCTTCATCATCGTGGCGGTGGCGCTGCTGCCGCACGGGCTGGTCAGCCTGGCGCGCGTGCTGGCGCTGCCGCGGGCGCGCCGCGGACAAGGAGAATCGCGATGAACGCACCGGTCCTGTCGGCGCGCAGGCTGACGCGCCGCTTCGGCGGCCTTACCGCGGTGGGCGAGGTGGACATCGACCTCGCCCTGCATGAGATCCACGCCGTGATCGGCACCAACGGCGCGGGCAAGTCCACGCTGATCAACATGCTGTCGGGCGAATTGCCGCCGTCCGCGGGCTCGCTGCAATTGCAGGGGCGCGACGTGACGGGCTGGGCGCAGCCGCGGCTGGCGCGCGCGGGCATCGGCCGCAGCTACCAGCGCAACAACATCTTCCTGCCGCTGACGGTGCGCGAGAACTGCCGCCTGGCGGCGCAGTCGCGCGCCCAGCGCGCGTGGCGGCTGTGGGAGGGCGCGCAGCGCTGCCGCACCAGCCGCGCGCTCGGCGACGAGGCGCTGGAATGCGCGGGCCTGGCCGCGTGCGCCGACACCGTGGCCACCGCGCTGTCGCACGGGCAGAAGCGGCAGCTCGAAGTCGCCATGTGCCTGGCCACCCAGCCCACCGTGCTGCTGCTCGACGAGCCGCTGGCCGGCATGGGCGCGGAGGAGTCGGCGCGCATGCTGGCGCTGCTGCGCTCGCTGCGCGACGGCCACGCGGTGCTGCTGGTGGAGCACGACATGGAAGCGGTGTTCTCGGTGGCGGACCGCATCACGGTGATGGTCAACGGCACCGTGATCGCCTCGGGCGATCCCGCGTCGATCCGCCTCAACCGCGAGGTGCGGCAGGCATACCTGGGGGAGGAGGACGCGGAGGAGGGCACCGAAGGGGACGCAGAAGAAGGCGGGCACGGAAGCGCCGGGGGCAGCCATGAAGGCGGCCCGCGCCGCGGCGCGGGCCGGGAGCAGGCGGCATGAGCGAGATCATCGCGGCCACGGACGTGCACGCCTGGTATGGCAGCAGCCATGTGCTGCGCGGCATCGACTTCCGCGTCGGGCGGGGCGAGACGGTGGGCCTGCTGGGCCGCAACGGCATGGGCAAGAGCACGCTGCTGCGGACCCTGTTCGGGCACGTGCGGCAGCGCCAGGGCGCCATCTTCGCCGCCGGGCGCGAGGTTTCGCGCGCGCAGCCGCACGAGGTGGCGCGCCTGGGCGTGGCTTACGTGCCGGAAGGGCGCGGCATCTTTCCCAATCTGTCGGTGCGCGAGAACCTCGTGATGGCGGCGCGCAAGGGGCCGTCCGGGCGGCAGGACTGGGACGAGGCGAGGGTGCTGGACTTGTTTCCCCGACTCAAGGAGCGCCTCGGCCACGGCGGCCAGCAGTTGTCCGGCGGCGAGCAGCAGATGCTGTCGATCGGGCGCGCGCTGATGACCAACCCCGACTGCCTGATCCTGGACGAGGCCACCGAGGGGCTGGCGCCGCGCATCGTGGCGGAGATCTGGCGGGTGATCGCCACCGTGCGCGCCACCGGCATCGCCTCGGTGGTGGTGGACCGCAACTACCGCGCCGTGCTGGCCAACGCCGACCGCGTGGTGGTGCTGGAAAAAGGGCTGGTCGTGATGGACGGGCCCGCGGCCGTGCTGGCCGCCCAGCCCGGCGCGCTGGATCGTTATCTCGGCGTTTGATTGTGATCCATGAGCCATTTCGTGTGGCGGTGCGGCAACGCAGCCCGCGCGCGGCCGCGCCGGGATTCGGCGGGCCGGCGCGCGCAAGCGCTTGACCGGGCGGGACTTCGCTCGCATGCTTGCCCGGTCACCAGCACCAGGCAGGTTCTGCAAGGCAGGATGCTCCCCAGTGGTCGTCACCCGGCACTTCATCTAGAATGGCGCGCGTTTGTGCAATGCAATAGCGCGAGCGGCCCGCTTTTGCCCGTTTTGCTTGTCCCGACCGTCCCGGCCCCCTGGCCCGGGCGTCCGGCGCGTTGCGCGAGCCTTTCAAACCAGACCCCTATCCATGACCCAGACCGCAACCAGTCATTATTTCGTCGAAAGTCCCAGCAAGCATGCACTGGTGATCGGCGCGATCGGCGTCGTCTTCGGCGATATCGGTACCAGCCCCCTGTATTCGCTCAAGGAGTGCTTCAGCACCGAGCATGGCATTCCGTTCAGCAGCGACGCGGTGCTGGGCATCATCTCGCTGCTGTTCTGGGCCATGACCATCGTGGTGTCCATCAAGTACGTGATGTTCGTCATGCGGGCCGACAATGATGGCGAAGGCGGCGTGCTGGCCCTGATGGCGCTGGCCCTGCGCACCGCCTCGCCGCGCTCGCGCACCGCCAAGATGCTGATGATGCTGGGCATCTTCGGCGCGTGCATGTTCTACGGCGACGCGGTCATCACGCCCGCCATCTCGGTGCTCTCCGCCGTGGAAGGGCTGGAGATCGCCGCGCCCGGCCTGTCGCATTTCGTGATTCCGATCACCCTGGTGATCCTGGTGGCGCTGTTCATGATCCAGCGCAGCGGCACCAGCGCGGTGGGCAAGCTGTTCGGCCCGATCATGATCGTCTGGTTCCTGGCCCTGGGCGCGCTCGGCGTGTACAACCTGGCGGGCGTGCCGTCGGTGCTGCTGGCGGTCAATCCGCTCTACGGCGTGCGCTTCCTGACCGAGCATTCGCTGCAGGCCTTCATCGTGCTGGGCTCGGTGTTCCTGGTGCTGACCGGCGCCGAGGCGCTGTACGTGGACATGGGCCATTTCGGCCGGCGCCCGATCCGCTTCGCCTGGTTCGTGCTGGTGATGCCCTGCCTGATGCTGAACTACTTCGGCCAGGGCGCGATGCTGCTGCGCAACCCCGAGGCGATCAGCAACCCGTTCTACCTGATGGTGCCGCAGGCGCTGCTGCTGCCGATGGTGCTGCTGGCCACCTGCGCCACCGTGATCGCCTCGCAGGCGGTGATCTCGGGCGCGTTCTCGCTGACCAGCCAGGCGATCCAGCTCGGCTTCGTGCCGCGCATGCGCATCCGCTACACCTCGGCCGCCGAGATCGGCCAGATCTACCTGCCGGTGATCAACTGGATCCTGCTGGTGCTGGTGGTGGCGGTGGTGGTGGCCTTCAAGAAATCCGACAACCTGGCGGCCGCCTACGGCATCGCCGTGACCACCACGATGGTGATCACCACCTTCCTGGCGGCGGTGGTGATGCGCAACGTCTGGAAGTGGAACCCGGTGCTGGTCACGCTGATCGGCGTGAGCTTCCTGCTGGTCGACCTGGCCTTCTTCTCCGCCAACCTGCTCAAGGTCGCCGAAGGCGGCTGGTTCCCGCTGCTGATGGGCGGCACCGCGTTCTTCCTGCTGATGACCTGGCACAGCGGCCGCAAGCTGCTGCGCGCCCGCAGCCTGGAGGACGGCATCCCGCTCGAGCCGTTCATCGGCGGCCTGCTGGCGCACCCGCCCCATCGCGTCGAGGGCACCGCGGTGTTCCTGACCGGCAATACCGAATCGGTGCCGGTATCGCTGCTGCACAACCTCAAGCACAACCGCGTGCTGCACGAGCGCGTGGTCTTCCTGAGCTTCGTCACGCGCGACGTGCCCTACGTGGACGACGACCACCGCCTGACCTGCAAGGACCTCGGCGGCGGCGTGTTCATCCTCAAGTCCGAATACGGCTTCAAGGAAACGCCCGACGTGCAGCGCGTGCTGGACCTCGCGCAGCGCAAGCTCGGCATGGCCTTCGAGCTGATGGAGACCTCGTTCTTCATCGCCCGCGAATCGGTGATCCCGTCCAAGCTGCCGGGCATGTCGATGTGGCGCGAAAGCCTGTTCGCGTGGATGCATCAGAACGGCGCCAAGCCCTCGGACTTCTTCCAGATCCCCGCCAACCGCGTGGTGGAGCTGGGCACGAAGGTGGAGATCTGATCGTTGCTGTGGCCCAGGGGCTACGGAATATCGTGAAAACGGGATTTCTGTAGCCCTAGGGCATCAAAATTCGGCTGCCGTTTTGTCGCCCACCGGCTACAATAAAGCGGAATCCGAACCGTTTTGATGCCCGGAGGCTACAGAATGACGACCCTGGCCGACATCGGCGAGATGCTGCGCGAGGTGCGCCGCGAAACCGGCCTGTCCCAGCAGGAACTGGCCGAGCGCGCCGGGGTGGCGCGCACCACCGTCGCCCGCATGGAAACCCTCGCGCGCGGCGACATGAGCGTGTCCGCGCTGGTGCGCCTGCTGGAATCGGCCGGCTACGACCTGAAGGCGATCAGGCATGGCCACGGCCGCACGCTCGACGACATCCTGGCCGAGCAGCGCGAGGCGCCACCGCAATGAGGCTCGACGTCCATGTCATGCGGCGGCGGGTCGCCACGCTCTACCGCGAGCGCGACGAATACGTGCTGCGGTACCTGCCCGAGGCCCGGCCGCAGGATTTCGTCTCGCTGGCCATGCCGGTGCGCGAGGATCCGTGGCGCTGGCCGCGCGACCTTCATCCCTTCTTCCGCCAGAACCTGCCCGAGGGCTTCCTGCTCAACCTGATCCGCGAGCAGTTCGGCCCCTTGCTGGACGGCACCGATCTGTCGCTGCTGGCGGTGGTCGGCGCGATGGGCATCGGCCGCGTCACGGTGACGCCCGAGGGCGTGGCGCCGGGCACGGAACTGCGGGGCCTGGACGTGCAGCGCATCCTGCACGGCGACAACACCGAGGCGCATTTCGCCGCACTGGTCAGGGAATACGCGCGCGCCGCCATCTCGGGCGCGGTGCCCAAGTTCATCGCCCCGGACGCGCAGGCCGCGGAAGCCGCGCCGCTGGGCAAGCCCACGCTGCGCACCAGCCGCTACATCGTCAAGGGCTCGGACGACAGCACGCCGTTCCTCGGCTTCAACGAGTTCTATTCGATGCGCGTGCTGGCGCGCCTGCAGGCGGTGCCGGTTGCCGCCACGCGCATGTCGGACGACGGCCGCGCGCTGGTGGTGGAGCGCTTCGACGTGGACAAGGACGGCCTGCCGGTCTACGGCGTGGAAGACATGTGCAGCCTGCTGGGGCTGCCGCCGCACGAGAAATACGCGGCCACCACGGAGAAGGTGCTGGCCGCGTCGCGCGCCTACCTCGCGCGCGACGCGCTGCACGCGCAGATGGAGCACCTGGCCTGGCACCTGCTGGTCAACTACGTGGTGCGCAATGCCGACTGCCACGCCAAGAACATCGCGCTGTACTACTCGGGCGTGGACGACGTGAGGTTCAGCCCGGTCTACGACATCGTCACCACCCAGGCCTACCCGCGTTTCGCCAGCAACCCGCCGGGCCTGTTCATCGACGGGCGCAAGACCTGGGCCGCGGGCAAGACGCTGGAGCGGCTGCTGAACACGCGCATGGGCATCCCGCCGCGTCGCTACGCGGCGATGGTCGAGGCGCTGTGCGATTCGGCGGTGGCGGTGGGCCACGAACTCATCGAGGCATCGCGCAACGAGCCGCGCTGGCGCGGCGTGGCCAAGCAGATGCTGCACGCATGGAACGACGGCATGGAATCGCTGCGCAGCACGCGCAGGAACGCCGGCCTGCGGCAACTGACGCCCGCCATCGAGGCGGCCGGCTTCTCGGACCCGGCGCCGCCGGAGAAGACGGCGACGGTGATCGGGCGGTCCAGTCTGATGGGCGGGAGAGGAGGGCAGTGAGGGTGTTTTCGGATTGCTGGCGCGCCGTCATATTGCCGAAGGCTGTCTCCCCTCTCACGCAGGCGGGAGAGGGGAGACAACCTCGGTAATTTGCGGCCTGGAGGGCGTTCTTCCGCCCCGCGCGTTCAGCGCTTGAGCTTGGCGAACGCCGCCGCCATCGCGCCGGCCGGCTCGGTTTCGCGGCGGCCGCCGCCGAAGCTCTTGTTCTGGCCCTGGCGCGGACCATTGCCGCGCTCGCCCTGGCCGGCGCGCGCCAGGGCCTGGCCCGGTTCGTCGTCGAGGCGCATGCTCAGGCCGATGCGGTTGCGCTTGACGTCCACTTCCATCACCTTGACCTTGACGATCTGGCCGGCTTTGACCACCTCGTGCGCATCCTTGACGAACTTGGAGGACAGCGCCGAGATATGGACCAGGCCATCCTGGTGCACGCCGATGTCGACGAAGGCGCCGAACGCGGCCACGTTGGTGACGACGCCTTCGAGCACCATGCCGGGCTGCAGGTCCTTGATGTCCTCCACGCCGTCCTGGAAGGTGGCGGTCTTGAACTCGGGGCGCGGATCGCGGCCGGGCTTTTCCAGCTCGGCGAGGATGTCGCGCACGGTCGGCAGGCCGAAGGTCTCGTCGGTGAAGGCCGTCGGCGAGAGGCCGCGCAGCGCTTCGCGGTTGCCCATCACGTCCCGCAGGCCCTTCTTGATGTGGTCGAGGATGCGCGTGACCACGGGATAGGCTTCCGGGTGCACCGAGGAGCGGTCCAGCGGGTTGTCGCCGTCGTTGATGCGCAGGAAGCCGGCGGCCTGCTCGAAGGTCTTGTCGCCCAGGCGCGGCACCTTCTTCAGCGCGTCGCGGTTGGGGAAGGCGCCGTTGGCGTCGCGGTACTCGACGATATTGCGCGCCAGCACCGAGTTCAGGCCCGACACGCGCGCCAGCAGCGGCGCCGAGGCGGTGTTGACGTCCACGCCCACGGCGTTGACGCAATCCTCCACCACGGCATCGAGCGCGCGCGCCAGCTCGCGCTGGTTGACGTCGTGCTGGTACTGGCCCACGCCGATGGACTTGGGGTCGATCTTGACCAGTTCCGCGAGCGGGTCCTGCAGGCGGCGCGCGATCGAGACCGCGCCGCGGATCGACACGTCGAGGTCGGGGAATTCCTTGGCCGCCAGTTCGGATGCCGAGTAGACCGAGGCGCCGGCCTCGCTGACCACGATCTTGGTCAGCTTTGCTTCGGGCAGTTGCTTCATCAGGTCCTGCACCAGCTTGTCGGTCTCGCGGCTGGCGGTGCCGTTGCCGATCGAGACCAGCATCACGTTGTGCTGCTTCGCCATGCGCGCCAGCGTGGCGAGCGAGCCGTTCCAGTCGCGGCGCGGCTCGTGCGGGTAGATGGTGGCGGTGTCGAGCAGCTTGCCGGTGGTGTCGACCACGGCGATCTTGCAGCCAGTGCGGATGCCCGGGTCGATGCCCATCACGGACTTCGGGCCCGCCGGTGCGGCCAGCAGCAGCTCGTGCAGGTTGCGGCCGAACACCTTGATGGCCTCGCTCTCGGCGGTCTCGCGCAACTGCGTCAGCAGTTCGGTTTCCAGGTGCGGCTGCACCTTGACGCGCCAGCACCAGCGGCACACGTCGCCGAGCCATTTGTCGGCGGGGCGGTTCTGGTTCTGGATGCCGAAATGGCGCGCGATCATGCCTTCGCACGGATGCGGCACCAGCACGTCCTGCTCTTCGCCGAGCCCCAGCTTGACCATCAGCACGCCCGCGTTGCGGCCGCGGAACAGCGCCAGCGCGCGGTGCGACGGCACGGTGCGGATGGTTTCGCTGTACTGGTAGTAGTCGCGGAATTTTTCTTCCTCCGCGCCTTCCTTGCCTTCCATCACCGACGAGCTCACCAGGCCGTTGCTCCACAGGTGCTCGCGCAGCCTGCCGAGCAGCTCGGCGGTCTCGCCGAACTGCTCGGAGAGGATGTCGCGCGCGCCGTCCAGCGCGGCCTTGGCGTCGGGCACGCCGCCGTCGGCGGTGGGATTGCCGTTGACGTACTTGGCGGCCTCGGCCTGCGGGTCCAGCGTGGGGTCGGCCAGCAGCGCCTGCGCCAGCGGCTCCAGCCCGCATTCGCGCGCGATCTGGGCGCGCGTGCGGCGCTTGGGCTTGTAGGGCAGGTAGAGGTCTTCCAGCGTCTGCTTGGTCTCGGCGCCTTCGATGGCGGCGCGCAGCTCGGGCGTGAGCTTGCCCTGTTCCTCGACCGAGGCGAGGATGGCGGCGCGGCGCTCTTCCATCTCGCGCAGATAGAGCAGGCGCTCTTCCAGCGTGCGCAGGTGCGTGTCGTCAAGGTTGCCGGTCACTTCCTTGCGGTAGCGGGCAATAAAGGGCACGGTCGCGCCTTCGTCGAGCAGTGCTACGGCCGCCGCCACCTGGCGGGGTTGGACGGACAGTTCGGCCGCGATGAGCGACACGATCTTTTGCGTGACGGAAGCTGGCAGATTGGACATCAGGAAAACAGTCAGTCGAAAGCGGGGCATTTTGCCACAAGCGCGCAGCGCCGCGACGCGGCGCGCGGCCGCACGCGCCGTGCCGCGGCACGCGCGCGCCGGCGGCGCGGCAGGAGGCAGGCCGGGTGATAGAATCGGGGCATGATCGTCAAGCCACATCCGGCCGCTCATCCGGCCGCGTTCCCCGCCCCCCGCGCCACCCGCGCGGTGGCCCGCGCGCCCCGCCTGCCGCGGGCGCGGCGCATCGTGCTGGCCGCCCTCGCGGCGGCCTGGCTATGCCCCGTGCCCGGCATGGCGCAGGCGCCCGCAGCGGCACCCGAGGCCACCGCGCCGCAGGCGCCGCCCCGGGACTTCGCCGCCGAGCGCAAGGCCATCGGCGACTCGCGCGAATGGACCAACTACCGCTACGGGCAGGCCGCGCACGACTGCTACAGCAAGTTCTTCGTCACCCACTGCCTCGACAAGGCCAAGGACGAGCAGCGCGCCGAGCTGCAGGTGCTGCGCAAGCGGGAACTGGAAGTCGGCGAGGCCGAGCGTGCCTTCAAGGCGGTCGAGCGCGATCGCCAGCAGGCCATCCAGCGCGCCGAATACGAGGCCGACCAGCCCAAGCGCGAGGCCAACGAGCAGGCCAGCCGCGAGAGCTTCGAGCGCAAGCAGCAGGAGCAGCAGTTGCGCGACGCCGAGCACGCGGCGGGCGCGCCGCAGCGCGCCGCCAACGCGCAGGCCTACGACAAGAAGCAGGCGGATTTCGATGCCCGCGTGAAGCAGGCGCAGGAGCAGGGCGCGCAAAAGGCCCAGCAGCGGCAGGAGAACGTCAAGGCCTTCGACGCCAAGCAGCGCGACGCCGAGCAGCGGCAGAAGGACCTCGACGAGCGCCGCGCCAAGGCCAAGGAACAGCAGCAAGGGCAGGGCTCGGCGCCGCGGCCCTTCGGCTTCTGAGCGGCGCGAGCCGCGCCCGGGGCCGGGGGCAATGCCGGCCAGGACAGGCAGCAACAGGCCATGACAGGCCACGATTGGCGACAACAGCCGGTGCCCGACACCATGCCGGCGCCGCCGGCGCAGCGCCGGCCTTGAGCAGGGGGAGCCTATGGACCGCAACCTGAATACCCTAGCGCGGCAGATCATGGAGTTGCAGATCGAGCACCGCGACCTGGACTACCTGATCGACCGCATGGCGGCCGACGCCGTGCACGACGAACTGCAGATGCGGCGCCTGAAGAAGCGCCGCCTCAAGCTCAAGGATGCGATCACGCTGCTCCAGCTTCAGCTCGAGCCGGACGTGCCCGCCTGAGCGCCCGCCGATCGACCTTTCCGACCTCGCGATCTCTTCATCCCTCTCATCCACGGGCCGGCGCCGAGCCGGCTCGCCAGAAAGCCCCGCCTTGCCTGCCTCCGAAGATCTCCCCGACACCGCCGACATGCCCGATACGCTCGCGGCCACGCCCGACGCCTCCGGCGTCTCCGAAGGCGCCGCCGCCGTGCCGGCGGGCCAGGTCGACCAGGCGGCCGCCCACGCGGCGCAGCTGGCCACCATCTTCGCCAGGACCGGCACGCTGGCGCAGGCCATCGACGGCTACCGCCCGCGCGACGCGCAGGAGCGCATGGCCGCGGCCGTGGCGGGCGCCATCGAGCGCAGCGACACGGTCATCGTCGAGGCCGGCACCGGCACCGGCAAGACCTTCGCCTACCTGGTGCCGGCGATGCTGTGGGGCGGCAAGGTGATCCTCTCCACCGGCACCAAGAACCTGCAGGATCAGCTTTTCCTGCGCGACATTCCCACGGTGCGGCGCGCGCTCAACGTGCCGGTGTCGGTGTCGCTGCTCAAGGGGCGGGCCAACTACCTGTGCCATTACCACCTGGAGCGGGCCGAGGCGCAGGGCCGGCTGGCATCGCGCCAGGATGCGGCCTGGCTGCGCGAGATCGCCAGCTTCGCCAAGGTCACGGCGTCGGGCGACAAGGCGGAACTGGCCTCGGTGCCGGAGAACGCGCCGGTCTGGCAACTGGTCACGTCGACGCGCGACAACTGCCTCGGCACGGAGTGCCCGCAGTACAAGGAGTGCTTCGTCATGCGCGCGCGCAAGGAGGCGCAGCAGGCCGACATCGTGGTGGTCAACCATCACCTGTTCTTCGCCGACGTGGTGCTGCGCGATACCGGCATGGCCGAGCTGCTGCCGGCGGCCAACACCGTGATCTTCGACGAAGCGCACCAGTTGCCGGAAACCGCCACGCTGTTCTTCGGCGAGAGCCTGTCCACCAGCCAGTTGCTGGAGATCGCGCGCGACACCGTGGCCGAGGGCCTCTCGCATGCGCGCGACGCGGCGGACTGGGTGCGCATGGCCGCGCCGCTGGAACGCGCCGCGCGCGACCTGCGGCTGGCCTTCAGCAAGGACAACGTGCGCCTGGCGGTCAGCCAGGTCGAGGCCGATCCGCGCATCGGCAAGCCGTTCTTCGAGACGCTGGACGCGCTGGAAAGCGCGCTGGCGGATTTCGTGGCCCTGCTCGAGAGCCAGGCCGAGCGCGCCGAATCGCTGGAGCAGTGCCACCGGCGCGCGGTGGAGCTGGAGCAGCGCCTGGCCGCGTGGCGCAGCGACGCCAAGGCCGCGCCGAAACCGGCACCGGCCCCGGCCGGCGGCGAGGGCGCCGAGGGTGCCAATGGTGCCGATGGCGCCACGCCGGAAGCCGCCTTCGGGCCGGACACCGTGCGCTGGGTGGAGGTGTTCTCGCATACCGTGCAGCTGCACCGCACGCCGTTGTCGATCGCGCCGATCTTCACGCGCCAGCGCGAGGGGCATCCGCGCGCCTGGGTCTTCACCTCCGCCACGCTGTCGGTGAAGGGCAATTTCAGCCACTACGCCGCGCAGCTCGGGCTGGACAAGGAGAAATCGCTCACGCTGCCGAGCCCGTTCGACTATGCCGAGCAGGGCCTGCTCTACGTGCCGCGCGACCTGCCGGCGCCGCAGTCGCCGCAGTTCACCGACGCCGTGGTGCAGGCCGCGCTGCCGCTGATCGAGGCCGCCGGCGGGCGCGCCTTCCTGCTGTGCACCACGCTGCGCGCGGTGCAGCGCGCCTCGGACCTGCTCTACGACGCCTTCGCCGAGCGCGGCCTGGAACTGCCGCTGCTGGTGCAGGGCCAGGCCAGCCGCACCGAGCTGCTGGACCGCTTCCGCGAGCTCGGCAACGCGGTGCTGGTCGGCAGCCAGAGCTTCTGGGAAGGCGTGGACGTGCGCGGCGAGGCGCTGTCGCTGGTCATCATCGACAAGCTGCCGTTCGCGCCGCCCGACGACCCGGTGCTGGCCGCGCGCATGGAAGTGCTGCAGAAGAAGGGGCTGAGCCCGTTCGCCGTGCATCAGTTGCCGCACGCGGTGATCACGCTCAAGCAGGGCGCCGGGCGCCTGATCCGCTCGGAAACCGACCGCGGCGTGCTGGTGATCTGCGATACCCGGCTGGTGGAGAAGCCCTACGGCCGCCAGATCTGGCAGAGCCTGCCGCCGTTCAAGCGCACGCGCGAGGCGGACACGGTGATCCATTTCCTGGAGTCGCTGCGCGGCGGGAGCGGACTGGCGGCAGAGGATGCGGGGGAGGCGGATCAGGCGGAAAGCGGCGCCGGCGGCGAGTCCGGCGGCGAAGCGCCCGCCGCGTAGGACGCGCGCGGGCGGGCGCGCAGGCAAGAAAAAGCCCGATCGGAATCGGGCTTTTTCGTCAGCGCTGGCTGCCGTTCAGAACACTTCCCACCAGGACTTGTCCTTGCGGCGCTCGCCGTACTTGATGTAATCGCTGTTCGGGAAGTTCTTTTCCATCACGCGCGCGGTGTCGTCGCGCAGATCCTTCATGCCCAGCGAGTCGTAGCTGCGGATCATGATGTACAGCGCTTCCTCGTTGGCCGGCGCGCCGTCATAGTCCTTGAGGGCCTGCTGGGCGCGGTTGGCGGCGGCCAGGTAGGCCCCGCGGCGGTAGTAGTAGCGTGCCGCGTGGACTTCGTGCTGGGCCAGCGAGTTCACGATGTACTGCATGCGCGCGGCGGCATCCGGAGCGTACTTGCTTTCCGGGAAGCGCGTGATCAGCGTATTGAAGGCATCATACGCGGCGCGCGCGGCCTTCGGGTCGCGCTCGCTGAGATCCTGGCCCGAGAAACGGCCAAGCCACCCGAGGTTGTCGTTGAAGTTGATCAGGCCCTTGAGATAGTAGGCATAATCGATGTTCGGGTGATTCGGGTGCAACTGGATGAAGCGGTCCACCGAGGCCAGCGCGGCGGCAGTCTCGCCGTCCTTGTAGTTGGCGTAGGCGGTATCGATCTGCGCCTGCTGCGCGAAACGGCCGAACGGATAGCGGCTTTCGAGCTTTTCGTACAGCTTGACCGCGCGGGTAAAGTCACCTGAATCGAGAGCGTCCTTGGCTTCCGAATATAATTTGTTGGCCGACCAGCCGGCAGTCTCGTCTGGTTGATCCGACAGCAGGCCGCATGCCGACAGCATGACGCAGCCGCCTGCGAGCAGAATCGCTCCAATTCTTGCGCGCCAACTGGCGCGCTTCATGCTCATCAATTGCATGGGCAACGTATCCCGGATGAAAAATAGCGTCAAGCATTATAGCCCAAGCCCCTTGCCGGAAACCGCCGCCAAGGGCACCACGCCGCGCGCCGCGGATCCGGCCGACGCCTTGAACGAGGTGGAGGACCTGGAAGACCTCGTCGACGTGGCCGCGCTGGGCGGCCTGCCGCCCGGCGCGCCGCTCACGCCGATCGAGACGGAGATGCAGCCGGTCTCGTTCGATGTCGACAGCGCTTCACATGGAGAGCGCCTCGACAAACTGCTGGCCCGCCATCTCGGCGGCTTCTCCCGCAGCCGCCTGCAGCAATGGATCGAGGGCGGCTCGGTGCTGGTCAACGGCGCGCCGCGCCGTTCGCGCGACGCCGTGCAGATGGGCGAGCGCATCGAGGTGAGGCCGCAGGCCGCGCCGGAATCGCGCGCCTTCGTGGCCGAGGACGTCGAGCTGGACGTGGTGTATGAGGACGCCGCGCTGCTGGTCATCAACAAGCCCGCCGGGCTGGTGGTCCACCCGGCCGCGGGCAACTGGGGTGGGACCGTGCTCAACGGCCTGCTGCACCGCTACCCCGAAGCGGTCGGGCTGCCGCGCGCCGGCATCGTCCACCGGCTCGACAAGGAAACTACCGGCCTGATGGTGGTGGCGCGCACGCTGACCGCGCAGACCGACCTCGTGCGCCAGTTGCAGGCGCGCACCGTCAAGCGGCGCTACCTGGCGCTGGTGTGGGGGACCACGCCCGATTCCGGCACCATCGACGCGCCGATCGGCCGCGACCCGCGCGAGCGCACGCGCATGGGCGTGGTGCTGACCAACAGCGGCAAGCCCTCGCGCACGCATTTCCGCACGCTGGGCACGGTGCCGCTGGGCCGCGGTCATGTCTCGATGGTGATGTGCCAGCTCGAAACCGGCCGCACGCACCAGATCCGCGTGCATTTCGAATCCATCGGCCATCCGCTGCTGGGCGATCCGGTCTACCACCGCGCCGCCACCCGGCGCGGCCAGCGCCCGGCCATCAAGGCGCCGCTGCCGCGGCCGCTGGACCGCCAGGCGCTGCACGCCTTCCGGCTCGGGCTGGTGCACCCGGTGACGGGCAAGGACATGTCCTGGGAGGCGCCGCCGCCCGAAGACCTGCAGGCGCTGATCGACGTGCTCGACTTCGAAGGCACCGGCGACGATGACGACGATGACGGCTGGGTCGAGGGCGAAGACGGCGTGTGGGTGTACGGCGATGACGACTGAGCCGGTATCGACCGAGGCGGACTGGCTGGTGCCGGACTGGCCGGCGCCGGCGCGCGTGCGCGCGCTGTCCACCACGCGCCAGGGCGGCGTCAGCGGCGCGCCCTACGGCCTCGCCGACGGCAGCCGCGGCGGGCTCAACCTGGGCACGCACGTGGGCGACGATCCCGCGGCCGTGGCCGCCAACCGGGCGCGCCTGGCCGCGCGGCTGCCGTCGGCGCCGGCGTGGCTGGAGCAGGTGCATGGCTGCGCGGTCGCGACCGCCGACCAGTTTGCCTCGGGCGGCGCGGTGCCGCAGGCCGACGCCAGCATCGCCACGGCGCCGGGGCGCGTCTGCGCGGTGATGACCGCCGATTGCCTGCCGGTGCTGCTGTGCGACCGCGCCGGCACCGTGGTCGGCGCCGCGCACGCGGGCTGGCGCGGCCTGTGCGCGGGCGTGATCGAGGCCGCGCTGGTGCGCATGGGCGCGCAGGCGGGGCCGCGGCCGCAATGGCTGGCGTGGCTCGGCCCGGCCATCGGGCCGACCGCGTTCGAAGTGGGGGCGGAAGTGCGGCAGGCCTTCCTCGACGCGGCGCGGCCGGCGGAAATCGCGCAGGTCGGCGCGGCCTTCCGTCCCGGCGCGCCGGGCAAGTACTTCGCCGACATCTACGCGCTGGCGCGGACCCGGCTGGCCCGGGCCGGCTGCCTCGACGTCCACGGCGGCGAGGCCTGCACCGTCACCGACGCGCAGCGCTTCTATTCCTACCGGCGCGACGGCGTCACCGGCCGCATGGCCAGCCTGGCCTGGCTGGAAGGCTGAACCCCTGCTGCTTCATTCGCGCGGTGCCTGCGCCGCGCCGGCAGGCGTGTCCGCGGGCGCGGCGGCATCCGCGGCGTCCGCCGCCGCCGCTTTTTCCGCTTGCGCTTCCTCGGCCTTGCGGCGCCGGCGGCGGCCCGGCGTGCCCATGATGTACACCAGGATGGCAACCGGCCCCAGGCCATAAAACACGAAGGTGGCCACGCCCGCCACCACGGTATGCTCGGTGATGGCCATCATCAGCACCACGTAGAGCCAGCCGATCGCAACGATATACATCAGAACGTCATCCTCCTCGGGCAAGCTCGCCCCTTCGCGCGGCGGGCCCGGTTCCGGGGCGCGCCCGGCGCAATCTGCCGGTGCCTTGCGCCCGCGCAGTTTTCCGCATTGACAGGCAGAACATTGCAAGGCAACAATGGCCTCGAATGTCTTGCGAGGCGGTCTGCTCGCGGTCATTCGCAGGCTCCGCCGGGACCGCCCGGTCCGCGGCGCGGCATATCCGGCAAGCATACCGCATGGCGCCACCAGCCGAGGGCGCCGGGGCGGGCCGGTCCCGGGGCTGGCGGCGGCGTAGCGCGCAGTGGCGGCACACCGTCCGGCCGGCCTTCAAATAAGTGACGGCAGAGAGACGAAACATCATGGCAACCGGCAAAGGTGCGGCAGCTTCCTCCAAGGAAGACAAGTCCCAACCGTTTTCATTTGCACCGGGGCCATTCGATCCAGCGGCATGGCTGGCATGGTCCCGTCAGGCACAGGCCAACGGCAGTGGCAGTGGTAGCGGTAATGGCAGCGGCAACGGCGCGGCAATGCCCCAGGGCTTGCCCGGCATGCCGGGCATCCCCGGCTTCGAGGCGCTGGCCGGTTCCGCCGCGGCGGGCGTGAAGATCCCGCCCGACCAGCTTGCCGACATCCAGCAGCGCTACATGAAGGACTTCACCGAGCTGTGGCGCCGCATGGCCGAGGGCGATGCCGGTCCCGCCCCGGTCCTGGGCGACCGCCGCTTCTCTGGCGAAGCCTGGCGCAGCAGCGCCGCGTTCCACTACGCGGCCGCGTTCTACCTGATCAACGCGCGCGCCATGAACGAGCTGGCCGGCGCGGTCGAGGCCGACGCCAAGACGCGCCAGCGCATCCGCTTCGCGATCTCGCAGTGGGTCGACGCCATGTCGCCGGCCAACTTCCTCGCCACCAACCCGGAAGCGCAGCAGCGCCTGATCGAGTCGGGCGGCGAATCGCTGCGCGCCGGCGTGCGCAACATGCTGGACGACCTCGGCCGCGGCAAGATCTCGCAGACCGACGACTCCGCCTTCGAGGTGGGCCGCAACGTGGCCGTCACCGAAGGCGCGGTGGTCTACGAGAACGCCTACTTCCAGCTGCTGCAGTACAAGGCCACCACCAGCAAGGTGTTCGCGCGCCCGCTGCTGCTGGTGCCGCCCTGCATCAACAAGTACTACATCCTCGACCTGCAGCCCGAAAGCTCGCTGGTCAACTACATGGTGGGGCAGGGCCATACGGTCTACGTGGTGTCGTGGCGCAACCCGGACGCCTCGATGGCGGAGCTGGGCTGGGACGACTACATCGAGCACGCGGCGATCCGCGCGATCGAGGTCGTGCGCGAGATCAGCGGCCAGGACAAGATCAACCTGCTCGGCTTCTGCGTGGGCGGCACCATCGCCGCCACCGCGCTGGCCGTGCTGGCCCACCGCGGCGAGCGCCCCGTGGCCAGCCTGACGCTGCTCACCACGCTGCTCGACTTCGCCGACACCGGCGTGCTGGACGTGTTCGTCGACGAGGCCCACGTGCAGTTGCGCGAGGCCACCCTCGGCGGTGCGGCGGGCGCGCCCTGCGCGCTGCTGCGCGGCGTGGAGCTGGCCAACACGTTCTCGTTTCTGCGTCCCAACGACCTGGTGTGGAACTACGTCGTCGACAACTACCTGAAGGGCAACACGCCGGTGCCGTTCGACCTGCTGTTCTGGAACGGCGACGCCACCAACCTGCCGGGCCCGTGGTACTGCTGGTACCTGCGCCACACCTACCTGCAGAACGAACTGAAGGTGCCGGGCCGGCTGACCGTGTGCAACGCGCCAGTGGACCTGGGCAGCATCGACGTGCCGACCTATGTCTACGGCTCGCGCGAGGACCACATCGTGCCGTGGATGTCGTCCTACGCCTCGACCGCGCTGCTCGAGAACAAGGTGCGCTTCGTGCTCGGCGCGTCCGGCCACATCGCCGGCGTGATCAATCCGCCGGCCAAGAACAAGCGCAGCCACTGGATCAACGACAAGATCGCAGACTCCGCGCAGGCATGGCTGGACGGCGCGACCGAGCATCCCGGCAGCTGGTGGCCGGACTGGTCGGCGTGGCTGGCCAAACATGCCGGCGCGCGCAAGGCCGCGCCTGCGGACTACGGAAACAAGGACTACCGTGCCATCGAGCCTGCCCCCGGACGCTACGTCAAGGCCAGGGCATGAGACAGGTCCGGGCCGGCTGCCGCACGCGGCCGGCTGATTCACTTCCTACATGCAATTACCTCGAGAGGATCTCCCAATGACTGACATTGTCATCGTATCCGCTGCCCGTACTGCGGTTGGCAAGTTCGGCGGCTCGCTCGCCAAGATCCCGGCGCCCGAGCTGGGCGCCATCGTCATCAAGGCCGCGCTCGAGCGCGCCGGCGTCAAGCCCGAGCAGGTCAGCGAAGTGATCATGGGCCAGGTGCTCGCCGCCGGCTCCGGCCAGAACCCGGCGCGCCAGGCCTCGCTCAAGGCCGGCCTGCCGGTGATGGTGCCGGCCATGACCATCAACAAGGTGTGCGGCTCCGGCCTGAAGGCCGTGATGCTGGCCGCCAACGCCATCGCCGCCGGCGATGCCGAGATCGTGGTGGCGGGCGGCCAGGAAAACATGAGCGCCGCCCCGCACGTGCTGCCGGGCTCGCGCGACGGCTTCCGCATGGGCGACGCCAAGCTGGTCGACAGCATGATCGTGGACGGCCTGTGGGACGTCTACAACCAGTACCACATGGGCGTCACTGCCGAGAACGTGGCCAAGGAATACGGCATCACGCGCGAGGCCCAGGACGAATTCGCGGTCGGCTCGCAGAACAAGGCCGAAGCCGCGCAGAAGGCCGGCAAGTTCGCCGAGGAAATCGTGCCGGTGCCGATTCCCCAGCGCAAGGGCGACCCGGTGCTGTTCGCCACCGACGAATACGTGCGCCACGGCGTCACGCTGGACGGCCTGTCCGGCCTCAAGCCCGCCTTCGACAAGGCCGGCACGGTGACGGCGGCCAACGCCTCGGGCCTGAACGACGGCGCCGCCGCCGTGGTGGTGATGTCCGCCGCCAAGGCCAAGGAGCTCGGCCTGACCCCGCTGGCCACCATCCGCGCCTACGGCACCGCCGGCGTCGATCCCAAGGTGATGGGCATGGGCCCGGTGCCGGCCTCCAAGCGCTGCCTGTCGCGCGCCGGCTGGAGCGTCGGGGAGCTCGACCTGATGGAAATCAACGAAGCCTTCGCCGCGCAGGCCCTGGCCGTGCACCAGCAGATGGGCTGGGACACCTCCAAGGTCAACGTCAACGGCGGCGCCATCGCCATCGGCCACCCGATCGGCGCGTCCGGCTGCCGCGTGCTGGTCACGCTGCTGCACGAGATGAAGCGCCGCGACGCGAAGAAGGGCCTGGCCTCGCTGTGCATCGGCGGCGGCATGGGCGTGGCGCTGGCTGTGGAACGCCAGTAACAGAGCGCGAGCGCTGGAACGCCGGTAAGCAAAGCGATGGCCGGGCGCGGCATGCCGCGCCCGGCCGCTCAGAGGGGTGTGCCGGCGGCGAGATGGCTTTCCCGCCGCCGGCCTAATAACAACTAGCCATCAAGGAGTAGATATGACTCAGCGCATCGCATACGTAACGGGTGGCATGGGCGGCATCGGAACGGCCATCTGCCAACGCCTGGCCAAGGAAGGCTTCAAGGTGGTGGCCGGCTGCGGCCCCAATTCGCCGCGCCGCGAAAGGTGGCTCGAGCAGCAGAAGGCCCTGGGCTTCGATTTCGTCGCGTCCGAGGGCAACGTGGCCGACTGGGATTCGACCAAGGCCGCCTTCGACAAGGTCAAGGCCGAGGTCGGCGAGGTCGACGTCCTCATCAACAACGCCGGCATCACGCGCGACGTGGTGTTCCGCAAGATGACGCGCGCCGACTGGGACGCCGTGATCGACACCAACCTGACGTCGCTGTTCAACGTGACCAAGCAGGTCATCGACGGCATGGCCGACCGCGGTTTCGGCCGCATCATCAACATCTCGTCGGTCAACGGCCAGAAAGGCCAGTTCGGCCAGACCAACTACTCGACCGCCAAGGCGGGCCTGCACGGCTTCACGATGGCGCTGGCGCAGGAAGTGGCGACCAAGGGCGTGACCGTCAACACCGTGTCGCCGGGCTACATCGCCACCGACATGGTCAAGTCGATCCGCCAGGACGTGCTCGACAAGATCGTCGGCACGATTCCGGTCAAGCGCCTCGGCGGCCCGGAAGAAATCGCGTCGATCTGCGCGTGGCTGGCCTCGGACGAGTCGGGCTTCGCCACCGGCGCAGACTTCTCGCTCAACGGCGGCCTGCACATGGGCTGAGCGCGGGACCGCCTCGCTGCCGGGGCGGCCTGCCAGTGCCAGGGCCCTCTGCGGAGGGCCTTTTCTTTTCCGGCGCCGATATTGCGTTGCATTGCCCGCACCGCATCAATGCTGCGCCGGAAACCGCGGCCTTCCCCCGGGAATTCCCGCAATCCATTGCCCCGTGCGGGTTTTCCTTAAACGCGCCGGCTTTCAATAGTGCCTTGTTGGGCATAGAATCAGGGCAGCGGCATGCCCGCACCAAAATAGATCATGCGTTGCAGGTCAACACGTTGTATCCCCCGCTGGCGGTTCCCCCGATTGCGCACCGCACAGCATGCGGTGCAGCAGCATGCAACAGCGACGATAAAAGGATAGAGCACCGATGGCTACCACCAAGAAAGGCGCAGAGCGACTGATCAAGAAGTATCCAAATCGCCGGCTCTACGACACGCAGACCAGCACCTACATCACGCTGGCGGACGTCAAGCAGCTCGTGATGGACACCGAGGATTTCAAGGTGATCGACGCCAAGTCCGGTGACGAGCTCACGCGCAGCATCCTGCTGCAGATCATCCTGGAAGAAGAGACCGGCGGCGTGCCGATGTTCTCCAGCGCGATGCTCTCGCAGATCATCCGCTTCTACGGCCATGCGATGCAGGGCATGATGGGCACCTACCTGGAGAAGAACATCCAGGCCTTCATCGACATCCAGAGCAAGCTGGCC
>Ga0255336_100550_pt1 | contig 53587 bp, 50 predicted proteins | sample MeOH1_35cm_T3_17_FD_189102 | JGI IMG/M metagenome (GOLD analysis project Ga0255336, IMG submission 189102) | Sandy soil microbial communities from University of British Columbia, Vancouver, Canada - MeOH1_35cm_T3_179 | ecosystem: Engineered > Artificial ecosystem > Sand microcosm > Unclassified ... | reverse complement strand
CCGACGCGGTGATCCCGATCCCGGCGCTGACCGAGAAGGACCGCAAGGACCTCGACTTCGCGCTGGCGCTGGGCGCGGACTGGATCGCGCTGTCGTTCGTGCAGCGTCCGGCCGACATCGTCGAGGCGCGCGAGATCATCGGCACGCGCGCCGGCGTGCTGTCCAAGATCGAGAAGCCGGCTGCGCTGCAGCAGCTGGAGGAGATCGTGCGCGTGTCCGACGCGGTGATGGTGGCGCGCGGCGACCTCGGCGTGGAGCTGCCGCCCGAGCGCGTGCCGGGCGTGCAGAAGCGCATCCTGCGCGTGTGCCGCCAGCACGGCAAACCCATCGTCATCGCCACGCAGATGCTGGAATCGATGATCGACTCGCCGGTGCCCACGCGCGCCGAAGCCTCCGACGTGGCCAGCGCGATCTACGACGGCGCCGACGCGGTGATGCTGTCGGCCGAGTCGGCCAACGGCCGCCACCCGGTGGCGGCGGTGGCCATCATGGACCGCATCATCGCCGAGGTGGAACGCGACCCGCTCTACCGCAACCTGCTCGACGCGCAGCACGAGGCGCCGCTGTCCACGCGCCAGGACGCGATCTGCGCGGCGCTGCGCGAGGTCACGCAGATCATCGGCGCGGTGGCCACCGTCACCTATACGTCGTCCGGCGCCACCGCGCTGCGCGCCGCGCGCGAGCGGCCGTGCGCGCCGATCGTCAGCATCACGCCGAACCTGGAGATCGCGCGCCGGCTGGCCATCGCGTGGGGCGTGCATTCCACCGTGAGCCCGGACGTGCAGAGCGTGGACGAGATGGTGAACGCGGCCACCGGCGCGGCGCTGGCCGAGGGCTACGCGCAGGCCGGCGACCAGATCACCATCGCGGCGGGCATGCCGTTCGGCCAGGGCGGCACCACCAACCTGCTGCGCGTGGCCGAAGTCACGGGCGCCGCGCCGGCGCGCGCGCCGCTGGCGGCCGCGGCGGCGGTTACGGCCTGATACATCACTCCCGTTCGCTGGCTGCACCGCCGTTGCTATACTGACCGGCACGCCGTGGCGCACTGCGCGCCGCGGCCACCGGACAGCCAGACAAGCCACACCAGCAACGCGGAGCCACCATGCGTCTCGATGACGAAGCCGAAAGCCAGAACGTAGAAGACCGCCGCGGAGGCGGAGGCGGATTCGGGGGCTTCGGCGCGGGGCCGAGGACGATCGGCATCGGCACCATCATCGTGGCGCTGGCGGCCTCCTATTTCTTCGGCATCGACCCCACCGTGATCATGCAGGGCGCCTCGGTGCTGCAGGGGCAGCAGCCGCAGACCCAGCAGCACGTGCCCAGCCATGCGCCCGCCAACGACCAGATGACGGTGTTCGTGCGCAAGGTGCTCGGCAACACCGAGCGCACCTGGTCGCACATCTTCGAGACCGACCTCAACCGCCGCTACGCGCCGCCCACGCTGGTGCTGTTTACCGGCGCCACGCCCACCGCGTGCGGCACCGGGCAGTCGGCGATGGGGCCGTTCTACTGCCCCGGCGACCAGAAGGTCTACATCGACCTGGCGTTCTACGACGAACTGCGCAAGCGCTTCGGCGCCGGCGGCGACTTCGCCCAGGCCTACGTGATCGCGCACGAAGTGGGCCACCACGTGCAGAACCTGCTGGGCGTGTCCGGCAAGGTGGACGCGGCGCGCCGCCGCATGGGCGAGGCGCAGGCCAACCAGCTCTCGGTGCGCGTGGAGCTGCAGGCCGACTGCCTGGCCGGCGTGTGGGCGGCCACCGCCGAGCGCATGAACCAGCAACTGCTCGAACCCGGCGACATCGAGGAAGGCCTGAAAGCCGCCGCCGCCATCGGCGACGACCGCCTGCAGCGCCAGGCGCAGGGCTACGTGGTGCCGGAAGCGTTCACCCACGGCACCAGCGACCAGCGCGTGCGCTGGCTGCGCCAGGGCCTCGACAGCGGCGACATCCGCAAGTGCGACACCTTCGCCGCCAAGCAGCTCTGATGGCGCGCGCGCGAATGCGCGCACGAACGGCATCGACCGCGTTCAGGCGGGACGGGACAAGGCTACGGGGAGATGAAACCGGGAACGGCGCGGAGGACGGCGGGACAGCAGGACAGCGGAACGGCGGAGGAAAAATCACCCGCCCGGCGGGAGAGAGAAGGAGGAGGAGGTCAGCCGGGCGGGTGGGAGATAAAACGGTAGGACGGGGCGGCGGGCCCCTGACGCGAGACGGTCACCGAAGTGACCGCCAGGCGACACGGCGCATCGGGTCAGACCCGGTAGCCGTAGAGCGAGCCGTCGCCGGAACGCGCGTTGTCGAGCGAGGACGCCGCGATTTCGCCACCGGCCGCGCGCGCGCCTTCACTGAACGAATCGAACTTGCCCTGGCGGGCGCCGTCGGTGAACGGATCGAACTTGCCTTGGCGCAGGCCGTCGGTGAACGGGTCGAACTTGTCTTTCTTGGCGCCTTCCGTGTACACGTCGAACTTGTGCAGCGCGTCCGCATAGACTTCGAACTTGCCGACCTTGCTGCCGGCGGGAGCGGCCAGCGCCGCGGCCGACGAGGCCAGGATCAATACGCCTAAGGCGCTGCCAAGGATACGTTTGGCATTCATTTGGGACTCCTTCAACTGATCTATGTATTTTTTTGTCTGCCTTGCCATCGGCCGCGGCAATCTATGTTGCGCTGCGAGCACGAACTGAAGATTAGTGGTTCGGCCTGCAACGAGAAATACCGCTGCGACGAATGGTGCGTTGCGAGTCGTGAAACGCTGGAAGTCCGGACGAACGGCGCCTTTGCAGCGCGAACGGCGTGCACGAGAAGCGAACGGCGGCAGCGAGCGGGTGGCGCAAGGGCCTCCCGGAAATGGCGCGCGATGGTGGCCGGCCGAGGCCGGAGGCGGGCTGGCGGGGATTGGGGGAAGCGCGCGAAGGGACGTCCGCGCCGCCGGCGCGACGCGGGCGGCGCGGGCCGGGAACCCCTGCCGGGGGCGTTCCCGTATCTGCGGAATGGCTCTGGAATGCGGCTGTTGCGCCGCCCGCGGGACTACAGCGTGAACTGGCCGTTGGCCTCGGGCTGGAACGACAGTTCGATGACCGTCACGCTCTGCTCGCGCCCGTCCGGCAGGCGATAGCTCACGGTCTGGCCGGCGCGCGCGCCCAGCAGCGCCTGCCCCACCGGCGACAGCACCGAGAGCCGGCCGGCGTCGAAATCGGCGGTGTCCGGATAGACCAGCGTCCAGCGGCGCGGCGCCGCCTCGCCTTCCAGCGCGCACATCAGGCTGGAGTTCATCGTCACCACGTCCTTCGGAATGGCCTCGGCCGGCACGATGGCGGCGCGCGCGAGGATGCTGTCGAGCATCTCGGCCAGCGGCGCCGCGCCGGCGCGGCTGGCGATGCGCTCGAGGCGGGTGACGTCGAGCTCGGTCAGGTAAAGGGTCGGTTGCTGCTTGGATGAAGCCGTCATGGTGGATCCTCGCTAGGTGTCGGTGCGTGGACCCGGCCCGCGGGCGCGATCCGCGCGGGATCGGCCCGGCGCTGCCAGGTCAGGGAACAAGTCGGGCCGTCGGATGCGACGGAAAAACCGCGAACAGGGTGTGGCTCGGCCCGGTTCGGCGCTTACCTGCGTGCTGGGGAGACGTCAGGCGGTGAACCGGGCGGGATCAGGCGGTGCGCTGACCCGGCGGCAGGCGGTGGCCTGTTTGGCTTGCGCGCGCCGTGCCGGCGCCGCCCACGCGCGCGCGCCGGCCTGCCCGGTACGGGCAGGCGTGGCGGCGGTCAGGACAAGGCGGCAGGGCATCATGCGTGCGGCAAAAGTGGGTGGGCAGTCCGGAGCGAGAACGGCAAAACAACGACGAAACAACGGGGGAAACAGCGGCAAGAACAACCGCGAAACAGCGTGCTTCCCCGAACCGGCGTGGCGCGCAGCGAGAGCGATGGCTCACTCGGCCACCGCGGACCGGCTCGTCGGCACGCCGCATTCGCCGCTTTTCACCAGCGTGGTGCGCGGCGGACAAAGGGGATCGTAGCACAGGCGCCGCCGTCTCTTAAGAAGGCGCCGGAGACGCCGGCAGGTGTCAATGATGGCCCTGGGGATGCGGATGGCATTCGCAGGCGGCGCCGGCCGCGGCCTGCTGGAGGTTCTGCAGGATGCCGCATTCGCTGGCGGGATGCTGCTGGCCGCCGCAGGTATGGCGCAGCGCCCGCAACTGGCCTTCCAGCGCCTCGAGCGCCACGCGCTGGGCGTGGATCTGCTCGATCTGGCGGTCCAGCAGCGCGTTGATGTCGTCGCAGGCGAGCGTGGGATCGCGCTCGAAGTCGCGCAGCCGCCGCACGTCGGACAGGCTCATGCCCAGCGAGCGGCAGTGCCGCACGAAATTGAGCTGCAGCAGATGGCCGTCGCCATAGCGGCGGTAGCCGTTGTCTTCGCGCTGGGGCACGTCGAGCAGGCCCTCGCGCTCGTAGTAGCGGATGGTTTCCACGTCGCAGCCGCTGTGGCGGGACAGTTCACCGATTCTCATGCCGACTCCGGGTGACGCCTGCATCAGGCAAAAGACCCTGTAGTCGTTACAGGGTTGCCTTGAGTCTAGTCCATCGCGCCCGGTCCTGCCAGCGCGGCTCACGCCACGGCGGGGCCGCGCGCCTCGTCGCGCACGTGCAGCGCGCGCGGCGCGAAGGCCGCGCGCAGCACCTCCACCGCCAGCGCCGGCCGGGCCGCGCCGCACATGAACACGTCCACCGCGGCGAAGCCGTATTCCGGCCAGGTGTGGATGCTGATGTGCGACTCGCGCAGCAGCAGCACGCCGGTCACGCCCAGGCCCGGCCCGAAATGGCGGAAGCGCGCGTCCACCACGGTGGCGCCGGCGGCCTGCGCGGCCTGGTACAACACGCGCTCGACCAGCGCGGCGTCGGCCAGCAGTTCGGCCGCCACGCCTTGCAGGTCGGCCAGCAGGTGGTGGCCGAGCACGGCCGGGCACGGCAGGGCCGGGGCGTTCATGGCTGCGCGCTCCGCCGGCTCATTTGTGGCCGCCGCCGGAGGACCAGCCGCTCGAGCCGGACGAGCCGCCGCCCCAGCCGCGCCCGCCCGAGTAGCCGGACGAGCCCGAGGAGCCGGAGCCCGCGCGGCCGGTGTCGCCGAGGTTGAAGAAGGTCGTGCCGAACAGCACGATGATGCCGTAGACGAGGTAAAGCAGACGCACGCTGACTCAGTCCTTTCCGGCCCAGCGCCGGACCAGCCAGATCGGCGCCCACAGCAGCAGCAAGCCGATCACGAGGGTGAACCAGCCCCGGCCCGTGACCAGGGCCACGGGCACGTTGAGGATGGCGAGAAGAATGGCGTAGACCTTGGCGCTCTTGCGGCAGAAGGCCAGATCCGCGCTGCTGTCCGCGGGCCGCGCCGCCGGCAGCGCGCGCGCGGCCTGCGCCAGCCCGGGGCTGGACTTGAACCACTGCGCCACCTGCGCGCGCGCCACGGTGGTCGACAGGGTCCAGACGATCTCGGTGGCCGAGGTCTCGCGCGTGAGGCGCCGCGCCCGCTTGCCGTACTCGGTCAGGCGCGTGGTGTCGCCGACCTGCACGCGCCAGTTGAAGGTGCCGGCCGCGTACAGCACCTCGCTCTGGTAGTCGTAGCCCTGCCGGAAGGTCTGGCCCTGGTAGCTCACGGCATCGCCGGACACCGTGCGCGGCCAGGTGTCCAGCACCTCGACGCGGTCCCAGCCGTCCGCCTGCTCGACCAGCCACAGCAGGCCGCGCTGCTCGCTGAACAGCAGGTACTCGACCCAGGTGGAGGCTTCGTCCTCGTCGCGGTCGGTGCACTGCATCAGGCCCAGCACGGTGTACGGCGTGCCGTCGATGGTGCCGGTGTCGCCGGGCGCGAGGCTGGTCTGGAGGGCGTCGAGCTCGCGCTGCTTTTCCAGCACCAGCGCGGTCGAGGTGGTGCAGTCGATCTGGCTGTGGCAGCTCGGGCAGACCACGAAGCTGGCCACGCCGGCGCGGTAGGCGATCGGGCCGCCGCAGCCCGGGCAGGCCAGCGGCACGGCCTTGCCGCGGTAGCGGTCGGCGCTGCCGGCGATCTGCTCCTTGTCGCGCAGCAACTGGCACTTGAGCTGGTCCAGCGTGACCGCCGCGCCGGTGTAGACCGCGGGCGGGTAGCCGTCGGCGTAGTCGAGCGTGACGAAGCGGCCCTCGTCGCGGAAGTCCGCCACCTGCGCGGTCCAGCCCGCGCCGACCGCGAACGGCAGCTCGCCCTGGCCGCCGGTGCAGCGCGCGCTGCGCACGTCGCTGGCGAGGTAGCGGTGCTTGTCGAAGAACAGGCTCGCGCCCGGCGCGAGATGCTCGTACCGCGGCAGCGGCGCGCCGTCGAGCTGGGCTGCATCGAGCTGGGCTGCGCCGGCCTGCGCGCCGGCGGCATGGCGCCGCGTCAGCATGTACTGCCCGGAGGCGTCGGCCAGCCAGCCGTCGCTGCCGTCGTCGAACAGCAGGTACCACTCGTTCCACAGCCCGGCGTCGTAGCGCAACTGGATGCGCCCGACCAGCGTGAAGCCCTGGCCGTCCCACTGCCCGCCGGTGCCGAGCTGCAGCGGCGTGTAGTCCTCCAGCACGGCGGACATCTTGCCGATGTCCCTGACCGTGTCCGCATCCTTGAGCAGCGTGCTGTGGCAGTACTCGCACACCACCATCACGGCGGCCGACGAGCGGAACGCCGCCGGCGCGCCGCAGCTTGGGCAGTTGATCTCTTGCATGCGCCGCGCGTCAGCCGACCAGTTTCTTCAGGATCTCGGCCTTGGCGTTGTCGAAGTCGGCCTGCGAGATCAGGCCCTTGTCGAGCAGGTCCTTGAGCTTCTGCAGGCGCGCGGCGGGGTCGTCGGCCGCCGGCGCAGCAGCAGCAGCAGCCGGCGCGGCGGGAGGCACGGCCGGCGCGGGCGCGGCGGCGCCGAGCCCGCCCGCCATCGCCTGGCCCATCACGGCGCCGGCCGCGAGGCTCGCGCCCAGGCCCGCCACGCCGCCCTCGTTCTGCGCGGCCAGCGGGATCGAGCTGGCCACCTGGTACTGCGTGTACTTGGCCATATCGCCCATCATGCCCATCGAGATGCGCGTGTCGATGGCCTTCTGCAGTTCTTCCGGCAGCGACACGTTCGTCACCGCGAAATTATCCAGCGCCACGCCGTAGCGCTCGAACTCCGGCGCGAGCCGCTCGCGGATGGTCTGCGACATCAGCGCCTGGTTGGCGGCCATGTCGAGGAACGGCACCGCGGCGCCGCCGAGCGTGGCGGTCATGGTGGCGACCAGCAGGTTGCGCAGCTGCTCCTCCACCTCGTCGCGCGTGTACTCGGCGCGCGTGCCGCTGATCTCGGTGTAGAACTTCGCCACGTCGGCGATCTTGTACGAGTACAGGCCGAACGCGCGCAGCCGCACCATGCCGAAATCGGCGTCGCGGATGGTGACGGGCTGCGCCGTGCCCCACTTGCGGCCGATCTGCAGGCGCGTGCTGAAGAAATACACGTCCGACTTGAAGGGCGACTCGAACAGCTTGTCCCAGTTCTTCAGGTAGGTCAGCACCGGCAGCGTCTGCGTGGTGAGCTTGTACATGCCGGGCCCGAACACGTCGGCGATCTTGCCTTCGTTGACGAACACCGCCATCTGCGACTCGCGCACGGTCAGGCTGCCGCCGTACTGGATTTCCATGTCCTCCATCGGGTGGCGCCAGGCCAGCACGCCATCGCTGTCCTCGGTCCACTGGATGATGTCGATGAACTGCTTCTTGATGAACGATCCGATGCTCATGGCAATCCCCAGGTTGCGCGATGTTTCAGGACAGGCAGGCGGCGTTGATGGCGCCGACCGTGACCGAGATGGCGCCCATCAGCCCGCCCATGCCGACGTTGTTCGATTCGATGGCCGCGTCCATGTCGGGCAGCGCGCGCGCCAGCCCGGCATAGGCCAGCGCCTGCACCAGCATGGCCCCGACCGCCCACAGCACGAACATCAGGAAGGTGTCGTTGTGCTGGATGCTGGACGACAGCGTGAAGCAGAAGCCGATCATCGCGCCCGACAGCGACAACGCCGCCGCGAGGTTGCCCTGGCGGATCAGCGCGAACTCGCGGAACGGCGTGATCCTGGTGTAGACTCCGACGAACACGGCCAGCAGCGCCAGGCCGGCCAGCAGGTGCAGCACGTAAGCGTAGATGCCTTGCATCATCGATGTTCTCCGGCGGGTTCCGTGGCGCCGCGGCAAGCCGTCCGTTCAGCACGCATGATCCGTACAGGATGATGGGGACGGCCGCGCGGCGGCATGTAGCGCTCAGGTATGTGGCGCTCAAGTATATCGTCGTCCATTTGCGTACATCGCAACAATTTGCAATCCGGCGGGCGCCATGCCGCCGGCCCGCGCCGACCCTCCCGTCCCTTCCCGTCCCTCTTCTCGCCTCTTGCCCGCTTCCCGCCCCCGCAACGCACCCGAACCGATGCGCGACCGTACCCTTGTTCTTTCGGTGTTGATCGTGGCGTCCTGCGGGCTCGGCTACGAGCTGATCGCCGGCGCCCTGTCCAGCTACCTGCTGGGCGACTCCATCCTCCAGTTCTCCTCGATCATCGGCTGCTACCTGTTCGCGATGGGCGTGGGCTCGTGGCTGTCGCGCTACGTGAAGGACGAGGACGTGCTGGCGCGCTTCATCGACATCGAGATCCTGATCGGCCTGCTCGGCGGCGTCTCGGCGGCGCTGCTGTTCGTGGTGTTCGCGTGGCTGTCGGCGCCGTTCCGCACCGCGCTCTACGCGCTGGTGTTCGTGCTCGGCGTGCTGGTCGGCATGGAGATCCCGCTGGTGATGCGCGTGCTCAACGCGCGCCGCAACGCCTTCAGCGAGCTGGTCAGCCGCGTGCTGACGTTCGACTACCTCGGCGCGCTGGCGGTGTCGCTGGTGTTCCCGCTGGTGCTGGCGCCGCGCCTGGGGCTGTCGCGCACGGGCTTCCTGTTCGGCATGCTCAACGCCGGCGTGGCGCTGGTCACGATCCACATCTTCCGCGCCGAGCTCAAGGCGGTGGTGCCGCGCCTGCTGCGCGCCTCGCTGGTGCTCGCGCTGCTGGCCGGCGGCTTCCTCGGCTCGGGGCAACTGACGCACTGGGCCGAGCGCGGCATGTTCGGCGACGAGATCATCCACAGCCAAAGCACGCCGTACCAGCGGCTGGTGATCACGCGCTGGAAGGACGACCTGCGCCTGTACATCAACGGCAACCTGCAGTTCTCCTCGCGCGACGAGCACCGCTACCACGAGGCGCTGGTGCACCCGCTGCTGCAGGCGCTGCCGTGGGCGCGCCGCGTGCTGGTGATCGGCGGCGGCGACGGCCTGGCCGCGCGCGAGATCCTCAAGCACCGCAACATCGAGCACGTCACGCTGGTGGACCTCGACCCCGCCATGACCACGCTGTTCTCGCGCAGCGCGCCGCTGGTGGCGCTGAACCGGGGCTCGCTCACCGACGCGCGCGTGCGCGTGGTCAACGCCGACGCCGCGCAATGGCTGGAGCAGCACGACGACATGTTCGACGCCATCGTGGTCGACCTGCCCGACCCGTCCAACTTCGGCCTCGGCAAGCTGTACTCGGTGCCGATGTACAGGCTGCTCGCGCACCATCTGGCCGAGAAGGGCTACGCGGTGGTGCAGTCCACCTCGCCGTACTTCGCGCCGCGCTCGTTCTGGGACATCGACGCCACGCTGCGCGAGGCCGGCCTGCATACCTGGCCCTATCACGCCTACGTGCCGTCGTTCGGCGAATGGGGCTTCATCCTGGCCGGCAAGCGCGCCGACTACACGCCGCCCACGCACTATGACGTGCCGATGAAATTCCTCGACGCCGACAGCACCGCGCTGATGTTCCGCTTCCCGGCCGACATGGCGCCGCGCGAGGCGCGCGCGAACCGGCTCAACGAGCAGACGCTGGTGCATGACTTCGAGCAGGACTGGCGCAATGTCATTCGCTAGCGCCGCGGCATCGACCGGCAGGAACACGGGCACGGAGCCGGCATGGACCGCCGCCGCTTCCTGATCGCGGCGGCGGGTACGGCGGGCACCGGCCTGCTGGCCGGCTGCGACCGGCTCGGCGACGAGGCGCGCCGCTTCCTGGCCGGCGTCGGCCTGCGCGAGCCGTGGCCCGCGGTGCTGCGCCCGGGCATGGCCGAGGGCCACGCGCTGCGCGACGCCGCGTCGTGGCCGGCGCCGCAGGACGAAATCGTGACCGAGGTCGCCATCCTCGGCGGCGGCGTGGCCGGCCTCAGCGCGGCCTGGCAACTGGCGCGCGCCGGCCTGCGCGACTTCCTGCTGGTCGAAGGCCCCGAGTTCGGCGGCAACGCGGCGGCGGGCAGCTTCGGCGAACTCGGCTTTCCGCGCGGCGCGCACTACCTGCCGCTGCCCTCGCTCGAATCCGCCCACATCCGCGAGATGCTGGCCGACACCGGCGTGATCGCGCGCGACCCGTTCGGCGCGCGGCCCGAGTTCGACGAGCGCGCGCTGGTGCACGCGCCCGACGAGCGCCTGCTGTTCGACGGCAGGTGGCACGACGGCCTGCTGCCCAGCGAGGCGGTGGCCGGCGCGGAAGCGGCCCAGCACGCGCGTTTCCTCGCGCGCATGGCGCAGCTCAAGGACGCGCGCGGCGGCGACGGCCGCAAGGCGTTCGCGATTCCGCTGGCGCTGGCGTCGCAGGACCCGGCCTGGACCGCGCTGGACCGACAGAGCATGCGCCAGTGGATGGCCGCCGAGGGCTTCACCTCGCCCACGCTGCACGCCTATGTCGACTACTGCTGCCGCGACGACTACGGCGCCGGCCACGACGCGATCTCGGCCTGGGCAGGCGTGTATTACTTCGCCAGCCGCGCCGGCCACGCGGCCAACGCCGCCGACGGCGCGGTGCTGACGTGGCCCGACGGCCTGCACACGCTGGTCGCGCGGCTGGCCGCGCGCATCGCCGCGCGCCGCGCCGGCGGCACACCGACCGGCAAGACCGGCACGCGGCCGTGGCGCCAGCCCGGCATGGCCGTGCAGGTGCGCGAGCACGGCCGCGAGGTCCACGTGCTGTGCGCGCAATGGCCCGGCGCCACGGCCGCCGGCGCGCCGCGCCTGTTCCGCATCCGCGCGCGCCGCGTGATCTGCGCCATGCCGCTGCACGTGGCCGCCCACGTGGCGCCGCTCGCCGCGTTCGGCTTCGACCCGGCGCGGCACCTGCCGCCGAGCGCGCCGTGGCTGGTGTCCAGCTTCCGCCTGCGCGGCTTCCCGGACGAGCGGCCCGGCGTGCCGCTGGCGTGGGACAACGTGGTGCACGGCGGGCGCGGCCTCGGCTACGTGGTCAGCACGCACCAGCTGATCCGGCAGGCCATGCCGGCCGACACGGTGTTTACCGCCTACTGCCCGCTCGATGCCGCCGCGGCGCCGGACATGGCGGCGGGCACCGCGCCGCGCGCGCCGGCCGACACGCGCCGCTGGCTCGCCGCCGCCACCCCGGCCGAGCTGATGGACTACGCCACCACCGACCTGCGCGCCGCCTACGGGCGCGCGTTCTGGCGCCATGCCGACGCGGCGGAGATCACCGTGCGCGGCCACGCGATGGCCTCGCCGCGCCCCGGCTTCCTCGCCAATGCCGGCGCCGCCGCGCTGCGCGACGCCGACGGGCGCATCCTGTTCGCGCATGCCGACCTGTCCGGCCTGTCCGTGTTCGAGGAAGCCGCGTGGTGGGGCACGCGCGCGGCGCGGCGCATCACCGGATGAGCCCGGCCGGGTGACGCCCGCCCCACCCCGGCGCGCGGCCGCATGCGTATTGCGGCATCCTGTAGAATTCCCGGCACGGTTTCGTGTCGAACCCTTCGATCCCGCGAACCCGAACCCGACGTCATCCTTCGTGCGCCCCATCCGCCTGTTGCTGCTGCTCCTGATGCTCGCCGTCATGCCCTTCCAGAGCTGGGCAGGCGCGGCCACGTGCGCGGGCGGCAACATCGGCGCGCCGCACGAACAGGCGTTCGCCGCCGCGGCCGATGAACGCGGCGGCGAAGGCGCCGCCCAGGCTGCCGTGATGCTTTCGGCATTCGATGCCGATGCCGACGCCGCCGCCGATCCCGCCGGCCAGGACACCGGCGACGCGAAGGACCCGGCCCAGGGCGGCGCCGACCTCGCCGAATCCCTGCTGCCCGCCGCGCCGCTGCGTTTCGCCGCCAGCCTCGCGCGCGGCAGCGCGCCCGCGCACCGCGCGGGCCTGCTGCCCGATCCCGACCTCCCCCTCCAGCAGCGCCCTCCCAGCGCCTGATTCCCCGCGCGCCGGCCCGGCGCGCATCTCGCTTCCCGCACCTTGCCGCCGGCACCCGTGCGCCGTCCGCGGCGCCGCGTGCGCGCAGTCCGCGCGGCGCGCACGCGCGCGCAAGGTGCCAGCGCCGCTTTGCCGTTGTTCCCTTGACCAGACTGACCTTCCTCACAGACAAGAAATGAAACGCGTCCTGCTCTTCCTGGCGACCAACCTCGCCGTCATGCTCGTGCTCAGCTTCACCGCCAGCCTGCTCGGCGTGAACCGCTTCCTCACCGCCAACGGGCTCAACCTCGGCATGCTGCTGGCGTTCGCCGCGCTGATGGGTTTCGGCGGCTCCTTCATCTCGCTGCTGATGTCCAGGATGATCGCCAAGTGGTCCACCGGCGCCCAGGTCATCACGCACCCGGGCAACAGCACCGAACTGTGGCTGGTGCAGACCGTGCAGAAACTGACCCAGCGCGCCGGCCTGCCGATGCCCGAGGTCGCCATCTACGAAGGCGAGCCCAACGCCTTCGCCACCGGCGCCAGCAAGAACAGCTCGCTGGTGGCGGTCTCCACCGGCCTGCTGCAAAGCATGTCGCACGACGAGGTGGAAGCCGTGCTGGCGCACGAGGTGGCCCACATCGCCAACGGCGACATGGTCACGCTCACGCTGATCCAGGGCGTGGTCAACACCTTCGTGATCTTCCTCGCGCGCGTGGTCGGCTACTTCGTGGACTCGATGCTGCGCAAGAACGACGAAGAGTCGAGCGGCCCCGGCATCGGCTACATGATCACCGTGGTGGTGTGCGAGATCGTGTTCGGCATCCTGGCCAGCATCATCGTGGCCGCCTTCTCGCGCCACCGCGAGTTCCGCGCCGACGCCGGTGCGGCCAGGCTGATGGGCACGCCCTCGCCGATGGTCGCCGCGCTGCGCCGCCTCGGCGGCCTGGCGCCCGACGGCCTGCCGCAGAACATGCAGGCGATGGGCATCGCCGGCGGCAGGTCGTGGCTGTCGCTGTTCTCCAGCCACCCGCCGATCGAGCAGCGCATCGCCGCGCTGCAGGGGCAGCGCTGAACGGGTTTCCGCTCCCGCTCCCGCTCCCGTGGGCTTGCCCGTTCAGGCGCGGAATGCCGCCCGGTAGCGCTCGGGCGTGGTCTGCATGTGCCGCTGGAACGCTTGCCGCATCACGTCGGCATTGGTGAAGCCGGTGGCACGGGCGATGCCTTCCAGGCGGCGGCCATCCTTCTCCAGCAGGCGCCGCGCCGCTTCCACGCGCAGGCGCTCCACGTAGCGCGCGGGCGTCTCGCCGACCTGGCGCGCGAACACGCGCGCGAAGTTGCGCGGGCTCATGGCCACGCGCTCGGCCAGCACCGGCACCGACAGGTCGCGCGCCAGGTGCTGCGCCATCCATCCCTGCAATTCCCGCAGCTCCGGGTTCTGCGCGCTCTGCGCCTGCAGCAGCGTGGAGAACTGCGCCTGGTTGCCGGGGCGCTGCAGGAACAGCACCAGCTCGCGCGCCACCGCCAGCGAGGCGGCGTGGCCGAGGTCTTCCTGCACCAGCGACAGCGCCAGGTCCATGCCGGCGGTGACGCCGGCCGAGGTGTAGAGCTCGCCGGCGCGGATCCAGATCGGGTCGGGGTCGACCTCCACCTGCGGATGCTGCGCGGCCAGCCGCGCGGCGTGGCGCCAGTGCGTGGTGGCGCGGCGCGCGTCGAGCAGGCCCGTGCGCGCCAGCACGAAGGCGCCGGTGCACACCGCGCCGAGCCGGCGCACGCGCGGCGCCTGCGCGCGGATCCAGTCGACCAGGCGGGCGTCCTCGGCCGCCGCGCGGTGGCCCGCGCCGCCGGCGATCAGCAGGGTGTCGATCGGGCCGGGCAGCATCTCGCCGATGCGGTGGTACGGCGCGTCGGCCAGCAGCCGGATGCCGCTCTCGGTGCGCACCACGGCGTCGTCGCGCGCGCTGGCGACGCGGATGTCGTAGGCCGGCGCGGTGCGGCCTTCGAGGCGGTTGGCGTGGCCGAACACCGCGCTCGGCCCGGTCACGTCGAGTTCCTGCGCCGGGTCCGGCGCGACGATCACGACGATGCGCGGCGGATCGTCCGGCAGGGGAAGGCTGGCTGGCATGGCGTGTGTGGGAAACCTGTGGAGAGGGACGGCCCGCCGATCATACCGGCGCGCGCCGTCATCCGGCCAGCACCGCGCGGCGCGCCACGCCGCGCTGCCATCCGAGCGTGACCAGCAGCGCCACCGCCAGCGCCGGCAGCACGGCGAGGTTGACCGCCTGCCAGCCGTAGCGGTACAGCACCTGCCCGGCCGCCAGCGTGGCCAGCGCGGTCAGCGCCGCGGCGGCGAACTCGGCCAGCGCCTGGGTGCGCGCGCGCTCGGCCGGGCGGTAGCTTTCCGCCAGCAAGGTGGTGCCGCCGACGAACATGAAATTCCAGCCCACGCCCAGGCACAGCAGCGCCACGTAGAACGCCGGCACCGCGGTGGACGCCAGCGCCACCAGCGAACCCACTGCGGCGAGCGCGATGCCGCACATCAGCATCGGCCCGCGGCCAAAGCGCTGCAACAGCCAGCCCGAGAAGAACGACGGCGCGTACATGCCGACCAGGTGCCACTCGATGATCTGCGCGCCCTGGCCGATGGTGTGGCCGCACGCCACCGCGGCGATCGGCGTGGCGGTCATGACGAACATCATCACCGCGTTGCCGATGCCGTTGTTGGCGAACGCGGCCAGGAACACCGGCTGGCGCGCGATCTGCGCGAGCGGGCGCGCGGGCAGCGCGGCGCCATGCTCCCGCGCCGCGGCGTGGGCGGGCGCGTCGCGGTAGCCGAACGCCAGCAGCAGGACGGTGGCCAGCCCGAACACCGCCACCACCGCGTAGGAGCCGGCGAACGGCTGCGCCACCAGCAGGTCGCTGCTCCACGCGGCGATGGCCGGGCCGCACACCGCGGCCACCACGCCGCCGGTCAGCACCGTGGAAATCGCGCGCGGCTTGTCGGCGGCCGGCGCGGCATCGGCGGCGGCCAGCCGGTAGAAGCGCGCGAAGGCCTGGAACACGCCGACCAGCGCGGTGCCCACGCAGAACGCGGCGAAATCATGGTGCGCGATGGCCCACACCGACACCAGCCCGCCCGCACAGCAGGCCAGCCCGCCCAGGCAGAACGCGGCGCGGCGGCCGAGGCGCTCGATCAGGAACGCCGCCGCGATGGCGGTGACGGCGGACGCCACCGTGATCAGCGCGAACGGCAGCGTGGCCAGCGCCTTGTCCGGCGCCAGCGTGTAGCCGACCAGCCCGGTCAGCGTGAGGTCGACCGACAGGGCCGAGGTGAAGAGAGCCTGGCAGACCGCCAGCAGGCGGGCTTGCGGGATCGCGGGACGTGCCATCGGGGGCGCTCCGGTAAGGACGGGCGTTGGGGATGACACCGAGCGTAAGGAAAGCGCCGCCGCGCCGGCTGACAATGATCCGTGGAATCCTGCCATGTGGAAGGGGCGGGCGGCGGGCGGCGGCGGGCCGCGAACAATCAGTCAGTCAGTTGAACACGTCCTGCCGGTAGCGGCCCTGCGCGACCATGCCGGCCAGCCAGTCGGACGCCGCGGCCTCGGGCATGCCGCCCTGCTGCGCGGCGATCTCGATCAGCGTGCGGCGCACCGCGGGCGCCATCTGCCGCCCGTCGCCGCACACGTAGAGGGTGGCGCCGTCGCGCAGCAGCGCCCACACCGCGGCGCGGTCGCGCCACAGCAGGTGCTGCACGAAGCGCTGGTCCGGCGCGCCGGTGGCCGAGTACGCGGCGTGCGCCTGCACCACGCCCGCGTCCTGCCAGCGCGCGATGTCGTCGCGGTACAGCCAGTCGTGCGCGGGATGGCGGCAGCCGTAATAAAGCTGGCTGGCGGCGACGCGCATGCCGGCGGCCCGCTGCGCCGCGCGCTCCTCCAGGAAGCCGCGGAACGGCGCGATGCCGGTGCCGGGGCCGACCAGGATCATCGGCCGGGCGGGATCGGCGTCGGGCGCGAACGGCGGGTTCGGCGTGCGGATGCCGGCGGCCACCACCGCGCCGGGCGCCAGTCCCTGCAGCCAGGTCGAGGCCACGCCGCGGAACATGCCGCGCCCGGACAGCGCGGGCGCCCACACCGTGCCGACCGTGATCGCGGCCACGTCCGGCGACACCGCCGGCGACGAGGCGATCGAATAGAGGCGCGGGCGCATCGCCACGGTGCAGGCCAGCAGGCCGGCCAGCGTCAGCTCGATGGCGGGATGGCGCGCCAGCACGTCGGCCAGCGCGAGGCGCGGCGCCGCCACCCGCGCGGCGTAGCCGGCAGCGGGATCGTCCGAGCCGAGCTGCTCCAGCGCGGCGCGCGTGCGCGGGCAGCGCGTGTATTGCAGCAGCGTGCGCAGGGTCTGGCGCGACACCACGTCCTGCAGCTCGATGAAGTGCGTGAGCAGCTCGCGCACCGGCAGCGCCTCTTCCAGCGGCAGGCCGCGCGCGGCGCCGGCGTGCGCGGCCGACAGCGTCGCCATCGCGTCGGGATCGAGGTCGAGCCGCGCGCACAGGTCGTCCACCACGGCCGGCTGGTTCTGCGGATACACCGCGAGGTGGTCGCCGGTGGCGTAGCGCACGCCTTCGGGCAGGCGCAGGCGGATGTCGCGCGTGGAGGTGCGCGGCGCCTCGCGCGCGAAGTCCCACAGGCCGGCGGGATCGCCGACCAGCTCGGTATTGGCCAGCACCGTGAACGCCTGCGTGGACGGCGGCAGCGTGCCGGCGCGGATGGCGGCGATGCCGCGCAGCCGCACCGCGATCGCGCCGGCCGCGGCGGCGGGCGCGTCCGGCCCGGCGCCCTGCGCCTCGCGCAGCGCTTGCAGCGCCTGCCACAGCGCGGCCAGCCATTGCCCGGCGGCGTGGTCGAAGTCGCCGTTGCCGTCGGCCTCGCCGCGCGCCAGCAGCGGGGTGGCGCCGGCCGCGTCGAAGAACGCCTGCACGCGCTTGGGAAACGCCTGGTAGGTGGCCCATTGCGAGTTGCCGCAGCCGAGCACGGCGAAGCGCAGGCCGGGCGCGCGGTAGCCGGCAGGCGCCTGCGCGTCGAGCATGGCCTCGAAGCGGCGCGCCGAATCGGGCGCGCGGCCGTTGTAGGTGGCCGCCACGATCACCGCCAGCCCATCGGTCGGCAGCGTGTCCACGGCGGCGTCGAGATCGCGCAGCGTGGCGGCGAAGCCGGCCTGCAGCGCGCCCGCGTGGATCTGCTCGGCGAGCTCGCGCGCGGTGCCCAGGCTGGAGCCGCACAGCACCGCCAGCGGCAGGCCGCCGCCGCGCACCGCCGGGCGCGCGGGCTGCGCCGCGGCCGCGCCGGCCTGCGCCGCGGCGATGCGCTCGTGCGGGCGGCGCCGGCGCGCGCGCAGCGTGAAGCCGTCGGGCTTGAGCGTGAGCGTTTCCTTGATGCAGAACTGGTAGTCGTGCGGATCGCTGAACTGGAAATTGCGCAGCATCAGCGCCAGCGCCAGCTTGGCCTCGGTCAGCGCGAACTGCCGGCCGATGCAGGCGCGCTCGCCGTTGCCGAACGGCTTGTAGGCATGCGGATGGATGCGCGCCTCGTTCTCGGGCAGGAAGCGGTCGATGTCGAAGCGCTCGGGGTCGGCCCACACCTTGGGGTCGCGGTGCAGCCCGGTGAGCACCACCGACAGGCGGCGGTCCTTCCGGATAAGGTAGCGCCCGCCCAGCAGCGTGTCCTCGAACGGCGCCACCGAGAAGCCCGGCGCGGTCGGCCACAGCCGCAGCGTTTCCTTGAGCACGCGGTCGATCACCTGCAGGCGCGCGAGGTCGGCGTAGGCCGGCGGCGCGTCGCCGGGCAGCACGGCGTCCACCTCGGCGTAGGCCTGCGCCAGCACGCCCGGATGGCGCATCAGCTCGTACAGCGCGAAGGTCAGCATGCCGCTGGTGGTCTCGTGCCCGGCGATCAGGAAGGTGATGACCTGGTTGCGGATGTTCACGTCGTCCAGGCGCTCGCCGCTGTCGGGGTCGCGCGCGTCGAGCATCAGGTTGAGCAGGTCGGGCTCGGGCGCCTGGCCGCGCGCGGCCGCCGCGCGGCGCTGCCTGACCACGTCGTCGACCAGCTCGCGCATGAAGCCGACGTCGGCGGCGAACTTGCGGTGCGCCGCGTGCATGAACTTGTCCTTGATGGCCAGGCGCGTGAGCTTGCCCATCGCTTCCTCGAGCGCGCCGACCATCGCGCCGATGAACGGATGCAGCTGCGCGCTGGCGAACGAGTCGAAGTCGTAGCCGAAGCCCGACAGCGCGATGGTGTCGAGCGTGAGGCGCGTCATGTCGTCGGCCACCGCGATGTCGGCGTCGGGCCCCTGGCGCTCCCACTTGCCGACCAGCCGGTTGGCCACGCGCAGCATCACGTCGAAGTAGCCCTTCATAGCGCGCTGGCTGAACGCGGGTATCAGGATGCGGTGCGCGCGGCCCCAGTTCTCCTCGCCGTGGTCGGCGGTAAACAGGCCGTCGCCGCCGACGTCGCGCAGGTAGGACAGCGGCGGGCCGATCAGCTTGCGGAAACGGCGCCCGTCGGCCAGCTCGGCCACCAGCCCGGCATCGCTGACGAAGGCCACGCGCCGGCCGGCGAAGTTCAGCTCGAAGATGCCGTCGAACTCGCGGCTGCGCGCCAGCAGGTGCTGCGCGACCATGCCGGGCGTGACCTGCAGCAGGTTGCCGACCACGGGCCAGCCGGGCGCCTGCGGGATGGGTTCGGGCTGGCGCGCGGCCGGCGCGGCGGAGGCGGCGTCGGCGGTGGATGCCGGGTTGGAGACTGGCTGCATGTTCGGGTCACCGTTCGAAATCGGCGTGCAAGGCGCCGGGGTTGTCTCGCGTTGGTTGTTCTTGTAGGCGTAGACAAATGTCTACTTTTGCAGCAAAGTAGACGAACGTAGACCGAGTGTCAATTCCAAACCGGCATTTCACGGCGGGTGCGCACGAAGCGGCTTATCCGGCCAGACAATTCAGACAGACGGAAACCAATGGACGACGTTGCCGCCGGCAAACGCAAACTGATCGACGCCGCGCTGCGCCTGGCCGCCGCGCGGCGCAGCTTCGCCGGCCTGGGCCTGCGCGAGCTCGCGCGCGAGGCGGGGCTCAACCCCAACACCTTCTACCGCCATTTCCGCGACATGGAGGACCTCGCGCTGACCGCCGTGGCCGAGGTCGGCGCCGAGCTGCGCCCGATGCTGCGCGCGGTGCGCTGGGCGGCCGCGCGCGACAACCCGGACGAGGTGGCCACGCGCGCGTGCGCGGCGTTCTTCGCCTACGCCGAGGCGCACCGGGATGCCTTTTTCGTCGGCGTGTGCGGCAGCACCGGGCCGCAGCCGGCGCTGCGCGACGCGGTGCGCCAGCTGCTGGCCGACATCGCCGCCGAGATGGCGGAGGACATCGAGCGGCTGGGGCTGTGCCCGGGCCTGCCGCGCGCGGCGCTCGACGATCTCTCGGGCTACGTGGTGTCCTACCTGTTCCACCTGTCGACCGATTATCTCGAAGCCGACGCGGCGGGCCGCCGCCGGCGCATCGAGCAGTCGCGGCAACTGGTGTGCTGGCTGCTGCGCGGCGCCGCCGCGCAGCAAGGCGGGCGCGCGCAGGCGCAGGCAGCAGCGCCATCGGCAGCCGCGGCGCGCAAGCGCAAGCCGCGGCAGGCGCAGCCGCACTGAACGCGGCGGGCGCCGGCGCTCAGGCCAGCCGCGCGTAGCCGGCGGCCACCGCGGCGCGCGCCATGTGCGTCACCGGCGCGTAGTGCGCGAGGCCGGTGCGGGCGATGCCGCGCAGCCGCAGCCGCCGCGCCAGCGCGGGCTCGGCCTCGATCACGCGCGCCAGCACGTCGCCCACGCGCGCGCTCTGCGCCGGGCTGGCATGGCGCGAGCACACCAGCGGCAGGCCGGGCGCCGACGCGGTGCCGGCGATCTGGCGCAGCGCCGCCAGCCGTCCGGGCAGGTGGTCGCGCGCGAAGGCCAGCGTGACGCAGTCGATGGCCGCCACGTCGGCGTCGCCGCGCGCCACGGCGTCGAGCGAGGCCAGGTGCGAGCCGGTGCACAGCGCCGCGGCGAAGAAGCGCCCGCCGCGCGCCAGCGGCGCCACCGCGTGGCGCAGCGCGTTCATGCCGCTGTGCGAGGCCTCGTCGTTGTACGCCACGCGCAGCCCGCGGCAATCGGCCAGGCTGTCGGGGCCGTCGGCGCGCGCCACGATCGCGCTGCGATAGCGCTCGCCGTCGCAGCCCGGCGCGTCGAACAGCGGCGTGCCGATCACGCGCACGTGGCGCTGCAGGCCCTGCACCAGCGGGTAGCCGCAGGTCTGCGACAGCAGCAGGTCGGGGCGGCGCCAGAATTCGTGCAGTTGCGCATGCGTGGCGCCGGGCTCGACGGCGCGCAGGAACAGCGGATCGCGCCCGCGCGCGAGCACCGCCGCCACGCGCGCGATCAGGGCCAGCCAGTCTTCGCGCAGCGCGGGCGATACGTTGTACATGGGCAGCGCGGCCACCCAGTGCCGGCGGTCATCCATGCGCGCTCACCCGGTCAGGCGCGCGCGCGCGTCGTTGCCGGCCCGCCGGTCTGCCGTGGCAGGTGTGGCCGGCATGGCCGGCGTGGCCACGGCGGCGCCGCGGAACAGCGGATGCACCACCGGCGCGGCGGGCCGCAGCGCGAAGCGCGCCAGCCATTCGCCGTACCCGTTCACCACGAAGCCGCCGCTGCGCCGCCGGTAGCCCGCCGCGCGCGCGCGATAGACGCGCCCGAGGGCAAACCACGGCAGCGCCGGCAAGTCGTGGTGGACCAGGTGGAAGTTGTTGTTGAGAAACAGCAGCCGCCACGGCCACGCTGCCTCGTTGAGCACGCTGCGCCGCGCCGGCAGCGCGTGCGGGCGGTGCTCCTGGAACGAGCGCACCGACGACAGCGCCAGCGCGGGATAGGCCACGCCCGCCAGCATCAGCCACGGCGCGATGCCGCACGCGCGGTCGAGCCACAGCAGCAGCGCGGCCAGCGCGAGCAGGTGCGCGGCCCACATCGGCAGGTCGCGCAGGTCGCCGGCGCGCAACCGGCGCGCGGCGTCGGCCGCGCTGCGCGCGATGGCGAAGGCCGGGCCCAGCAGCAGGCGCCCCGCCATCGTGTTGCGCCAACGCAGCAGCGTGCGCCGCAGGGGGCCGGCGGCCTGCCAGTCGCCCGGCAGCAGGAAGTAGCTCTCCGGATCGGCGCCGGGATGGGTCAGGTCGTCGTGCGCGTGATGCCGCAGGTGCTCGCGGCGATAGAGCCCGTAAGGAAACCACACCGCCAGCGGCGCCATGCCGAACAGCGCGTTGAGCCACGGCAGGCGCGTGGGATGGCCGTGCAGCAGCTCGTGCTGCAGCGACATGTACCAGGTGGAGGCGAGTACCAGCAGCGCCAGCGCGAGCGGCAGGCCCAGGCGGGCCGCGTTGAGCGCCGCGCCGAACCACAGCGCGTAGACCGCCGCGATCAGCAGCCAGGTGGGCAGTTCGGTGCGCCAGAGCCAGGCGCGGCTGGCGCGCGCGATGTCCGCGCGCTGGAGGTCGTCCAGGTAGATTGCCATTGCGTCATCGTGGAACGGTGGCGGGCTGTACGGCAATCGAGGCGATGCGGACACCCAGGGCGTCGCGGCCGGCGGCGCCGGCACGAAACGTCAGTCCAGCTTACGCGCCGTGGCGCAAAACGGAACGAAGGAAAGCCGATATGGATATGCATGCCCGCAAGCGGCCTGCGCATGCGGCGCAGGTGGCGCACGGAGGGCGCGCCACGGGCTCAGTCGAGCACCTTGCCGCGCATGGCCTTGACCTGGCTGCGCTGGCTCTTGCCTTCGAGCCGCCGCATGCGCGAGCCGAAGGTGGGCCGCGTGGGGCGCCGCGCGCGCGGCGGCGTGGCCACGCTGCGCACCAGTTCGTGCAGGCGCCGCACGGCTTCCTCGCGGTTCATCTCCAGGCTGCGGTGCTGCTGCGCCTTGATCACCACCACGCCGTCGCGCGTGATGCGATGATCGTGCAATTGCAGCAGGCGCGCCTTGTGATCCTCGTCCAGCGACGCCGACGCGCGCACGTCGAAGCGCAGGTGGACCGCGTTGGAGACCTTGTTGATGTTCTGCCCGCCCGCGCCCTGCGCGCGGATCGCGGTGATCTCGTACTCGGTGTGGGGGATGACGGTTTCGCTCGACATCGGGCAATGATAGCAAGCGCGCCGGCCCGCCGTGGCGGGCGGCGCTGCCGGGGCCGGTCAGGCGACCGCCGCGAGCTTGACGATGTGCAGGCTGGCGCGGCCCTGGAGCACCTTGCCCAGCGCGGCGAGGGCCGCGCCGCGGCCGTGCTGCGCGAGCGCGTCCTCGTCGCGCCAGCGCTCCAGCATCACGAAGCGGCCGGCGTCGTCGAGGTCGCGGTGCAGCTCGTAGTATTCGCAGCCGGGCTCCAGCCGCACCTGCGCGACGGCTTCGCGCAGCGCCGCTTCGACCAGCTGCAGGTGGGCCGGCTCCGGCACGATGGTGGCGACCACCGCCACGGGCGGCTTGCGGGATTCGGTCATGATGGCTCCTGTCGGTTAGGCAAGACCCCGATCATCCCCCAATCCGCGCCGGCCGGGAATGCGCCGGCGCGCAAAAGAGTTTCCCTAATCCGGCGCAAATGGCGCCGCCACCGATTGCCCGGCCGGCTAGTCGACCTGCGCGTTGGAGCGCTTCACCACCGCGGTCCATTTCTGGATCTCGCCGCTGACGAAGCGCGGCAGCTGCGCGGTGTCGAGCCTGGCGACCTCCAGCCCCTGCTCCGCCAGCTTCTTCTGCACGCCCGGTTCCTGCATCACCGCCTGCATCGCGCCGGCCAGCCGCCTGCGCACCTCGTCGTCCAGCCCGGCCGGGCCGGCGAGCATGAACCACGCGGTCAGGTCGAAGCCGGGATAGCCCGATTCCGCCACGGTCGGCACCTCGGGCGCGCTCACCGAGCGCTGCTGGCTGCTGACCGCCAGCGCGCGCAGCTTGTGGGCCTTGAGGTAAGGCAGCACCGCGACCGGGTGGTAGAACATGAAGTCGACCTGTCCGCCCAGCACCGCGGTCAGCGCCTGCCCGCCTTCCTTGAACGGCACGTGCGTCATGCTGATGCCGGCCATCGACTTGAGCAGCTCGCCGGCGAGATGGCCCGAGGTGCCGCTGCCGGCCGAGCCGAACGACAGCTTGTCCGGATTGGCGCGCGCGTAGGCCACCAGCTCGGCCAGCGTCTTGTACGGCGCGTCGGCGCGCACCACCAGCAGCGTGGGCGTGTAGCCGGGCATGGCCAGGTACGCGAAGTCCTTGCCCGGGTCGTACGGCAGGTTGCGGTAGAGCGCCTTGTTGATGGCCAGCGTGCCGACCGTGCCGAAGGTCAGCGTGTAGCCGTCGCCTCTGGACTTGGCCACGTAGTCGGTGCCGATGGCGCCGCCGGCGCCGGCCTTGTTCTCCACCACGAAGGGCTGGCCGAGCTTCTTCGCCATCGCCTCGCCGAGGATGCGCGCGGTGATGTCGGTCGAGGTGCCGCCGCCGAACGGCACCACCAGCCGCACCGGCCGCGACGGATAGTCCTGCGCCTGTGCTTGTGCCGGCGCTTGCACCAGCATGAAGCCGGCGGCGCAGCTCATGGCCAGCATCGCGGCCATCATGGTCTTTTTCATGTCTCCTCCTGTTTTTTTGGCTTACCTGGAACCGGTCTGCGCCGCGCCGCGCGTTCGCGCCAGCGCGGCGCGCACTTCCTCGTTGTGCTCGCCCAGCAGCGGCGGCGCCATGACGTCGAGCGCGCGCTCGCCGTCGAACGACACCGGGCTGCGCACGGTCCTGAACTCGCCCAGCGTGGGATGGGTGCCCGTGACCAGCAATTGCAGGTGCCTGGCCTGCGGGTCTTCCAGCGCCTCGCTGGTGTCGTACATCGGCGCGTGCGGCACGTCCTCGGCCTGCAGCCGCTCGCACCATTGCGCGCGCGTGCGCTGGCGGAACAACTCGCCGAGCAGGTCGATCAGCGCCTGCTGGTTGGCGATGCGCTGCTCGCGCGTGGCGAAGCGCGCGTCGGTAAACAGCGCGGGCCGCTCGATCGCGTTGGCCAGCCCCTGCCAGAATTTCTCGGGCGAGGACATATGCAGCGCGATCCATTTGCCGTCCGCGCATGCCAGCACGTAGGACTGCGACACGCTGGGCCGGCTGTACGGCCCCATCACCTCGCCCGCCGCATAGTAGTGCGTGAAGGCGTCGAGGTTGAAGTGGCTCATCGCCTCCAGCATCGACACCTCGACCTTGCGGCCAACGCCGGTGCGGTTGCGCTCGTGCAGCGCGCCGAGGATGCCGTAGGCGGCGTAGAAGCCGGTCATCGCGTCGGCGATGGCGGGGCCGACCACGCGCGGGTTCTCCGGGTTGATGAGCAGGTTGAGGAAGCCGCTGGCCGCCTGCGCCACGGTGTCGTAGCTCGGGCGCGCGGCGGCCGGGCCGGTCGCGCCGAAGCCGCTGATGGCGCAGTAGATCAGGCGCGGGTTGAGCGCGCGCAGCCGTTCCTCGCCGGCGCCCAGGCGCTCGGCCGCGCCGGGGCGGAAGTTCTGGATGTAGACGTCGGCCTCGCGCACGAGGTCGTCGAACACGGCCAGGTCCTCGGCGTTCTTGGTGTTGAGCGTGATGCTGCGCTTGTTGCGGTTGTAGGTCTGGAAATGCGGGCTGTACAGGCCGCCCTTGAACGCGCGGAACGGGTCGCCCGTGTCCGGCTGCTCCAGCTTGATGACGTCGGCGCCGAGGTCGCCCAGCAGCATGCCGGCGGCGGGCCCGGTGATGAACGTGCCTTGCTCCAGGACTTTCACGCCCTGCAGAACCTTGATCATGGATGCTCCTTGCTCACGCTGATGTGCCGCTGCATGTGCGCGTTCACGCGCGCGGATCGAAACCCGCCGGCGCGGCGCCCGTGTAGACCACCTCGCGCGTGGCCTGGTACGACAGCGCGAAGCCGATCGACTGGCGCAGCTCCTCGCTGAGATGGGCGATCAGCCCGCCGGTGCGTGCCAGGATCGGCACGCCCTTGAGCGCGTTGAGCGGAAAGCCCACGCCGAGCAGCACGGCGGGAATCGCCGCCGAGACGTTGAGGCTCAGGTCCTTGCCGACGATGCCCGGGATCGCCGCCTCGACCGCCTCGGCGATGTCGATGTAGGTCAGGTCCGCGCCGGCCTCGCGCGCCACCGCGAACAGCGCCGCCACGCGCGGGTCGCGCGCCTTGTGCAGCGGATGGCCGTAGCCGGGAATCGCGCGGCGCGCCTCGCGCCAGGCCGACACCACCGCGGCGGCGGCCTGCGCCTTCGCCTCCCCGCCGGCGATGCGCGCGCGCACTTCCTCGAGCAGGTGGCCGGCGCTCTCGGACGCGCCGAGGATGACCGAGCCGCAGCCGAGGATGCCCGCCGCCACCGCGCCCTGCAGCGCGTCGGGCGCGGCCGCCAGCGTCATGCGGCTGGCCTGCACGCTCGGCACCAGGCCGTGCTCGGCGATGGCCACCAGCGTGGCGTCGACCACCTTGAGCGCGGCCGCGCCGGGCCGGCGGCCGGTGACGAGGAAGTAGAAGTATTCGGTGAAGCTGAGCTTGCCGATCAGGTCCTGGCACAGGTCCGCGCCGCGCACCACGATGGTCTCGGTGTTGGACGTGCTGATGCCGGTCTGCGGGATGGTTTCCTTGCCGATCTTCATGGTTGCGCTGTCTCCGTAGCTGGAATGGGCCGGGCGCGTGGCCGGGCCTCGTGTCGTGTATGGGCAGTCTATGGGCGGCGCGTCACAGATGGAAATGATGAATATCGATCCAAATGATCGATGGCATCTATGTAGAATGCGGCGCATGTCCCGCACTGATGGTGGAATGCCGTGGAACTCCGACACCTGCGCTACTTCGAGGCGCTCGCCGAGACGCTCAATTTCACGCGCGCGGCCGAGCGCATGCACGTCACGCAGTCGACGCTGTCGCACCAGATCCGGCAGCTGGAAGAGGAAGTGGGCCAGCCGCTGTTCGACCGCGCCGGCAAGCGCGTGTCGATCACCGAGGCCGGCGAGACGCTGCTGCTCCACATCGGCCCGGCGCTGCGGCAGGTGGACCATGCCATCCACGCCGTGCGCGGCGGCGAGGAGCCGCTGGTGGGCGAGGTCCGCATCGGCGCCACGCACAGCTTCAACATCCAGCTCATCCCGCAGTGCGTGGCGTCGTTCCTGAACCGCTATCCGGCCGTGCGCGTCATCGTGGAGGAGCTCAGCGCCGCCGACATCACGCGGCGCATCGTGGCCGGCGAGCTGGACCTGGGCGTGTCGTACCGGCCCGAGCAGAGCGAGGCGCTGTGGTTCGAGCCGCTGTACAACGAGGAGTTGAAACTGGTGGTCGGCGAGCGCCACCCGCTGGCGGGCCGCCGGCGCGCGCGCATGGTGGAGTTGCACGGCATGCGCATGGTGCTGCTGCCGGCGTATTTCGCCACGCGGCAGCTGCTCGACGAGTGCTTTCGCGCGGCCGGGGCCGAGCCGCTGGTCATCGCCGAGCTCAACTCGATCGCGCCGATGCTGGAACTGGTGCGGCAGACCGACCTCGCCGCCGTGATCGGCGAGAGCGCCGACTCCGGCAACGAGCGCCTGCGCTTCATCCCGCTGGAAAGCCCCACGCCGCACCGCACGCCGGGCCTGCTGTGGAAGCGCGGCGCGCAGCGCGCCACGCCGGTGCGGTTCTTCGCTACCGCGGTGCGGCGCGCGGTGGCGCGGCTGGAGGGCGAGCGGGGCTGACGGCGCAGCCCCGGCCCGCACCCGGTCTCAGTCGATCTTCGCCCCGCTCTGCGCGATCAGCTCGACGTCGAGCTTGCCTTCGTGCGCGGCGAACGCCTTGAACTCGGCCGGGGAGCGCGAGGGCGCGGCTTCCTCGCCGCGGCCGGCCAGCTGCTTCTGCAGCGCGGGCTCGATCAGCACCCTGGCCGAGGCGGCGAACAGGCGGTCCACGACGGCCTGCGGCGTGCCGGCCGGCGCAAACAGGCCGTACCAGTTGGAGAGGCTGTAGCCGGGCACGCCGGCTTCGGCGATGGTCGGGTAGCTCGGCATCACGGCCGAGCGCTTCGCCGAGGTGACGGCGAGCGGCACCACCTTGCCGGCATCGATCATCGGCTGCACCGAGGCCGGCGTGGCGAAGCTGACCTGCGCGTCGCCGGCGGCCACCGCCTGCGCGGACTGCGCGCCGCCCTTGTACGGGACGTGGGTCATGGTGACGCCGGCGAGCCGGGTGAAGTGCACGCCGGCGAGGTGCGTGATGACGCCGTTGCCGGACGACGAGTAGTTCAGCGAGCCCGGCTGCTGCTTCGCCTTCTGCACGAGCTCGGCGACGTTGCGGATGCCCGCGGTCTTGCCCGCCACCAGCAGCAGCGGCGCGGTGGTCAGCTGCGTGACCGGGATGAAGTCCGCCGGCGTGTAGCGCAGCTTCTTGTACAGCGCGTTGTCGCCGCCCATCAGGCTGGCGCCGCCGATGTACAGCGTGTAGCCGTCGGGCGGCGACTTGGCGGCGAAGTCGGCGGCGATGGTGGTGCCGGCGCCCGGGCGGTTGTCGATCAGCACGGGCTGCTTCAGCTCCTTGGCGAGCGCGTCGCCGTAGATGCGCGCGATGGTGTCGGCCGCGCCGCCGGGCGGAAAGCCGATGACGATGCGCAGCGGCCGGGACGGATAGGCGTCCTGGGCCGCCGCGGTGCCGGCGACGCCGGCGATGCTGAATGCGGCGGCGGCAAGCAGCCGGCTTGTGTGGCAAAGCATGATGTCTCCTCTTGGTTTTTTATGTCTTGCGATGCGCCGCCTCGGGCAGCGCGTACCGCGAACGCGCGGGCGGCTCATGCCCGCGCGCGTCACCGCATGTCGCCGCGCGCCGCCACGCAGGCGAACGCGCGGGCGGCACGTCTAGCGCCCGCGGAACGCGGGCCGCCGCTTCTCGGCGAAGGCCTGCCGCCCTTGCGCGTAGTCCTCGCTCGCCGCGGCGCCGTCGACCAGCGCCTGCACGGCGGCGTCCGTCATCGGGCCGTCGCCCGAGGCCAGGCTGTTGAGGATCGCCTTGGCGCCGCTGATCGACAGCGGCGCGTTGTCGGCCAGCACCGCGGCGGCCTGCCGGGTGCTGGCGAGGGCATCCCCGGCGATGGCGTCGACGAGGCCGATGCGGTAGGCGTCGGCGGCGTCGAGCCGCCCGCCCGAGAACAGGATGTGCTTGGCGTTGGCCAGCCCGACCAGGTGGAACAGGCGGCGCGTGCCCTTGATGCCGTAGACGATGGACAGGCGCGCCGCGGGAATCGCGAACTGCGCGGCGGGCACCGCGTGGCGGAAATCGCACGCCATCGCCACATTGACGGCGCCGCCCATGCAGAAGCCGTTGATGGCGGCGATGGTCGGCTTCGATACCGCTTCGATGGCGTCGCAGCAGCCGTCCACGGCCTGCTCGTAGTCGGCCACCTGATGCTCGTTGGCGCGCACGGTGGCGAACTCGGCGATGTCGGCGCCGGCGCAGAAGCTGGCGCCGGTGCCGGTCAGCGCGATCACGCGCACGTCGTCGCGCGCGTCGAGTCCGGTCATGGCGCGGCCGAGCGCGCGCCACATCGCCAGCGTGAGCGAGTTGCGCTTCTCGGCGCGGTCGATGGCGACGATGGCGAGGCCGTCCTCGATCGTCAGCCGGAGGTGCGGATGGGGCCGCGGCAGTTCGGCGGCGCGCGGGGCGGCAGTTGCGGTTGCGGTTGCGGTGTGCATGCTGGTCTCCGTCGTCGTCAAAGGGCTGCCGCCTCGGCCGGCGAGGGCGCGCCGGCGGGGGCGGGCTCGCCTGCCTGGAACACCGCGCCGCTGGCCACCAGCCGCGCGATCTCCGCGTCGGAGAAATGGAAGTCGCGCAGCACCGCCGCGGTGTCCTGGCCCACGCGCGGCGGCGCGCCGGCGGCGATGTTCGTGGTGCCGTTGAACAGGATCGGCAGGCCGAGCGCGCGCGTGGTGCCGCCATCGGGCGCGTCCACGTCCACCACCATGCGCACCGCGCGCGACTGCTCGTGCTCGAGCGCCTGCCCGACGTCCTGCACCGGGCCGGCGGGAATGGCGGCGGCGTCGAAGCGCTCGAGCCAGGTGGCGAGCGTCCCGGTGGCGAGCACGGCCTCGATCAGCGTGGCGAGCGTCTTGCGGTTGGCCAGGCGCAGGTCGGGCGTGTCGAAGCGCGCGTCGTCCTTCCATTCGGGGTGGCCGAGGATGTCGGCGATGCGCTCCCAGTTGGCCTGGTTGGCGCCGCCGATGGCCACGCGCCCGTCCTGGCAGCGGTAGACCTGGTACGGCGCGATCAGCGGATGCGCGGTGCCCGACGGCTTGGGGACGATGCCGCGCGAGAAATAGCCGGCGGCGTACCAGTAGAGCTGCTGCATCGACGCCTGCAGCAGCGAGGTGTCCACGCGCTGGCCCTTGCCGGTGCGCAGGCGGTGGATGTAGGCGGCGAGGATGCCGACCGCCGCCAGCACGCCGGCGTTGACGTCGGCGATGGAGACGCCGGGCTTGACCGGCTCGCCGCCGTCCTCGCCGGTGACGCTGATGAGGCCGCTGAACGCCTGCAGGATCAGGTCGAAGCCGCCCTTCTTGGCGAGCGGGCCCTCGCGGCCGTAGCCGGTGATGGAGCAGTAGATCAGCGCCGGATTCACTTCGCGCAGCACCTCGTAGCCGAGCCCGAGGCGCTCCATCACGCCCAGCCGGAAGTTCTCGGTGAGCACGTCGGCCTGCGCCACCATGCGCAGCAGCGCGGCCTTGCCTTGCTCGGACTTGACGTTGATGCCGATCGAGCGCTTGCCGCGGTTGAGCATCATGAACGAGGGCGGCAGGCCGCTGTCGCCTTCGCGGCGGTAGTTGCGCGCGTCGTCGCCGCCCGGGAATTTCTCGACCTTGTAGACCTCGGCGCCCATGTCCGCCAGCATCAGCCCGCAGGTCGGCCCCGCCATGATCTGGGACAGCTCAAGGACCTTGACGCCCCGCAGCGGCTGCTCGAATGCCTCGCCGGCGTGGTCCGCCGCGTGCGCGTGGTTCGCTTCGTTCATCTCCACCTTCCTCGTTCATTTGCGATGGCCGGCTCGGGCACGGATGCCGGCGGCCTCTGGTACGCACCAGTATAAGAACGCCGTCGCTCGCAAAAAAATATGGAATGTGGATGGGTCGATAGGAAATTACGATGGATGCGCCGACGGCGAATCCGCTGCCGGCGCATCCGCCGCCGATGAGCGCGGTGCCGGCGGACGCGCCGTCAGCGGCGAGCCCGGCAGCGCCTGCGTGCCCTTCCACGCACCCGAGGCCAGCAGCCGGCCCACGATGGCGATCACGGTGGCGCGCACCACCTCGGCCGCGCGGCTCAGCGGCAGCACGTCCGACACGCACAGCGAGATCTCGCGGTCCAACCGGTAGCCGGAGATCGGCAGCGTGGCGATGCGCGTCTGGCGCGACACCTCGTCCGACAGCGCCGACCACGGCAGCACGGTCCAGCCCAGGTCGGCCGCGACCAGGCGGATCAGCATGTCGGTGGCGCTGATCTCGCTGACCAGGCGGTACTTCAGGCGCTTCTGCAGCAGCGCGGCGTCCACGCGCTGGCGGATCGTGCTCGGCGCGCTCGGCAGGATCAGCGGGCTGTCGGCGAGCTCCCGGAGCTTGAGCGCCTGCCGCTCGCCCGCGGCGGCCTGCGGCAGCACGGCGTAGAGCGCCTCGGTGAACAGCGGCGTGATCTGCGCGCCGCGCCGGGGCTGGGCGTCCACGGTGACGGCGATGTCCAGCTTGCCGGCGGCGACGAGGTCGACCAGCTCCGCGCTGGGCCGCTCCACGATCTCCAGCAGGATCGCGCCGTTGGCGAGGATCTCGCGCAGCAGCGGCTCGGCCAGCATCTTGCCGGTGCTGCCGGGAATGCCGATGGCGGTGCGGCCGGTCGGATGCAGCGCCTCCTGCGACACCGCCTGGCGCACGTCTTCCTGCTGCCGCAGCAGCGACTTGGCGTAGCCGTACAGCACTTCGCCGGGGCTGGTCAGGCGCGCGCCGTAGACGCCGCGGTCGAGCAGCCGCGTGCCGAACTCCGCCTCCAGGTTGGCGATCTGCTGGCTCAGCGCGGGCTGGGCGATGCACAGCACCTCGGAGGCGCGCGTCATGTTGCCCAGCTCGGCGATCTTGACGAAGTATTTCAACTGCTTGAATTCCATCCCGCGCTTGCCCTCCCGATCCGCCGCCGCGCCCGCCGGCGGCGGGGCATTCGATAAGAATAAGCGATGGAGCAATACCGATTCAATATTTTTACTCGATTGAAGTCCTCCCTATACTTGATGCCACAAAAAGGGAGCCTTGCCAAAGAGGCGACGCCCGGCGCGAGCGCGCGGCCGGCCGATATTCGACGGAGACAAACGATGACTGCAAGACTGGATAGCGCCCTCGCCGCGGCGCCGCCCCTGCTCGCCCCGGGAGGCTCGCAGCGGCGCGTGATCCTGGCCTCGTCCCTCGGGACCATGTTCGAGTGGTACGACTTCTTCCTGGCCGGCTCCCTCGCGGTGCAGATCTCTGCCAACATCTTTTCCGGCGTCAACCCGACCGCGGCGTTCATCTTCACGCTGCTGAGCTTCGCCGCGGGCTTCGCGGTGCGCCCGTTCGGCGCGCTGGTGTTCGGGCGCGTCGGCGACCTCGTCGGGCGCAAGTACACCTTCATGATGACCATCGCGCTGATGGGCGTGGCCACCTTCGCCATCGGGCTGCTGCCGGGCTACGGCAGCATCGGCATCGCCGCGCCGATCCTGTTCGTCGCCATGCGCATGCTGCAGGGCCTGGCGCTCGGCGGCGAGTACGGTGGCGCCGTGGTGTACGTGGCCGAGCACGCGGGCAACCACGAGCGCGGCGGCAAGACCGCGTGGATCCAGGCCACCGCCGCGCTGGGCCTGCTGCTGTCGCTGGCCGTCATCCTGCCCACGCGCTATTTCCTCGGCGAGGAAAGCTTCACGGCGTGGGGCTGGCGCGTGCCGTTCCTGGTCTCGCTGCTGCTGTTGCTGGTGTCGCTGCGCATCCGCATGAAGCTGCACGAGTCGCCGGAGTTCGAGCACATGAAGCGCGAAGGCACCACCTCCAAGGCGCCGATCTCCGAGGCGTTCGGGCAGTGGCGCAACCTGCGACTGGTGCTGCTGGCGCTGTTCGGCATCGTCATGGGGCAGGCGGTGGTCTGGTACGCCAGCCAGTTCTACACCATGTTCTTCCTCACCCAGACGCTGAAGGTGGACGGCGGCACCGCCAACCTGCTCATCATCGTCGCCACCATCGTGACCACGCCGTTCTACGTGATCTTCGGCAAGCTGTCGGACCACATCGGGCGCAAGCCGGTGTTCCTGGCCGGCTGCCTGCTGGCGGCGCTGTTCTTCTTCCCGCTGTTCAAGGCGCTGACCCACTACGCCAACCCGGCGCTGGAGCGCTCGCAGCAGTCGGCGCCGATCGCGGTGCAGGCCGACCCGGCGCAATGCAGCTTCCAGTTCAACCCGGCCGGCACCTCGGAGTTCAAGAGCTCGTGCGACATCGCCCGCGCCGCCATCGCCAAGGCCGGGCTCAACTACATGTCCGAGACGCTGCCGGCCGGGCAGCCCGCGCGCATCGTGGTGGGCCGCACCACCATCGAGAGCTTCGAGGGCGGCGGCCCGGACGCCGCGGCCCGCACCAAGGCGCTCAACGCCGCGGTCGGCGCGGCGCTCAGCGCGAACGGCTACCACGTCGGCCCGGCCGACCCGGCCCAGATCAACAAGCCGATGACGGTGCTGGTGCTGATCACGCTGATGCTGTTCGGCACCATGACCTACGGCCCGATCGCGGCGATGCTGGTGGAGCTGTTCCCGTCGCGCATCCGCTACACCGCGATGTCGCTGCCGTACCACATCGGCATCGGCTGGTTCGGCGGCTTCCTGCCGGCCACCACCTTCGCGATTTCCGCCGCGGTCGGCGACATCTATGCGGGCCTCTGGTACCCGGTTGCGCTGGCCGTGGCATGCTTCGTCATCTGCGCGGTGTTCGTGCGGGAAAGCAAGGGTGTCAACATCTATTCGGCGGGCGAGCAGCGCGCGGCGCGCTGACGCCGGCCCTTACATCGAGGCCATCATGCAGTTTGCACAATCCAGCGGCGCCAGGCTCTACGTCGAGTCCACCGGCACCGGCACGCCGATCGTCTTCGTCCACGAATTCGCCGGCGACTACCGCAACTGGGACGACCAGGTCCGCTTCTTCGGCCGGCACTTCCGCTGCGTCACGTTCAATGCGCGCGGCTATCCGCCGTCCGAGGTGCCCGGCGACGTGGCGCAATACAGCCAGGCGCTCGCGGTCGAGGACATCGCCAGCGTGCTGCGCTGGGCCGGCGTGGAGAACGCGCACATCGTCGGCGTGTCGATGGGCGGCTACGCGACGCTCAATTTCGGCCTGACCCATCCCGGCATGGCGCGCTCGCTCACCATCGTCGGCGCCGGCCACGGCTCCGATCCCGAGCGCCACGCGCAGTTCCTGCGCGACAGCGGCGAGCTGGCCGAGCGGCTGGTCGGCCTGGGCATGGAAGAAGGCATCGTGCACTACGCCAACAGCACCATCCGGCGCCGCTTCAAGGAGAAGGACCCGCGCGGCTTCGCCAGCTTCAACCGCCAGTTCGCCGAGCATTCGGCGCTGGGCTCGTCGCTGACCACGCGCGGCTGCCAGATGCGCCGGCCCACCATCTACGAGCTCGGCGAGCGCATGGCGCAGCTCGACGTCCCCACGCTGATCGTCACCGGCGACGACGACGAGCCGTGCATCGCGCCGTCCCTGTTCATGAAGCGCACGATTCCCGACGCGCGCCTGTGGATCGTGCCGCGCACCACGCACGCGGTCAATCTCGAGGAGCCCGAGGCCTTCAACCGGGTGGTGTTCGACTTCATCGCGGCGGTCGACCGCGAGCGCCAGGAGTAACGGAAATGGACCTGCATCTCAACGGAAAATCGGTGCTCGTCACCGGCGGCACGCGCGGCATCGGGCTGGCCTGCGCCAGGGCCTTCGCCGGCGAAGGCGCGCACGTCACCATCGCGGGCAGCACGCAGGCCTCCGCCGACAAGGCGCAGCGCTTGCTGCGCGGCGAGGGCATCGAAGTGCAGGCGGTGTGCGCCGACCTGTCGCGCGCGCACGAGCGCCAGGCGCTGGCCGAACGGCTGCGCGGCCTGGACATCCTCGTCAACAACGCCGGCGCCATTCCCGGCGGCGGGCTGACCGCGCTGAGCGACGAGCAGTGGCGCAGCGCGTGGGACCTCAAGGTGCACGGCTACATCGACACCACGCGCCTGGCGCTGCCGGAAATGATGGCGCGCGGCGCGGGCGTCATCGTCAACGTGATCGGCATCGCGGCGGAAATGCCGCGCTACGACTACCTGTGCGGCGCGGCCGGCAATGCCGCGCTGTCCACCTTCACGCGCGCGGTCGGCGCGCACGCCACCACGCGCGGCGTGCGCGTGCTCGGCGTCAACCCGGGGCCCACCGAGACCGACCGGCTGGTCAAGCTCTACAAGGCGCGCGCGCTGCAGAAGTTCGGCGACGAATCGCGCTGGGAGGAAATGCTGGGGCACCTGCCGTTCGGGCGCGCCGCGCGGCCCGAGGAGATCGCCGACCTGGTGATCTACCTGGCCTCGGACCGCGCCTCCTACCTGAGCGGCGTCGTCATCGATGCCGACGGCGGCGCGCAGTACATGAGCGCCTGAACGGGCAGCCGAGCCGCCACGCCACACAATCCCGCATCCGGAGTCGACCCATGAGCAGTTTTGTCTTCCAGACCGCGCCGCAGATCGTCTGCGCGCAGGGCGCGGCCCTGCGCCTGCACGAGCTCGCGCAATCGTTCGGCGCGAAGCACGTCTTCTTCGTCACCGACCGCGGCGTGCTCGACGCCGGCATCGCAACCGGGCCGCTCGCCGCGCTGCGGCGCGCCGACATCCAGGCCACGGTCTTCTCCGACGTGCAGGCCGACCCGCCCGAGGCCGTCGTGCTGCAGGCGGCCGAGGCCGCGCGCGCCGCCGGCGCCGACATGGTGATCGGCTTCGGCGGCGGCAGCTCGATGGACACCGCCAAGCTGGTGGCGCTGCTGGCGCGCACGCCGCAGCAGCTCGGCGCGATCTACGGCATCGGCCTCGCCGCCGGGCCGCGCCTGCCGCTGATCCAGGTGCCGACCACGGCCGGCACCGGCTCCGAAGTCACGCCGATCTCGATCGTCACCACGCCCACCTCGGAAAAGAAAGGCGTGGTCACGCCGCTGCTGCTGCCCGACGCCGCGGTGCTCGACAGCCTGCTCACGCTCGGCGTGCCGCCCGCGGTCACGGCCATGACCGGCGTCGACGCGATGGTGCACGCGATCGAAGCGTTCACCAGCCGCCACAAGAAGAACGCCATCTCCGACGCGCTCGCGGTCAAGGCGCTGCAGCTGCTGTACGGCAACCTGCGCGAGGTGGTGGGCGAGGCTGCCGGCGCGGACGCGCGCGAACGCATGCTGCTGGGCTCCATGCTCGCCGGCATGGCCTTCGCCAACGCGCCGGTGGCCGCCGTGCACGCGCTGGCCTATCCGCTCGGCGGCCACTATCACCTGCCGCACGGCCTGAGCAATTCGCTGATGCTCACAGCGGTCCTGCGCTTCAACCTCTCCCACGCCACCGCCGAGTACGCCGCGCTGGGCCGCGCCATCCTGCCGGCGCTGGCCACCGCGCCCGACGCCGAAGCCGCCGAACGCTTCGTGCAGGCCATCACCGACATCACCGCCGGGATGCCCTACGCGCAGTCGCTGCGCGCCGCCGGCATCCCCCGGGACGCCCTGCCCCGACTCGCCGGCGACGCGATGAAGCAGCAGCGCCTGCTGGTCAACAACCCGCGCGACGTCACGCACGACGACGCGCTGCGCCTGTACGAAGCCGCCTTCTGAAGAGACCGCCATGCGCGACGAAGTCCGGGAGAATTTCCCGCGCCTCACCCCCGTCACCACCCGCTGGATGGACAACGACGCCTACGGCCACGTCAACAACGTGACCTACTACAGCTACTTCGACACGGCGGTCAACAAGTACCTGATCGACAGCGGCGCGCTCGACATCCACGCGGACAAGATCGTCGGCCTGGTGGCCGAGACCGGCTGCGCGTACTTCCGCTCGATCGCGTTTCCGGACGCGCTGGAAGTGGGGATCCGGGTCAGCCGCATCGGCACGTCGAGCGTGCGCTACGAGGTCGCCATCTTCCGCGAGGGGGACGAGCGCGTCTGCGCGGCGGGGCATTTCGTCCACGTCTACGTGGATCGCGCAACGGGCCGGCCGGTGGCGGTGCCCGAGCAAACGCGGGCGCTGCTCGACGCGCTGCGGTGGCCGCGCTGAAAGCGGGGAAAGCGGAAAGCGCGCCCGGCCGCGCCGGCCGCCGGTGTCATTCCCGCCGCGGGCTCAACGATTGAACCGCGCGAGGAATTTCTGCGCGCGCTCGGTTTTCGGATGCCCGAAGAAATCCTCGGGGCGCCCGGTCTCCACCAGCTTGCCGCCGTCGAGAAAGATCACCTCGTTGGCCACGTCGCGCGCGAATCCCATTTCGTGCGTGACCACCAGCATGGTCAGCCCCCGGGCGGCGAGGTCGCGCATGACGCCGAGCACCTCGCCGACCATTTCGGGGTCGAGCGCGCTGGTGGGCTCGTCGAACAGCAGCACCTCGGGGCGGATGGCCAGCGCGCGGGCAATCGCGACGCGCTGCTTCTGCCCGCCCGACAGTTGATGCGGATAGGCCTCCGCCTTGCTGGCCAGGCCGACCGTCTCCAGCAAGGCCAGCGCCTCGGCCCGCACCTCGGCGCGCGGCCGGCCGTGCACGTGGACCGGGGCCTCCATCACGTTGCCGAGCACGGTCATGTGCGGCCACAGCGCGAAGTTCTGGAACACGGTGCCGATGCGGCCGCGGGCGGCAGCCAGTTCCTTGCGGGACAGCGGCCGCGACGCCGCCCCCTCGCCGGTGCGCCCCATCGGCGCGCCGCCCACGCGGATCGTGCCGCGCCCCGGCACTTCCAGCCAGTTGACGCAACGCAGCAGCGTGGACTTGCCCGAGCCGCTCGGGCCCAGCAGGCAGGTCGTCGTGCCCTTGGGCACATCGAAACTGATGTCGCGCAGGATCTCGACCCCGTCGTAGTCCTTGCACAATCCTCGCACCGCGATGGCCGCGGGTACGCTGTCTTCCATGAATCACCTCATACGGAGTTTGCCCAGCCGGCCCACCAGCCGGTCGGTCAGCAGCGACATCAGCCAGTACAGCAGCATCGCGAACAGGAACGGGGCGAAGGGCGAGAAATAGTTGGCGCTGACGAAGTTGGCCGCGAAGGTGATTTCCTGCACCGTGATGATCATCAGCAGCGCGCTGTCCTTGATGACCATCACCGACTGGTTGACCAGGACCGGCGCGGCGATCGCGAACAGTTGCGGAAAGACGATGCGCGTATAGCGCTTGTAGCGCGGGAAGCCGAACGCGTCCGCCGCGACCAGCGTGTCCTGTGGAACGCAGAGCGCGGCCGAGCGCAGGATCTCGATGAAGTAGGCGGTGTGGTAGACCACCAGCGAAGACAGCCCCGCCCAGAATGCTTCCGGGCGGATTCCGACCGCGGGCAGCCCGTAATAGACCACGTAGGCAAGCAGCAGGAACGGCACGCACCGCATGACGTCGAGCAGGAGCCGCGCGGCGCGCGCGAAGCCGGCCGCGCTCTCCTGCAGCGCGACGTGCGCCAGCGTGGCCAGCGGCAGGCTGATGGCCAGGCACAGCCCCACGAGCAGCAGCGATACGCCGGCTCCCGACAGGAAGACGTCGCGCGTCTCCCGGATGGCGTTCAGGCTATTCATGAGCCGGCATATCCGTAACGTTGGTCCACGCGGCGCTCCAGCACGCGCTGCAGTTGCACCAGGAGCGCGATGATCACGGTGTAGAGCACGGTGGCCGCCAGGAACGGCGGCAGCGGATCGTAGGTCTGGGCGCCGATGCGGCTGGCCGCGCGCGTGATGTCCACGATGCCGATGACGGACACGGCCGGCGTGATCTTCAGCAGCAGGGTCATCTCGCTCACCAGCGGCCCCAGGCTCACGCGCCACAGCTGCGGCAGCACGATGCGCCTGAAGCTCTGCCCGCGCGAGAAGCCGAAGGCCGCCGCCGCCTCGAGCTGGTCACGGGGAATCGTGGCCAGCGCCGCGCGCCAGATCTCGCAGTTGAACGCGGTGGTGTTCAGGCCCAATGTCAGCGCCGCCGCGGCCATCGGCGGCAGCTCCAGCCCGACCGCGGGAAGCAGGAAGAACACCAGCAGGCAGAGCGTCACCACCGGCGTGGGACGCATCAGGCTGACGTAGCCGGCAATCAGCCCGTCGATGACGGGCAGCCGGCGCCACCGCAGCAGCGCCAGCATCAGTCCCAGCGGGATGCCGGCGGCGATTGCGATGAGCGCCAGCAGCAGCGTGGTGCCGGCGCCCTGCAGCAAGGTGAGTAGGGATGTCGTCGTCATGGCGTCCTCGGCATGCCCGGGCGGCGCGGCCGGCGGCCGCGCGAGTCACCGGCATGCCACTCGCATGCCGCCCGCACGTCGCCCGCATGTCGCGTTATTGCCCGGCCAGCGGCGAGACCGGCAGCGACTCGAAGGTCATGCCGAGCCATTTGCGCTGCAGCGCGTACAGGGAGCCGTCCGCGCGCGCCTTGGCGAGGAACTGGTTGAGATAGTTCAGCAGCGTGGTGTTGCCCTTGGTGACCGCCCATGCGGCGTAGGTGGGCGTGCCCACCGCGGAGCCCAGCTTGAAGCGGTCCGGATGCTCCTTGATCAGGCTGGCCAGGTTCGGCGCGCCGTTGATGACGTAGTCGACCCGGCCATTGGCCAGGTCCTGGTAGGCCTCGGGGAACGAGGCGTACTGCACGACCTTGCCCAGGCTGCCGCCGCTGGCCGCCAGCAGCTTGCGCAGATTGTCGAGCGCGGCGAACGAGCCGCCGCCGGCCTGCACGCCCACGGTCTTGCCGGCCAGGTCGGCCACGGACTTGATGCGGGTTTCCTGCGCGCGCACCACGTAGTACTGCGTCGCTTCGGCGATCGGCATGGCGAAGTCGAGGCTCTTGGCGCGCTCCGGGGTGACGACGACCGCGGTCAGCGCGACGTCGTACTTGCCGGTCGTCACGCCGGGGAGCAGACCCGACCACGGCATGATGTTCTGCTCGATCTTGAATCCCGCGGACTTGCGCAGTTGTTCGAGCAGCGCGTGATCGAGCCCGAGCGGCTTGCCGTCCTCCACGTACTCGAAAGGCCGGTAGTCGTCTTCGGTCGCGACGGTCATCACGCCCTTCGCCTGGATCTGCTCCAGCGTGGCCGCGTGCGCGGCGCCGGTTCCGACAGTCAGTGCGGCGCACGCCGTGGCAGCCGCTGCGAGCCAATGTTTGAACGTCATGGTCTTTCCTTGCAATCAGAGTTGAACAGCCATCAGGGATCGGGGATCGGGGATCAGGGTCAAAGCGCCGCCGCCGGGCGGCGGCAGACGAAATCGATTTCCACCAGGGCGTCGTATGCGAGCCCGGTCACGCCGACACAGGTGCGCGCGGGCAGGCGCCCCGGTTCGAAGAAGGTCCGGTAGGTCTCGTTGAAGGCCGCGTAGTCCTCCTTGAAGCGCGTCAGGTAGGCGCGCGCCACGAGCACGTCCGCGAAGGTCAGCCCCAGCCCGGCCAGCACCACGCGCAGGTTGGCCATGACGTTGCGCGTCTGCGCCTCGATGCCTTCGGGCAGGATGCCGGGCGCGCCCGGCCGGTCGGGCATCTGGCCCGTCACGAAGACCAGGCCGTCGCTCTCGGTGGCGTGGCTGAAGGGGGCGACCGGCGTCGGCCCGCCGGCGATCATGTGACAGGTAATTCGGCTATCGGACATCGGCATGCTTCGTGATTGGAAACGACAGCCTGTATCGCAACGCGTGTGCCAGCCGGGGATCAGTACAATTTGTATTAAAATCGCAGCTTGATGTCGTACAAATTGTGTGTGACACAAGAAAAGTGCGCACAATATCAGTGCGATTTGTGCTGATTTTTTGGGAGGATTCGCATGGATCAGAACAATGATTGGTACAATTCGAAGCCGGCTCCCGGACACCGGCCGCCGTGGATGGTGGCCATCGGCATCGCGCGCGGCCCGCGCTACCTCGCGATCGCGCAAGGCGTGCGCAATGCCCTGACGACGGGCGCCCTCAAGGCCGGCGACCGCCTGCCGCCGCAGCGCGAATTCGCGCGGCTGCTCGGACTGAACCTCGGCACCGTGACGCGCGCCTTCGACGAGCTGCGCAGCATGGGATTCATCAAGGGCGAAGTCGGGCGCGGCACCTATCTCACGCTGCCCTCCTCCACCGACGCGCCCGCGTCGCTGTGGGATCATTCGCAGCCGCACGGCTTCATCGATCTCTCGCACAACTTCCCCGAGCACGCGCCCGGCATGGCCGGCGCGCATGCGGTGCTGTCGACGCTGCTGCCGCACGATGCGCAGCGCATGCTGGCCACGCAGGTCGACGCGGGTTACGCGCAGCATCGGACGGCCGCCGCCGCGTGGCTCGACAGGCGCGGCGTCTTCGCGACCGCGGACAACGTCATCGTCACGTGCGGCGCGCAGCACGGGCTGCTGCTCTCGCTGGGCGCGCTCACGCGCCCCGGCGACATCGTGCTCACCGAGGAACTGACCTACTACGGGCTGAAGTCCGCGGCGACGATGCTGGGGCGCTCGCTCGTCGGCGTGCGCATGGATGCCGAAGGGCTGCTGCCCGACGCGCTCGACACCGCCATCCAGCGTTCCGGCGCCAGGGTCCTGTTCTGCTGCCCGACGCTGCACAACCCCACCACCGCCACCATGAGCGCGGCGCGTCGCCGGGACATCGCCGAGGTCTGCCGCCGGCGCGATATCGTCATCGTCGAGGACGACGTCTATGGCTGGATGCCCAACGACCCCGAGCTGCCGCTGGCCAGCTACGCGCCCGAGCGCACGGTGTACGTCACCGGCCTGTCCAAGCTGGTCGGCCCCGGCCTGCGCATCGGCTTCGTCGCGGCGCCCGCCGAGCACGTGCGCGCGCTTGGCGTCGCGCTGCGCGCCACGACGCTCATGGCATCGCCGCTGAACGCCGCCGTGGCGATGAACGTCCTTGCCACCGACAACATGGACCGCATCGTCGACGAAATACGGCGCGAAACCCACGCCCGGCAAGCCATCGTCGCGTCATGCCTGCCCGCCTCCGCGGTAGTGACCCGGCCGGGCGCGTTCTACTTCGGGCTGCGCGTCGGCACGCACTGGACCGGCCAGACCTTCGCGCGGGCGGCCGAAAGCGCGGGCATCGGCGTGACCCCGTATGACGTCTTCGAAGGCACACCGATGACGGGCGGCGCGCTGGTGCGGGTGTGCCACAACGCGGCGCCGGATCAGGAAACGCTGCGGCGGGCGCTGATGGGGTTGTCTGGGTTGTTGTAGCGTGGGGGGAGCCGGGCGGAGTTGGTGCGTTCTTCGCGGGCGGAACAGGAACGCGCCGGGAACCTCGTCGAAAGGCGGAGTCTTGACCTCACGCCGGGGGAAGCCCAGTCCGGGCACGGTACGGTTCGCCCCCCGGGTGCCCGGGAAGGCATGCAGCCGGCCCGGGGCGCCGCTACGGGAATCGGCCGGCAGGAACGCGGCCAGTCAGCCTCGCGGCAGCATCCGATGGGACTTCGCGTAGGCGCGCAGCGCATCGTTGATGCGCGTCTGCCAGCCGTCGCCGGTCGCCTTGAAGGCTTCCACCACATCGCGGTCGGCCCGCATGTTGAGCGTCACTTTGCGCTGGTCCGCAGGCAATGCCGGCCGGCCGCGTGGCTTGAGCAGCGCCTTGGCCGCCGTCTCGCCGACCAGCTCGGGCAGCGCCTCGCGCGCCGGGCGCATCCGCGCCAGTTGCGCATCCGTGAGCGGCGGGTTGTCCCGGTCCGACTCCGCGGCCCGGGTCAGGGCGCGGTCTTCGTCATCGGCGGGGATGTGGATCTTACGCTTCGTCGACATATTTCAGTACCTCGCGGCGGTTGGCTTTGCGCAGGCTGATGACGCGCATCGCCTCGCCCCGCATCGTGAACACCAGCACATGAACACGTTCGCCAATCAGGCCGGTGGCGATAAAGCGCGCCTCGCCGTAGGGGAAGCGATCATCGTCCTGCACCGTGGCCGTGTCCATCTCGAATGATTCGGCCTCCGCCAGCGACATGCCGTGCTTGGCCCGGTTGATCTCGTCTTTGGCGGAGTCGAATTCAATTCGCATGCAATTATTGTAGTGGCATCAAATCCAGCACGCGAGGATTTTTTGCCTATGCAAAATATCGCTGATGCCGGGCATGTCGGCCGGTCCTGCGGCGGTTTCACCCCGCTGCGCGCGAAGACCTCCACCGCCTTCGCCGCATCGCCGAAGTTGCGCTGGCATGACCTGCGGCATATCTGCGCAAACTCGCATGTGTGGTGCGGCACGTCGCCGCAGGTACCCCGGGAATCAGGAGGCTGAAAAACGATGGAGATGGCGCAACGCCATGCGCAGCTGTCACTTGGCGCAGTGAATAAGCAGCGCTGAAGCTGGTCGAAATTCAGCCGCCGCCGAGCGCCAGGGCAGAACGGGAAAATGCGGGAAACCGTTGTGATAATTGGTGCGCCCGGCTGGGATCGAACCAGCAACCCCTGCCTTCGGAGGGCAGTACTCTATCCATTGAGCTACGGGCGCGGAGGGTATGACGCTGGCAGCGCGCGAATGGCGCCGCCGGAAAGTCGCATAGCATACAGCGTTTGCCTCGCAGCGTCCATTGCCGGCGCCTTTTCGGTGGCGCGGCTACGTTTCTCTCAAGCCGCTTTTGCCTCGATTCTGCAGGTCTTTGCGGATATAATCGCCAGTTATTTGTGTAAAAACGGGGCTACGCGGCGTCCACATGGAGTCAGGGACGGCGCAGGCTGGCTCCGCCTGCCGGCGCGCTTCAGGGCTGACAGGGAATGGATAACGGTCCGATGCGCGCCACTGGCCGGGAGGTTCGGTCACCGGGCAAGCGGCCTGACAAGGCAGCCGATCGCGAGCTGCTACGGGTTTCCTGCAAAATCGAGAGTTCAGCATGAGCGACGTCCAAAACGAGCACGAAGAACACGAGTCTCCCATCAAGACCCCCAAGCAGTTGATCGCAGTGGTGATCGCGGCCTTCCTGGTGCCGATCATCGTGATCATCCTGCTGGTCAATTTCGTCGGACATGGCTCCAAGGAAGGCGCGGGCGCTTCCACCACCGTCGAAGCCATCAATGACCGCATCAAGCCGGTCGCTTCTCTCGAACTGAAGGATCCCAACGCGCCGCGCGTCTTCAAGACGGGCGAGCAGGTCTACAAGGAAGTGTGCGCCGCGTGCCACGCCACCGGGGCCGCGGGCGCGCCGAAGTACAGCAACGCGGGCGACTGGGCGCCGCGCATCGGCCAGGGCTTCGAAGGCCTGCTGAATTCCGTGCTGCACGGCAAGGGCGCCATGCAGCCGCGCGCCGGCACCACGCCGGACGATTATTCCGACTACGAGCTCGGCCGCGCGGTGGTCTACATGGCCGACGCCGGCGGCGCCAAGTTCCCCGAGCCGGCAGCACCGGCCGGCGGCGCCACGGCGGCCGCGTCCGATGCGGGCGCAGCGCCGGCGGCGGCGGCAGCACCCGCGGCGCCTGCTGCGGCTGCTGCGGCTCCGGCCGCCGCCGCGCCGGCTTCGGCCGACGTGGGCAAGAAGGTCTACGAGCAGGTCTGCGCCGCCTGCCACGCCGCCGGTGTCGCCGGCGCGCCGAAGTTCGGCGACAAGGCGGCCTGGGCGCCGCGCCTGAAGGAAGGCATGGACGCGGTCCACGCGTTCGCGCTCAAGGGCAAGGGCGTGATGCCGCCGAAGGGCGGCTACGCCGGCCCGGATGCCGACGTGCTCGCCGCGGTGGACTACATGGCGAACGCCGCGAAGTAACGCTCCCGGCGCCCGTTGCGGCGCCGGCGGTCCCAAGCAAAAGCCCGGCGCGTGCGCCGGGCTTTTGCATTGGTGCTGCGTTGGTACCGCGTCGATGCCGACGCGGCGAACTTGCTAATTTCAGACCACGCGCGAGTAGCGCAGCGGCGCCTCCGCGGGCGTCTTCACCGGCGTACCCACATCAGCGTCGCGCGCCGGCGCGGCGGCCTGGGCCGCCTGGGCAGCCCGGCCGGCATCGGCGCGCAGGTAGCTGTCGAACACCATCGCCACGCGGCGCACGAGCAGGCGGCCCAGCGGCGTGACCTCGATGCGCGCGGGTTCGATGCGCACGAGGCCGTCGCCGGCCAGCGTGGCGAGCTCGTCGAGCTCGGCCGCGAAATGCGTGGCGAAGTCGATGCCCGCGCGGGCCTCGAGCGCGGCGATGTCGAGCACGCCGTTGCACATGAGCGCGCCGATCACCTCGCGGCGCAGGCGGTCTTCCGCGTCCGTGGCGAAGCCGCGCATCACCGGCAGCGTGCCGTGGTCGAGCGCGCCGTAGTATTCGTCGAGCGTGCGCGCGTTCTGCACGTAGCGCCCGGCGACCGCGCCGATCGAGGACACGCCGAAGCCGAGCTGGTCGTGGCCGGCGTGGGTCGAGTAGCCCTGGAAGTTGCGTTGCAGCCGGCCTTCGCGCTGGGCCACGGCGAGCGCGTCGTCGGGCAGCGCGAAGTGGTCCATGCCGATGTAGACGTAGCCGGCGGCGGTCAGCTGCGCGATGGTGCCGACCAGGATGTCGAGCTTCTCCGCGGCCGCGGGCAGCGCGCGCTCGTCGATGCGGCGCTGCGGCTTGAACACGTGCGGCAGGTGCGCGTAGCTGTACACCGAGAGCCGGTCCGGGCGCATTGCCAGCACCTGTTCCACGGTGGCGGCGAAGCGCGCCGCGGTCTGGTGCGGCAGGCCGTAGATCAGGTCCATGCTGACCGAGCGGAAGCCGAGCCGGCGCGCGGCGTCGACCACGGCGCGGGTCTCGGCCTGCGACTGCACGCGGTGGATGGCCTGCTGGACCTCGGCGTCGAAATCCTGCACGCCGAGGCTGACGCGGTTGAAGCCGAGCTCGGCCAGTAGCGCCATCTGCGCGTCGCCGACGCGGCGCGGATCGATCTCGATGGAGTGCTCGCCTTCGGGCAGCAGGTCGAAGTGCGCGTGCATGGCGTCCATCACGCGGCGCATCTCGGCCGCGTCGAGGAAGGTCGGCGTGCCGCCGCCCCAGTGCGACTGCACCACCTCGCGCCGCGCGCCGAGCCGCGCGGCGGCCAGCGCCATCTCGCGCACGAGATAGTGCACGTAGCGGCCGCTGCGGCCGTGGTCGCGCGTGATGATCTTGTTGCAGCCGCAGTAGTAGCAGATGTTCTCGCAGAACGGGATGTGCACGTAGAGCGAGAGCGGCGCCGGCTGCGCGGCGCAGTCGGCCAGCGCCTGCAGGTAGTCGGCCTCGCCGAAGCCGCCGTGGAAGCGGTCCGCGGTGGGGTAGGAGGTATAGCGCGGCCCGTTGATGTCCATGCGCCCGGCCAGCGCGCGGAAATCCGCCAGCGCGTGGCCGCCGGGCTGCTTGCCGGTGCAGGCCGCGCCGCAGTTGCCGGAGCAGGCGCGCGGCTGGCCGGCGGCGGACAGCGCGATGGATCGGGTGGACGGACTGCTGGCGGGGTGCGGGGCGGGGGCTGGCGCGGACATGGGGCGGCCTTCGTGTCGGATGTCGATCGCCCATCCTAGAGGCGGGCGGCCCGGCGGGCGTTGATCGACATCAAGCGGCGTCGCGCCGCGCCGGGCAGACGTGGTCGGACACCACCCGGACGCCACCTTGGCGTCACCCCGGCGGCTTCCCGGCATCTTCCCCGCGTGCGCCGGCGTCACCCCGCATCGCCGGCGCGCTCAAGCGCGCGGCAGCGTGATGCGCACGCGCAGGCCGCCTTCGGGGCGGTTGGCGAGGTTGAGCTCGCCGCCGTGGCGCGCGACGATGTCCGAGGCGATCGACAAACCCATGCCGACGCCGCCGGTGGCGCGGCTGCGCGAGGTCTCCAGCCGGTAGAACGGCTCCAGCACGCGCGCCATGTCTTCGGGCGGAATGCCGGGCCCGCTGTCGCACACGTCGATCACCACGCGCTCCGCGCTGTCGGCCAGCTCGATGCGCGCGCTGCCGCCATAGCGGTGCGCGTTCTCCACCAGGTTGACCACCGCGCGGCGCAGCTCGGCCGGGTAGGCCAGCAGCGGCGCGGCGGCGCCGGCCAGGGTGACGTCCTGGCCGATCTCGGTGGCGTCGTCCACCACGGCCTGCAGCAGCGCGTGCACGTCCACGCGCTGACGCGGCCCGGCGTTGCCGTCGCGCTCGCGCAGGTAGTAGAGCGTGGCGTCGATCAGCCCGTTCATCTCGGCCAGGTCCTGGCGCAGGCGGTAGCGCACGCGGTTGTCGTCCACGCCTTCGATGCGCAGGCTCATGCGCGTGAGCGGCGTGCGCAGGTCGTGCGACACCGCGGCCAGGAAGCGCGACTGCTGCGCGAGCTGCGTGCGGATGCGCCGCTGCATGTGGTTGAAGGCGCGGGCCGCGGCGCGCGCCTCGGCCGGGCCGCTGTCCTCGTCGAGCGGCGCCGCGTGCACGTCCTGCGCCAGCCGGCCGGCGCCGCTGGCCAGGCTCTGCACCGGGCGCGCCAGCAGCCGCGCGCCGGCCCACGAGGCGGCGATGATGGCGGCGAACTGGAACAGCAGGCCCAGGCGCGGCGGGCCCAGGCCGCGCGGCGGATGCAGGTGGTGATGCCTGGGCATGGCGCCGCCCGCGGCGGCGGAGCCGGTGGTGGCGCCAGCAGCGGGGCCGGTATCGGAACCAGCAGCGGGACCGGCGCCGGGGCCGCCGGCGCGGGGCGGGCCCGCGTCGTCGGGCGGCGGTTCGTCGCTGGGCACCAGCGCGATGCCGATCTCGCCCGGACGCGGGAAGATGCTCTCGATCACGGTGACGCCCAGCACGTGCACGGCCAGCATGATGGCCATCATCACCAGGAACAGCCGCACGAACATCGTGTCATGGCGGGCCACCCAGCCCGCGCGCTCAGCCTTCGACGGTGCCGGTGAAGACATAGCCCTCGCCTCGCACGGTGCGGATCAGCGCCGGGTCGCGCGGGTCGTCGCGCAGCTTCTGGCGCAGGCGCGAGACCAGCAGGTCGATGCTGCGGTCGAATACGTCCAGGTCCCGGCCGCGCGCCTGGTTGATCAGCAGCTCGCGGTCCAGCACGCGGTTGGGATGCTCGATGAAGGCCAGCAGCAGGCGGAATTCGGCGTTGGACAGCGGCACCACGGTTTCCTCGCCGTCGACGAGCTGGCGCAGCGTGGTGTTGAGCCGCCAGCTGCCGAAGCGCAGTTCGTGGCCGGCCACCGTCGCCGGGCGCTTCGGGCCCGCGCCGGCGCCGGCGCGCGCGCGGCGCAGCACGGTGTGGATGCGCGCCACCAGCTCGCGCATCTCGAACGGCTTGGTGACGTAGTCGTCGGCGCCCACTTCGAGGCCGACCACGCGGTCGGCCAGCTCGGTGCGCGCGGTCAGCATGATGACCGGCAGGTCGCCGCGCTCGCGGATCTCGCGGCACAGCGCCAGGCCGTTCTCGCCGGGCAGCGAAAGGTCCAGCACCACGAGGTCGTAGTCGCGCGCGGCCAGCGCGGCGCGCATGGCGGCGCCGCCCTCGGCGCCGTCGGCCTCGATGCCGAAGGTGGCGAGATATTCGGCCAGCATGGCGCGGATCTGCGGATCGTCGTCGACGACCAGCAGGTGCAGGGGCGAAGCGGGGGACAGGTCCATCGGGGTATCGGTGTGGCAGGTTGCGGCGGTAGGCGGCATGGCTGGCGGCGCGGCGGCGCCCGGGATCGGCGCGCGCGCGGCGCGGCGCGCCAAGGCAGGCTGGCGCATGGCCTGCGCCAGGCGATCACTCTACCAGCATGGCGGCGCGCGCTGATGGGCGCGGTGTGGCCTCTTTGTATCAGAATCGACACAAGACCGCGCGTGCCGGCGGCGAGCAGCGAGCGGCATGCGCGGCGGCGCACGCAGGCGCCCGGCTTTCCGCTCTTGTCCCGCGCCGGGCGGCGCGCGCATCTCCTAAGATCAACATGTGCACGCCGCACCGCTTTGTTTCGGCCGCCTCCGGGCTATGCTGGAAGCGATCGGCATGCCGCCGGCGCCCCGCGCCCGCCACTGGAGACCACCATGAATCCCATGCAAGCCTCGCCGGAATCGACTGAACTGCCGGAATCGCCGGGCAGCGCGCCGGCAGGCGTACCCAGTGCTGCGCCGCGCCGCCGGGGGGACCGCCGAGATGCGCGATAGCCCCTTGCCGGACCAGGGCCGGCGCCGCTTCATCGGCGGACTCGGCGGCGTGGGTGGCGCGCTGGGCGCGGGCCTGCTCGGGCTGGCGGGCGAGGCCGGCGCCGTGGCGCCGCTGTGCGCATTGACGCCGGAGCGGGCCGAAGGCCCGTTCTATATCGACGAATCCCAGATGCGCAGCGACATCCGCGACCGCCGCCCCGGCCAGCCGCTGCGGCTGCGCGTGATCGTGCTGGATACGGCGCGCAACTGCGCGCGCGTGGCCGGCGCCGTGGCCAGCATCTGGCATTGCGATGCCGGCGGGCACTACAGCGGCTTCGAGCGGGCCGAGCCGCCGCCGGCCGCGGGCGAGGCGTCCGCGCCGGTGGCCGCCGCGCCCGTCGGCGCGCAGCGCTTCCTGCGCGGCGCGCAGGCCACCCGGCGCGACGGCAGCGCGCAGTTCCTGACCATCTACCCGGGCTGGTACGCGCCGCGCGCGGTGCACATCCACCTGAAGATCCATCTCGGCGAGCACGGCGTGCTGACCACTCAGATGTTCTTCGACGACCGGCTCAGCCAGCTCGTGCATACCAGCCATCCCGCCTACCGCGCGCGCGGCCCGTCGCCGGTGACGGTGCGGCAGGACCCGCTCGCCGGCGCGCATCCGGGCTTCGTGATGGTCCACCGCCCCAACGAAAGCGGCTTGCTGGAGGGCGAATTCCTGGTGGGGGTGGCGCGCCCGTGAGCCGCGCGGGCGCATAAAAAAACGCCCCCGGACGCAGGGTGCGGGGGCGTCGAAACAGGGAAGAAGTCGGGCATGTCGCCCGGCCACGCCGACTCCGAAGGGACGGAACGGCGCGGCGCCCGGACCTGTGCAGCAGTCCGGGCACCCGCGATGTTAGGAGGCCGGCGGGCGCCGATCTTGTCCCGCTTGTAGGCCAATGTATCGACTTTGTACGCCGCGCCGCCGGCGCGGGCGTCAGGACGCGGTGGTCTTGCCGGACGTGCCGAGCAGCGCCTTGAGCCCGGCGAGGCGGTCCTTGGGGCTCATGGCGGGGGTGGCGTCGGCCGGCGCGGGCGCTTCCTCGAGCTTCATCTCGCCGATGAAGCGCGAGGGCTCGCACGAGTAGGTGTCGCGCGCGCGCTTGCGCTTCTTGCACCAGCTGATCTGCAGGCTGCGCTGGGCGCGCGTGATGCCCACGTACATCAGGCGGCGCTCTTCCTCGATCTTCTCGTCGCCGAGGTCTTCGTCCTCGCGGCAATGCGGCAGGATGCCCTCTTCCACGCCGACCAGGAACACGTGCGGGTATTCCAGCCCCTTGGAGGCATGCAGCGTGGACAGGCGCACCGCGTCGGGATCTTCCTCGCGGCCTTCGAGCATGCTCATCAGCGCCACGGTCTGGGTCAGCTCGAGCAGGTTCTTGCCTTCGTCGCCGAAGCCGTCGGCGGTGTCGAAGCCGGTGGCCTCGCCCTCGGCGCCCTCGGGCCGGGTGCCCTTGCGCTTGAGCCAGTCGAGGAACTCCAGCGTGTTGGTCCAGCGCGACTGGGCCTGGCGCTCGTCGAAGGTGTCGTACAGGTAGGCTTCGTAGTGGATGCCTTCCATCAGGTCGTCGAGCACCTGGCTGGCCGGATCGCTGGCCGCGCGGCTGGCCAGGCGCACCATCGACTCGCAGAACACGCGCAGCGGCTCGAGCTGGCGCGGCTGCAGCTTGCCTTCGATGCCGCCCATCATGGCCGCCTCGAACAGCGACACCTTGGCCTGTCCGGCGAAGGTGCCGAGCACTTCCAGCGTGGCGTTGCCGACGCCGCGGCGCGGCGTGGTGATGGCGCGGATGAAGGCGGGATCGTCGTCGGCGTTGGCGATCAGGCGCAGGTAGGCGCAGATGTCCTTGATCTCGGCGCGGTCGAAGAAGCTCTGGCCGCCGGACAGCACGTAGGGAATGCGCTCGCGCCGCAGGATCTGCTCGAACAGGCGCGCCTGGTGGTTGCCGCGATAGAGGATGGCGTAGTCGCGGAACTGCGCGCGCCGCTCGAACTTGTGCGCGGACAGGCGGAACACCACGGACTCGGCCTCGTGCTCCTCGTCGTTCATCGGGTTGACGGCGATCGGGTCGCCCATGCCGTGCTCGCTCCACAGCTTCTTGTCGAACAGCTTGGGATTGTTGGCGATGACCGCGTTGGCCGCCTCCAGGATGCGCACCGTGGAGCGGTAGTTCTGCTCGAGCTTGACCACCTTGAGCCCGGGGAAATCGGTCTGCAGCAGGCGCAGGTTGTCGAGCGTGGCGCCGCGCCAGCCGTAGATGGCCTGGTCGTCGTCGCCGACCGCGGTGAAGGCCGGCGCGCGCAGGTGCGAGCCGCCGGCGAGCTGCTTGAGCAGCGCGTACTGGCAGGCGTTGGTGTCCTGGTATTCGTCCACCAGAAAGTAGCGCAGGCGGTTCTGCCATTTCATGCGCACCGCCTCGTCGCGCGCGAACAGCTCGGCCGGCAGGCGGATCAGGTCGTCGAAGTCCACCGCCTGGTAAGCGTGCAGCGTGGCCACGTAGTTGCGGTAGACCAGCGCGGCCTGGTGATCGTCGGCGCTCTCGGCGGTGGCGATGGCGGTCTCGGGATCGACCATGCCGTTCTTCCACAGCGAGATCGTGCTCTGCACGCTGCGGATCAGCTTCTTGTCGGTGGTGGCGAGCTGCTCCTGCACCAGGCCGAAGCAGTCGTCCGAGTCCATGATGGAAAAGCGCGGCTTGAGTCCCACGTGCTCGGCCTCGGCGCGCAGGATCTGCACGCCGAGCGAGTGGAAGGTGCTCACCGTCATCTGCTTGAGCGGAATGCGGCGGCCCTCGCGCGTGGTCTTGCCTTCCATCAGCTTGGCGATGCGCTCCTGCATCTCCTTGGCGGCCTTGTTGGTGAAGGTCACGGCGGCGATGTGCTTCGGCTCGAAGCCCTTGTCCTCGATCAGGTGCGCGATCTTCTGCGTGATCACCCGCGTCTTGCCGGAGCCGGCGCCGGCCAGCACCAGGCAGGGTCCGTCGAGATAACGGACGGCTTCGGATTGGGCGGGATTGAGTCCGTGGGTCATGCGTCGGGGCGTCGGGGCGTGGTGGCGGAAGCGGATGGCGAAATGGCGGGCGCGGGCCCGGCAAGGACCGGCAAGGACAAGGCGGCCAGGGCTGCCTGTGAAGACCGCGGCACCGGGACGGCGATCCCGCGGGCGGCCGCAGCGGCAGATGTTAACACGGCGGCGGGTCCGCCCCCGCCGGCCCGGCGCCGCGCGTTGACAAGCCACCGGGGCTGCCTGTAGAGTCGCGCCATCCGACCGGGAGAGCGCGCAGAGCCTGCGCCGCCGAAGGGGTATCACCCGAAAACTCTCAGGCACCAAGGACTGGTCGGATCGGCCCGCAACATGCACACGATGCAGGCCGTACTCTGGAGAGCGGCACCCGCCGCCTGCGCGCAGCGCAAGGCATGGCGAGCGTGCCCACCGAAGGGGCGCGCAAGGCACTGGTCCGCGGGACCGCCTTGTAATCTCTCAGGTATCGAGGACAGAGGGGTCATCCGCCGCAGCGGATCCGGCAGCGCCATGCGCGCCGGCCATGCGGCGGATGACCCTTTTTTCGTTTCCGAACCGAGATTTCCGCTTCCCCCGAGGACTACATGACGCTCCAGGCCACGCCCCTCAATGCCATCCACCGCGCGCTCGGCGCCCGCATGGTCGACTTCGGCGGCTGGGACATGCCGGTCAACTACGGCTCCCAGATCGAAGAACACAACGCCGTGCGCACCGACGCCGGCATGTTCGACGTGTCCCACATGTGCGTGGTCGACCTGGCCGGCGCCAACGTGCGCGCGTTCCTGCGCGGCCTGCTGGCCAACAACGTCGACAAGCTGCAGACGCCGGGCAAGGCGCTCTACTCGTGCATGCTCGACGAGCGCGGCGGCGTCATCGACGACCTGATCGTCTACTTCTTCGCCGAGGACCGCTTCCGCCTGGTGGTCAACGCCGGCACCGCCAACGGCGACATCGAATGGATCCGCGCGCGCAATGCCGCCACCGGCAGCGGCGTGGCCATCACCCCGCGCCGCGGCGACAACGCGCCGGCCGGCGCCGCGCCGCTGGCCATCGTCGCGGTGCAGGGCCCGAACGCGCGCGCCAAGGTGTGGAGCGCCTTCCCGGCCACCCAGCCGAGCGAAGCGCTCAAGCCGTTCAACGCCATCGTGGTGCAGGACCCCGCGCTGGGCGAGGTCATGGTGGCGCGCACCGGCTATACCGGCGAGGACGGCTTCGAGCTGGTGGTGCCGGCCGAGAACGTCGCCGGCCTGTGGGAGAAGCTGAACGCCGCCGGCGTGCGCCCGGCCGGCCTGGGCGCGCGCGACACGCTGCGCCTGGAAGCCGGCATGAACCTGTACGGCCAGGACATGGACATCCACACCTCGCCGCTCGACGCCGGCCTGGCCTGGACCGTGGACCTGCAGAGCGAGCGCGACTTCACCGGCAAGGCGGCGCTCGCCGCCGCCGGCCAGACCCGCCAGTTCACCGGCCTGATCCTGCGCGAGAAGGGCGGCGTGCTGCGCGCGCACCAGAAAGTGATCACCGCGGCCGGCGAGGGCGAGATCACCAGCGGCACCTTCAGCCCCTCGCTGTCCCTGTCCATCGCTTTTGCCCGCCTGCCGCTCGGCGTTGCCGCCGGCGCCGAGGTGCAGGTCGAGATCCGCGACCGCAAACTCGCCGCGACTGTGGTTAAACTGCCGTTTGTGCGCAATGGCAAGGCACTCGTGAGCTGAACGCTCGCACCCGGTCACAGCGCGCCCGCCGGCGGCCACCCCCGCTCCACGCGATCCCCCGCCCGGCTGGCGCTGAACAACAAACCGCATCTGGAGAATTCCATGACTTTCCCCGCCGACCTGAAGTACACCGAGTCCCATGAATGGGTGCGCGTCGAAGCCGACGGCACGCTGACCATCGGCATCACCGACCACGCGCAGGACGCGCTGGGCGACATCGTGTTCCTGGAACTGCCCGAAGTGG
>Ga0255336_100549_pt1 | contig 53603 bp, 48 predicted proteins | sample MeOH1_35cm_T3_17_FD_189102 | JGI IMG/M metagenome (GOLD analysis project Ga0255336, IMG submission 189102) | Sandy soil microbial communities from University of British Columbia, Vancouver, Canada - MeOH1_35cm_T3_179 | ecosystem: Engineered > Artificial ecosystem > Sand microcosm > Unclassified ... | reverse complement strand
CGGATGCTCGGGCCCTAGCACCCTCTTGCTCGCCTCCAGTTCCTGCTCTTGCAGCTCTTCAGCCTCCTTCCACCGTCCTTGATTTTGGTACGTCAAGGCCAGAGTATATATGCTGGCCAGGGTGTCCGGATGCTCGGGCCCTAGCACCCTCTTCCTCGCCTCCATCACTTGAGTGAGCGGCTCTTCCGCTTCAAAATATCTTCCATCACTCATTAGACATAGCCCAAATTTTTGAAGTAGTCTCCCATCAACGCCATCATCTTCGAGGCCGGATGACAGAAGATAACGTGCATGGGGCAGGTATGCCCTCCAGCGAGTCCTGTTCCGATGATCCGCATCTGGAAAATCGTCGGCCAATCGTGCTATAGCTTTTCTTGTCCACTCAGTTAAGGAGCCCTCCTTTCTTAGCCAACTGCGAGTCGCGAGGTGTACTAATCGATGGAGATCGAGAGCCTGGTCGTTTTGCTGCCTAGTAATAAATGAATAGGCAGCAAGAGTCCCGATAGCATCAAGCGCTTTCTTTTTACTTTGTGCCGGTGGCAAAAGAGACTGTGGAATCTTTTTTGGGTCGAGGCATGACATGAAAGACAAGTACTCAGCTGCCAAAGTATCGCGATCCCGGACCTGCTCAAATGAAATAAGCCATGTAGTTGCGACGGGATTTTTCTGATTCCGATATCTTCTCTCGTCCTCAAACTCCTCGCTGAGAACGTCGATGATGTTCTCCTCCGTGTCATCCCAGAGTGACAAGTATTCCTCAAGTGAGATACTGTTTTCGTTGATATATGCGGCTGCCTGGACGATTGCAAGAGGGAGAAAAGTCAACTTGCTGAGGAAGTCCACCACGACGGGGCAGTCGCTTAGAATCTCGTCGTTCTTGAGTGAATTCTTCAAAATCTGGGTGGCGACGTCCTCGTCTATCTCTGGAACCTGGATCAGATTCGCAGCGGCGAATTTGACGGCGGCCTTCCGACTTCGTGTGGTGAAGACGATTGATCCTTTGTCGCTCCGTGGAAGATGATCGATGAGGGGGATGGACCTGGTGCCAACGTTATTCAACCACATGTCGATATCGTCGGCGTTGTCGAGGATCAACAGCCATTGGCCAGCACTTTCCTGGCTCAAGGCGTCCTGCACAAGTTTGAACACATCTTCTTTTTTCTCCTCCAGTCCCGGTATCTGCAGCTGTCGACCTAGCTCCAAATATGCTTGCTGGATGTTTTCGACACTGGTTGCAGGCACCCAAAAGACTGAGCAGTCTGGACGATGTTCTCTTGTTCGATAGGCCAATTCTAGCACAATTTGGGTCTTGCCAACGCCTCCAAGGCCGGTGACTGCGGCTCGGGCCGAATATCCATCCGAGAAAAGCTTCGCCTCGAGTTCGTCAAGTTCACGGCTACGGCCAACGAAGCGCCTATTCCTTGAGAGAGGAACAGACCAGCAGGCCTTCCGGCGGGTGGTTGTGTGCAGGTCGAGCTCATGTTGCTAGGGACAGTTAAATAGTGAGTCCGAGGAAGCGGAAGTCTTACCCTCTTTTCTTCAATAATCTTGCGAATGTCGTCATGCAGAGTCTTCAAGGTGAGCTGCATATCAAGTGCTGTTTGAAAGAGGTCCTTTTGGTCGACGATGGAATCGATGATGCGCTGGGTTCTTGAGTTGATAAGGTCTGACTGCTCGAGCTGGAGGCGAGAGATTTGTTCCCTGTAGTAGATAAGTCGTCACGGTGGCGCTGACACTCATGTCCATCCATACCTGAGACTCACGGTAGCCTGCAAATTCAACTCCGCCCGGATCTTTGCCAATCGGCCGTCCAACTGCGCAATACGCTCCTTGTCCCACACACTTTGCAGAGCCTTCTTTATGCTTTTCCATTTCGTCCTTTGACCCTGCACTTTGGCTTTGGCCAATGCCTGGAGCAACTCTTCTGCAACAGCATGGCACGATTCGCAGAGGTTCTTGAGTGGCCCGTCACTAGACGCCGCAAAATCCTTAAGCCCATTGTTCAACTGAAGTAGATGCTTGGTCACCGTTTCGGTGTCGATATTTTCCTCGAGGGCGCCTTCGGCGGATCGGTAGAGCTGGACTGACCCAGAGACCAGCTTAGAGCTGAAGTCCACAAACTGAACGACATTTCCGATAAGGCTGATGGCGGCAAGGGCTTCCATGACAGAGAGCGTGGGGCATAGCGGTTTATTGTGACGAAGTCGGCTGTCGCAAAGGCAGGAGAGGACGGAACATCAATTCAAGCCGGTATTGAGATCATCAGGCCGCCAGAGCGCTGCTTGCAGACTCGAATAGTCAGGCTGAGCGAGCTTCACAGCCACGCTTTCGCTGCACCTGTCCATATCTGTCTTAGTGGCAAAGGAAGAACCCTCAGGAAAACACGTGACCAGATTGTGGTCCAGCAGTCCTTCATTCAGTCTTGGGAGGAAGTTCATGAAGAGCATTCTGCTGAACAGTCAGTGAAATCCCTTTAGGTGAGCTCTGCATACAACAGGCTCACCTGGGAGGTAATGACAGAACATAAGCTCTTGGGACCTCCATACTTAGCTTCCGCTTCCGAGCTGCACTGCATCTGCAGACACATACAGAGATGCTCAACTGAGCGCAGATCGACCTGAATGCGTGAAAGGAGTCCAGGCAATTTCCGATCGGATTCTGTGATCTGTGCTTGAGAGGGATCCATCTTGATTATCCACCATGAAGACGTGTGGTTTCCGCGGACACGAAGCCATGAGATGGCCGCTCGATATCTAAGCGAAAATCAGCGCACAATATGGAGGGACTGAGGGTTGGTGATTATCTCGGGCAGGTAAGCTGATGTGTGTTTACCTTTGTCCCTTTCAGCTCTAGCTTGGTTGCAGATCTTACATCCGCCGCTGGACAGCATTCCGCGACACCGCTCTCAAAGGAGAAATATGAAAGTGAGGGCCTCAGTGATGAACCAAGCAAGATGAGTTGGCTGATTAATTCTGTCAAAGATGTTACCTTTGTACAGGTGAATCTGTGACGGACTAAAGCTCTTGGTGTCGGGAGAACACAGGTATTACGTCACGTGATCGCCTTGCCTCCAGTCCAACAACACGAGCCCGCCACCTCTTGACTTTGAATTGTAATTGCTCCACCACCATGCCTCGTATCGACTCAAGTCGGGAAGGGAGAGTTCAATTGGCTGTTACAGCAACAAACCCCGTGTAATTACTAACATTCGAAATGCAGTGCACCAACACGACGTCCCTCGAACGACCCTCACCTGTCGACATCGAGGAAACCCCCACAGCCCGGTATGCCTGCTGCGACGTGTAAACTACCGAGTATGAAGATGAGGTGTTAGTACAATTGGTGTGAGCATGGATTCGCGTGGGTACATGCCAGACAAGGCGTATGTTAGGCAGGTGGAGGAGCTCATGAGGCTGGGTCAGCACCACTTCGATAAGAGCGAATTTCTCGAGCTGTGCATCCTCGTCAGGCACCAGGCTCTCGCAGACGCAGCTACAGCGTGCACATTCGAAAGAGCCTCAAAGGAGGACTATTCAGACCATGGTCCAACATGCCAAACGATTGTTCAAGGCGGCAGAGCCAATGATGTGTGCACCTAGGCTAGCACAGCAGCGCATTGCCGACCTGTTTCAGGCTCTCCAAACAGCGCAGGACCAAGAAGGTCTATATCAAGAGCGGGATGATGATACGATTGTCAAGGACAGCAGCCAGCCACGGCGCTGCAGGCGCGCAATGAGCCTGGACACAATTCGAGGACATGCACTAGCTAATCAACAGCAATAGTCGCCTATACAAACATCTGCAGAGCCGTGCGTTGGCAGTTATTCGATAATTAATACGGCGGGGTGGTGGGTTGTGGTTGGTTGGCCCACTTGTGAATCACGCTATCTGAAAGGTTGCTGCCTATGCCAAGTGGTTGTGATCATATGAGCTCCTCACCTCTATCATGCAACATCTCCCGTGACGAAGCTTTGGATTGTTGACAAGCATGGCCAGGTACATCCGAACACCCTTGTTCCAGAATCCGCCGAAAGTATGACGATATCACCAAACAGCTCCTCCAAGCAGATTCGGTTCCTGGGTTAGATGAAAAGACTCTTCTTGCTTTCAAGAAAATCTACGGCTCATCCGTCCTCATCTGTCGTGTAAGCAACTGTCCTCGGGGATTGAACGGTTTCCAGACCAGCCAGGAACGGGATGATCATGAAGCGAAACATCTGATGGACTTACGATGTCCGCACCCGGAGTGCGTTTTCAGCAGGACTGTGCTGAGCCAAAAGAAATACCAGCAACATATGGAGCAGTTTCATCCTGAACAAGATGTCGTGAAGGTGCCGTCATCTATTCCACCGTTTGGCGTGTCGAGGGTTGGAACTGACGCTACACTTGTGGAGCTGGGGGATGACGATAAGGATGATGGTGAGGATGAGGATGAGGATGATGATGCCGTGTACGGCAAAATAGAGAAATTGTGGGGCACTGACGGGTTTGCCTTGAGGACCACGAACTGGACCTCATAAACTCTGCTCCCTCGGAGGGTCTGCGGCTATGCAATGATGATGCAACCCGTTCTGTTGATCCTGCTGGCAATCATTCACAAAGTTATTGGATATAAAGTCCGCTGTTGATCTGTCTCAACTTCGCACAACGCGCCCAGGTGCATTCGTACGACTCTTCATGAAGACTTAGGACGGTGCAGGGATTCACCGTGGCCGTTAACTGAGTGGTTGATAGAATGACAAAATGCGCTTGATGTAGAATGATGGCAACGTTGGAGTCATCGATATGGTGCACGACGTCGCTGTATTCCTTTGTCACACTATTAGATCTTTGTTGGATGAAACGGGATGCCGGAACAGCTTTCTTTTCGAAGCTGGCCATAATGAAGTCAGTGTCTAGAAGAGCGGTAAAAGAGTAGTAGCGGGCCCAATCCCGAGTGGACGACGAAGCTCCCATAAAATGAGTAATTTGCACAATCTGCTGTGCGGAAGCCACGTTGATATCCCTGTGTTGCACGTCAGTCGTGGAGAATCGTCCTCGAGCCCATTCATCTACTGCTCTTCTCCATAACTTATCTCCCTCCGGCTTCTCCAAGGCTCGGAAGAGGAGCGATACGAAGTCGACAGGGTCATTTGGTCTTGCAAAATTCCAAGACCTTCACCAGCAGTTCCAGTCGACGAAGTCCATAATCTGCCTGGAACCCTCGGCCAGATGCACAGTCAGAAGCAAGAGAGAGAAGAGCAAAGACCCGATCGCGTCTGTCGGAACACTCAGACTCGCTGTACGTTCGAATGAGCGACTCCAATGTCTGTCTGAGCAGCAGACGTTCGTCGGTCAAGATGGCCATTCGTTGGTTGACTAGGTGCAAGGCCGAGCTCCGCGGGAGGTGCTGCTGTAGCGACTGGCAAGTTCCTGCGAACTTGTCCCAGGACAGTACTGTTGTGCCACAATGCAAGTCGATGGTCGGAGCGAGGACGACTTCCTGCACTATCCACGCCCGAGACCCGCCCGCTGCATGATCGCAGTGAAAGCTTCGATGGGTGCTGTCAGTGGTGTTCCAGTTGTATCGACACTAGTAGAGGTGCTCCACCATGTCGTAAGAACTCGGCGACCTTTGTGCTATTCTCGTCCTCGGGTCCCAGCCACACTTTAACCCTCTCCGCCGTGCGGTATATTTGCGCCATGAGCCCGACCTGGTGATTCTTTTCGTAGACATCGTTTTGGTTGATGCACAACGCGTCGATCCACAACGTGGTAGAAATTTGCTGGTCCCGAAGGGTTTGCAATGCCGTGTAGAGGTTATCCCGAACCAGGACCGGTTTCCCATCGACCCAAATCCGCCAGTGCTTGTCGTTGGGGGAGCCCCAGGTGTATGAGAGCGCGGCATACGACAGAGCAGAACTAGTATCTGCGTCTTCGGGCAGGGAGACTTGTCGTAGGATACCGAAGATACCGCTCCCCTTGGAGCTGGGGGAAAGATCGAAAACGCGGATGCTGTTGGACGAGACGAGCTCCTCATAGATATATGGTTCGGTTGTCATTTTGGCAGTCCATGGCGTTATCTGATTCATTCTAGTGTGTTTGGCATTGGGGCTCATCTGCTGTCATATGCATTGTTGGTGTTTGGCATTGGGGGCTTATCTGCTGTCATATACATTGTTGATGTTTAGATGTGAGTATCTTATGACTGACTTATGAATCAGTGACGGTGGTGTTGTGGTCGTCGGCTAGGACTCGGGCCATGAATGCCCCGTCACGTTCGCTTGGGCAATGCGCTGCTGGATGCCGCCGTTGACGAGCCGGGGTCTCCTGCGATAGAGGAACGACTATCTTTGGATGTGAAGTGCACGTTGGCCGTGAAGAGGGTGGATTTGTCCTTGATTGTTTCCCACGGCGCGACCAGGGCTTTGCCAATTCCTCAACTGATGAATCAAGCGAGATGAGTTGACAGATTGGTTCTGCCTAAGATTGATTGTTTGATTTCCTACCCGTTGCAGGTTAAGCCTATTCGGGGACTAGCTGTCATACCTTCAAGGCTGTGCCCAAGCCTGTCGACCGGATTTGCAATCAGTGGACGGGTTCTGAGCTGGAGATTATTCTTAATGCTCCCCTCTGACACTGGCCTCTTCCACCCCGGCCAAAGATATTACAATAACCCATGACATGACAGCCGCAGGTCGTGGTGCCAGAGAGTTGTACATTCAGCTCTGCGCCTTGTTGCATCGCCGTCGACCACGCACGGTGGATTCAGCTCGTTGGAGAAGTACCACAATGACAATTCTCTTGTTGCCCTTCGAGAGCTAACGCCCTAGAGATTCTAAATATGCCCCCTCAACGGAGTGTTTGCACACAATACCAAATTCGCTACGCCTGCGGCCATAGCCTCAACAGCGAATTTGTAAAATGCCCCACCCATGAGGGTAGAGAAGATCGACGGTGCGGAACGGGGAGATGGGAGTACAAGGAAGAAAAAACGTCCGCACATAAGTGTAGGACTTGCCTTCAGAGCGGATAAGGAGAAGGCACAACTACGGACGCTCTTCCCTAAATTTGAAGCATTTTGGAATCAAGATTGATGAATAATCTATTTATGACACTAGGTTGAAAGGAGGTCGAGCCAACGTTCAAGAAATTAACTTTCATTTGTTGTCCATGGTCGTCCTTTGCCGGAGTCATCGAGGAGTTTATCCTTCAGGGATCTCATCTCTTCAGCTTTCAAATTGTCCTCTGCAGTAGGTCCCACATGCGAGTCTTCAAAATCTATAAACTTGACCCCGTCATCTGTGATGAACATGTTGTATTTGTTGATGTCCCCGTGAATGATGTCAAGATCATGTAGTTGTTGGAGACCCTTTTCGCAGACCTCAAGATCTTCAACCCTGGGCACCCGTCCGGTGACTTCTTCAAATAAGAATCCTATCACCCGCTTCCCACGCTCTTCAAATGCATATCCGAGAAGCTTAGGCGCTAAAGAAGTTTTGGTGGTCGTCAGAATATGGTAAACGGCAATCTCCTGTGCGAGCCATGGCAATTCGTGAGAGAACCTGGCAATCTTGAGAAAGCACGGCCCCGATCGGGACGCCACACGGAACACGCGGTCCTTGACTGATTCGAGGACATGAATGTTGAGGACATTGAAGCGGTCATAATCACCGGGAGTCTGTGCTTCTTGTAAACTGTGCGGCCGGAAAGCATCGAAGCAGCATTGAATTTCATCCCTGTTCTTGCAGATCGTTAAGGTGTCCCAAGCGCCGTTCCAACCTTTAAGTGTACTCAGCTCACCTAAGATAGAAGGGCCGTATGTTCGTCGCTCTTCAGGAATAATATCAAGGTCCGCGACTTTGACATAGATGACTCTGCTGATACCATCATTCTCACGGCGTATCCTGTACAGGCAGTCATGGAGTCCAATATCGAGGGATAACACTGTGTCTGTAGTCGCCATGAACTTGCGCCGGCACATCTCCGCCTCGTCCAACCTCCCCTGGTTCGAGTAGAGGTTGCTCAACATGCCGGCCAGCGTGAGTGTAGATGTATGCTCTGGACCGAGTGCCTTTTCATATCCGTGCAGGGCGCGCCAGAACATCGCCTCCGCCTCGGCCAGCTTCCCCTGGTCCCTGTAGAGGGCGCCTAAGTTGTTGACCGTGTTGAGGGCCAACGTATGCTCGGGGCCCAGCGCCTTCTCAAATCCTTGCAGGGCGCGCCGGTACATTTGCTCCGCCTCTGCCAGATTTCCCTGGTCCCCGTAGAGGACGCCCAGGTTGTTGACCGTCGTGAGTGTATCTGGATGCTCGAGGCCCAGTGCCTTCTCCCTTCCTTGCAGCGTGCGCTGGTACATCTGCTCCGCCTCTGCCAGCTTCCCTTGGTCAGAGTAGAGATTGCCCAGGTTGTTGACCGTGTCGAGGGTTGACGTGTGCTCTGGGCCCAGCACCTTCTCGTATCCTTGCAGAGCACGCTGGTACATCTCCTCTGCCTCCGCCAGCTTTCCCTGGTGCCAGTAGAGGGTGCCTAAGTTGTTGACTGTGAGGAGTGTCGACATGTGCTCTGGGCCCAGCGCCTTCTCCTTTCCTTGTAGGGCGCTTTGGTGCATCTTCTCCGCCTCCGCCAGCTTCCCCTGGTCAGAGTAGAGAGCGCCCAAGTTGTTGAACGCGTTGAGGTGGACGTATGCTCTGGACCGAGCGCCTTGTATCCTTGAAGTGCACGTCGGTACATAGCATGTGTTTGAAGCGCCACTCTCAGGAACTGCCAAGTCCTGCTTCATTGCCCAGCACGTACAACACGCCTAGAGCGCATGTTATGGGTTAAACCCGGAGTTGCCTCCTTGCCTCTGGGTTTGGTTGTAATGATGAACCAATCAAGGTGAGTTTGGTTGATTGATCCTGAGGTGGTGTTGTAGGAGTGCCAGAGGCCCATGTCTGTTCCAGTGAAGTGGATCAATGTCACGTGACTAAGGGCTAAATCACGTGATACGCTCTTGGCTGCATGTGGGCCTGCCAGATAGCTGGAACCTTTTGGTCCACTACAAAAGTTGTGGCCGGAAATCTCCCTCCGGCCGCAATCCTGGCGGCTTGCCTCTGGCTTCGCTATAAGAGCCTCCTCCTGGACACCCCGTAAATAACACTATGATCCAAGCCTGCATGTTTCTAGCATCCTCCTGAGTCTTGGCCGGCGATACGTTGATGGTTTGTCTAGAATTTTGTACCTCGCCTTCCTGTGATATCGAGATGGGCCTCCAGGCTCAAAGGACAGGCTCAGATTGACGGTATAACACTCCGCAAACGCCATTCTCCTAGACTCACAATATATAGGTCGCTGTGCAAACGTGTTGTTGGGTTTGTCGCGCAGATCATGCTTGATGCAGCAAATCAACAATCCATATTTCACACCTCATTTGTAACGTGTCACAACCCTGTCTCAGCGAGATAGTTCAAAATGAAGATCCTCCTCACCGACGCCTCCGGCCTCACCTCCCGCCAAGTTAGTACTATCCTCTTCCGCAAACATCACTCCGTCCACGTCCTCAGTCCACCCTCCGTCCTCTCCCTGACCAAACTCTCCCGTTCCGTAAGACAGTCTCACATTGTCCCCCCCTTCGGCGAGGATCCATATATCTGGCTCGATGCCTGCCTCGCCATCCTCCGCACTTCCACCCCACCGTTCGATGTCCTGATCTGCACCCAAGAACAGGTCGCTGTTCTCGCGGCTGAGATTGAGAAAGTGAAAGAGACAGGCGTCAAAATCGCGGTTCCGGAATTTAAGAGTCTGAGGAGAGTGATGGGGAAGATCGATGCGGGTCAGGCCTTGGCTGAGGCCGGGCTGCCGCAGCCGGAGAGCATCGTGGTACAGGATCTCAGTCCGGATGAGCTGATCAAAGCAGAAAGCTTGCTCCCAGCATACATCAAATCCCCCATCGGCACCGCCAGCACCGGTGTCCGGCACGTCAAAACGTCCGATGAGCTTGCCACTGCGATTGCGGATTTCGTCGCGAGTGGCGCATTTGCTCTTGATGACGGGAATGACTCGAGTTCCCAATTGCTGGTGCAGAAAGAAATCCCGGGACCGTTGCTCATGGTCAGCGCCGTCTTCTCGCATGGACGACTTTTAGCCTGGCATAGTTGTATCCGGCTGCATGAGGGCGTCGGAGGCGGCGCCAGCAAGAAGGTGAGTCTGCCATTGAAAATTATTGAGACGCATCTTCAAGCGCTGGGGTCGGAGCTCGAATGGCATGGTGCGTTGAGCTTGGATGCCATATTGCGGGTGGAGGGCGGGAAAGAAACTGTTTGGTATATTGATGTCAATCCGAGGATCGTGGAGCCGATGAATGGTTTGCTTGCTGGCGTCGACTTGGTTGATGCACTTTTGCAGGTGAGTTTGGGGACCGAGGGAGGGGGAAATGAAAAAGAGGTGGTGAGGCATGGAATTGAAGGCGTGCAAACTCATCAACTCATCCTCGCCCTTATGGAGAGCGCAGAGAGGGGAAGAGTTTGGTTGCTCGTCGAGGTGTTTAAGGCGGTGATGCAGTTCGACATGTATGCAGGAAGCACAGAGGAGTTGACCCCCGTAGGTTTAGAGGATGTGTGGAGTGTGTTGGTATTGATTGGACTTGTGATGATGTTGTTTGTTGGCGGGAGGTGGAGCGTGGAGAGGTTGAAGGGTGGTGCTGTTAGGGATTATGCGTTGAGTCCGATGGGGTGGAGGATGATTTGTGCTGGGAAGAGGAGTTAGAGGCGGTACCATTATTGGAGGCGGTACCATTGTGTCAGGAGGCTATCTCAATCTGGTATTGCCTGTCAGACGGACGAACCGCCGAAGAAGCTGTGTACAGGAGGCGCTGCGACGGCTCAAGTGGTGTCCCCACATGATACCTGGGCAAGGCTGTGCCAGTCCTTACACATTGGGTCAGGGTTCCATGCTAACTCTGAAGAGGACCATATCTGCACAGAGTGGAACCAGGTGGGTGGCATTTATGAAAAGCCACCAAAGCAGCGGCATTACCTGCTATATTTGGCGGCAGATTTCCCTGCGACTTGGGAATTCCACACCCGTCTAAGAGGGCGTCCAATAGGAGAAGCACACTGTCTTCCGCCTTCAAAACGAACTACTAAAGGTGACCCGAGAGCGAGATTTCTATGATGCCAAAAGCAAACATTTCCAAAGCCGTGGAAATCCACAGAGTGGATGACGGCGGCAGGCCTGAGCAGCAGCGGCACCGGTTCCAACAGCAACCAACGTCACGGAGAAACAATATCTTGGAGCGTCTCTAGCAAGTAATGCAAGTGAGGTGTCGTCCTGACCTGGGGTATGCCAAATCGTATATACATGCTCTCCTTTCTTATCACCTGTATTCAACTGTCAGTCGATGACTATTGAGCATAATGTCACTTCATTTGACGAATTCGATCAGGGTATCATCTCACACCCCATTGTCGATTCTAAAATTGTATATCCTCTTTCTGTTCCGTCGTCGAGGCCTTTCCAGAACCACAACTTCCCGCTGGCCAGTCTCCTTCTCTGCTGAGCCTGATACGGCACTCGATCCGCTGGACCTCGATCCGGGTGAGGTAATGGGGTCATTGATAGGGATGGGCCATAAGCGGCATTCTGAAAATTTCGCTCTCAGTGTTGGAACTCCGCTGTCATGGTAAGTAAAGTTGTCCAGAGTGGTTTGACTGGATCTTTCCAAAGTGTGGGGTAGAGATTCGACCACCCTGATGGAGACAGAAACAAGAGGGTCGAACTGGGCCGAAACCATGTAGGGGCTGACTTGACGCCCGTTGGCATGGCGGTAGCTTTCAATGCTATCACCTCAATGAATCTTCCGTGCGTCTACTCCTCCCATAACCGTCTCCGATTGTATGCTTTATTCTCCGGCGAAATCCGGATAGAAGAGCAATTATATCAACCATCTAGTAACACACTTCCCTTAGATGGCTAAATTGGCACAACTGAAAGCTGGCGTTGTGCCACTTGAGTAATCGGCGATGATAGCTTTAACAGCAGCGTAAAGTCCTGGACCAAGCAGAAACAACCCGCACAGCATCACAAAGACGTGGATAACAGTCATGACAGACCGGCCCGCGCCGGCAAAGAGCTTTCCCTTGTAAAGCTCCCAGTAAGCGACAGCGAAGAAGATGAAACCGAAGAAGGAGTCGAAAGCAGCACCAAGAAGGGAGAGGAAATCTCCCATGCTCGGAACGACCTCAGAGAAGATGAAAGCGATCACCCAGATAGCAGCCATCACCAAACCCCAAACACCCCACCCAATGACGGTATTGCTGTGTGCGTGTCTCGACTTGCCCATGATTCGGAAGTAGATGAATTTGGCACTGACGTTGGCGTAGATGACACCGATGACGAGAGTGGGAACGATGACGAACGCGAAGGAACCCTTCTTATAGGCGACGACGCCCAGGCTGCCGAAAGCTGGGGCGGTGGAGTATTGGCCCAAATATCGGAATCCAATTGCCGGAGGAACAATGAACAAGAAGGTGGAGATGGCAGTCAGGACGGCGAGGGATTTGGGGAAGTCCTGGGGTCGTTCCATCTCGGAGATGAAGGTGGGAAAGAGGATCTGAGGAACCCAGAGGAAAGTAATGTTCAGGACGGCGTTCATACATGCGACCCACGTGGTGCCAGGGAGAGGAAAGGCATAGGTCCTCACTAATCCATCGGTCGGGTAGTTGCCGTTGTATCCCACAAGAGGAGCTTTCTCGATACCAGCAAAGATGAGGAAGAGAAGGATAGCGATTCCCATGCAGGCCGCTGTGAAGCAGAACAACCATGATTAGCAAACCAGCCGGGAAGGTGCGTGCGCTGTGACTCACCTGAGAACATCGACATGAACGAGACATGGCGCAAAGTCCTTGGTACGGACATCACAATACCCATGAGCATCACGATGACCGAAAAGACGACCGTGCACAGCGAGTGATCCGACAGGGTGTTGAGGACCTTGGCACCGGTAAGGACGTGGAAGCCGATGAGAATAATGTTGTTGGCGAGCAACATGAACCCCGTGAATGCATAGGCAATTCGGCTCTTTCCAAAGGCGTAGTATCCAAAATCACCTATTGCCATCAGTTTGGGGGAGCGCGGGAAGCCTTCATCAGGCCGAACGGGCGTACAAATATCCATGATCTGAGGATGCTTCATGATGAACTTGTGCATGGTCATGGATGTGATCCAGAAGAGGACACCAGCGACGACCATGGTGATAATTCCGGGGACCCATCCTAAAACGCTGAAGAGATATCACTGTCAGTGTTGCGAAATTGGGCTTGCGACGAGTGCCAACTTACGAGAGCGACCATGTCTGGGCCATGATGGCAAGACAGACTTGGTCTCCAGCGAGCAGCCACGCTGCCTTCTGCCATGACATGGTTCGGAGCTTGATCTCATGTTGGTGATCTATAAAACAAAGCAAACAAGATACCGGTCAGCGAACTGCATATTGGGTTATTTAAATTCTCACCTTCAGCAATCAGCGCAGTAAAGGCATCGGTGGAGCCGGAGCCGTCGGCCTGAATCCCATCGACCAAGCCGAGCACCTGCTTCTCGTCGGGGTAAGTGGCTTTAGACATTGTGTGGTTTATTTACACGGCCAGATTCTGAATTGAACAGAAGGATCCAGAGAAGGAAAGATCTGCGAACCCTGCAGTTTTATATGGAGAAAGCAGGCCCGTCAAAAACATCGTATGTGTGCCTTATTTTACGATCTTTTCTTCTCACGCTTATCATTACCTTGTACAGTGAAGTCGTATGACGCGATAACCAGAAAAATCGCGATATCAAAGGTGGATACCCGGCGGAATTCAGGTCCGTCCTATGAGAACGTTCCTTCGCGTCCGCTAAAGGTCTGGGCCCGGGGACGCCGGGGCCGAAGAACATTTGTGCCACGGCAAAAAAGCTTAGCGAGCAGCTAAGACCTACGATACGACGGAGGGTTGTAACACCAAAAGTGGGTTGGACCGCCAGGCACTGTTGTGGTGAGCAAATCTATCTGTCGCATCAGTACTTCGACGCCCAGCTGAAGTGGAGGCGAAGTCGTCTAGGTGGTGGGATCAGGCCACGGAGCCTGAGCTGCTCGTAGAATAAAGTATTGAGTGTGGAAAGGACAGTCTTGTCGAGTGAGGTGGGTGATGAACCAAACAAGATGAGATGATGGATTGATACCATCTAAGATGGTGTCGACGGTGGTGTTGTAGTAGTGCCGGAGGCCAAGCGCTCATGAAGTGAAGAACACTGCCTGTCCCAACAGTGGGAGATGGGCGCTCTTATACAAAGTACTCTACACGAAGCTCGAAAGCAGCGGCTCTGCGAGCAAGGCCAAGCAAGCTCGGACCTCACCGAGATAGGCGAACCTACTTTACCTTGGCGCGTAAAAGCGACATCACCTCAGACCAAGGCAGAGATGTACTGTAATATCTTGGCCATGTTCCATAACGGATGATCCGTTGACGATTCCCTTTTTCCATACTCTGAACATTTTGGACATGTATTGGCAGGTCAGACGGGTGGCCGGGGAGCCGTGAATTCACCTGGGTTGAGATGAACCTCAAGAGGAGGCAAGGTGTTATCGGTCACGAGCAGACAGACCCGTCAATGACCGATCCTCCGTGTAGAAGATGCGGACATGGTGAGGAGAAATGAGAAAGGAGGAGGGCAGGGGACAGGCGGGGTCAAGGAGGCCGGTGACGGCTGGCTTGGTCCCTGTCGGTGATGACGATGCCGTTGGTGGGCAGTGCGCCTAAGCAGCGGTAACAATGCAGGTTGCTGGCAACCCTCGCCGTCGTCTCATCTCGCTCTCCACCTCTTTGCTTGTCACTATCTTTCATGTCTCCTGCGGAGAGTTCCGCACCTTGTGCTTCGCTCTTACCCTCAACCCCAAGAGAGCCAGGGAAACGTCCAGCTCACCTCACATATGTTCTCTCAATGAGATCTGCCACCGTGCACGTCGGGCCTGCGCCGGGCACAGAGCAGTAGTGCTGATCTGCCAACGCGGTGTCCGGAATATCGCAAACCAAGGAGTGTCCCATGATGTCTTCCTGCCCGGCAGACGGATGTCCATCTGCCTGCGCCGCGGATTGCACCCGGTGGTGTCGGCACATATTGAAATTCCACGTCCGTGTTGTTCACTGCTTTCGATTCGGCACTGGATATTGCTCTGCATTCTGCGTTGTTCTTGCTTGCACGACCTCTCTTAGGGGAACGTGATCGAGCCTGGCATCCTCCGTGCTCGTGATCTGCACAAGGCCCGGGTAGACGACCTGACCCTCTCCCACTCCTTCACTCCAGAGGGGAAGAAAGGACATCATCTTCTCGAAGGATTTGTCGTCTGGTCCGACACCTCTCCACCGATCCCAACTCTGCCAGCCCTGACGTCTCGGCCGAGGTGGGCAAGCGCCAAGGCCGGTTTGTAGCAAATCACGCTATATCACGTGACATTTATGGTTGCATAAATTGCTACCATTTCCACCGAGCCCGAAAGCGAGCCAACCAATTGGCAATAAGGTGTCTTTCTCATCAAAGTCCATCCAACAAGCCTACAGCCAATATCAAGGTTCGCAATCAAGTTTGATATCACAAAAAGTCAGGCCTCCAGCACTCCCTTGAGATCGACCAAGACTACAGACTCTGGAATGGCATCGACACTACGATTCGGTTGCCATTGGGGCTAGCAGTGCAAAACATACGATTTCTCAGGGAATAAGTATGAACGAAAGGACCCCCCCAAGGCTACCGTGATTCAGCAACAGATGTCAACCCCACTGCAGGTTGCCTTTTTTTTCCGCCCGCGCATAAAACTGCCCTTGACTGGACCGTCCTCCTCTTGACATTATTTGCTCTGATTGCACATCGCTCACAAAGCGCTTCAGCGCTAGGAACTCCAGGGCGAAGCAGAATGGAAGAACCAATGGCCGGCCTTCGGCCTTCCTCGAATCCCCTAGAGGTCCAGTTCTACTTCCCAACCCTCGATGTCATCCCTGATACCATCTCGGCCATGCTTTCTACTCTCGCCCACGTCCCGCAGTCCGACCAAATCAAACATGTCATCACCGTGCGCGACCGTGCCTACCAATCGCACCCGTATCCGTGCCTGGGCCGCTTCCGCTTCCTGGACCTCGACCTCTCTTCCCATCCCCTCTACGCCTCATACATTTTGCCGACGCTGACCTCCACCTCCACTGCCGACGGCGACGACGCGATCTTCCTCGACCTCGGCTGCTGCCTCGGCCAAGATCTGCGCAAGCTCGTCTACGACGGCGCCCCCGTGTCACGGCTCTACGGCGCGGACCTGCAGCCTGAATTCATCGACCACGGTTACGAGCTGTGGCGCGACGAGGACAAGTTCCCGCGTGACCACTTCATTGCCCCCGCTGACGTCTTCGACACGTCGTCGAATGCGCTGCAGCAGCTGGACGGCAAAGTCAGCATCCTATACGTCTCCGCCGTGTTTCACTTGTTCAAGCTAGAGGAGCAGGTCGCCATCGCGAGGCGGTGTCTGAAACTGCTGAAAAAGCCCCGTGACCCTCGCCAAAGGGCGTTGATCTGCGGAAGCCAGATGGCGAACGAGACGGCAGGCGAATACAACGAGCCCCCCCTGGGCAAGAACATGAAGTTCCGGCACACCGAGCAAAGTTGGAAGGACATGTGGGAAAGGGTCGCTGGGGAGCTCGAGTGGAAGGACCAGATCAAGGCCATCGAGGCCGTCTCTGTGCTCCACAAGAAGAGTCGAGGAAATGCGAACATGGACAAAGTGGCGGGATTTACACCTGTCCAGGACGCCGCTGGCTTGGATGCGAAGCAGAGGCAGATTGGGCATGTCGCACAGGGCTTCCGGTGGATGGTATTTTCAGTCTGGGTTGACTTTTCGTGAAAGTTTTCTTGTTGAGTCGTTGCTATCAAGTCGACAGCTACGAAATTGGGGCTGGCACAGCAAAGTGCAGATCCTTTCAATGAACAGACCAGTTGATTCTTCTTGGATTCCAGAGGACCAAGTGCGATATCGAGTTGTGTCGCGTCCAAGATGACATCATTCGTTACATGTGGACAGAAGTCCTACCCAAGGAGTAGATCGAATACAGATATCACATCAATCCGCTAGGCACAGGAAAGCGAATACACATCCTTCGACAGAGAGAGCTCTGATCGACTACCACCACGGTCACACTGATGTATTGCTATTGATCGAATCAACAAACTCGTGTTGGGAGGGCAATGAGCTCGAGATGAAACCACACCTTTGGATTTCTTAAGCATTTCCGTTCTGGGCGAGCTACGACAGGCTGCAGCGCGCTGCCTAGCAGGCAACCAACTCAGGCAGAACCTCATCATGGGCTGACACTTTGTCTACGCACCGGACAGGGATGTTGCGGAGAGTCTAGAGACAGAAGATGACAGCGAAGCCTCCTGGCGGCCGCTGCTGAACCAGAGACTGGCCGGCATCAGTCATGGTGATAATATCACCCATATGTCAGGACTGATATCCACGCCTACGGTGCCAATGGTTTGTCGGGAAGCCTCCGGTGTCAACCATCCAGTACCAGTCCCAAGATCCAAACCTGACTCGCCGGTTTGAATGTTGGCTTTGTTGACCACAACAGGGATGTCGTCGCGATGGTGAGCGTACATAGCATTATATGTGGAAGCGTCTCCAAACAGGGACAGGCATCAGCGGCCCGCTCCATATGCTCCCCTGTCAATCTCGAGAATTCGATGATGGCAAATAGTGGAGAATAGTCAATAATAGAGACAGCTGTTGAAACCCGAGAGTGGAGATTGCTAAACCGCAGACGAATCCGTCATATTTTTGGGTCGTGGGCCAATTTGCAAGATCCTCGTTCATAAATTCCTCTTCCTTGCCGTAGATACGTCTGAGAACAACAACGTCACACACAAACTGAATCCACAACGAACCCTGTGGTTCACCCTGTGGTTCATGATACGTGTCCACGGAAGTTGATATGGCCTGTGTGAGGTTTCCTGTCTGCTAAGGCGACAGCTGTGTTATAAGCAGGGCGACGCGATCAGGGAAGAGAGAATATCGAACCTGCTGGTGGTAATTCACTGTTCATAAATAGCGACTCCGCCCTGGACCCTCGGTCAGAAAGTTATATAACACTAAGCAACGACTACTTGCTAAGGAGTGGCCCTGACATCCGCGCCCCTATCCAACAGCATGCGTACGATCTCTTCGTGCCCCCCCCGAAGAAGCGGCCTTGAGGGCATTGCCATAGAATCCGCCTTGGGCGTTGACATCCGCGCCCCTGTCTAGCAGCATGCGTACGATCTCCTCGTGCCCTTGGAAAGAAGCGGCCTGGAGGGTATTTCCGTAGAATCGCCTTGGGCATCCGCGCCCCTGTCCAGCAGAATGCCCACGATCTCGTGGTGCCCTTTGGAAGAAGCGGCCTGGAGGGCATCGCCGTATCTTCCGCTTTGGGCATTGACGTCCACGCCCCTGTCCAGTAGCATGCGCACGATCTCCTCGTGCCCTTTAGAAGAAGCAGCGTAGAGGGCATTGCGGTATTTTCCGCCTCGAGCGTTGACATCCGCGCCCCCGTCCAGCAGCATGCGCACGATCTCCTCGTGCCCTTTAGAAGAAGCGGCGTAGAGGGCATTGCGGTATGTTCCGCCCCGAGCGTTGACATCCGCGCCCCCGTCCAACAGCATGCGCACGATCTCCTTGTGCCCTTTGGAAGAAGCGGCGTAGACGGCATTGCGGTATTTTCCGCCTTGAGCGTTGACATCCGCGCCCCTCTCCAGCAGAATGCGCACGATCTCCTCGTGCCCTTTGGAAGAAGCGGCGTAGAGGGCATTGCGGTATTTTCCACCTTGAGCGTTGACATCCGCGCCCGCGTCCAGCAGCATGCGCACGATCTCCTCGTGCCCTTCGGAACAAGCCGCCTGGAGGGCATTGCCATAGAATCCGGTTTGGGCATTGACGTCCACGCCCCTGTCTAGCAGCATGCGTACGATCTCCTCCTGCCCTGTGGAAGAAGCGGCCTGGAGGGCATTGCCGTAGTCTCCGCCTTTGACGTTGACATCCGCGCCCTTGTCCAACAGCATGCGTATGATCTCCTCGTGCCCCCCGGAAGCAGCGGCGTAGAGGGCATTGCCGTATCTTCCGCGTTGGGCGTTGACATCTGCGCCCCTGTCCAGCAGCATGCGTACGATCTCCTCGTTTCCCCCGGAAGAAGCCGTATAGAGGGCATTACCGTATCTTCCACCTTGGGCGTTGACATTCGCGCCCCTGTTTAGCAGCATGCGTACGATTTCCTCGTGCCCTTTGAAAGAAGCGGCGTAAAGGGCATTGTCGTATCTTCCGTGTTGGGCGTTGACATCGCTGTCCAGCAGCATGCGTACGATCTCCTCATGCCCTTTGGAAGAAGCGGCCTTGAGGGCATTGCCGTAGAATCCGCCTTGGGCGTTGACATCCGCGCCCCTGTCCAGCAGCATGCGTACGATCTCCTCGTGCCCTTGGAAAGAAGCGGCCTGGAGGGCATTGCCGTAGAGTCTGTCTTCGGCGTTGACATCCACGCCCCTGTCCAGTAGCATGCGTACGATCTCCTCGTGCCCTCGGGAACAAGCGGTGTAGAGGGCATTGCCGTATCTTCCGCCTTGGACGTTGACGTCCGCCTCCCCGTCTAGCAGCATGCGTACGATCTGCTCGTGCCCTTGGGAACAAGCCGCCCGGAGGGCATTGCCGTATCTTCCGCCTTGGGCATTGGCATCCGCACCCCGTTCCAGCAGCATGCATACGATCTCCTCGTACCCTTCGGAACAAGCCGCCTGGAGGGCATTGTCGTATCTTCCACCTTGGGCGTTGACATCCGCGCCCGCGTCCAGCAGCATGCGTACGATCTCTTTGTGCCCTTCGAAACAAGCGGCCTGGAGGGCATTGCCGAATCCGCCTTGGGCATTGATATCCGCACCCCCGTCTAGCAGTATGCGTACGATCTCCTCGTGCCCTTGGGAAGAAGCGGCCTGGAGGGCATTGCCGTATCTTCCGCCTTGGGCATTGGTATTAGCACCCCCCCCAATTAGGCTTTCAACTTCATTTTTTAAGCCTCCAAGTGATGCATAATACAAAGCAGTAGCTGGTTCCTTTTCTGTTTCATGTGGGTTACCGTCCCACGGCTGATCCGGGTCGTATAGGCGATACCAGTTAATGTATGACCGTTTCCGGGGGATGAAAAATTCCATGATTAACTTATGCAATACCGCATCCTCTTTATTGCTTACAGCAGCATGGCCCATCCAGTACCGTGCGCAATACTGGGCGAACGGAAGACTGTTTTTGATTTCCCGCACGGGCAGGTCCTGGTCCAAATGCAACAAATATGCCACACAAACTGTCGCAATTGACGCCTTGGCTGCAGCTTCTTGAAAATGCGGAGTAAAGTCTTTGTGAATCCGGTCTGATGTGAGATATTCTTTGACTGAGAAATGTGCCAATTGAAGTTGTACCTCTTTGTATGTATCATCGTAGTTCTCTTCGTAGGTATCTTCGTAGTTCTTTTCGTAGGTATCTTTCTTTGCAGACACTGTGACTACTAAGCTTGAGCAGTATCGCGAGACTTCCCGGGGATCAGGCATCCTCTTTTTCGGATCGAAATGCGGCTTCTTCGTCGGATCCACTGCCATTGCATCGACAGCCTCCTCAATTCGCAGCGGCCGGTTGGAAAATACCAAAAGCTGCAAAATTCTGGTCGCTTTCTGTTTATGTCTGGGAGGGATAGCCTCTAGGATCCGGGCATATGTTTCGTCCAATGTATCCGGTAGGGATGCGAGAGCGTCCTGAAGCTCATCATAATCAAAGCAGTTCACTAACGCGTCTAGCTGACACGCCGCCCACCTGAACCTGTACTACGTCAGCTTCCCCACGCCAGACATATTAAGAAATCGCTCAACTCTTACATTCCGTCTGCTTTTTCCATCAGTCTGGTCTCAATCTCGTCCTGGACGTCTGGCCGCGATCGCCATCTTTCAAGGGCCTTATCTTGTCTAACTCTCGTGTGAACGTATCCACGAATGTCACCAGCAATAGCGTCGCTCTGAATAGGCATTATGTCCTCATCACGTGCCCATTCACGTACTTCTATCTCGATGTCTTGTTCCGGCCGGCCAGTAACAAGGAGGTGGACGTTCCTGTGCTCGGGGTTTAAGAGGTCTTTCATCCACGAAAGTAATCCTTCCGTCGGGGGGCCTGTCCTTGTTCGGCATTCATCAAGGGCATCCAGGACAATCCAGACTTCGTCGACCAGACGGATCATATTCAAGAGGCACTGACAAAGTGATTCGAAATTTGGCTGTCGACGTCCGTCGTCGCAAGAGGAAAAGAGAGAATCCAGTTGCATCCGAGTATCTTCCCGCTTGTAGTAGAGCTGACTGATGAGGGAGCGGACCATGTTCTCAAATGTCTGCTTGCTGGCATCATTGAAGTTAAAGTAGAAGTAGAGGAGTGGGTTGGAGGATTGGCCCGCAAGATCCTCAATAATAGCGGAGCTGAGAATCGTCTTGCCACATCCAGGAATACCGGAGAGCCACAAGAAGGAGTTTGGCCGTGTCTTCCAGTTTGCAAATACCTCGCTTTGCAGGAACCAAAGGCCTGAGCGGGCGTGGCGTTGCTGCAAAGCCTTGTTCCAATTTATGGACGGATCTGGTGGCGACAGCCAATGGTCGAGTTTTTCTTCTCGGTGCTCGATGCCCAACTTTTCGACAGCGGCACTTGTATTCTGAGTCATGTCGTGCACTTCATTTAAAATGTCAGCACCGAGATAATTCTCATTCTGAGATTAACTCACCGGCAGAAAGAATGTCGCCAATCCTCTTCTCAGCCTCGACTCTGTTGGGAAGAATTCGACAGAGAAGATCTTTCGCATATGCCGCTGCCGCCATTGCTGCATATCCTTGCCACTCCTTATTCTTGTGGGAGTCTGAATAGTCGCATATGCCACGAATCACCAGACAGGGAAAGTCGTTCATTAGCCCTGCTGCCTCCATCTCGAAACATAGCACGTCCTTCTCTTCGGCAAGGGTGTCCCGGACCACAGCGTCCTTCATCAGCTGGTTTGCCGAAGCAATCAGGCCGTAATGGATGGCCGGGTTATCCTCGCTTCCGGTCCGTTCAGGCCGTAATATCAAGCTCGATGGATCATCGCCACAGACTGCCGCACAGCTCGCTTCGCTGTTTGGAGGATGGACGACGCCAGACTGATACAGTCTGTCGCTACTTGGGTCCGGTCGCTTGTACTCTTGCCGCAGTCTTGGTTTCTTCTCGAGACGGCTGTTGATGGCCTCTTCAAGCTGATGACCATCGCTCTTATACTGCGCCTTGAGCCCGTTCACTGCCGTTCGCAGGGCGGTTGGTGGCTGATTCAGGAATCTTGTTTGTCGGAAGCTCTGATCCTGTATCGTTTTGCCAAAGTCGTACTGGAACACTCCGCTCTTCCCATCACGAGGGGCGCTGACCACAATATCACCTAGACGGATATCATGCTTTCGACTTGGCGCACCACCGCCGATGCCGACCATCAGAACGATTCGGACATTCGGAAAGCTGCTCAGCATGTTTGTTGCGACCCTTGCGGCAGCATCTGTGCCATATTCTCCGTCAGGTAAGACGGCGATAACCACATTGTGTTTCCCAACTTTCCCGAGTGTATAGTCGTTATTGTCATTAGGAGACACATATTCCGGCCCTTCGTGCTCTTGGTCGAGAAAGGCTCTTGCGGCAACATACTCGGTAGTGATGGCGCAGATCCAGCCGACGTTGTAGTCCTCGGGGTTTGACATGATGACTGCCGGAGGCGTACAACCTCGGAGCACCGGAAAGGCTTAGAATCAGCCTGAACATGAGAGGACAATATAATCGCCATGCGATAAGAGATGGTATATCTCAAATTGTAGGATGTGAGGCGCCGCAGGCGTTTGTTACTGCCACTGCCTTGGCGGTCAGCTGACAGCCACCGCAAGCGATGCAGGATGCAGGAGGTAGCCATGTCCATGTCTCACACCAGCGGCGGTACGGAGTGATGAACCAAACAAGATGAGATGGATGATTGATTCTATCCAAGATGCAGTCTACGGTGGTGTTGTAGATGTGCCGGATGCCAAGCTCACAGAATGAACACATGAACACTGCCTGTGTTCGCAACACGAAGAAATCTGCAAGCCCCTGGGAAACTTCTTCCTACACTCAACATTTCTTTCAGGCCAGGATCTGGCTGACAACTCAGTCATCGCCCCGCTGGGAGGTTCTAATTCTGTGATCCAAATGGGCGAACAGGAACTGCAAGTGCCACACATCAGAGTGGCACCAGCGACAATGAAGTTCAAACAGCTCTTGATACAGTGGCGTCTCGTCGACAGGTTCGCCAGCCAAGGCCTGCCAAAGACATTCAGAGCACAATCAAGTACCGCAGTCAGTGATATAGTGATTCTCATGTGCTTGATCACCGCGGGGTTGCCTCGTCTGAAATCGTTTGAGATGGTCGTGAAGGGATCGAACTGCTTCCAAGGACTCGAGTTTGGCTGTAAATGAGGCCACTGACGTCGGCAGCACTGACAAATCACTCTGCACATGCTGCACCTCAAGGTTGGCGACTTTCTGGTGTCATGCTGCAGCCGCAAGGGCATGAGCGGCTGCGGCCTGTGCCTGCTGCGCCTCGTTCTCATCCTTGAATGTCGCGACCGTCTACATAAGATTGGATATTTCGGATCTTCTCGTTCTTGTCGTCAAATCGTCTCCACCTCAACTGCTACTTGAGCTTGACTCTTTTCGCAGCTGCCTCTCCTCATCGGCCTCGCGACGTAACTCTTGACGGTCCGCCTGCCATCCTGGATTACCGACTCATACAAACTCTTCTCCAGCTTCCCGCCTCTGTCTCCAATTTTTTTGCGCGGTCATTGGCCTGTACAGTCATTGGCCTGTACGGCCATTACGTGAACGTTCGTCATGAAGTCCTTCAATCGTCTTTCAAGCTGGTCAGCTCGTTCGTGTTCGGCGTTCATATTTTCGATCACTCGGTGGAACAGATGATTCAACCCGCATCCGGCTCCGTTCATGATAGAGTGGAACTCGTCAGCCAACGTGCGGAGTCATGATGGCATGTCACAAAAGGCAGTCTGATCAGCTATCCTGGATCTCGGCGATTCCGGAGAGGTCAATAATCTCAGAGCTGTGCGAACTGTGGTAGGCAGGCGGCGTGCGAATTGAGGACTTGGGGATCATGCGGCCTTTATAAGTCGTGCTGCGAGCGACTATCCTCCAATGAGACGCGTCTAAAAATGGCCAACTGGTCAGCCAAAAAGTCAATTGGTCAGCCAAGGGTCAACTGGTCAGCCAAGGGTCAACTGGTCAGCCAAAAGTCACCTGGTCAGCCAAGGGTCAACTGGCTGGGTCCTGGTCAGCCGTGGGTCAACTGGCAAACTGGCTGGGTCAACTGGTCAACCACTTCTGGGTCTACTTCTGGGTCAACTGGCCAAGGTCACCTACTTCACCAACTCCTGACACCTCCGGGTCAACTGGTTGGGGTCAACTGGTCAACCACCGCAACCGCTCCACTAACTGCTCCAGCCAACACCTCCAGGTAAACTGCCAGCCACTGCGACGTCGTGGGATGAATCGGCCTCCGTGATGCAAGGAGTCCCGAGACGAATCGTAGCTCAGGCTAGCGCTGCCAGCCGGGCTATCTTCGTGTCGACCACGATCATGCCGGCGGCACAGCTGTGTTGCGCCGATCGTTGAACAGCAACAGCTGGCGACTGGCTCCGGAAAATGAGATGCATGACTTTTTTCAGACGCCGTTTCTTTCACCGAGAGGATCGTCTTCGCGAAATGGGACATGAACGAGTACAAGGGATAGCAGCCTTCGGCTCGGGACCACTGAGATGGTTGATTGATTGTATGAGCACCTACTCTTAAGGAGACTCGGAGGGAAACATTAGAGCAATCTGACCGCAGATAACATGGGGGAAAAGAGAGAAACAGTGGTCTGCTGCCCAGAACTCTCCTGGGACCCGTAACTGCACTTCCATGGGATTCCACGATTCTGCAGAGTATCTCTGGCCCTTCGGCTGCAACGAGACGAGCTACACTACTAGGTGGTAGGAAGGGCGTCTGCCACAGAAACTGGTGGCGTCACCGCTCTTTTTGTCAACATGTCGAACTTTGAAACCCGGGAGGTAGGTCACGTGATTGGCTAGGCTGAACAGCCAGTGAAATCAACAACCTGGACCAGCGCGATACTTGCCGTCCATGGTGTGATTTGAAGCATGTATTGGTGGTGAGGCTTGTGATATGTATTGATAAGCCTGTACAAGTAATGTCAGTAATCGGCTCAATTATTAGTCCACCGTCGGACGCGGCACAATTGTTGATCCGCTCTTTACCTACAGCCTCTCTGCCTCTCTCTCACTCACACACACACAATCTCTCTCTCCAACATGTCCGCTGAACAATTAGAATTCCCCATCGACCCTGAAATCGGCCAAGGCCTAAAAGCCTTCTTCTACTCCCAACTCTTCTGTACACCGCCGTACCCAAGCCACTCGTTTGCTAACCAAACCGTCATCGTCACCGGTTCCAATGTCGGTCTTGGTCTAGAAGCTGCACGCCACTTCTACCGGCTCAATTGTGCCAAATTGATTCTCGCCGTTCGCACCATCTCGAAAGGCCAGATCGCAAAGGAAGACATCGTCCAAAACGTCAAGCACCGTACCGACGCCGACATCATCGAAGTCTGGCCTCTAGACCTCAGCAGCACGGAATCCACACTCGCATTCGCAGAGCGGGTCAAGAAAGAGCTCCCTCGTGTCGACGTGCTGGTCGAGAACGCGGGAATTAATAACCGATCATGGGCCGTTTCGGAGGGATTCGAGCAGACCATCCAAGTCAATGTCGTCAATACATTCTTACTCGCCCTATCGCTCCTGCCAAAGTTGACTGAGACCAAGGGCACATTCGCCGATTCATCGCCCCATTTGGTGATTGTGAGTTCAGAGGCTCATCGATTGACCAAGTTTCAGGAGATCAACGCCCCGGATATCTACGAAAAGTTGAATGATGAGAAATCCTTCAATGGACGAGATAGGTGAGCTTATGACTCCCAATTTCTTGTCCTTGCCCGTCCAGCCTTCTAATTTCCTTTGTGATGAACAGGTACCCCATCAGCAAGCTCCTTGAAGTACTCCTCGTTCGCGAAATAGTCTCGCGTCTGCACGCCACCAAATCAGCCACACCACCGGTAACGATCAACCTCGTCAACCCCGGTCTCTGCAAGTCCAGCCTCGACCGTAGCACCACCAAGCCTGCCCTCACGGTCCAAATCCTCCTCTTCATCCTACGCTCGATACTCGACCGCACGACGGAAGTCGGCGCTCGGACTTTTGTGCTTGCTGCCTGCGCTGGGCCGAATTCTCACGGGGAGTTTATGAGTGATGGAAAGAATCAGGATGTAGAGTCGTGGATTTATGGCGATGTAGGAAAGAGAGTACAGAAAAAGGTGTTCGAGCAGACTATGAAGGTGCTGGAGATGAGGAAGCCGGGAGTAGGAGAGGCAGTGGGGCTTTGAGAACTGAAGCAGTTGCATGAAGGGTGGGCAAGGCTGTCATCTTCTAGGAGCCAGAGTGGCCATTTATAATCAATACAGGTAACGTTATAGCTGAGAAACTACTGGTCCTTATGTACACTGAGGTGGGTTAGGCAACAGCAGTCAGCAGCAGGGGTTCTAGCTGCCTAAACGGTCAAGCCCCTCCTTTGACATGTCTCTTCTATTTAAATGATTTTAGAGTGTAACGTTATTCTACCTTTTGCATGATTCAAATACGAGTCACCATTCTACGAATTGTGCCAGGGTCTGTGGTCTCCCAACTGCCTGCATTAATTTCGGAGAGTGTCTTGGAGTCCCTCCATGACACCTTGTTGGTACTTGTCCACTGATTCTTCTAGTGCTCGAGTCCTTGGACCACACAATATACGAGCGACATGACTTTCCAGGAGATGCAGAACATAATTGTCTAGCGCCACACTCTCAAATTGAACCGGCGCAGATCAAGGCTTCACGGGAAAGCCTGTGAAGCTTACATGCTAACAGGGCAGTTCGGTCGCTCAGCTGCCCAGCCAGTCACACCCGACTTGCCGTCATCCGTCCATGGCTGCGATCCTACCCTGTGATGCCTCCAAGACAGTGGTGCCTCCAGGCTTGCCTCTATTTACCGTAGGGAAATCAGATAAATGTGCTCCAATTCACGCTGATTTGAGTGGGTATTGATTGAGTCACTATAAGACTTTTTGTTGACTGAAGCCGGTGGTGGGTTACCAACACTAAGCTCTATGGCTCAATTCTCCTTTTCGCACAATCACTTTTTTCTCAGACCCATTCGAACATACTCCAGTTTGAGGAGATTCGCTACACTCTCGAATCCTTTGCCTTCAGCACCCACTGCGAGAAGACGAAAGTAGTAACGCTCAAAGCATATGAAGCCATACTCAGCCAAGTTAGTCCGTGGTGAATGGACAATGACACAGCTATGGCCAGGAAAATTCCGGGGATGAGATTGACGAGGACCAACAGATACCCTGGCATCATGAAGCCTTCTTCAACCCAAAGGCCCCAGCCAGCTGGCGGTGCGTTGCAGTGAGCATCCCTAACAAGGCGTGACTTGATCCTTTTTGGGGTCTCATGAAAAACCCAAAAAGAATCCCGATCTAGCTCCGCTTCTATTCCAACTGACTCCAAACGGATAGCGTCCACAGAGTGTAACGTTTGATTTGAGGGAGATGGAACCTGCGTACTCCAGCGGGAAAGGAACAAAGTCAGCCAAGAGGATGTCCCTCGAAAATCGGATATGCCCAAGGGACCCGTCACAGAACCAGCAGCCGTTCTCTGATGATTAAAGACAGTGATGGACTTTATCTTATCATACCAGTGAACAGAAGTTCGGTTTTGAGCCGGAAATGTTTCTTGGGTAGGTAACTGCCTTTCCTCTTGGTCCACGTTTGTCTGGAAGTACTTTAACCATCCAGAGAATCGGGATTTGACACGTTCTAACATGGGATTACAATCCCCTTCGGCGAGATGCCACGTGTACATGAGAAAATCTGGCAAGGACTCAACACCGATGTCTTGGGCAGAATATTCCCAGTGAGGTTCGGACTTAGGATCGGGTGGCTCCCATCTGCATTCGATTGGCAAGTCGTGGTTCACGGCCCGTCGGCGGATATGCCTGAGATGAAACTGGCCCAAGTTAGTCTAACATCGATGCCCAGCATTCGTGATCACAGTTACCTTGACTAGACGAATACTATACACTCCACGAAGGTCCCTTATTCGCCGCCACCAGGGCCGAAGTTCAAAATATCGGCGCCTAATTTCGCGAAAAAGTTCCATTCATCTTTCTTCTCGACGGCTTCAATATGTTGCAATGACTGCATTGGGGACTTCGGAAGGCAAACTATGATCCATTTTTGAGAAGGATCAGCACTTTCCGGCTCATGAGGTTGTTGAAATCGATCAGTCACACCCGGCTCTTGACGGGATGCAGAACGGAGCCTGGAGTTGGATGAATGCCCAGCACTGTTTGTGACATCTGAAAGCGCTGAAGATTGGCCAGAACTAGGTTGCTGCCGTCCAGAAGAAATCTGTGTTGAGGTCTGATTGCATGCTTGGATATAGGATGCATCGGACGATATTATACTGCTTCCGTGACGAGTGAGGTCCTTCCAGAAGTCTTCAAATCGAGACATATCAACACGTGCTTGAGGAATGTCCTGGTGATATCGCCGTCCGCATTTCTGTTACCTGTTAGGATGTATGCTTGTGGAGGCTGTAAGTAAACGTACACAGCGCCAAGTTAGCCTTATATATCCCGGATCTACCGGCTTCTCACCAACTCCGAGAATGTCTTTCCAACGCCAGCCAATTTCTGTACATATAACTCGGATCGGAATCTTGGAAAACGGAGATATTGCGGGCCGGCTTCCTGAATCTTTGGTTTCATCTTTCGTATTTGAATCGATCAGTTCTTCAGCTTGCCGTCGTAACCTCTCAAATGCAGATGTCCGAGCAATGAAGTCCTTAACCGATTCTAGATTTTTCGGAGCTTCTTGACGTTGCCCATTCCCATCAATCTTGTCTAGCTCATCGTATTCGGAATCTTGATCAGACCCAGATTCCTCAGAGTCATAGAATTCTTCCCTGGAAGTCTTTTCCACAACTGGTGGGATTGTGGAATGGATCTCCATTTCTGAATTGTTTAAGGGCCGATGTGATTCAGAAATTTCAGAAGTCGTCGGATGTTCTTCTGCAAGGTAACGATGAAGTATTTCCTCTCTCTGGGGACGTTGTGCCATCAGGTCTTTCATTCTATTTTGATATGCATTTGTGCCGTCGAATTTGTTTCGCATGCGATTCGAAATGAAAATAGCCCGTTTCCTCAGTATGCGACAAGTATCCTTCTCAAACTGGCTTGTTGCCTCTTTAGCCAATTCCGAAAAAAAGGTTTTGAGAATCTGCGAAAACCTCTTGTCGAGAGTAGTTGCAAAAAATTGAGTCAGCACTTCATCTTCGGATAAGAAGGAAACAACCTCGTCCTCAACGCTGCCATGCAACCCAGCAGAAGAAGAGAAGGTAGTTCTTGAAGTCAAGCTGGGTGTCATGACATTGGAAGTTGTTTCTTCCATCTCCAACTGTTTGCGAGAGTTGATAATGTTTCTTAAATTATTCATCACCAGCAGCGTTAAAGGGTGGTTGGGACCGAGGGTTTCATCGTAGCCTTCCAACGCCTGTTTGCACCTTCTCTCAGCCTCGTCATACTTCCCCTGCTTTGAGAAGACAATGGCCAGGTTATTGACAGTGTCAAGTGTTGCCCTGTTGGTTGGGCCAAGAGCTTTCTCATAGCCTTTCAATACTCGCTGGTACATCTCCTCGGCTTTGGCGAGTTTCCCTTGATTTGCATAAATCACAGCTAAGTTATTAACTGTGTTAAATACTGACGTGTGCTCAACGCCAAGTATCTTCTCATACCCTTGTAGTACTCGCCGGTACAGCCTTTCAGCCTCAGCTAGTTTCTCTCGATTCCTGTAGAGACCGCCGAGGTTGTTGACTGTGTCCAGCGTTGATGGATGCTCTGCACCGAGCGCCTTCTCGTATCCTTCTAGTGCTCGGAGGTACATCTCCTCGGCTTCATCTAGCTTCCCTTGATCTGAGTAGAGATTAGCGAGGTTGTTGATTGTGCGGAGAGTCGAGATGTGATCAGAGCCGAGCACCTTCTTGTATCCTTGCAGTGCCCGCCGGTACATCTGCTCCGCCTCGGCTAGCTCTCCTCGGTACCTTAAGAGAATGCCCAAGTTGTTGATTGTGTCTAGCGTCGATAGATGTTCAGCACCTAGCGCCTTCTCGTATCCTTGCAGTGCACGCCGGTACATCTTCTCCGCCTCATCCAGCTTTCCCTGGTCAGAGTAGAGGTTGCCTAAGTTGTTGGCCGTGTCGAGTGTTGATGTATGATGTGGGCCGAGTGCGTTCTCGTATCCTTGCAATGCACGCTGGAACATCTTCTCCGCCTCCACCAGCTTTCCCTGGTTCGAATAGAGGTTGCCCAAGTTGTTGATCGTGTCGAGTGTTGATGTATGATCTGGACCGAGCGCCTTCTCCTTTCCTTGCAGTGCGCGTTGGTACATCTTCTCCGCCTCGCCTAGCTTTCCCTGCTCCGAGTAGAGGTTGCCCAAGTTGTTGACTATTAAGAGTGTTGATGTATGATCTGGACCGAGTGCCTTCTCCTTTCCTTGCAGTGCGCGTTGGTACATCTTCTCCGCCTCCCCCAGCTTGCCTTGATCTGCGTAGAGAAGACCCAAGTTGTTGACCGTGTCGAGTGTTGATGTATGATCTGGACCGAGTGCCTTCTCCTTCCCTTGCAGGGCGCGCCGGTACATCTTCTCCGCCTCGTCCAGCTTTCCCTGGTTCCTGTAAAGGTTGCCCAAGTTGCCGATTGTGTCGAGTGTTGATGTATGATCTGGACCCAGTGCCCTTTCGTATCCTTGCAGTGCTCGCCGGTACATCTTCTCCGCCTCGCCCAGCTTTCCCTGGTCAGAGTAGAGGTTGCCCAAGTTGCCGACCGTGGTCAGTGTTGACGTATGCTCTGCACCAAGTGCCTTCTCGTATCCCTGCAGTGCGCGCTGGAACATCTCCTCCGCCTCGTCCAGCTTTCCCAGGGCCAAATGGAGGTTGCCCAGGTTGTTGACTGTGTCGAGTGTTGATGTATGCTCTGAACTCAGTGCCTTCTCGTATCCTTGCAGTGCGTGTTGGTACATGCTCTTCGCCTCGCCCAGCTTTCCCTGGTCCAAGTAGATGGTGCCCAAAGTGCTGACTGTCTTCAGTGTCGATGTATGCTCTGGGCCAAGTGCCTTTTCATATCCTTGCAATGTGCGCAAGCACAGGCTCTCTGCCTTGTCCAGTCTTCCCTGGTCAGAGTAGAGGGTGCCCAAGTTGTGGACCGTGTTTAGCGTCGATGTATGCTCAGGACCCAGTGCCTTCTCACGTCCTTGCAATGCCCGTTGGAACATCTCCTCCGCCTTGTCTAGTTTGTCCTGGTCCAAGTAGAGGAGGCCCAAGTTGTCCACCGTCGCGAGGGTTGATGTGTGCTCTGGGCCCAGTGTCTTCTCATATCCTTGTAGTGCGCGCTGGTACATTTCCTCTGCATCGCGCAGCTTTCCCTCCTCCCTGTAGACGTTTCCCAAGCTGTTGACTGCGTCAAGTGTTGATGTATGTTCTGGTCCCAGTGTCTTCTCGTACCATTGCAGGGCGCGTTGGTGCATCTCCTTCGCCTCGCCCAGCTTTCCTTGGTGAAAGTAGAGGGCCCCTAAGTTGTTAACCGTCGAGAGTGTTGATGTATGCTCTGGACCAAGTGTCTTTTCTTTTCCTTGCAGTGCGCGCCGGTACATCTGCTCGGCCTCTCCCAGCTTTTCCTGATCGAAATAGAGATTGCCGAGAGAGTGGAGGATCCACGCTATGCCATCCTCGTCGACCTTACCTTGGACCACGAAGTCCCAGCACCTAGCAGCGTGTCGAAGAAGTCGCCTTTGCGTAACCCAAGAATTGCGAGTGTCTCTTTCTGGAGCGTGTGAACCTACACAGTTGAGTGCCAGTCTCGCCATCCGAACATCCCAATGTTGATTTAAAACGTGAATGGTCCAAAAATGAACAGAGCTGTGCATGCTGTATCCCCTTGACTCACTCCCACTCTCCGGGGACTTATCCGCCTCTGCAAGTCCATAGTCGCACAGTACACGTACCGCCTGGTTGAAGCTGAGCTCGTCCTCAGTCAACTGAAGCAACCACTCTGGACTGTGTACGTTTCCGTGCTGCAGAAGTTCGAACCAGATATCCTGGTTGTCAAAGTATGCCCAGAGCTGAAGAAGCTTTGCCGAAAGCTCGTTCCGCCGTTTAATGTGGTCGAATGACAGCTGCCATGTGGAATAAAGCCGCTCGTCGTAAGAGCCTAACTCCGGGGTCGTCTGCTGCAGCTTCAGCCATGATGCCTGGTACATACGCAGGTAGTCGGCAAAACTTGTCGACACCCGATCAAGATAAGCTCCGGCCATAGCCAGGGCAAGAGGGAGTCCGTCTAACTCTAGAACAAGTTGGACGGCATCGGGATCTATAACCGTATTAGCACGACACACCTGCCTGTGGGACAGAGCATACCATCCACCACGCTTCCTCGTCCTGACGAATGGGAAAGAATCTCAAGGCTGTCTTGGACATCCAGCTTTCCAACTAATATGCGGGGACCGATTTTCACTTGTGCCGACCTTGTCGTGATGAGAATCGAACCATGGTACGCTAGAGGGAGAAACCGGTGGATGTCGACCGCTTGGTCGTCGTAGTTGTCGTACACGACTAGCCACCGCGTGTTCCTGGGATGATCCAGCCAGCGCTTTACAGCGTCGACTACCTCATCTAGACTTCCGTCGTCATTGGCCGATCTTAGCTGACTAGCGGAAGGGTGCTCCTGCAAAATCCTCCTTGCAACTTTAGCAAAGCTTTGTTTTAACGAATCCTCGTTCTCGCTCTTCAGCCAAAATATTGCCGAGTAGTGGGCCCGGTGACGCTTAGCGTACTCAATTGCAATTTGAGTCTTGCCTATACCACCGAGGCCGTTGAGTACCACAGTACGACGGGTGTCATCGTCACTGAGTGTTTTGTGGATCTCGGCGAGTTCCTCTTGTCTCCCGACGAAGCGTTCAGTCTGCGAAACATCAGATAGGCTAAAACCGATCGAAAAGAATTCCTCAGTGTTGAAATGGGCAGTCTCTTCTTGAGTAACGACACCGAGCAGTTCTTTTGCGTATGCAGCCGCGGTGGCAGTTGCATATCCTTGCCATAGGTCGTTCTTGTGGGAGTCAGAGTAGTCGCAGACCCCGCGAATCACCACGCATGGAAAGTGATCCATTAAGCCTGCCACCTCCATTTCAAAGCACAGGACCCCTTCGGTCTCTGCCAGCCGATCTCGAACGCGGACGTCTTTCATCACCCGGTCCGCCGAGGCAATGAGTCCATAGTGTACCACTGGATCGTCTTGGTCGGGGTCCCGCACAGGTCTTGAGACGACTCGATCATCTCCAGTGCCACAGATTTCCACACATAGCTGTTCCGCATCAGCGTGGACAAAGGACGATTTGTAGAGGACATCCGAGCTCGGGTCAGGTCGTTGATACCTCTTCAGGCGAGGATTAGTGCTAGTCATCTGATTCACAGTTTCAGCAATTCGATGCCCTCGTTGTTCATGCAAAGCGCTCAGCTTTTGCAAGGCGTTTAGTAAGATGGATGGCGGCGGACTGAGTGAACCTATTCTTTCCAACTTCTTGTCTTGGTTCGTCCTTCCGAAGTCATAATAAATGACTCCTGAGCTCACCACCACGTCACCGAGACGGATATCATGTTTTGCGCTCGGTGCTCCTCCCCCAATGCCCACCATCAGGCCGAAGCGAATGGCAGGAAAGCTGCGCAGCATGCCGTTGGTTACCGTCGCCGCCGAGGTTAGTCCATACCTGCCCTGAGGAAGACAGGCCACCACAACATTGTGGTCTCCTATACGACCGCAGGTATAGGCATTGTCATCGTAGTGAGGGAGCGGCGGTATCAGGAATTCTTCATCGAGGAGTTCGCAGGCGGCGACGTACTCGGTGCGGACCGCGCAGATCCACCCAACGTGGTAGGACTCTGGGTTTGGGACGGGCGTTGCCATTAAACGTAAACTTGACAGAAAATCTCAGACGTTGGGAATCGTGCAGCCGGTGTGGTGCCTTGAGAGCGAGTCGAACCCCAGCACGCACGCCTTTATCCCTTCAGTAGTTGTGTCGTGCTCGATGAGTCAAGACGACGCCGCCGTCCGCATGCGCCCTGACTGGTTGAGAGGGGGAGCGGACCAACTTTCGAAGTATAGGGAAGGAGTCTTTCGCAGCGGGAGAGAGGCATGCTCATCAGGCGGAGCTGGAGGCATTAGTAAGGCTGAGCAGTGGAATCCTCGTGTCTGAAGGCACGGCTCCATGCACCAGGAACCGCCAAGTCCTGCCCAGCAGCGTACATAACACACCTGGAGCATGCCTTCCGTCTAGCGGTTCAAGTGTTGAGTCTTTCTGTGCGACCGAGGGTTAGACTTGATGAACCAAGCGAGCTGAGTTGGTTGACTGATTCTAAGAGGCAGCCTGGGAGATGTTGTAGAGTGACGGAGGAAAGACGATCATGTGACATACTGCCTGTGTTCTTCCAATACCACCTCCAGTCCTTGGCTACACAACTCAGTGTTATGCGACATATGAGCGACATGAATTTCTAGGGAATGCAGAGCATACTTATTGTCTAGCCACACAATCTCAAGGTGTAACCGCGCGTTTCAGTCCCTCAGCTGTCCAGCCAGTCACCCCTCCTGCCTCCAGGCCTCCGACTACCGTCATCCGTCCACGGCGGCTGCCATCGCACTCTTTTTCTTACCAGGCTTTATGGACCAACAAGAAACGCAAAAGCGGCGGCACGCGCGAAGTATAACCACCTGTTGTTTATGGGCCTGCCTTTACGCCTTATGCCTCCCTCCTATTTCTTGCCGAGCCACAATGACGTAACGATGAGACCACCAACCGTTAGCAATCCCCACGCACACTGTCGAAGGTCTGTGTCATCTTTGCTGACATCAGAAAGATACCAATCTCGTGATTGTTATGGCTATTCATATGCCTGCACCCGAGGTACACGACGGCAACCACAGCAAGCTCGATGTTGCAAAGAAAGAGATAAGGTTGTTTGACCTGCGTGTAGGCCTTTTAGATGAACCGCTTGTCGGTACATTGCGACGCGCTTCGATTCTACATCCTTGCCGATACGAAGCCTTGTCCTGGTCTTGGGGGCCTAATCAACAGTACCCAGATCTCAGTACATTTACTGTTATGGACTTTGAGCCCATTCAAATACGGTCAAACCTTGCAGTTGCCCTTCGTACATTGCGTTGCGCTACTTCTACGAGGCCTTTATGGATTGATGCAATCTGTATCGACCAATCTCAGGCATCTTTCGGTCTGCAAGAGAAAGAGCAGGAAATCCAGGTGATGGCTGATATCTTTCGCTCCGCAGAAAGAGTTCTTATATGGCTTGGTCCTGAAATGGGTCTGATATCAAGGGCCCTTGCGACCTTAAAAAAGCTCGCTAATCCCAAGACATCTCATCCAGAAACTCTCTTTGCCATTCAAGAGGCACAGGAAGAGCCTTGGAAAAGGCCGGACAGGTCCTTCGAGAGTCGTGTCGGAGAATGCACAATGTTGCAATGGCTGGTCTGGATCTCGCATTTTCCATACTGGAGGCGTCCGTGGGTAGTCCAAGAGGTTTCGCTGACAAGCTCTGCAGCCATTGTTTGCGGCAAGCAATATCTGGACTTTCAAGACCTTGTTCGGGCGTATGAGCGAATGCGCCAACTTGAACCAGAGCTAACTGAGCTTGATCCGAATGTTTATCCGGCCCTGAACAATATCGAGCAAAGCCTTGGTCTTTTCGGGGATTGTCGTCGGTCCTGTGCGGATGACGGCCACACATACACTGATATACAGTTGACTCCCAGCGATCATGCGACCTTCGTGCCTCGTCAAGATTTGGCAGCTTTTGCGAAGCTCTCGACCACGTGCCGGGGTCAGCTATCCGCAGATCCAAGAGACAAGATTTATGGACTCTTGGGATTAGGTTCGGAGGCTCTCCGCTGCCGTATCCACCTCAATACGGCACTAAGGCGTCCAAGGTCTTCAAACATTTTGCGGTGACCCTCCTGCAGGAATCTCGGAGCCTTTTTACATTAAGCCAAGCTATTGAATATTAGTTCGAAGATGAAACGGCACGAAGCGATGCACCTTCCTGGTTGCCGTTTTGGACCGCGCGGGAGAGCCCAATCATTGAGTATGAGCAGGCGAAATACAGATTGAAGCATGAGATATTGTTTTGTGCATGTGGGCCGGTCGAGGCAGAGAATGTGGAGCTTAAGAATGATGGTTTGAACGTCAGCGGAATAGTGATTGATTGCATACCGTCTGCAGACACCTTCAGCCGATGGCAGGAGCCGATATCTTGGAGTGCCCAACCTGGATTTTCTCCGAATCTGGGCGCAATATTCACGCGAAAAGACCAAACCAAGAGCAGAATCATTGCCACTGCTCTAAGGGTAGGATCCGTGTTTAGCTTGTTCAACGTCATCCCATGTTAAAATGCAGGGTGATGAGGTTGAAAGCATCTTCTGGCAGACGTGGGCGCATGGTCAAGAACCCTGTGGCGACGGGAAAGACTTTCAGCGTTGCGAAACAAACTTTCCCCTCAAATGCGAGCTCTGGAAGCAGGAATACACACGATGGGTACAAGCCGGTCGAGACATGCTGCCATGGCGAGGCCCAAGCTTCAGTTTTTTCACAACGATCTGTGGGCAGGTACGCACACTGCACTCTACCACAGCCGTTTCTTCGTTTCTGAAGACAGTCTTCTGGGCCTAGCAGGCAGACACGTCATGCCAGGAGATAGGATTTGTGTTCTTGCCGGAGGTTGCCTTCCTTTCGTTCTGAGCCCGTTAGAGCCGAACGCTGATCGATTCAAGCTGGTGTGTGAGTGTTACGTAAAGGGCATTATGGATGGGGAGGCCACAAGAGATCCTCGATGGTCGTATACCTCGAGAAGAGAGCAAGAAGCAATGCCAACGAAAAGCCAGGTGGACGGCAGCACTGATGTGCAATGGCAGGAACTCGCTCTGATATAGCTTAGTGTCAAGTCCTTCCACAGCTTCCTGAGGTTTTCTTACTCTTCCACATATCAACCTCGGGTAGACAACATGATATCACAACAGGTTTCAGTGAAAGCTTTGTGTGGTTCATCTGGTCCGGGACATTCGCTAGTAGAAGCACAATACCCTAAGTTTTTGTCTACACCTTGCCAGCCAGAGCATGGCAAGATAAGCGATTTTAATCTGGCTCCTGGCCCCTGGCTCCTGAGAGTAATGTGCGTCATTTTGGAGAGATTCGTCGGGGCTCGCCGACTAGGCCCTGTGGGCGGCCGAAGGCTCAGTGTCAGACCGTTAGCTGAGGCAAGCAATGAGGGATCAGGCAGGGTGAGGCTTCTGTGTTTAGCTAACAATATGGCGTCTAGCATGCAAGACTCTACGCTTGCCTCCAGCACCCAGGAGTGTGAGCGATGAGTATATGTACAGGTTTGCCCTCCTGCCTCTCCTGAAACACGCTGCTCGTCATGACAATTAGACCCTGAAATGCACCACGACTTCTAGAGGACCATCACACAGGTGTCCTGTTTAATACCCTTGACCAGGGTCCTTTTTGCGCTTTGGCGCCTGCCCACCGATCCAGCAGGGCACCTCGCCCTTCCAAGTGCTCAAACGATACATACAGACTCAGAAGGCAGAACGACCCGGATCGAGGGTTCATTAGACAGCACCAATCCAAGAAGCGCAATTGGAGCGCTGCAGACAAAATCCAAGTGCCACCCTTGTTTACAGCGTTAAATTGTTGAAGCATGCTCTGGACCCAGTGCTATGTCATATCTTGCAGAGCCACACTGGAACATCTTCTCCACGTCATCTTGCAGAGAATGACTCAAATGCGCTATCGTACCAAGGGCGGCCTGGGACGCCGAGCAACTATCCACTGGCGAGATTCGGAAGCGCATTGATGAAGATCCCCACTTCCTTAGATGCTCAGTTGCAGGGCTAAACGGTGGACTTCTGGCTTGAAGTTAGAGTCTGTGTCAAATGGCCGTCACAAGCTCTCTTACAGCATCAATTTGGGCCTAGACATCATAAATGAGCAAGTACAAATCCTAATAGAAGCTGTGACAGCCTTGTGGCAATGGCATTGCCAGCTAGGATGCTCTATCACTAGGTATTAGTCATCCGGATTTGAAGACCCGCGATCCGGCGGCTGGCAACGCTGAAGCTAGGTCTTGAAAAATGCCTTGGCAAATATTTCAACCATGATAAGGATATGAAACAGAAGATAGGTTTGTAAGAAGCATGCCGTGTATATTCTAAGAGATATAACTTCGAGACTCATTACCGGATATGTCCAAGTGGCTTATGATCTGGCCTCCTCCCCTCCCGGTAAGATTATTGCCTGCACTCCACTCTCTCGATTACCTCTCCGTCCGCGGGGAGGTCCTCCCTCGAAGCCGCCAAGTAGGTATAGATGCTCATAACGATGACTTGGAGCCCGCCCCCAACCCCCGCAGTCCAAAATGTCAAGCCCCCATTCCATGCCACGGCGCCATGCTTGACACAATGCGTCCCGATGGCGGGCCAAAAGGTCAATGTCATTCCAGAGCTAAAGTACGCTAGCCAGTGCGGGAACAACGGTTTGTCCCGCTTATCTAGCAGCACGCCGTACGAGAAGGACAGGTCTTGCGCCAAAAGCGAGGGAAAGGGCATGGCGAAAAAGATCCAAGCCTGGTCATGCAGCGCCTGCGTTATCTCCGGCGGACGGTCGAGTCTGTACATGGTGACTGCAAACATGTACGCTGGGAGCGTCAGGAACAAGCCTCCGAGACACCCGCCAAGTAGTTGTGTGTAGATGACTGTTTTAGGCATCCCCGGAATGCGCGACAGCTGGCCTCCAATTGCGGCGGTGTAAAGTGGGAAGAACAGCCCCACAAAGGTCATGAGCGCAATGCCGCCTTTTAGGCTGGTCTCGTGGTATTTGTAGTGTGCGACGACCTTTTCCGTCGGCATCGCTGGAGGTTTGGGCGGGAGAAAGTCGGTCATGGGCAGCATGAGGAAAAAGAAGAGGATGGACAACGGGCCACCCAGGGCGGCGAACTTGGCAAACCCATTTCTGGATACGCGGGTGGCCGTCGCTGGTTCACTCTTTTCTTGGGTTGCTGAAGGTGGTATGGAAGACTCCTCGATGGAAGCGGTTGGTGAGGCCTTGGTGGATCCCATTATGTATGTCGGTGCCTGCTAGATATGTGCAAAGAGAAGTTGCAGCATTGTGGAAATACTAACGCGCGAATTGGACATATATTTACCTGATCTGCTCCATGTCGGAACAAAATGCTCCGTCCGACCATCCGGACGATTCGGACCCGGACGCCATCCCAGTCTTCCGTGCGGCATCCGGACGGCAGCTGAGACAAATACGGTATCTGGAATTGGCGTGGCTTATTAATAACTCAACGCCCAAGAAGTGCTTTGGCGGGTACTTGTTTCTCTTCCGACCGAGAGACACAAGATTCCGGTTTCCTTTGGTTCTCTAGAGACTACAATACACCTAGACGCTCCTCCACTGTGGTCCCGTCACCCTGCCACACCTGTTGCCGTAGCGGACAGGAAACCTCGCAGAAGGATTGATCATGGCGGCATACTCTGCATGGTGGAAAATCAGCGATGCTATGGGCAAAAGTACTAGAATCAGAATGTCATACAAAGGTCTGTCGACGATCTGCATGCCTATCCTCTGACTCCGTACCATTATTGGCACTTCTACCTCTCTTCTCAGTTCACAACCAGAGCTTTTTCTATTTCGTCCTTCTTGAGCCCATTCTTGATCGGCTGCTGTAGCTTTACCGCATCAAAGAGGCCGAAATTTCTGTACAAGAACAAATCGGTAAACTGAGGCTGGCCACTCACGTCAGCAGGAATGCCAGCGAGGTTATGTGGAAAGCCGGCGTCAAAGGGCAAGGCTGCTTCGATCTCCTTAATGGCCTCTGTCTCCAGGCTGACGCTGAGCGCTTCAATATTGCCTTTGAGATGCTGTAGAGTACGAACTCCGATGATTGGGAAAACATAGGGTGCTTTGTGCATCACATAGGCGAGAGCCACCGAGGTCAATGCAACGCCTGTGCGCTCCGCAATCGATTCAAGCACATCTGACATCTTCAGCTGAGCGGGACTGAATGCTCCGAAAACCGAACCAGGCTGACGGCCCTCGTTGGTCTTTGCCTGTGCTTGGCGCTGTGCCTTGGTCTTGAATGCGCCGCCACCGAGCGCCCCCCAAGGAGCGATCGCCATGTCTTCAGAACGACACATCGGGATGATGTCCCTCTCCATGTCTCGAGTTGCGGCGGACCATAAGCCCTGATAGATGACGAATTGGCTGAGACCAAACTGTCTGGCATATGCATTGGCCTTGGCCACAATCCTAAGTATCGATTCAGAACCGAGCGTAGTTGGGTAGAGGGGACTGGGACAAACCAAGCGGGGGTGTCAGAGACGCCGAGGTACAGGACCTTTCCCTGGCGAACAACATCATCCAACGCTCGCATCAATTCCGGTATATCCGTCGAGTAGTCCCACCAATGGACATACAGGATGTCGACGAAGGAGGTTTGGAGCTTCGCAAGAGATCCGTCAAGAGAATGCTTCAAAGACTTCCTGTTCATGCCGCCAAAGTTCGACTGGATGATCTTGGTACCTTCGTGCGTCCTCCAGCCAGTCGTGTACTTGGTGGCAATCACCATCTCGTCGCGATTGCCTCGTTCTTTCATCCACTCTCCTATCCACGTTTCAGATTGCCCATGTTGGTAAACGCTCGATGTGTCCACGAAATTGCCACCGCTGCGTGATTGATTGTTAGAATATATCACGTGTGAGCAACAAAACGGACATACCGTTCATAGAAGTAGTCGAGAATTTCAAAAGCCGTCTTACGGTCCACTGAGCCGAGGGTGTCCGCCCAGTTGGTTCCTTTTGTGAGAATCAGTATGTAATCGTCTGACAACGGCCAACGCCCGAAAGTCAATCACCCAAGTTCATTGCTCCGAGACATAGTGGAGAGACCTTCACCCCAGCGGAGGGGGCTAGTTGTCTATGGACACCGAGTAGGCTCTTTGGAGGTGGGAGGGGGGGAAATGACATCTTGGCTCAGGTGCTTGTCCTGAAATGTACTTTTGGTGAGCGCTTTCCGGGGTAACAAAGTGGCATTCAAAAGGCGATCGCCATTGAGACTCGTGATACTTATACACGATCACGAGCGTCAGAGCTGCTGAACTCAACACGCGGAAGTCGGAGCTCATTAATTCCAGTCCACGGGTCTGGCAGCTAAGGTTAAGAGATGAGGGGACACCATGATCTCAGAGGAGGAATGAACCATCCCCAGGAACCAAGGGAGAAGACGGACATGACTTAGCGAGCACTGTACATTAATAGATCCTGCTAATCTGTCGAGTCCGTGTGAGGGGTGGCCCATGTGAGATGATATAGAATTGGAGGGCACCAGTCTCGTAAACACGTCCTTAGTCAATGGCAAGATCGTTGCACTTGGGAGAGTGATGGAAGGAAGTGAGTACAAGCTTTTCCTGCATAACTGAGAAAATGTACTCTCCTTCTCGACGTGATCGGACACGATAAGTATCCCATTAGATCATATGTGAACAAAGACAAAGACCAAGGAGTCTGCGGGGTCGCGGGTAGAGAAAGAAGAGGGAGGGTGAAGATGCGGAAGGACTTTGCTCCAGAGAAAAATCCGGGGAAAGTGGGCCCGGTCCCGTATTGATGTACCCCACCATAGCGTATTCTTGGGGAAGGTAAGAGTGATCCAGTAAACTTTTGCTGTCCAGGCAGTGCAGCATTCGCTTTTCTGATTGTCGTCCGGACGTAGGTGCAGAATATCTTCGGTGAGGGGTGGCTGGCTTATCAATTAAAAGTATGCCCACAAGGTCCGAGGATTGGTTTCACTTTGGCCGTCCCTTTCGCTCTGTGAAAAACTCCATCCCCGGAGATATGGCGGAGCAGGAAAATAGTTAGTTTGGACAGCATTAGCCTATTAATACCATTGCGTTAGTCCGAGCTCGAGTCCGATGGAATTGAAAGGGAAAGCACAGTCTGAGAATGACACCTTTTTCTTTCTCACAGTATACGTGAAAGGCAAGCACTTGTCCTATCAACGCGGCAAGCGCAACCAGTGTTCCGACTTACCAAGTCCGACTCAGTGACTCAGGAGTGACTCCCAGTCTCGGGTTTCCGTAATAGGGAATCCGATGTTCCAAAACTGCCACTGAAGAAGGATGTGTGGACAATGGGTTAACCTGGACCAGCTGGCTGGTTCAGAGAGACCCCTCAGCTCTCAGGTGTCTTGAAAGCATTCTCCGGTCAATGGAGGGTTCAAGAGCTCTGATTGGCTGCGAGAATTGCCACCTCTTGAATTCCGTGAATGATACAGCCCATCACAGCGCTCAACGATGGTCACTTCACCAGCTGAACACCATGATGACTCTGTTGTGACAAGACATGTTGCCAAGCCATATCATGGATATATCTGCTGCTCATTCAGCACTCTCGATCCTTCAGACATACCACTCATACATTCATTCCTGCTCATATCAGGCCGGTCTTGGCGCTATCTTGGCAAGGTGTGGAGGAATTGATTCTACTCCACCCGAGTTGCTCTACACAGTCTTTCCGCGCTCTGCACCAATCCCCTGACGCCACCAGTTTGAAGGTGGCGAATTTAACTCAGCAGACCTTCCCTCTTGCAATCGTAATCCTGCGGTGTTATGACACAGACTCGGTCAACCTTCCTTCGATTCCTGAGCCGAATTTACCGACGCGACTCCTAAGTTGGTAAGTCGGAACACGGGATCCTTGAAAGCCGGCAGAAGCCTGAATGGATTTAGGCGAGGATCGATGTGGGGTTTGGCCAAGATGTCTCGACCAGATCCCAGATATATAACTATCAATAGGATTCCACGGCGTTGATCCTAGATGCTCCAACACATCATACGCCCAAGCATTCTTACTAAAGCTGAGGCAAATATACAACCAAGATGTGGGGACCCCTCCCTCCCGTTTTATCCGTGGTTCTGGGTGTCATCGTCGCTGGTCTGGTCATATATAAAGTCTCCCGTTATGGCATGCGACCAAAGGATTACCCTCCGGGTAAGCTGAAGCTCGGATGGCCGAGACAAAGCGTGCATGCTAATGGGTCCTCCGACTGTCCCAATCCTGGGGAATCTACACCAATTGTCCCCTGACAACCTTCATTTGCAATTTGAAAAGCTTGCCCGAGAATGTAAAAATTCGTTTCAAGGGATACATGAGAACTGGCTTGCTGACACGTATTTAGATGGACCAATTTGTTCTTTGAAACTGGGCAGTCAGACCATGATTGTTGTTAGTTCAGACACAGTCATCAAAGACTTGCTGGAAAAAAGGAGCGGCATTTACAGTGGTCGAATGGACTTTTTCCTACGATATTGGGGAGACGACCTGAATATTCTGTTTCGCTCGTGAGTGGCCTGCACAGTGGACGAGAAGTAATTAACCGTCTTTGGGTCTTAGGAATGACGACCAGTGGAGACGCCAACGAAAAATGTTCCATCTTCGACTCAACGTGAAAGTCAGCCACACATACGTCCCATACCAGGTATGTCTGTATTCTGTATTCTTCTGGACCCCAGGCTTACCTCTCACGCCGACAGGAATTCGAATCTCTCCAAGTGTTAAATGACCTCCTTGATACACCCGAGGACTTTGGTAGCCACCTACAGAGATACACCTCCGGCATTGCCTCGAATTTCGTCTACGGCTGGAGAATACCGCACCCCCACACGGAGCAAGTCCAAAGACTCCTCGAGGTAACCTTCTCTGCCCGTGGTGGCGTCTTGATGATGCTTGCTAAGAACGGTGTGTCAGTGGACCGATCTGACTTCGCTCATCGTCAGCCAGCTTCAAATCATGGACTGGTACCCATTTTTGCGGCCTCTCATCCGTCTCATACCGGCAAGGTTCAACACTCTGAAGCGTCAGCTGAATCGAATCTCTTATCTGGAAGACACCCTGTTTTTTGAGTTGATGGAGAAGGCCAAGAAGGCCATTGCAGACGGCAAGGTGTATCCGAGTACGAACCCAGGCTCCCCGGGCCCCGCAAGATGGAACCATTGACTCCACTGATAGGTTTCTGTCGTGATATGTTGACGATGACGGACAAAGATGGTCAGAAGCTAACGGAGAAGGAAATCGCATACAACGCAGGCCATGCCTTGTCGGCAGCAACGTACGCTTGATTGCCCCTCATGCAGACGGCGAGGTTGTCCTAACAAGATTTCCAGCGATACCCAATGGAACACGACCATGAGCTTCGTCAAGGTCAATGAACATTCTGCCATCTCAGTGCCAAAACTGACTCTGAAATAGGCGATGATCATGTACCCAGATGTTCAAGAAGCCGCGCAAAGAGAAATCGATAGTGTCGTTGGTGCCGGACGTCTCCCCGTGTGGGAAGACAGAAAGAACTTGCCATACATGAGAGGTCTGGTTGAAGAGGTTCTACGATGTAAGCCATCCCTGTTGATAAGCTGTGAGTCCTTCTGATCCGTGGAAGGGATGCCCACCACTTTGACCGGTGCGATCCCCCACGGCGCGATGAAGGACGACGAATATATGGGCTACAAAATACCCAAAGGCGCTGGACTGATCAATAATGTATGTGACCACACTTTTGGTCATCACCTGATTTCTGACACGTTTAGGTTTGGACGATCAACAACGACCCCAGAAGAGCCAAACTTCCTCGAGAATTTGACCCGACTCGACACGATCCTGAATTGACCCTGCAGGAAGACTTCTCCATCCATTCGAACTCTATGATCCGGCCGCATTTCACATTCGGCGCTGGAAGGCGGGTCTGTCCTGGATCCCACGTGGCTTCCCGAGGTCTCTTCACCATCGTGTGTCGAATGCTCTGGGCATTTAAAATGACACGCACTTGCGACGCGAACGGGATTCCAATCCCCATTGACCGCGATGCCGTGACCCCGGGAATGATGGTTCAACCAGTCAAGTATACGTGAGTATCGATCACTCTTCTGGCCGGGACTGTTTGACGTTTCGTGAACAACTTTTTCTAACAAAATTTCTGTGCTAGGTGCAATATTGCCCCACGAGATGAAAGGGCCGCTCTCATCCGTGATTCTTGGTCACAGGCAAAGAACTTTTTGGACGCAGATGGAAACTTTACTGACGAGTTTTACAAGCTCAATTTCGTAAAGCAATAAGAGATCAGTTGGGGAAGTGATATCGAGAGATTTGACAGTCGAGATCTGACAGTCGAGATCTGACAGTCGAGATCTGACAGTCGAGATTTGACAGTCGAGATTTTTGAGGTCCGTGCAATACACCTGCTAGAAAATTGTAGGAGTATGGCCAAATATTCTAGGACTAGAGCCACTGCCTGGCTGGCCTTCGAGAAATCCTAATGATTCACTTCATCTCACTCATCATTTAATCAGCAAACCCAACCTTGAGCGCTGAGACAACCAAGGGCCAGATTTTTTACTCATGAGTTCGTGTGGGATCTGTGTGGGGGTTAGGGATGGAAAGTCGATAGAAGTCCGTGTGGCAACAGAATGGGCATTGCTGGGTACAGGGAGAAATCCGGAACGAGGGGACTGCTTTCTCGCCTAAAGATGGAGAATTTTGCCCTGGTTAATTTTGGGTAAGAAGCAACTCTTCCCGGATGATTAATAAAACGCCAAGTTCATGCAGGGTAGTTTTGTGAGACCTTGGTGAACTTTGGTGAGAGTGGATGAAGGAGCAACTCTTCCCGGACCATTAATAAAACACCAAGTTCATGCGGGGTCGTGCTTCAAATCCGACCTCGTCAATGATTCGTGCACAAAATGGATGACCGGAGACGGATCCAACTTGCAAACGAAATTCCGGCCACAGCCAGGCTCAACCGTATGACATTGGCTGTCATAGGCTGGTGAGGCTGGGAGCGGGGTCATCGGGCTCCGGGGCTGGTTGACTTCCAGCAGGGGATCACAAGGTATATAACCGACAACCACACCCCAAACAGGGAGCAGAGAAAGATTGCAAAAACGATTCCACTTGATTGATTTGGACAAGCACTTACCAACTTCAAGGCACCGCACCCCTCCCCCTTCTGCTCTTGTTGCTTCAGCCTCAGCGACCATCAAGCTGTACTCTCCCCTTGTTCTACCAGCATGCGGTACCACGACGACCCTGAACGACACGAGGAGACCGAGGACACTGAGGACACTCCTCTCGTTTCCTCTGCCAACGGTAAGCCCACTGGATTGTCCCAGACCGGTGGCTATGTCACTGGATGGGCCTCATTCGGGTTGGCCTGGACACTGGTGGGCGTCCAGGCCTTCATTCGCTGGTTCGCCTCAGACGATTTTCATCCGGCCCCCTTGGTGGACGGTCCTGACAAACTGGCGACATGGCGGCTCGTGATGCTTCGAATCGTCGAAACTATCAGCTTGGCCGTCTTGCTCGGCTTCGTCTGGTTCTCTGTCATCACCCCTCTGCGCATCGCCCGGCCCGCCCCCGACGGAACCACACGACGGGGCCAGTTAAGCCTTGATGGCAAATTTGTGCTGGGCGGCATTGTCGCCTGGGTGTCGGATGCTTTTCTCAACTGTCAGCAGTACATCTTCTCCTGGAACGCACATAACGTCAACATGGGCGTGTGGACGCGTTTCCTCCCCTTCCACCGCGATGGTGGTCCTCACCAATACGCCGAGAGTCTGCTATGGGGGCCTCCCATGTACGTTTATTTTTGCGCCGGCGTGGCCATCGTGGCGTGTAACTGCATCAAGCCGCTGCGACGACGCTGGCCGAACATCTCCAACATGAACCTCATTGTCATCATCTGGATCGGCGAGTTCCTCTTTGACTTTGTCGTCGAGAACACCATCATCCGTACCACTCATGGATACGGATATCCCAAGACGTACGCCCCGCTGACGCTGTGGGCGGGTCAGACGGAGCAGTTTCCCCTGTACGAATCCATCCTGGTCGCGACCTTGGGATCTCTCTACACACAGATGCGCCTTCTGGCCATGAATGACCCCAACGGCTACTCCCCAGTGGAACACGGTTTTGACCAGTGGCCTCGCGTCCTTCAGGCCCCTGTCCGCGCATTCGCCGTGATTGGCTTCTGCGGCCTGGCCACTCTGTGTGTTTATCACCTACCGGTCAACTGGCTGGGAGTCATTGGTACCTCACGGGGCTATATTCCCACCTATATGATTCCAGGCAGTGGCCTCGAATCGCTATATCCCTGCTGAGCGATGGACGGTCCTCTGAGTCAAAACGGGAGATCACCTCGATTTCTACGCTGGTCTCGCTGTTTGACCAAGCTCCGGCGGAGTCGGACGACGTTGAAAATTGAGTACGTGGCCCATACATACGAGTGTCTCTTCAATTTTCTGGGCATCAATCGTCTCGAAGCGAGGCGCAGAAACTCGAAGACGAGGGAGCATGGCTTCGAGCTCAAGAGTCGCAGTTATACATTAAACAAGGTCCATGGGCGAATAAAAGTGTACCAAGGACGCAAAAGCCTTTTCTCCTCTTGATGTGGCATCTTCGGACAGGCGGCGCAGCTACACAGGCATGCTGGAACAAGAAGAAATGGAGACGACCAGCGAAGTGGGCAGTTGGAAGGCTTGACACCGTCGTTGTATTTCATTTACCCTGACCCTCCCATCTTGGGATATGCATGTACCACTACCGACGCTATTCTTGAATCTCTATTTTACGTTTGAAGTTTTGGCCTCATTAGGGCCTGTTGTTCCCTCCGCCTTTGTCTGAATCTTTGTGACGCTTCGGTAGCGTTGGCTGCCCATCCTATTATTTTGCCTTGGTCGCTGACGGGTTTCCCACCACGCAGAGGACTGCTTGGGTGCTGTTGGCATTTGTCCGCCCTGGACTGCAAAGGATACCAGGGATACCTTTACCACCTCTTCGTGCCATTCCCATGATATCCGCCTGAGAATCCACCTCGGCGCTCTTGGTGACCAGAACGTTCGGATCTTGCCAGTTGAAGCGGAGCGAGAAAAGCCATATCTTTGATTGACAGTTGTCAGTCTTGTATCTGGAATCCCCATCTCTTCATCCTATCTGCACCGAATGTACCCTCGAGGATTGCCTTTGCAAAGTCGTTAATATCCCCCGACTTTTGTGAATAGCTTATCTGCCTCCGCCATCTGTATTAATCCGACATTAACCTCCGAACACAACTTCTCCCAAGCCAGAGCTGGCTGTGCCTCCCAGACTCCTTTACCGGTTGTGAATGCCATGCCGCCCTGTCAAGGAATCATCTGGTTCTGCTGAACCATCACATGTATTGCTTGGATACTGGCGGCAACGACCACGTGCGTCGAATACTCTCGGCCAGTATCCAGGAGTACCACATGAGATCCTGGCAATGCGCGATGTCGGACAGATTGAAGCCGTCAGCGGTTTGTTCATGAGCCGATGAAATGACAGAGACACCTAAGCATACCGCCTGGCTGGCATGATCAACCATCTGTCGCATCCAGCTGTTCAGCACGGGGATGTGGCTCTCTGCCAGATGGCACAGCCGAATTTCGCCATCGCAGAGACAGATAGCCAGGTAGACGAGTAGGGCGTGAACCCGCGCTAAATGTTCAAGAGGATCAAAAGTGGCCGAACTCGTGCTTATGTTCCCTGGCCATGAGTCTGCCGAGCGAATGCTGTATTCTACTACCAACTCCTTCGCTCGGTCCTGGATGATTTGAAAAATCGTCTACTCATTTGATGCCGTCTTGCCATGGTAGCAAGACAGTGTCGTATAAGCGTCCTGGACACATCGTGGAAACCGAGTCCGATACAACCGAGGGTGGATAAAGGGATTGCCGCCTTTCTCGACCCATTGGGTCAGCCACCCATGAATGTGCATGATGTAGCGCTTCAAGTCTGTGGCAGAAAATGAGTGATAGTCTGGTTGTGGAAAGCGATCGATCTTCCAGGTCTCTAATGAGGTAAACCAGCGGGAAGTTGGCTGGATATCAACGAGACCACTAGAGAGCCTAGGGTCATCTAGCCCCAGAGACAGCCACGCATCATCAGCCCCTCTCGTCTGAAAATCCGGAGAGTAGCGGACAACTGTGAATGGGTGTAAGGCAAGCTCTCGTGCTCGACCGGGAACGTGTTCTCTCCTTCCAAAGGATGAAGCAAGTCGGCTCGGTTGGGCGATATGTGCATTCAATGCCCCGTCTCCGACATCTCTGGCATTGTGGCATTTGCTTTCCGCACCTCCGCTTGGCGATAGCGCAGGAGTCACATGCATTGGCTCCCAACACCCTGGTCATGGCTAAGTGGTGGGTGTCGATCTTTGGAGGAAGATTGATAAATATATTGCCATGACTAAATGGGGGCTTTCGATCTTTGGAGGAAGATTGGTAAATTTATTGCAAGTCGGTTAGCGATTATTCAGCTTTGGTTTAGGGTCCTGGTCCCCGCCCGGCCGCTGTATTCATACAGGATCACAACCTCAACTTCTCCCTGGTGGGGATTTGCAGTAGGACATGAACCTCTCTCCTCCTCTCTTTGCCTTACGAAATGAGCCTCCGCGAATCCCACCCGAATATAATGTATACAAGGGTCTCGAAAGAAAGGCAAAACAGGCACAGTTGTCCCTGATATGCCATGAGAACATGTTGGACTGAGGATGGAGGTGGAAAACTCGTGTGTAGAGACTATGGACGGTGGAAGGGTGCTTTATGTACACGCAACCGTTGCCTAGGAAACCACACTGTTTCTAGGCTGACAGAACAAAATCTCATGACATTTCCATTGACACATCAACCATGTCCTCCACTATCGTCCTGATCAGCGGTGCCAACAGGGGCTTGGGCAAGGGGCTCCTTGAGCGCTACCTGGCCATCGAGGAGTCCTGCGACGCCATGGTGAAGTTGATCGATGCAGCCACCAAGGAGTTGCACGGTGGCAAGTTTTGGAACTTCGATGGCAAGCAGGAGACTTGGTAAATCTCCATTTTGGAGGCAACCAGAGTAGGGCGGGCCTAGAAACACACATCTTTATGCTTGATAATGCTCAGGTCCACAAAGACAAAGAAAACAGGCGCCAGAGTCTGAACAGGCTGCCGCCAACCAGATGGAGAGCGTCTGGCCAGAAAATAGACTTTGTGCTTTTGAAACCCTTATTTTCCTGACAGCTCTTGATGAAGCTCCTCTTCGCCTGTCAATCCTATCCGCCATGTCGGGTCGACAATGCTTCTACACATAAATCAACTCACGTCAATATGCGTCATATTCACTCCACCGTCTTCCCCCATCATCTGAGCCTGCAGCATTGCAGAACCACTCTGACCACCAGGGCCCGTGCCGTAGATCTGTTCGCCAAACATCCTCAACTGCATAGGAAACATGGGATCACCGTAATGTGCAATGACATCGCTCTTCTTGATTGCGCGGTTCAATGAGCTCCAACCATCCCGCCGTCCCGCTCGTTCACACTCTCGTGCTTTCTCCTCGGACCACCAACTCGGCAGCAATTCACGGTTCTGGGCCTCGATTTCGTCCAGGAACCGACGAAATCCGTCATAGCCGTTGGGAGCGCCTCCGTAGATGCTGTCCATGTCGGCATCACCAGAGAGGTTGTAGTCGTCCTCCATACGGAGGCGGTAGGTGTCGATAAGGAGTTTGTAGACGTCTGCTTCCGGGCGATTGTGAAGCCATTTCTGGTCGTGGAGGGCGTGAAATGGCTTGTCGATTGGTGCGATCAGATTCTTGAGAGGGGTCCTAGCGTTGGTACTGGCATTGGAGCCAACATTGGGTGGGTTGGAGGCTGAACCGGTCGTGTTCCTAGTCGAGGCATTCTGAGCGCATACCTTCTTGTGCTGCTTCCAGTCGGCCTTTTGACAGTCGCGAGAGCAATACTGCGTAGTCAGGCATTTTGCACAACGCCTGAGAGATACACCTGAGCTGGCAGTTTTGGCACAGGATGCACATTGTGCTGGAGTGGCACTGGTGGTCGAGGTTCGATTGGTGTCGGCCATTTTGATGTAATTCGTCCTATGTCAGAGGGCTGTGCGAGAGGTTGTTGTAACAGGCTTCGCGCTATCCCTTTTGTGCGATGGCGTCGGCTGCCAATCTGAGGAGCTGAGGGTTACCCCGTGTGGAGTGGGTGGGAGCTGGAGGGCTAATATATGGGTGCCAAGCGGGGGTGCGAGTGGACCTGTTGATAAACGAGGAATGGTCACGTGATTGTTGAGCAGTCGACCTGTTGATCGACCTTAACCAGCTGACCCAGTTGACCTGAGCCAGTTGGCCTGTTGATCAGTTGGCCAGAAGATGTGTCAAGAATGAGAAGGGGAGATGGAAGGAACTCGTGTGAAGATTCAGTCTATGGAGGAGGGCCCCTTAAGTACACGTAGGCGGGAGGGGTTCTAGCTGCATAAAACAGCTAAGGTTTCACGTTCGACAATATGAGCTGGTCACGTGATACAGCTGGATGACTGATAAATAGCGCCAAGACAATGCCAAGATAGAGTGGAAGTACGAAGATGATGAGATTGATGTCTGAAAGATCGAGGGCCGCGACTGAGCAGCAGATGTCTATGTGCCTGATGTGAGATAAGTTGTTGGCAGGGTCATTCGCAGAAATGAATGAAGAGACAGGCATCCGGCGCTGTGATTGGCTGGAGCATTCCAGGTCTTGGCGACGGCAAGTGTCATGGCCAATCAGAGCGCTCGATTCACAATTCCTCCAGGATTCCTGAATTGTGGTGTTTTGCTGGACCAGCCAGCAGTACCCGGGTTTAATCAATGCTAACAGGAACTGAGGCTAATCGCTCTGATTAGGTTACCCCGTGTGGAGTGGGTGGGAGCTACTAGGAGGGCTAATATAGGGGTGCCAAGCGGGGGTGCCCCAGATTCGATTTTTTGGGAAGATAATTTTCCGAGTACATCAGTCTACCAAGGCCTTTCGGCTGTTGACGTAGTAATTCAAATCGAGGACATTCATTAGAACCTGAAATGCACCCACGACTTCCAGAGGACCATGCCACGGGTGCCCTTTCCAAACCTTGCACCAGGCTCCCAGCAACCCTTGGTTGCCTCCTACCTAACTTTTTGCGCTTTGGCGCCTGTCCACCGATCCAGCAGGGCGCCTTCCAAGGGCTCAAATTTTGGGAGACAGGACATGCCACTCATTTCTAGCAGACTCATAAGGCAGAACAACCTGGATCGAGGATTTGTTAGACAGCACCAATCCAAGAAGCTCAACTGAACAAATCCAAGTGCTACCGAGGTTACCATGGGATTGTGCCGCCATGCTACAAACTGCTTTGCGGCCATAAACCTAGTGAGCGCTCACTTATAGGACTGATACCAGCCGAGCATATTTACTTTCTAACCGTGCGGTTTATTCGGGCATCCCTCAAGGCCCATCAGCCAGTTTGCGATCGGTGATCACGGGTTTGGTGCCGGTGGCGAGTGATTCCCTGGATGAAGAGGCCGCCAGAAATTGTTTGCTGCTGGTGAGGGAAGGTCTCCCAGATCACGTAATACACCTGCCAGCACACCCAGTTCCACCACACAAAACCCATTCACACACTCCTCCCTACGCCTCGGAAGGTTAGGGGTTTAACGTATAGTCTTGTACGTAACTGGCCAGATTGTCAGCTTGAGAAAGTACTGTAGCAGGAAATCTAGAAGATTCTAGAAACATCGGTGGCGATTCACGTTAATTATAAATTTGTCGCTCTCCCTGGAACCCTCTATGAAATAGAGATTAAATTAAAAAAAATATTATAATTATGTAGGGCTGGGATCATAAGTTTAATTCTCCAGAGGGTTTTCTATATATAGCAAGAGTGTTTATCTCTCATCGGCGGGCAACGGATTTTCTCACTGAAATAATGGCTCCGTAACGCGACGTACAAAAGTAACGCGACCATTACCGCTCCCTATAACCGCAACGTCGTTGTAACTTGCCCATGATCCGGGACGATATTCGGGAGGCAGCCATAAAATCCTCTCTGAAGCCCATGTTAAAACGTCGTTGTAACTTGCCCATGATCCGGGACGATATTCGGGAGGCAGCCATAAAATCCTCTCTGAAGCCCATGTAATCCATTCACCATTAATCACTAGCCTACTACCGGAGTTGAGGTCAGGGCTGGACAACTCTGCTGTAGTGCGAGGCAACTCCATCGTGCTAGAAATCCCGTCAGGCGAGAAGACCACGCTGGTGACCCTGTGCGAATGCCCTTCGAGGGTGTGCTGGCACTCGCCCGTCTGTACATCCCACAGCCGCACCGTGTTGTCGTAGGAGCCCGATGCCACCTGCGA
>Ga0255336_100548_pt1 | contig 54055 bp, 51 predicted proteins | sample MeOH1_35cm_T3_17_FD_189102 | JGI IMG/M metagenome (GOLD analysis project Ga0255336, IMG submission 189102) | Sandy soil microbial communities from University of British Columbia, Vancouver, Canada - MeOH1_35cm_T3_179 | ecosystem: Engineered > Artificial ecosystem > Sand microcosm > Unclassified ... | reverse complement strand
TAGAGGAGGCCCAAGTTGTCGACTGTCCCGAGCGTGTCAGTATGTTCTGGGCCCAGGGCCTTCTCGTAGCCTTGCAGAGCGCGCTGGTACATCGCCTCCGCCTGGTCCAGCTTGCCCTGGTGCCGGTAGAGGATGCCCCAGTTGTTGACCGTCCTGAGTGTGTTAGGATGCTCCGGGCCCAAGTCCTTCTCCCGTCCTTGCAGAGCGCGCCGGTGCATGGCCTCCGTCTGGTCCAGCTTGCCCTGGTCGCGGTAAAGGAGGCCCAAGTTGTCGACCGCCATGAGCGTGTCAGGATGCTCCGGGCCCAGGGCCTTCTCGTAGCCTTGCAGCGCGCGCCGGTGCATCGCCTCCGCCTGGTCCAGCTTGCCCTGATCCGCGTAGAGGTTGCCCAAGTTGTTGACCGTCATGAGCGTGCCAGGATGCTCCGGGCCTAGGGCCTGCTCCATTCCTTGTAGAGCGCGCCGGTACATCGCCTCCGCCTGGTCCCGCTTGCCCTGGGCGCCGTAGAGGTTGCCTAAGTTGTTGACCGTGCTGAGCGTATCAGGATGCTCCGGGCCCAGGGCCTGCTCCATTCCTTGCAGCGCGCGCCGGCACATCTTCTCGGCCGCATCATACTGAATTTGTTGCTTGAGCATTTCTGCAATATTGAGGGCACCCCGAATCCTCTGGGCGAATGCATTATCCAAGTTCCTCGCCCCTCGAAAGCGGTCATGGACAAGTCGTGCGGCATGAGCTGCCAGCGGCTGAAATTTCAGCCCTGAAAGGTAGTCCCAGTCTTCATCTGCAATAGTGGCCGTCACACAGTCAAACGCAAACCAATACTGATCAACGTCGACTTCTCGGTTCAGGCCGTGTAAGGTCCAATCGTGAACGCAGGTATGCATGCTATATGAATTAGTCCCGCTATGATTTTCCACAAGGCAGTACTCGACGAGCTTGCCCATCGCGCTTGCAAACGCCACGACATCGGCAGCCAGCGCCGTAAGCCATTCAGCCGACAATTTGCTCACCCCAGCAAGCAACAATTCGTACCAGATTTTTTGGTTGTCAAAGTAGGCAAGAAGGGTCAGAAGTTGCGCGGCTTCAGGGTCTTCCTGTTCGAGGCGCCTGAACGATATGTTCCAGGTTGTGTAGAGTGTGCGATCGTACTCGGGCAGGTTTATACGCCGTTTGGGTGTAATGTCCCACTGCTTCTCGTATGCATCGAGATATTGCTTAAAGCTCAGAGTGTTCCGCTTCAGAAAAGCGCCAGCTGTGGCCAACGCCAGGGGTAGCCCATGAAGGCGCTCGGCGAGGCTACGAGCACCAGCATCTTGGCAATGTCAGTACTGTCATCAAGTCGATAGAGTTACTGACTGGACTTCACATTGGGTCGCTGCGACCGCGTCTCCAAAATTTGCAGGCTGTCCTCGAGTCGATGAAGATGCTGCACCTTGATCGGGGCCCCGTCGACTAGATCCGGCAGACGCGTGGTGATAATGATCGAGCCATGCGAGGCGTGCGGATAGTACTTGGTGATTTGATACTGATCAGGCTCATCATAATTATCGAAGATCAGTAGCCATCGAGCGTTGTCCGTCTCGGATAACCATCGAGACACGAGAACCATAAGCTGGTCGTCGTCGTGTTTCAACTCATCCGATGTCAGAATGTGTTGTGCAAGCTGGTGTAGGCTAGCTTGGAGGGTCTTCGACGAGGTCGCATTGAGCCAGAAGATCGACTCATAGGAGTGGCGATGGCGCTCGGCATAAGCAATAGCCAGTTGAGTCTTTCCAATACCGCCCATTCCTCCCAAAACCAGTCGTCGTTGTTCCACGGACAGGTCATTCGGCTTGAGAATAGCCTCCATCTTTGCGAGCTCCGGCTCTCGACCGATGAACAGGCGCGGGCCGACGGTAGGAGCGTCGCTGAGGTGGAGGCCGAGGCGGAAGGCTTTTCGTGGTTGAGTGACCTCAGTGTTGGTCTCTTTTGGGGTCACCACGCTGAGCAACTCCTTTGCATAGGCAGCCGCGGTGGCAGCCGCATACCCTTGCCATAGGTCGTTCTTGTGGGTGTCCGAGTAGTCGCAGATGCCGCGAATGACCAGGCAGTGAAAACTATCCATTAAGCCGGCGGCCTCCATTTCAAAGCACAGCACTCCTTCCGTCTGTGCCAAACGGTCTCGAACATGGGCATCTTTCATCAATTGGTCCGCCGAGGCGATGAGTCCATAATATACCAACGGATCGGCGTCGCGCACCGGTCTTGGGACGATTCGATCAGTCTTGCAGACTTCCACGCATGGTCGATCGGGGTCAGCATGGAGGAAGGACGATTGGTGGAGGACGTCCGTGGCCGGGTCAGGGTGTTGGTAGTTCTTCAGGCCAGCATGGTCGCAGATCATTTGATTCACCGTTTCGGCAATTCGATGGCCCTGTAAGCCATGTAGCGCTCTCAGCTTTTGCAAAGCGTTTAGCAAGACAAGTGGCGGTGGACTGAGTAACCCTGTTCTCTCAAAGGTCTGGTCTTGGATCCTCTTTCCGAACCCGTAATGGATGACTCCCCCTGTCCTGCCTGTGGGTGAGCTTACCACCACATCACCAAGCCGGATATCATATTTTGCACTCGGTGCTCCTCCCCCGATGCCCACCATCAGGCTGAAGTGGATCGCTGGGAAGCTGCGCAGCAGGTCCTTGGCTACCGTCGCCGCCGAGGCCAGACCATACTTGCCCGGAGGAAGGCAGGCAATCACAACTTTGTGGTCTCCCATCCGGCCGCACGTGTAGGCATTGTCATCGTGGAGAGGGAGCGGGGGTGCCTGGAACTTTTCATCGAGGAGTCCCAGGGCAGCGACGTACTCGGTTTGGACCGCGCAGATCCACCCGACGTGGTAGGACTCTGGATCTGGAATGGCCGTGGCCATTAAAACGTAGACGCCTAAGGCGTCTGTCGCACAGAGAGAGAGACATACTCATCATGCGGAGCTGGAGGCATCAGGCTGAGGCAGTGGAATCCTCGTGCTGACCACCAAGTCCTGCCAAGCTTCATTGCCCAGCGTACAGAACAAGCCTTGCCTGCTACAGCTCTGAAGCACTGAGTCGTGGAGATCTTGAGGATGATGGATTGATTCCATCTCAGGAGAGAGTGCTGAAGGACATAAATAGGCAGCAGTTTCCAAGACTGTTTGTGTGCCAGCTTTGTGAGGCAGGCTCTGTGTTATGGTTTAAACACTTGAACGCCTCTGTGCCTGTGGAAGTTCGCCGAGGAGTGACCCGATTGGCCAATGACGAGGCGGTAAGTTTGGCCGCTGAAGATTCTATCCTCCGGCTTACTCTTCCAGACAAAAACTAGGTAAGTGCTGCCTAGTTTACGATGGATTGTACCACGCTGCTATTGTATGACGGCGGTTAACTGGTGGACGTTTTTCCAGCCGCGCAGATCGGTCCCTCAACTGTTCAGTCAGTCACCCGAACGCCTCCAAGACGGTAATGCCAGTTCTGTCGCTCCAGGTCTGGCATTCTTCCCCCAGAGTGATGGCGTTGCAGTGTGAGGTTTGAACTGTGTGCTTCTCCGACACCCGAGGCGTGAGCGATGAGTCCGTCCACCTGCCGAGGTGTTGTCATCACAGAACCATCAACTCGTTCTAATGGAACAGGCTTCGGTGGCAACACATGATCGATGCTTGGCGCTGGGTCCCTATTTTATTCTGTGCCGTCTTCAGAGGACACACTCTCTGTCCATCACAGCAACTCTGCATCCTTTGCTGGCCCCGCCTCCGCGCCGCCGCGGACGGTGCTCACCTCCTACCCACCGTTGCGAATTGTTAGACGGCAGCTGGTGATGGGACGGTTTGCCGTACGAATAATGGCAGCCCAGACAGCCCGACCTTGCCGCCACACAAGAGACTCAAGGCTTGGAGCTATGAAGAACACGCTCCAACTGTGTCAAGCATAAACGCCCAAAATTCCTCCCCAGACTGCTAATTCACACTGTGCAAAACTGAGACATATGTGTTGCACAACCACATAAAACACAAACTTTTCCAGCAGAAGGGTTTTTTTGATCAGCCTATATTCCGCTCCCTCCAGACCGACTCCAGTTCGTCCATGACAAGCAAAACTTCCGTGGACAGTAAGCGGTTCCAGCGTTGTTGCAAGTCTTCCCTGATGAGCGCAACGTCGTCTTCGGCGTCAACGGCATACCCAAAAATCAAGGTGGGCCAACATCCGAGGTAGCAGTTCGTCCACTGCTCACAGGTGGAGGGACATCGGAGTATGTCCATTGCCTTTCGGAACTGCCACTGGTTGCTGGATCGATGAACATTTCTAGGTTGGAAGTCCTGGACGTCGATGGACTGGATCGCCCATTCCAAGACCAGAGATGCCGCCAAGATATACATCATGGTTGTGTATCGGTATGGATCGCCAGCAGAGTCGGTCAGTTCAACATCGGCGTCGGCACTCGAGGTCAAGGCTTGATCTTCCATGACCATGTTTTCCCAGGATTTCATTTCCGACTTGAACTGAGCCAATCCCTGGGCATCTTTACTGCCTGGATCACGGCTGAACTGCACGATGGAAAGAACGAGCTTGTGCAGCGAGAGAGGAATACCCAGGACAGGACTGTTGGCTGCCCGTGAGGCATCCGGAAAGACCAAGACTTGAAGCGTTTTCTCTGCTTGCGACCAGAACTCCGCGTCCAGGGCAAAGTTGAACGAGCACGGATGCCATGCGGTCAGGCGGAAGACCTGGTAGAGGACGCTCTCGGTCACGATGCGCTCGAATGCTCTCGGCCTGGACGAAGAATTGCGCGACTTGGCGTAACGGAGCTTCAGCAATTGGACGGCTCCGGAGACGTGGTGTGGTGCGTCGGTGATTGTGCCTGATCCCCAGGTCTGGTAAAGGAACAACAGTCAGCTTGAGTGGGATGCACTTGGTTCTTCCTCACGCCCAGGAATCGAGCGGTCCCAACCTCGGGCCAACTTACGCCGCGGATATAGAGGAATATGATGGCGGTCAACAGCGCATCGCACGACCGGTCTCCTATGCTGTTGATGCCGTCCAGCGCCCGGTTGACATCAGACACGGCGCGAGAATAATACGTGAGGGAGAGTTCGTGGAGCCACGGGCTCTCCACGATCATGTCCATGTGTGAGGCAGCACAAGCAAGGACCACATTCCGGACTCCGTCAAAGGCAAATACCATCTCTACAAACTCGGGGACATAAACGGCGTGGAAGGCTGGATGAGCGCCGGAAAGAATGAGCCGGGGATAAAACTCATAGAAGAAATGCTGATACAGGGCCGTCTCGACGTTGCATCGAAACATGGCCTCCTCGAGGCTCCTCGAGCTCAGTGCCAGCTCCGGGCAAAAGGGGAACGATGGCTGTGGTGTCGGTTATCGTAGAGGTCTTGTTCAACCGGCCAGCGACAGAGCCGGTTGGACTTGATGCATTTGAGACAACGAGGTTTCTGTTCATTGCATTTCTTGTGTCGCTGTCTGCCTGGGTAGTCGAAGAGTCAGGTTCAGGTCAACCGGCCAAGGGCATCGCTCACAAGCAAAGCAGCCAATCTTTGTCCGGAGCCTGGCGGCCGATGAGGGAATCTGAGTCATGACAGTAAGAATTCACATTCGAAGTTTCAATGTTGGAGTGATGTGAATGGAGAGGTGCTCGAGGACCAGATAAAGGGTACTTGCATGGGGACTTTATCTGGAGTGGCAATGTACTGTATCAAAATGCGCCCCACCTCCGCTAACTTATCTACCCGAGTCCCTCATTGCTGGTTCAGGACTGGTTCAGGACTGGTTCGGCGAGAGGCCCAGGCTGTTGCCCGGCACAAGATAATGTCAGACAGATTGTGGAGGTGACTTGATCTTGCCATTCCCACGTTTGTCAGCCAAAGACCCCGGCCCTAGTATGGATCCGGGCCTTACTGTGGCACGACTTCAGCATCCTCTTGGACGATTGCGAGTCCGTCTACGATTGGAGCGCTTCCTCAATCACCTCCACCGCCGACATCAAAGCCTCGTCGTGCTCAGGCCTCGCAATGACTTGAATGTGACATGGAACTCCGTCCACCACTTCGGGGTCATCTAGTAATGGACCGTCAGCTTGCAGTCTGGTCAGTCGTGATAGGGCCAACCTACAACTCGGAATTCTTAGATCAGCAACGTCGATTGACTTGTCCGCTGTCAGATACGGAATGATGCACGCAGGGTACTGTGAAGACAAGTCAGCCACAGGGAGCGTCAACGGGACGGCCAAGTTTACGTTGACCAAGTTCCACATCACGGTATAAGGGGTAAACCCATAAGTGTCATGGGGAACGGCCGTGGCGTGGTGGCCCGGTGCGACGATGACGTCCAACTGGTTCTGGCCAAAAATCTGATGCCATCCGGCCTTGAATTGCGCTCGTTTCACATTCATGGCGAAGAGATCGTCCAGAGATCGGGGTGGTCGTCCTTCAGGGGGTGGAGCATACAACCCTTGGACTGAAGGTGTCCACGGCTCACCGGAGTCGTCGATGAATTTGAAGCCGGTGCCATCATTATCCAAATCAAAGTAGTCCCACGCGAGCGTGCTGCCCTCACGGAACGACGGGAACTTCTCCAACGGGATGATGGTGTGACCGGCCGCCTGGAGCTTTTCCGTTGCCAACTTGATCGCCCGCACGATGGGAGGCGCCACGGGCAAGGCAGGGTCTTCGATGACCACCCCGACCGTCAGAGATTTCGTGGGCACGGGAGTCCAAGGCATCGCCAGACAGGACCAGTCAGAGTCCCAAGGCTTCGCGTGAAGGACGGTTTCGAGCCAAAGGCGGACGTCGCGTGCGCTGCGGGCCAAAGGCCCGGCCACCGGCATGATGTCCGCAGGGTAGCCAGCCCGGACGGGGGCAGCCTGCCCACCGAATGGGACACGGTTGGACGACGGCCTGAATCCGTATGTGCCACAGCAGAGAGCGGGAATACGAATGGAGCCGGCGATGTCAGTCCCAACCCCGAGGACGGATCCACGCATGCGCACCAGGGCGCCCTCTCCGCCACTGCTTCCTCCCGCGGTCAAGTCGAGCTTGTTAGGGTTCTGCCGACGCGTCAGGTTCGTTCCAGAGCAGGCCACAGGGATAGATACCATCGTTCGGCCAAAGACATTGTTGTCGGAGTCGGCCGTCTGAATGAGGTCAGCACGGTCGCAAGCCACCCGTGGCGCTGCTTTTGTGTGGCCAGGAGCGCCTTTTGGAGGGAGCTCACCATCAGCGTCTGTGGAATGTTGGTCTTCACATACAGAACGGCTCCCGCTTGGAGGAGAATCTCAGCCAAAGGCGCGTTGTAGTTGGCGGGCTCGGGGCGAATGAAAGCCACGTAGCCGATGGTGGTGAAGATGCCTTTCAGGTTGAATGAATCCTAGAAGCCATCAACCCGTCCGTTCCATGGCGGTGGGAGCTCCGCGATGCACCTTCACGCTGATCGGGAGGCCGTGCAAGGGTCCCATCGGTTTTCCCTCTTTCTCCAAATAGTCATCCAGCTCCTTGGCCCTTTGGAGGGCCTTGTCGAAAAACATCTCGGTCAAGCAATTCGTCTGTCGACCTCATTCAGCTTGTTGTGGGCTGTTCTTTTCAAACACCATCACCTACCACCTGGTGCGCAATGGCAGCCCGCTTGCAAAAGGCCAAAGTCACCTCGGATGACGATAGTTCTTTGGAAACCATCTTGTCCACCAAAGCGACCGCATCGTACTTTTCTGTGATGTCCAGTTCCTTGGCGCTCAAGAGACCACATTTGGCGGGGACATCAAGCACGCTGATGGGAGATTGTGGACTGATCTTCTCCAATGTGCTGGACGGCAGACGCCATTCGTCCGGCAGATGAGAAGCACATTCTGCCCGCTTCTTCGCGACAATGTCTTGCCAATGTTGGGCGACCATGTTGGATGGAGTGTCCAGAGTCAGCAGCAGGTCTCTGGAGTGTCCTAAAATCAACAGCACGTCTCGAGTGTCCCAGAGTCAGCAGCACGTCTCGAGCGTCCCAGAGTCAACGACAGGTCTCTGTCAATGTCCAACCGTGACAGCGAATCAATTTATACTCCTGTGCTCCGTCCATCTTGTCTTCTTTGGCGGCTTGGTCGACCAACCACCCCGGTGGATGACTGATAGAGCGAGTGCTCGGCCGTCCGCTATTGGATTCCAGGAACACTCTGTGGGCCCGCCGTCCATGTGGATGGTTCTCGAGACCGTGTACCAAGCCTGCGACTCTCACAAACCCCATGTTGCGCCATTCATCGACGAACGAGGTTCAGATTCCGCCCTGGAGCCCTGCTGGTTGGCGCCAATCAGCTAAAATTGCGCTGGTAGGACGGGCACGGTGAGCGGCAATCTTCCGGACCAACCGGTGGCATCGCCGTTCGTGTGGCGATCTTCTGATGTGAGGATACTGCATTCTTCTGTACATCGAGGACATTCAGGAGAGAAGAGCCATTCATTTATAATCGACTTCTCGATGAACTCGCTTGATTGACGTTATTACTGATGGCTGAGTTGCTCCTTTGAGAACACAGAAGTTGTACCTGTCATACGCCAAGCTTTTGCTTCAGTGCAGGCTGTCTGTCCTCCTTGCAATCCCTTGCCTATTGTGCCTAAGCTATCACGATCAGAGATATTTGTGGTCATCAAGTTGAACGAATGGGTTCATCGATTGGTGGCGATGCTTTGTTTGCACATTCAGGACAGGAGGACCCAGAATCGACCCACCAAAATAGACCACCAAAATTGACACCAAAATTGACACCAAAATCTCACGATAAGCGTTTGGAGACTATGATAGTGCCAATTATGGTCTCCGGTTTCTCCGAATGAGGAGACTGGGAAACTGACCAGATTGCCTCCCGACAAGAGGCTCCACCTCCAGCTGGCATCCAATCATACGTATTCGCGCAAGCCACATTTCGCCTTTGAAAACCCCGAATGGCTATCCCACTCAAACTCGCCATGGCATGTCTGGGGACCCTTCCGACCAACAAATCCTATTAACGCAAAAATATCAATCTTGTGTGAGGGTATAGGAGCCCGTTTGCCCTTAATGCCGGGCTTATCGTTTCCCCATGCGGCTTGCAATATTCCGTGGGTGAACCGTCAAATGGAAGAAGTTTCCGCATTATCTCGACGGCTGTCTAGCCAGGTCTTCTGATCTGGGTTTGAGCCAAAATGGACCGCTGGCGACACCCCGTATCGCAGTGGGCTCCGCTGAGGCCGTTATACCCAGGCCTATAAAGACACGGTCGTGTTCGTCCCTTCTGGGGCAGACATCGAGAGTACGACACTCCTCGCACTATCCAGCACACTCACGATGGCGACGAGACATGGCGAAATCGACCCGTCGGTGGTTCCGGGGACGACCCATTTGGTCGACCTGCAGGGGACAATGGGAACGACTCACGACAAAAGGCACAAAGATATCGTGCTGGTGCCGACACCATCCAAAGACCCCGAAGACCCTCTCAATTGGACACCGCGGAGGAAGTGGTTGCACATGTTCTGTATTTTCGTGTACGGGAAACGATGAGCGGCCTTTTTGCTGCAGGATCCATACCGCTGACAACTGCCTTAGATATTGCCTTTTCGTTGGCATGGCTTCGGCCGCCGTGTACTCCGTGCTGGTGCCTTTATCGATCGATACGGGCCTGTCGGTGACCAACCTGAACCGCGGCACCGGTTATATGTTCTTGATGTTCGGCTGGGGAACAGTTCTCTTCCAGCCACTGGCTTTGCACTTTGGAAAGAGGTAAGCTGTCTCGGGCCCGGCTTTTTTATTCTTGTTCCCGTTTTCATGTTCCTGCATGGCTGACGAAGACGGCACAGGCCGGTGTATCTCTTTTCGATGCTGGCAACAATGGTAGGAGAATATGGCCCTGGATCTCTTGGACATTTCCTCTGACGGTGTGCTGTACAGGCCATTCAAGTGTGGTCGGCGTATGCGAAAACGAACGGTCATTGGATTGCCAACAAAATCCTCCAGGGTTTCTTTGGCTCCCCGATAGAATCCCTGTGTGAGATCTCGGTGGCGGATCTGGTAACTCTTCCCGTTCCGCGTGATGTGACCGGCCTGCTGATGTCCCCAGTATTTCACGCACGAACGCGGCAAATACATGTCCATCTACGCGTTTTCACTGAGTGCGAGCAACATCCTGGCACCGGTACCGCCATCATGATACAGCGAATACTCGTGGAGAGTAGCTGACCTGTTTAGCTTTTTTCTGGATTCATCTACAACGGCCAAGGATATAAATGGGTCCTCTATTGGCCCGCCATCGGATGCGGCTTCGGCTTCCTCATCCTCTTCTTCCTCATGGAAGAGACCAACTACGACCGAAAGACGGTGGGCATCGTCACCACTGACGAAAACTCCGAGATTAGCACGCCCAATGAAGATGAGAAAGAGGCGACAACATCGCGATCTGTCCCTATGGACGACGAACCGACCTACAGCCGAAAGACATACTGGCAGAAACTCAGTCTGTTTTACAAGCCGAAGCGCAACCTCCTCTGGACCATGATGAAACGCCCTTTTCTCTTCTTCACCTTACCCGTGGTGGTCTACTGCGGCTTTACATACGGGGCCTCTATTATGTGGCTCAATCTCATCACCGGCACAACCTCGCTGATAATGTCATACCCGCCTTACAGTTTTGCTGCCGATATCGTTGGCTTATTCTCGGTCGCACCCCTGATTGGAGTGGCTTTTGGGTAAGCTCGCTCAGATCATATCAGCATCAATCGGATGACTCACGTGGGGTGATAGTTCTCTCGGAGGTGGCTTCATCAGCGACTGGATCATCCTCAAACTCGGACGCCGCAATGGAGGCATCGTCGAGTCGGAATATCGGCTGTGGATTTATGTGTTTCCCACGATTGTGTTCCCGGCCTCATTTATTCTTTGGGGGGTCGGAGCCGCACACGCGGTGCATTGTAAGTGGGAACATCCAGGAATGAATATCGCTCATCGGTTTGGCAGGGTTCGGCCTGGCCGTCGCTAGTTGCTTTCTGGCGAGCTGTGTCGCCATCACGATCATCACAACACTCAACTATTGCATTGACACGTACAGGGATCTGGGTAGCGAGGCCACCGTGACTATCATCCTGATCCGGAATACAATGGCCTTTGCAATTGGCTATGGGTAAGTGCTCCGCGTGGTCTGGTGCGCCTCCGGAATGAGAAAGAGCTAACCTGCGTGTAGGATAACTCCTTGGGTAATGATCGGCTACCAAAACGCGTTCATCATTGCTGCCTTTGTCGCCATGGCCGCCGCCTTACCATTTTTGGTCATGATCAAGTGGGGGAAGAAGATGAGAGAGAGCAGCAGACTCAGATATTGGAGATATGTCGCCGAAGGAAAAGCTTTGGGACTGGCCCACTGAAGTGGTGCAGCATTGCCAACAGAATCCGAATGACCGAATCCGAATCTGTTGGTCGAATTGGGACTTGTTGGAAACGGCATCTGGATAGCAATTGCAATTCTCTATTCGCCGAGAAGACGTGCTTGCTAAACTTTGTATTTAGCTTATAATTGTTTCTTCTGATTCTTTGGCATGATATGAGTTCATCCAATCGACCATCCACCGTGGAGGCTGCTGAATATATATCACGTGATGGCGTGTGACCTAGCATATTTCTCTCCTGGTGGTCTGGGAGCTACTGCCCCCACCACAGAAGCTCATCGTCAACGCTGCGGACTTTTCATATTGGGGCATAATAAGCACGGGGCACCAAGATCGTGGCATGAAACTGTTCCCGAAGACGACTGCTGGAGAGGAAAATGCCGAGCTGCAATCATGCAGGCACTGTTCTAGCACCTCTACATGTGGTAGCGAAAATCGACCGAGTTTGTCAGACGCTTCACAGGAAATACCAAGTTATGGCGTTCTCACTGGGCAGGATGAACGTCAACTGATCCAGGTCGAGGGTCAACCGACGGGGGTCCTGGTCGAGAATCAACTGGATGGATCTGATACCGCTCGGGGTGAAAATTAAATCGTCCATCCAGAGCGTCACGAGGATGCGTAAGGTCGCGGGAGTTTGAAGTTATTCTTCGGTCGTTTTATATTGGCCGCCAGACCTTCTGCGATCAGGGTCTTCCGTGTCACCCGTTGCGTCTCAATCATGGGCCGGGTGCGGACTCGCAGTATACTCACTTGTATCCTCGGCTTTCGTCTCGGTATCGGCGACGCGAGTGAAGCCCGCAAAGAACCACTCGAGCACACTGTTGATGGAGTCAACGGTCGGTTTGTCGACGATCTGAGCATGGCTCGTAGAAGCGTACAAAGTCTTTCACCGTGGCCAAGTCAGGACATTCCACGTTCCGTCGGAGGCACGATGGTCAGGCCTCTTCGTCTCTGGGAGGAGGGAGGCCACGCTCGGCGGCGTCTCGCTGCAATTTGGGTAGCAGGTCGGAAGAGGGAGTCCCTACATCACATAGCGGTGAAGTGGAGTGGAAGCTACCCTAATTTAGTGTCCAACGGTCGCATCTTGATTTTATTGTCTTCGGGATGTGCCTCCCTTCCCGCAGACCTGGTCTTGTTCTGTGTGCGCCCCTCTGGTAGTCGTTGGCCTCGGCCTGGGCCCATCCCGGGAAGAACAATCCCACAAGCCAAAACGCACCGTCACCAAAGGGTAAGTGGAAGCTGAAGAGGAGTCGAGGTTGAGCGTGAGCACGACGCGAGAAGTAGTGGTTAAGAGCGGCGTCGTTTGGACGTGTCATTGTTGCTGCCAAGCACGCCGCAAGTGACACGTTTTGGAGAGGAACCCAATTGCCATATCTGTCGATTGAGCAGATCGGTCCACATAAAGTAATGGCTTCCATCTCCCAAGCAGGTATGTAGACCTTTATCGTGGTTCTACGTCATGCCTAATCTCTGTAGACCAAAAGTCGAAGAAGAAGAGGTCCAAGAAGAAGGGTGGTGGTGGGACCACGCAAAAGACCACAGAAGAGACTGCAAACACGGCCGCGGAGAGACAACAGACAGCCTCACAGCCTCTGGCCGAATCGGATGATTCAGAACCAGAGGACAGCAACGCTCGGCCTCCGGACACATCGCCCGGAACCGTTGCCGACGAAGAGGCGGCTGCCAACTTGACGAATGGCGCGGGCGCGAACATGACCGGTGCTGAGGACGCTGCGGCGAGATTTGACGCTCTGGTCAGAGATCGAGACGCCTTGCGGGCCGAAGTGACCCAACTCCGGCGGTCGTTGGAGGAACTACAATCTAAACACGAAAGTGACCTCGAAGCGGTGCAAAATGAGTTGCAGGAAACGCAAGGGGAGAAGGAGCAGGCGGAAGAGCAGTATCAGACCTTACTAGGCAAGGTCAACACCATTCGCTCACAACTCGGGGAAAGGTTGAAAGCTGATGCGGTAGGGTCGAGTCCGGTATGGGTTCGCACCACACTCTGACATGATTGCAGGAAGACCTGGCACAAGCACGGACACGAATCGACGAGCTCGAAGAGCTGAAATCCGATCTTCAAGAAAGATACACGGCCCGGTCGGCCGAGGTCGAGGAGTTGACGCGGAAGAATCAAGAGCAGTCGAAGGAACTGTCGAGTCTGAGAAACCGGCTGAATCTGTCACAGCAAAATTGGCTCAAAGAGAAGGATGAGCTGATCGAGCAAGAGGCGTACGTGCGGGACGAGTTTGAAAATGCGAAACAGGCCATGCATGACTGGGAGGTCCTGGCGATGGAGGAGAGGACGATACGAAGAGATTTGGCCGACCGGGTGGCCGACCTCGAAGAGCAGCTTGCCAGTGTCAAAGAAGCCTACGAGAAAGCGGCGAGTGAGAGAGACAGCCAGTCGATGACGGTGGACGGACTTCAGAAAGCGTTGCAGGAAATTCAAACCGTCCGAAAGCAGGAGCTGAAAGAGTTGGTCGAAAGTTCTCACGCCGAGCTGGAGACGTTGCGGAAGCAACTGCACGACGTCCAGTCGTCGTGCGAGGGCGCCACGGCCGAGTTGGACGAGACCAAGAAAGAGCTGGAGCGTGCTCTACCGTTTGAGAAAGAGGTCAAAGAGAAGAATTTGTTAATTGGCAAATTGCGGCACGAGGCCGTGACCTTGAACGACCATCTCACCAAGGCGTTGAGGTTTCTCAAGAAAGGCAAGCCCGAGGATAATGTGGACAGGTACGAGAAGAACCAGGCCGCTTCGGTTGCCACCAGCTCCTGCTGACCCGCCTAGGCATATTGTCACGAATCATTTTCTGCATTTCCTCGCTCTCGACCGCTCGGATCCGAAGAAGTTTGAGGTGCTTCAGCTGATCTCCGCCCTGTTGGGCTGGACGGACGAGCAACGAGAACAAGCTGGTCTGGCTCGGCCCGGGGCTGGCAGCGCGACCTACATGAGTCTGCGTCTCCCGGGGAGTCCGCTGGTGCACCGAACGCCGAGCACACCAGCGCTGTCCAATGACCACTTCCCGGACAGTGCGACGAGTCCAGCCAGTAAAGAGACTCTCGCCGAACTGTGGCAACATTTCTTGGAGCAAGAAGCCGGCGTGAACGTGACGAAAACGGCCAAGTCGAGGACGGGGAGTCAGAGTACTGCTCCGGGCACCCCGAGATGACGGGCAGACAGACAGACAGACAGACAGCATTAGTGACGAGGCGGATGAGATGAGAACATGTCATAGCGCGGCCGACCATACCGGGTTCCGCCTGGGCCGGCAGATGGTCGATCGCCCTTTGGACGTACTCGCCTAGGTAATATGGCTTGTCCAAACGGGCGGGGGCATGCTGGGTGCCCTTGATCCGGGCTTGAAACTCGTCAGGCCAATTCATGCCAAGTCGGGCGACAAAAGGACAGTCGTACCATGAAGACTCATTCCTTTTTGAGTATGTCCCAAGAGATCCAGGCAGCACACAGCGAGCATTCATGTGACAACACCGGGCGTGGCATGCGGAGGCAGACAACGCCCTTTGCTGATCCGATGCTGTTGACTCAGAGGGTCAACTGATCGTGTCAGCGAAGGGGCATGTGCAGACACCATTTGCAATCTCAACAACACACCAGACAGGAACATGATCAGGTCAAGACGGTGCTGACACCTGCTGCAGCCCTATGGGGCCAGCCCTACCGCCAGGTGAAGGCCATTGGATCTGCTCGGCAAAGCAGGTTCATTGATCCCAGTTCGGCGGTTCAGTTAGGCCGGCCGTCTCTGAACCATGTGGCTGTACTGACCGCAACAGATCTTCGCCGACCGTCAGCACCAGAACTGGAGCTACACGCGAGACCTCGGTGCCGGGCCATGTCTGTGAGCATCGCCCTGCAAGTATTTGCTCATGAAATCCTGTAAGGTGGCATCAATGCAGAGTTGGGCGGACCGCCTGGAAGGGTTTGAGCCCCGCATATGGACTTGCATCAACGCTCACGTTGCATCATCACGCACTGCAACCGTGCTGGCACTGGCCCTTGACGTCGCATTCCTGGCTGGCCCTTATCGCAACTGGCATCTCCCGGCCGGACTTAGAGCATTGTCTACCCAGCTAAGTCCAGCCCTATGGCCGATGGCCCTGGATGATGTTGCCAGTCTTTCCTCCAGTGGTCCTCCTTCTGAGCGTCATTCCGGGAAGCTGGTAAAGGCGGATTCGAGGCGGTGTCAGCGTCGCCCAGATATACGCGGCAGGTGTAAGTCTGGTGGGCCAGGTCCCTAGGCCCCTTCCCACCACCGGTTTTGGCCTCCTCAGCTCGGTATCCACTCTGCTTTAGTGGTCTTGAGTCCTAGTGTGCCGATATCCTGAGGCTGATCGATTTCCTTGCTTCACTGAGTTACTGCTTCTACTCATCCCATCCATGTCGACGTCCTCCCACCGCTATATTTCTGGCCCCGTGAGGCATTCCGTTCCTATCATGCCCCCCTCGACACCGCTCCGTCATGACTGACAAGCCACGGATGAAGAAATGGGCTCCCAAGGTCTTTAGCGGATGCTTGACCTGCAAGTATGAGAATGATGCCTCCCCGTGGGACCGCCGGGTTGGACTGACCATGGCACAGAAAACGGAGGATCAAATGTGATGAAGGAAAGCCCGCATGCCAGAGGCAGGTGGACATCGATCATCATATGGTCCTCGATCTTGCTGATCGGAATAGATGTCTCAAGTCTGGCATGGTGTGCGATGGCTATGCACCGTCAAAGATCCGCCTTTTCGATCCCTTGTCGTCTTCACAGCACACGTCTGGCGGTCCGGCACCAGCGGACCTCGCCGTCGTGCAAAGCCAGGACCTTTCCATCCATTCCATCGGACCGTCCTATGGCACCCCTGAGGAGTACCATTCACTCCAGTTCTTCCTCGAAAAGACGTCTGATCTCATCTCGGTCTACTCGCAGCCGCGTTTCTGGACCGTCATCCTCCCGCAGCTGAGTTGGCAGCAAGCATCCCTCAAGCATTCCGTGGTGGCCCTCTCGATCCTGCACGAATCGCTCAGTCGGATTCCGAGAGCATCGATCCGCGAGACCGAACAGTTGATGTTTCACTACAACACGGCCATCCGGGCATTGGTGCGCGATCGGCCGGCCGTTGAAGTCGTCCTCGCCACGTGCGTGATATTCTGGGCCTTGGAAAACTTCAATGGCAGTGGCAGAGCGGCTTTTGACCACATGAAAGCGGCCTTCAAGATATTGGATGAGTGGAAAAACCAACGGAGGACGAACGATCCGGCCCATAATCTCATCTCCATGTACATTGAGCCCATCATTCACGACGGAATGAAGTTCGCGTCGGCGGGCAGGATCGAAGAAGTCATCAACGACCTCACCGAAGAGTCAGAGATTGTCTTCTTGACACAATCCCTAGAGACATCACGATCGATTCAGCTCCCATCATTCAGCACTCTTGACGAGGCCAGTGACCACCTGGTCGACTGTGTTCGGCAATTGCTTCACCTGACCCTTCTCGATCTCGACACCGAACAGGCCCGACTCGCGCTCCGAGACGCCATCCCCACGATCGATGCCAAGTTGGATCAGTGGATAGGTCTCTTCCATAAGCTGACGGCCACGGGCCCACCCTGCCAAAGACGACTGCTGGTGGTACATAATATTGCAGCCCATATCCTTCTGGACCAGCTCAAAACAATCACCCAGCACGAGGAGCAGGCAGACTCTCGCAAGTCTCGATACTCATTCATTGTGCACGAGATGGATGAATTGTTGGAAATTCAAGCAGCTCATACTCTGCCTGCGAGAAGGATGCCGATTCTAAGGCTAGGAACGTTCCCCCCTTTGTTTCTCGTCGCTGTTGCCTGTCCTGACGTTGCCTTCAGGGGAAGAGCCCTGAATGCCTTGAGGGCGTCCCACTACCATGAAGGCCTGTGGAATGGTGAAGTTGCTGCCAGCATCGCCGAGACGATTGTGATGATACAAGCAGAGGTCGAGAGGACTGATACCGGTGGAGATCCTCTCGGATGGCTGAAGGGTCTCGTATGTGACAGAGGCGGTCCAGGCTTGAGACTGCGAGCAGACGTTGACGGGGTCATGATTGTGAAGCATGTTGAATGTTCAGACGCCGACCTCATTGGCGTCGATTGTGTGAGTTCTGATCTCGAATATCATGCTTGACTCGCTGACCAGTCGCCTAGGGTAACCTGCCTTTATTAGCGAGACAATATGGCTATCAACTAGATCTTCCACTGCCGACAGTTCCAGGCATTCCCGTCCGAGGCTTCGTGGGGTTTGTTACCAATCCAGCCAAAAATGTTCCACCAGCGAAGGTGGCTGGAATGGAGGCGATATAAATTACCGAGCGACGGCCATCAACGTGGATATGTTGGTGAAGCGTTCACTTGAGGTCAGAACGAGTAGACCTCGTGTATAACGCATGATAGTAAACTATGTTGAGAACAGCACTTGGAAGACTGGCCATCACAATCAGAGTGAAGTCGACCGTAAACAAGATGGAAGTTGTACTGCAAGAGCCAAGATCGGGGAATAAACTATTCACTCTGAGCAAATAATATGGAAATGGCCAGGGACATGTTGGTCGAGTCGGGATATCATGACACTTTCACCTAGAATTGTGATCGGAGGATCAGAACCAAGTGCCAGTCTTGGATAATGGTGCGGAAACAGGAATACTTCCTTGGCCTCCACAGATGGCCACTCTCGCTGACTTGGCTGTTGTGTGAGCCGACCCTAGAATTTCCTAGGCACTGAACTGTTACGGGTAAGAAGTGGGTCTCTCACTAGTTGGCAATAGAGACATAAGGGCTTGCTGTAGGTACAATGCAATGGGGAGCTGGTGGCGAGGAATATTTCTCGTCTGTCGTCATTGATTGTACATGCTTTGAGGCCGTCTGGCTATTCTCTGGTGTGACAAGCCTTATGCAGTCGTCTCACCCAACTGCTAGTCCACACTTTGTGGAGCTATGATGACGGAGGCCCTTGTATTAGTTCGTGGCAACAGCGCTCGACAAACTGTCCACATTTTGGATTCATTGCCCATGACAGAAGCTGAAGATGTCGATCAAAAGGAAGAGGCTCATGAGTGAGGTGATGTGCAATGTGTTTTGGCAAGGAGAGATATTAAGAGTTTTATTGCAAGTGAATGAGAGAATACGTATTGGCCAAGCTCTACCGCTTGCCAACCAGTTTACAGGCTGGCTATTTGTCCATTGTACGAGGAACATGACACGATTGTTACATGTTGCCGTGTGAAACAGGAGGAAGATGACACCATCTAGGGAAAGGGATTAATATCGACGGATGACGTCTGCAATACGAGCTGAAATCGGATTGAGGTCAGTGGTGGCAGAAATGTTGGTTCATGCCACCAAAGATTCTCAGCAGAGTCGTCATGATTGAGTAGATTGACCGAGAAGATACCTATTTCCAAGCAGTACCAGAGGACGCGACCTGCTGAGGATGAAGGAAGTCATGGAGAGGTTTTGACAGCACTATGGCTCCGAATTCTGGGCCTGACCCTTTCCTATTCGGTCCTTGGATCTACACCTGTTCAGACACACTACACCGCACCTGTGCCCCTGGATGGCCAAGAACGCCACCAGCTGCATGGCAGCACTATTGAGTCTGGCATCAAACTTTACTCGGCGGAGCAAATCAGGTTCGAGTTTAATCTCTCTGCTCCTCCTTTTCCATCAGCCACCTTGAGCACAGCGAGATGCTATCCAGGCTTATCCAGGCACACACAGCGACTGTGTGGCTGTCTGGACCGAGTCTAGCGTCAATAAAATGTCCGTCCCCTTGACTTCTCCTTACCCCACCGGAGCTCTAGACCATTCACTTCCGTTGAGCTTTCAACTCTGTGCCTCTTCATGTTGTTTTGTAATCTGTCGTTGCCTGTCCTGTCCTGCCGTGTGCCATTCCTTCATTTGATAGTCCGCTGAGGAAAGGTTCTTGATGTCCTCCTTTCCTGAATCTAGTGCCATCGTTTTCTCGACTGCATCGACATGAGGTCGTGGCCTCACACTCCTTTGAGCCAACCCACTAAATATGTAGCCATTGTGGCTACGCTTTTTTTTGTTCTCAAGATTCTCGGTTCCATGTCTCCACCATTGAGAGCCGGAGCTCGCATCCAACATGACTTCCGCCGCCGGTCGACGTCGTTGGCGCAGCCAGATCGACAAAATGCCGTCACAAGAGAATTCTTACATGCCTGGACCGGGTATCGAGATCATGCGTGGATGGCCGATGGCCTGGCACCACTTAGTGGGAGCCGTCGGGCCCAGTTCTGTGGCTGGTCTGCCACTCTCGTCGACGCACTCGACACGCTCTACATTATGGGCCTGTCTGAGGAGTTTGAAGAGGCCGTCAACGCCACTGTCACCATCGACTTTGCTCACAACGCCCAATTTTGCTCGGTCAGTCTCTTTGAAAGCACGATTCGATACCTGGGAGGTCTGCTGGCCGCCTATGACCTCAGCGGAGAACGACGACTTCTTCCGAAGCTCGTCGAACTGGGAAATGTGCTCCACTCTGCGTTCGACACGCACAACGGCATGCCTTGCAGCTACTGCCGACTGGCATCAGGAACCGGCGAAGCGTTCTTCCCGTCTTCTGATATCGCCATGGCCGACGTCGGTAGCCTCTATCTGGAGTTTGCGAGACTGTCTCAAATCACCAATGACGACAAGTACATGAGCAGCGTCGCCCATGTGACCTACACCTTTGCGCAGACGCAAAATGATTCGAGTGTGCCAGGCCTGTGGCCGGAGCTGGTAGACTCCAGTTCTATCGACGGCGAAAATAGAATGTTTGCCCGCAAAAGCTTCCGGTACAGCTTGGGGGCTCTGTCTGACTCCAGTTATGAATACCTCGTCAAAGGACATTTACTCCTCGGACAGATGACCGACTTGTATCAAAAGATGTGGGAAGCGGCTTCGGCACAGATCAAGCGGTACCTGCTGTTCAGGGCTTATGTGCCCGGATCGAACGAATCCGACATTATCTTCCCGGGCATTGCCACGCGTTATCCCGACGCTGGTATCATCCGGCTGGAGTCCCGAACCGAACATCTCGCTTGTTTTGCCGGAGGAATGTTCGCGTTGGCATCACGGATCTTCGACGAGCCCGCTGACCTGGTCATTGGCGAGCAGATCACGAATGGATGTGTGTGGGCGTACATGAACAGCCCCTCGGGAATCATGCCAGAGACATTCACGGCCCTGCCATGTGCCGGGGCACAGCAGTGCGAGTGGAATGAGACGTTTTGGGAAGAAGAAAGTCATCGACCGGCCAATTGCAGGGACGAGCTCTGCGACATATTCCGGTTCCCGCCGGGTTTCCTGCAGGTCGGCGACACCACGTACAAGTTGAGACCAGAGGCGATCGAGTCCGTCTTCATCATGTGGCGTACGACAGGAGACGAATATTGGCGCGACGTGGGCTGGACCATGTTTGAGAACATCATTGAGCATACGCGGAGCCCGTTCGGACATGCTGCCCTCGTCAATGTCATGGAAACCGTGGAGCAGACCCGCTATGAGAGAGGCGTTGCCGTGACCAAGGATCTGGTTCGGCAGCAGGATGACATGGAAAGTTTTTGGTTTTCGGAGACGTTGAAGTATTTCTATCTGCTCTTCAGCGATCCCAGCTTGATTGATTTGGATCAATGGGTCTTGAATACGGAGGCACACCCATTGAGACTGACAGACGACCTTCGAGGGTTCTGAAGACCGGATGGCGGATCGACAAGCCCAATCACCACCCTCGCGTCTCCACATCCAGTAACGACCTGGGGTGCCGGCAGACAACTCAGGATTGCTCGCAGCGCCGCAGTATCTTCCGACAATCTGCTCGGAGTTAGCCATAGCTCATGGCCACACCATACCGGCTTTTACCGTGATACCTCTGCAGAAAGCAATGCAACACCCGTCGTTCGGTTCAGATGTCCAGATCCAGGACTGTGCGCCGCCGGACCATGGGACTTTGTGCGTGCCAGTACATTGCGGATCGCCGACGGTTGGGCAGGAGTGTATCTCGCTCTGTGGTCTACAAATTGTCGTTGGCTTATTGATTCCACTCCATGGTTCGAGCTTACGAATGTCGCCTGGTCTGGTCACCCTAATAGTCCCATTTGCTGTACAAGTCGATCCGGGAGGCCGAGACCGAAGCAGCAGAGGCGCTCAGGCTGGGAAGCATGGAGAGCTTCATGTTTGAACTTGGTTGGTGGATGGCAGGTCGGATGAGGAAGATAAATGGCGGTTCCAAGAGAGCAAATGACTGTACGTTCATCCAGCCAGCTCCTGATGACCAGTGACACGATGCTGGGTGGGTTTGGACAAATATCACCTTTGTCAACGTGCCGTATTCGCACTTTGACGAAGCAAGGAAGGCAATGCGGAGCAAGGCAGAGCCATCACAAGTAATGGCTCAATGGCGACACATCGCAGGTGACAGTTCAACAGGATCCTCCGTCTGCTCTGTACTGTTACTCTGCTGCTGTTGCGGCGGCCTGAACGGCCCTGGAATCGGTGAGGTGAAACTTTCCTATCAGAAAAGACAAGGCCGAATCATCAATCTCGGAACCCATGACCTCCGCAGTTTGACATTTCTTTTTCTGCATTCGACCGATGCTCAACTTTTCAGAGGTAGCATCGGCGGTCAAGAACATGATATCAAAACTAACTTCCATCGGCCAGGCGCAACATGACCATGCAACGTTCCACCGCCCAACCCATTTTGATTTTGTTGGCTTACGCACTCAACCACTCTAGAAACTCCGGCGTAAAGTAACTCACTACGATTCCCGCGCCTGCTCGGAGAATGCCCTCGGTACTCTCAAACGCCATAGTCTTGAGGTCAAACACGCCCGCCTTCGCGCCCGCGTGAATCATGGCGTACTCGCCGCTGACCTGATACGCGGCGATGGGCATGTCTTTGGCGATCTCCTTGGCGTCGGAGATGATGTCGAGATAGGCGGAGGCCGGTTTAACCATGATGATGTCGGCGCCTTCCTGGATGTCCCTCTGGATCGCCCGGCGCGCCAGGCCCCGACCGCCAGGAGGGAGCTGGTAGCATTTGCGATCGCCAAAGGAGGGACAGGACGCCGCGGCGTCGCGGAAGGGCCCGTACAGACAGCCGGAAAACTTGGCGGCGTAGGACATCAGGTTGACTTGGTGGGAGAGGCCGGCATCAATGAGCTTGAGCTTGATCGCACGCACCCGGCCGTCGTTCATGTCCGAGGGTGCGACGCAGTGTGCACCCGCCTGGGCGTAGGCCAGGGCCACGTCAGAAATACGCTCGACCGACATGGCGTTGTTGAGGCTGCCGTCATCGCGCAGGATGCCGCAGTGCCCGTGGGAGGTATACTCGCAGAGACAGACGTCGGCGGCGATGAACAGCTCCGGGAAATGGCGCCGCAGGAGTTGGATCGATTTAATGACAGGACCTTCAGGATCGTCGGCGGCCGTGCCGAGGGCATCTTTGGCGTTCGCGGCCAGAGGGACACCAAAGAGGATCACCGATCGGAGACCGCGGCGGACGAGGGGAGTGAGGAAAGGGACCAGCTTGTTCAGGCCGAGGCGACATTGGTTCGGGAGCGACGGGATCGGACTTTGTTCGTCTGGATTGTCGGTGATGAACAGCGGGTAGATCAGCATGGACTGGGACGAGTAAGTCAACAATATTCAACTCGAAGAGTTACCCCTACTTTGGTTAATTGTCTTTCGGCCTGCCACGCTCGTGAAAGCGGATGACTGTAGCCGGCGTGGAGCTGTGAAGAGATGTCGCCTGCGATGCTGACACTCGTCGCCGCGGTCGAAGTGTACGATCGAGCCTGGGACGGCCGAGATATGGTCGATTCGCTCTCTTCGGTGCGACTGGAGTCGCGATACGCGATGTCTTGGACCAGGGATGAGAAAGACATGGCGGCTGCGGCGAGAGGACCAGAAGACGTCGGCCGACGGGTGCGAATGCCAGTATCAACGACAGAAGTGCAAAAGGTCGTTGCCAGCCACCTGTCAGCCGGAGGCTATCTGAAACGAAATTTCGGGGTGGTCAGCGGAATAAAGCGCAAGATGAGTCGCGGGTGGAGAAGGCCAAAGACCCCTTTCCGGGATCGGGTTTCATTCGTCCAAAGCCGCGGAGACAATCCCGGCCGCTGCATATGGTCCCTAGTTCCGAATGCGCCCCGCAAAGTATCCGGATTGTATGCCATCTAATATGTTGGCCGCCTTCAGTTTGATCATCTGGGATCAGGCCATCCTACCAACGCCGCCGCCATGCATGACGCCCAGGGGATACATCTACAATTGAATCACGTCGTTCAGCAGCCGCACTTCCTCGCCGGGCTTGAACGGCGGTAATCCAATATACGGGCATCCGTCACATCTAAATGCATCTAAGAAGGGTGAGCCGCGAATTGAGGCCGGTCCGGTCAAACATCTTACCTCCAAGACTGCAGTTGCCACAACTGCCCACCTTTCCTTGCACGGTGAAATCGACCTCTGCAAGGTCGTCCGCCTGCAACTTCAACGCGTTCAACGCGGTGTCGGCTTTGGCTCGTCGTGCTCGATCCTCGGCTTCGAGCTTCTCCGCCAGACCGCAGGTGCAGTCCTTGCAGGCCCTCCGTCGCTTGGCCTTTGGTTTGCAGGCCGCCGCTGTCACAATATTAGTCGAGTCTGACGCGATCACGCTCTTACATACGGATTTTGATCGGCCGCTTCAAATCGTCCTCGTCCAGCAAGGTATCCTCGTCAATGAGTTCATCATCGTCACCGTCTTCGTCGTCGGCGGCTCCGTCATCAAAGCCGACGCCGTCCGGGAGTCCATTGTCCTGACTCTTCCTTTTGCCGTTGAGAGGTAATGAGACGAAATCCGCATGGGCGCCATTGACACCTCCTGCGGCCTGTGCCGACTTTTTCTTGCCCAACTGGAGAGGCACTGATTCTTGAACGCCAAAGTCGGGCTTCATAAAACCGGTTCCCACTTCGTATGATAGACCGGCCAAGATTGCTTCATTCTTTTCAGGCCCTTGGACGGCTCCAAACTGTCCATCTTGGCTGCGTAAGTGTCCGCCGGTCTTGAGCGCCTGGACCAAAAGGGCAAGAACGTCGCGAGTGACGAGCGTCTGGCTTTCGCGTCGAGTGCCATCGGCGTCGGAAAGGATCATGACCACGTCGTACGTCGCTTGTGGCAACGAGACGAGACCGAGAGCGAGTCGGTCCAACATTTGCATGTCGGTCACGGACCGATCGTGCATCTCCAGGACGGTGGTGAGCTTTTCTTGGTGTGAGGAGAGCGACGGCGGCGACAGGAGCAAGGTGCGTTTCGACGACTGCGGGGCGGCCTTGGTGGGCATGACGAAGTCGTCGCTGGTGTCCATGATGATGGCGGGCGACATGTTGCAGCGAGTGTCAACCTTCCTCGGATGCTGTGGCCAGGTCAAGGCAATACAGCGTGGAGGGGATGTCGAGAACGGTAGATATTCCGGCAGGGGATTAGAAATCGGAAGTGCTGGAAAATCAGACTGCGCCAAGCCCGTCTGACAACCCCTTGTGAGCGGTGATGCTGTTGGCAGTGGTGCACAGCCTGCTTGGTCTGAGCCGAGGCCAGTCGATGGAGGACTCTGAGGGGTTTCGATCTTGCTCTAGACAGCCGCCTCCTTGGAAAATGCGGCCCTGATCCTGCCGTGGTCAGGCCTGAGTGGCGAGAGGTATTGACACGTGACTCGGTCCGACCGTCCCGCATCACACCACAGGCTGGAGTCAGCGAGGGTCGTCAGGGTCGTCAACAATAGGAGCAGGAGAAAAGAGTACAGATATCCGAGGGATCTTCGCCTTGGAGTGAAAGGCCAGACTGGCATCATCTCCGCGGAGGACGGTTCAATGTGAGAAAAATGCAGTGGTCACGATACATGGAAAGCCACAGAACATGGCCCACAGGTGACGTATCCATGGTGGGACATGTTTTGGCGCCGTCTCATTCTTCAGCCATTGCCTGCCCGTTACAGCCATCACCTTTCCCATCACCGGGCGAATAAGACTGGCCTTATGATGCGCATTAGAGGTACAAGCGTCGTCGTCCCTGAATGCAGAGGGCAGTAAGAGGGCCAATTGCGGAGCAGACAGCCCGAGGACGAGAGGGGTGGAGCCAGTGGGCCCCGCTATGGCTCTAGGCTAAATGAGAGAAATCCGGGGAACTCAGTCGAGTGATCATGCGAGCACGAGCTCATAGCACGTCAGGCGTGGTCCTTTCGGCTCTCTCAAAGAGATCCGATGTGCTCGTGCAGAAGGTGACTCAGCCAGCCGGTCTCCGTCGATTCCAATCGAAATCTCTCGTCGGTGGAGGAGGCCCTTTGCCCCTGTTCGGCAGCATGAGACCCTGAAGGACGGGTCGAGCTGAATGCTCATTGGACCCTTTGATAGGCGAAGCGTCTTCCTGCCACGCCATCTTGTGATCATCGACGACATGGTCCAAGCTTTTCTTCTTCAACCTTCTGCAGGCTCATTTGTTCTTAGACTTCAATCCACTGACTCTTCCACTCAACTGCATCAACCACCAGTCACCACCACTACTGTTCCTCTCGACGGCTACACCACATCAGCACCCCCGACGGTACAGTCTCTACCAGTTCACTAGACAGAAGTGAGTTTTGTCCTTCACCCTCCCACTCCATGCCAGACGGGACAATGGAAGGCATGGGCCCGTGGACGGCTTCCATCTCGGCCTGCCACATGTGCTGACGGCATCTCTGATAGTGACTCGCACCAACAAGATCAACGGTCGCAACCACACTGCCCTTGCTGACGGAACCGCGGCACCCGAAGAACGACTTCCTCGCTACTTTGCCAAGCACGGTCACGTTGATGCTGATCCCAAAGGGGTCAAGAAGCAAGGCGGCGGGAAGGGCAACTGGTATGTACATAGATCCCGGTACATAGACCTCGGTGCCGTGGTTCAGGGCTAAGAACGACCAGGGGACGCGATGGCGAAGAGTCTCAAGACTACCCTTACAACTTCACCAACCAGCGTCGTCGGTCCAACAGCAGCACTCAAGTTCTCAGCGACTTCAAGAGCAAGTTCGAAGCCATCGACGCCGAACCGGTCTTCGAGGAGGAACTTCACGGACCGACGGAAGATGACATGGAGAAGGTGTCAACCCTGTCCAAGGGGGAAAGCACCGACACCAGCACCCTCGGCGGCAGCTTCGACGACGAAGAGGGACTGAAGAAAATGTAACACCACCACATGTACGGGGAGAGAGCCGTCCACCCGCGGTCTCCTCGTCGGTTATGGCGCTTGGATGGATCCTCTGTACGCTGTCAACCGCCGGACCCTTTGAAGATAGTAAGGACAATCCATGGACGATATGAGGATTCGATAGCATGTATTAGCACATAAGAATATCCTTTTGCTGGCACAGCTGCCGGCTGAACATATGTCTGCTTCCAGATTGAATCGACCGACTGGACCGCCCACCAGGAGATGGCGTTGTCGTATGACATGCAGCACTGGCTGATTGAAGGTGCAGAATAACCGTTCAATACACAGTTCAGATTGTCGCGTGCCTATCGGATGATCGGCTGAGGTATTTGACAGCTTGGCACATTAAATCCTCCGCCTCGTTCATCCTTCCACCAGTCAGAATGATGACTGCCACCACTGCTCAAAGCCTGCCATCCCGAGAAAAGTCAAGACCGACCATCAAATCCGCCGATTTGTGCTTGGACGGTGAAGTCGATAGATCATTGCTCACTTGTCCATGTTGATGTCTAAGCGAACTTCTTCAGTGCAAACTTCTGCGTTCGACTAGCGCACTCGTGCACGGTAGACCATCCATCTTACCAATTGAGCCAGTTTGACATGATGTCCAACCACACGTCTTCATCGGAGAGTCCTGCTTGAGAATGTCCCTCCAATGGTTGACAGTCACCCGTTGTGGAAACGGATGCCTGGGGTTTTCCGGCAACTGTCGAATTTCTGCTCGTCCGATCTGGCACCGCCTGCAAAAGCTCATATGTCGACCCTTTCTCTCCCTCTGCTGCGGCGGCATTTGCGGATAATGATGCCGCTTTGTGATGAACAAAAGTGAGGATGGATTCGAGCCAGAAGATCAGGTTGGGAGCTTGATAGCTCTCGTCGCGGGAAGACCGAAGCTCGGCCACGCGGGCGCCAAATTGTCCAATGTAATTCATAAAGAGAGGGGTCTGAACGGCGCCGCATTTGCTTTCGAGACGAGCAAAGACCAGCAGCGCTGTGAGAATGTGGCCCCATTCGATGATGCCAAGTTCGAGAACGTACGGCGGAGGCTGGCGGAGGATGTGGTCAAGCAAACGGCGCATGGATTGCAGGCATTCCACAACATGGGGCGATGATGGACCCAGGTCGATCGCGCCGTGCCGGTTGAGCTCCACGAACAGGTAACCGCGGACGAATTCATAGCTTGAGATGATGCTGGGGGAAATGCTGGGGTCTGGGTCCAAGAACTGCTGTTTCCACTGGTGCAGATGTTCGTGGATTACTTCTGCCTCGACCGCCGTTGAGCCTCGAGAACCATCGTGCAAGGACCTCACCACTTCGGCGGCAAGCCAGAACAACTCGACCATGGCGGGCGCCATGTGGTCTGGAGGCATCTGCCTAGAAGCGGCCACAAGCGGTGCCGCCTTGCGCGCGCGGCCGATATCTGGCATGTACTCGGATCTGTCATACCCGAGGACAGCCGCGCCACAGTTCAAATAGTAGCAAAGCAGGAATGTCCTCGCGTCGTCGAGATTCTGAAAAATCGATGGTCCTTCACACTGTTTCGACAGGCCAAGGTCAGCCGCCATCCCATTGGCTAACTGTAGATATTGGAAGAACTGTTGGGTCTTGGGGCTGAATCGATGGTGATACCAGGTCAGATACGTCAGCAGGCTGTGCAACAGGTCCAAGCTTCGTTGTCCCTGGACAATGACTCTATCCGCCAGAGCGTGGCGATAGATCTCGTCTGATTCGCTCTGCAGGCGGGGCTGTGAACTCGAGGCGGCAACGAGCATGGACAGCAGGAGCAGTGGTCGGCTGTCCAGCAGGTCGTCAACTTCCATGGTAGTCGGCCATATGGCACAGGGCAATGCCGTTGTCATCCGAGCAAAGCGACGAAGGATGGTCACGCTGTCATCACGCCTCAGACCAGGAAAGACCGCCCAGGTCTTGGAGACTTTCCCCATGTCAAGGATATCCAGGATAGCTTGGCCGATCACCTGGCCAGGCTGAGCCGTGACGGCGCCGACTGAGTTCACGGCGGATGAATCCGCTATCCGACCATCTTGGGCATCATGCCGGGTCTGTAATATCTCCTGTAATTTGTCGACTTTGTCCGACAGACCTTGAAGGGTCCTATCGAATGAGTTATTCGAGCAAAGAGGAGGACAAGATGGCCGACCTTCGCGATGGGTATTTCCTCCTGAGCGGCACGTGAGGCACACATGGCTTTCCCGTTTCTTGACATCTGAAGTCGATTAATAGGAACTCTCCATGATCTGACTGACGTACTTTTTGCATGTTCCCACGACCGTACCGGCCAAACATCGCGTCCGTTGTTCTCGACAAGACTCGCATGCTTGGGCGGTACGTTGTCTCATTGCATTTTCATCTGAATTCCAAGGGCCATATCAGAGGATGCGGAGGGATCGTTATTGAGTCAGGGTGACCTAGACGGGAGCGGAAGATGTGTATCTTCCGAAGTTCCGCGCGATGTCTCGCCAGCCAATCACAGACGTCATGGCCAAAGGAAGCAAGTCACAATATTGTCTGCAAGTATCGCTCAGAAGTTTTTCTCTAGACTACTTCTGCCCTCTAAGCGGTGGATAAAGGGTCGCCAGTATTCTCACTTCCATCATCTCGATGCCGCCCAGAACTATTTCGAGACCGGCAGTGCATTTTGCATTAAGACGGTGTAAGTACATGTCCAGGTTGACTTCCCACTTGAAGCCAACAATCGCAGTCACCAGGCCAGCTCCAGCGCTATTCGCTCGAGAAGGAGGTCACAGCACCCGCCAGAAACTCCAACAGAAGTGAGTAGCATTCCACCCGCGAGTCTTTGACTCTCGATGCTGATTTGACTGTCCTCTGCTCGAGACCCGTTGCCCCCAGCTCAAAAAACCCTGGCCATGTCCAGGACATCCTCGCCGCTCAGCGTCGAAACCGACCGGTCAGCCCCCACCTTTCCATCTACCAACCACAAATAACATGGTACTCGGGCGTCATTCACCGCAACGGCGGCTTCCTCCTCTCGGGGTCCTTCTATATGTTCGGGATGGTCTACCTCGTCTCTCCTCTGTTCGGCTGGCATTTGGACAGCGCCAGCGTGGTGGCATGGTTTGCCGGTCTCCCTCTGGCCGCACAGCTGACCCTGAAAGGGCTCTTTGCGTTCCCCTTTACATTTCACGCATTGCATGGGATGAGGCATCTCATATGGGACGCAGGGGCATTGCTTACGAACAGGCAGGTGCAGGTGACCGGTTGGTTGGCCTTGGCTGGAAGTGTGCTGGTGACTTTGGTCCTGGTTTTGTTGTGAAGGTCATATTGGAGGTTCAACATATGGACTGCATCAACAAGATCCAAGACTTGCTGGTTTTGTTGTGAAGATCATATTGGAGGTTCAACATATGGACTGCATCAACAAGATCCAAAAGACTTGCTGGTTTTGTTGTGAAGGTCATATTGGAGGTTCAACATATGGACTGCATCAACAAGATCCAAAGACTTGCTGGTTTTTTGTGAAGTTCCTATTGGAGGTTCCACATATGGACTGCATCAACAAGATCCAAAGACTTGCTGAGTCCTTCCAGAGGGAATCAACATCTGTCGTCCTGGTGATAGCAAGCCTGTCCATAGCAGGGTCCGAGTAGAATTCTGAGATTCTTTGTCAACAAACGACCCTGAACCAGAGGCAAGTCTGCCGAGAACCTTGGCCTTGGCAGACGCGCTGTCCAGATGGATTCCACCCCAGCCATAACAGTCGCAGAAACATCCCTACCCACAATTCTGGCATCGAAGCCGGTGTATGCAATTCCTCTCCCACCCCCCCGGGTGCACCCCCATCGCTGAAGATGTTTTCTCCCGACGCTCCTTCACACGCACACTCATTACGTCCGAAAAGAACTCGTCAGGCGACAGGATCCGATGATGGCATGAGACTTCCCCAAGCCAAACGCAAGCGATCGGCTTTGCGACGAGACACGTTCGAACCGCTGGCAGAAGCCAGCCTGAATGAGATCGCAGGACGTGAAAGCGGCGGCAAAAAAACCAATGGTCATGTGGTGGCAGGAAGGACACCGGTCGCTGCTCCATCGACCGACCTGGTCTTTCGGGGCACGAAGAAGACGGATAAGCGGTCAGAAAGAGGCGCCGGAGCGTTGACATTGTCGAGCAATGATTTCTACACGGTCGCGCAGCTTCCAGCTCTCCCCGAGCAAATACGAAACCGACCGTCTGTCCTCTATTCATGCGTCATCTCGCCAGAGACCGGCTACGCATTGGCGTTGACACACACTGACGCTCTCATCTGGCCGTACAATTCGAGCACTTCCACCCCATCCTCCCGAGACGTGGTCGCCTTCAAGCTGCCTTTTCCGCCAGCGTCTGCGACCGACCCGCTCCCGCTCGCGACCTTCACGGCCCGGTCGGCCAGCGGCGAACCCGGAATCGTGGCGGTGTCTCCTAAGTGGGGGAAGGTGGTGTACTGGGATACTCTCACCAATGCATCTTCCTTTCTGCCCGGACAGACGTCGAGCGGCGTTCAAGGCTCGGTTCCTGGAATGCTCAGCGGAGAAATCGTGCAAGAGTTGGTCAACGCCGAACCGGCAGGCTTCATCCTGTCGTTCAGTCATGGTCGACTGGCTCACTTGACCGTTCACGATCAAATGGGTCGACCGGGCATTGGGATCCGGTTTCTGCGAAAATATTCCAGCACCGGGGCCGGTTTGTTCGGCAGCATACGAAATGTCTTTGGTGGAGATCGCCGAAAAGGCACCCCGATCGTCAAGGCCGGCCACGCGACCAAAGGACAGCGAGACGTTGTTGTCGTCACCGAAGACGCCGACTTGGAACTCTGGAATACCAACCTCGGCGTTGGAGATTCTCTGAAACAGAGCGTGGCTTTCAGAGAGGAGTTGCTCGAGTCGTTGGCCCCCTTGGTACCGACAACGAACCGACCACCTCAGATCAAAGTCGTTGACTTTGAGCTAGCCTCTCATGCTGCGCCCGAGGTTGCGAGACGGGAGGACCACCACGCCACTCCGTCGATGATGCTCCTCGTCGCCGTTTCGGTCGAAGACAACACCAACTACTACATCATCGAGACCGTGATCGGCGCCACGGCTCGGGTGAAAGTGGTGCATCCCATCAGATGCTACTCCCCTTCGCGATCTGAGTCTCCGTCATGGCGGCCCCGACTGTGCCTGGCCAAGTCCCAACCGGTCGCATTCGTCCTGTTCGAAACAGCTGTGGTCTTGTTTTCTCTCGCCAAGATCAGAGAGTCGCCGTCGTCGCAACTCCTGATGGAGAGGCAGGCGTTGCCGGAGCCATTCCAGGATTGCATTCGATTCCAAGAAGACTCCATCTACCGAGTGCTGGGATATGCGGCCGAAGACCACGACGAGCAGGCCGCTTGTGTCTTTGGCGTCCAGGCGTTTGGCATGGTCAAATTAACATCCCATCTACGCGAGCATGAGGAGCTGGATGTCGACGATTTTGAGGACGGAATCACCGCCAAGAGCAAGATCGAGCAAGCCGTCTTCTTTGGCACCATCAAGCAGAATCCCCTCGATCTCAGCCACGCGACGGGACAAGACTTTTCCGCCGAGGACATCGAATCCGCGACGCTTGAAATCAGCTCGGAGATCCTCTCGTCCACCTCGAAGCACCTTCCTAAGAGTGCGCCGTCGATCGACATGCAAATGAAGTTGCGGGCCAAAGCCCTCGATGACCTGGGCCAACACGTCCTCCAGTTTCACCCCTCTGCCATCTCTCGGAACACGCGGTTTCAACTGCTGTGGGATGCGGAGAAGTTGGCCGCCGCTCAAGCGTTATGGAAAGTACAAGAAGACATTCAAAGAAGATATCCGCTGCAGGATCGTGAGATGTCTTACCTCGATTTCACTCTCCGTGCCTTGCACGAGTCACGACAGAAATACCCGGATCCAGAAAAGGGCGAGAAAGACCGGGTGCGACATTGGCTGGTCCACAGCGCCGGAAATGTCGACCATCTCATGTCGGAGCTGGTCAGCTGCCTCCCCGAACTCGAACCGATGGATGTGACGGATCCGAGGGTCGTGGTGGACTATCTCAAAGAAGCGGTGGATCTCTGGAATGCTGCTTACACCGCGGCCTTCAAATTCCGAGAAGATCGCGCGCCGCAGTATGGTCTCGGAGACGAAGTGTTTCAAGATGGCGTGCTCCTGTCAGGGTACCCGGTCAATCTGCCTCATCCCTGGACATCCAACCCGGAGCCGTTTCGATTCGGCCAGCGCCTGATCTATGATATCTGCAAGTTCCTCAACGAGTGGTGGGACTTTGACGCGAGCAACAAGAAAAAGAAGAAAATGCCGACCGATCTGGACGGGAAACCGTACCCAGCGCCGGAGAAGGGGGCGCTGAAGGAGCTGGCCGCGAGATTGCCCACCGAGGTCGAACTGTTTTCGCGCATCGTCAACGAAGAAAACATCCAAGCCCAATGTCAGATCAAGGCGCAGGAGAAAGATGTTGAAGCGCAGAAGCAGGCCCTGGAGGAAATCAAGGCCGAGAAGCGACCCCGGATCAACCAGGCGGTCGCGGTCATCTCCAAATTCAACATGCCCGGCGCGATCCAGCTGGCGGAGAAGTTGAGAGATCCCGGCCTTCTCGTCACGTTGAACGCCGATTACTTGCGACAACTGGTCCTTGAATCAGCCGCGCACCCCGACCTAGCGGCCCACATCGAGCAGAAGATTGTCGAGGTGCAAAACCATGCCGAAACCTATTTTGACCAGTTTGGCAATGGCTGGGCCTATGCCCACTTCAGCACCATGATCGAGGATGGCGATCTGGGCAGCCTCCTGGCGAAGGGCCAGGAGGACGAGAAAAAGCAGGCCTATCTGACCTGGTTTTTGAAAAAGAGTCAGAAGTTTGGCCAAAAGGTCGGGAAAATCAGCTGGATCAATGATGTCGTGGGTGAAGACAACTATGCCCGCGCCGAAAAGACGTTGAAACATGTCGCCGATGACGAGTCCACCGATTTGTGGTCCAAAAAGACCGAACTGTCCCTGGCCAAGTTGGCCAGTCTCGCGGCAGCGGGAGCCCCTGATCGGAAAGACACGGCCATCTACGACCACGGATTGACTTTGATCACCATCCAAGAGCAGATCTATGTGCACATCAAGGCGGAAGTGGGCGATGCTGTGGATGAAAAGGCTGCACAGGACCTGGCCATGGAGACCTTTGGCACTCGCGTGGTCGCCAAGATGCCGGCCCTGAAGAGGTTGCTCAAGGCGGCACTCAAGGCTCTCCTCCACCAACAACCCCTGAGCCCTGAACAGCTGGTTGACCTGTTGACGTTGATGGACCCCGTTGAATGGAAAGGCCTGCCGGAACAGGATCCGGGTGTGTTGGGGAACGAATTTTTCCTCGCACTGAAAGTTGTCGACTTGTCGGCGCCGTCGGCCGACGCCAAAGCTGCTCTCCGGGCCGTGGTCTGGAGGCGCGCCATGATCCGCGACGATTGGCTGATCTTGAACGAGACGGCGGGAAAAGATGACCGCCGCGTCGAGAGCGACATGCAGCAGTCTAGTCTTTTCAGGACCATCGCCCAAGTTTTGCAGGAGACCGACGTCCGGCTCGTGTCTCCGAGCGAAATCTTACAGCAAGACGTCTTTCCGCGCGGCTTGCAGGCCAGATTCGAAGAGAACGAGGTCGACGGGGTGCGGAAGGATTTGGACAAGGAACAAGCCAAGTTGAAGAATTTTGTTGAGAAAGGCAGACTGGAGGAGCACTATGGCGGACTTTTGGCGTCGGCGGCCAGAATGGTGAGGGCGGTGGCCGACAAGAAGGGTGAGGAGATGGCGGAGGAAGCTATGGCTGACACTGAGACATGAATATGTGAACAGGTTACAAAACTGGCAGGGTACCAGATTGGCTTGTTGCCATGACCACTCTGGGATTAGGAATTATTCCGGATGGGAAAGGAAGGATAAGACGTTTCATCAAGGCAATCTTGCAGTTAGAGAGCGTTGATTGGCGGTGAAAAGCAGTGCATCGCTCACATATCGGATTGACAGAGGCCTCCCATTCGAACATTGCCCTATTGACGCATGCCAAAACAATTGGCTCTTGGATCAACCGAGCACGAATTCAAGAAGTGTTAAATATACCAAAGCAGCAGCAGAGGTGGCTATGACTCGACATTCTCCTCCAAGTCGATCAACAAAGTCGTCTTACTCTGCTAGGCCCTCATTCACGAGCTCAGACCTCCGCATCGCCGTTTTCACACATCTTGAGTCGGAAACCAACGTAACAGAGGTTCCAAACCTTGATTTGCCACTGGACGTGTGTGAACAGAACAAGTCCATAACTGCGCTCCATTTGCTGGACAAGGATTCCTAGCCAAACACTACTGGTTTTATCACCGAAACGAGAGAGACAGGGACCTGATGTATCATGGACTTCCTACTAGTAATCATACGGCCTATCTGAGTTCTTCCACGCGACTTTCAGTAGAGCCAAGGCCAGCCCGTTCCCAGAGTCAAGTAGCTTCTCGATTTCACCCTTGTCAGCCAACTCTCGATGCCTGTCCAACGTGTTCACCACCACCTCTCTCAGGCCATTGTCCGCCTTTGGCGTGGATTCATACACAATCTCCGCGGCCGAAGCAAATCCCGGGGTATTCCAACCATCCGCCACATTACGTTTAAACTTTTGTCGAGCAAGGCCTTTCAGATCTGGGATGTCATACTTGTCGGCGAGGGCATACATCTTGGCATTGATGCACAACTCTACGCCATTGATCGTGCTCCCATTCACCGACTCTGGATCGACTGGAGGTGGAGAGGTAGGGCCTCTGCTTCTTCTGCCCTTGCGCTTTCTTGTACCTCTTCTTGACGGCCACGCATCCACTACCTCGTCGTTGAGAGGTTCGGGCTGTGCTGAACCTATTCTTTCATAGAATACAATATTTTCTGCCACTGGCGACGCAGGTTCGGGTTGTGCTTCCTCAACCGCTGTTCCCTCATCCGGGGGGAATTCGTACACTCCTGCTCCTTCATCTGGTGAGGAATTTTCAACGCCCGGACCGGAGACTGCAATTGAGGGACCATAAGGGTTGTCATCATAGTCTAACTGATAAAGGTAGTTGATCATCAACTGAATGAGTTGAGGGTCGTCCTCACGCAATGAAATTTCATCTCTCAACGTTTCCTAGAGTAAATACCGTTAATGCAGAGAAATCAAAACCGATATAGCCATTACCTGGCCGCCAAATCTGCAGGCACTGGCGAAAACTTTTGACCGAGGACAGATGACAGCTTTGTGGACTCGATGGACATCATCTCCGCAAAATATCTTCAGGTCGGAGTATTCGCTTGATTCTTGGATCCTTCAATTTCCACCAGTTAGGATAAGTAACCAAGCCCTTTCCAACGTACACTCACGCGCGTATGGAAGAGCGAAGTGCTTCAATTGATGTTGTGGACATCGTTGCGTGGCTAAGGGACGTGTGAAGTTGAAAGCCTGGGGCAGTGGAGTCAAGAGGGTAATTGCTCTTTGATGCCATTTCCACCCTCGGGACTCTGACTGCCTCCGCAAGTTGTGGTGCGACAACACATCATGCAGTTGCCACGTTACACAGCATCTGCGAGATGTGCTGGCCGGATAGAATCAATGATGTCGAAAGCAAAACATCCCTGCATGGAACTCTGTTCTTGGCCATGCTGCCTTGTTGGTCGTGAATCTCATGCGGCCACGTCGTGGTAGCTCTCGTGCATTGTTCTGGATATCCAGTTCACGTCACGGCTGTTTCTCGTCACGCAATCAATGCATGTGTAAATCAAATTCTGATAGCACGGTACGCCCTTGCACCCTCAGCCGTAAGGTAAGTTAGACCGACTTGCTGGGTTCTGTAATACAAGCTATCCTATTGGAACCTCATCTGCTGATCGTGAATCCACCATCAATTCTTATGTCTGCTCCATTGATCATACGACTTGCATCTCTGCACAAAAACTCAATCGCTTGGGCAACTTCCCCTGGTTCACTGAAACGACCCGTTGGAATTTGGGCAAGATGTCGTTCTCTCTTTGCATCATCGGCCCATGCTTTTGCCGCCAACGCTGTCCATGTTACTGTTGGACTCACCGAGTTTGACGTGATCCCCTTCCCGCCCCACTCACTAGCCATGCACCGAGTTAATCCAATCAAGCCCGCTTTTGAGGCGCAGTATGCACCATGCCCATCTAGTGCGACATGGGCTGCCTGAGACGCAATGCTCACGATGCGGCCTGGAGGGGCTTTGCCACCTCGCTGAGAGGCCCGTGACTGGTACAGGTGGAAGAACGCATTGCTGGTAATGAAAGGCCCAAGTAGATTCGGGAGTATATTTCGAAGAGCTTCATCGGCCGAGGTCTTTTCTTGCGGCTGGACTGACACATAGCCCGCAGCGTTGACCAAAATGCTGGGAAAGGCTTCGCAAGGGATAATCTCGTCGAAAGCCTGCTTCACAGAAGACTCGGAAGTGATGTCGCATTCATAGGTGCTGACGCCGTTGGGAGTCGCGCTACCATAAAATGACTCCAGCACTTTTTTTCTGCGTGATGCTTCAAAGGGTGGGTAGAGAAGTGCAAGTTCTGCTCCATTTTCGCGGAGGGTTTGAGCCACAGCCGAGCCGAGACCGCCTCGTCCTAGGATCAGCACAGTTGAACAAAGTCCAGTCCAAAGGAGTGCGCACCGAGTCCACCAGCAACAATTGCGAGTCGGCCCTTGTACGTCATACCGGAGCAAATATCATACCATGATTGATCTGAATTGTGGTTTGAACTGACAATTTCGTCGCGATTGGGAGCTGACTGCACAAACGCGGGGCCAGGCCGATGGCCTTGGTCCATCCCCGCTCGGTCTTGCTCATCTCGCGGAGTGAGGAGATGAAGGCAATCCATTTCTCCACTTGAGACCCAAGTGTGCCTGACAGAACTTGTATAGGTGAAACGACCGTTGCAGAGAACCCTCCTCCGCAGGTATGTAACAGATTGTGGAAAGAGTTTAAAATGCCAGGACAGCTGCTGGCGCCGGCACATGCCTGGTGGCATCGTATGGATAACAAAGCTTCACCCTTGGGTTATGATATTTGAATCCTACCGTGGCTATTCATCTATCAAACAGATTGACAAAGTCAGTGTTGGGAACACAGGCAGTGTATTCACTCTCTGAGCGCTTGGCCTCCGCCACTCCTACAACACCATCGTAGGCAGCATCTTAGATAGTATCAACCATCTCATCGTGCTTTGTTCATCAGTCAGCAGCAGTATGAGCCCGTGGACGCAATAACAATGGGTGTTATCCTGGATCTAAGTTGCCGTGATATTTGGGGTTTCATATGGTGGTGGTCTGATATACTCCTCAGCCACCATAGGCAACCCCGTGGCTGAGCCAAAAGTCAGCCCCATCAACAGCGCTTACATCGGCATTTGGTAACCTCCGTGCCGAAGCCCCAAGCCTTGCACCAGAATCAAGTTGAGTACCCCCTCCCATTTCTTCTCGTTCCTCGTTGCACGGCCCGTCAACGATTAAGCGGATGTCTGGTGTATATCCTGTCCACTGCAGATTGTCTTATTCCATCTTATCCCATATTTTACCCACTCAGGTTCCTCTCCAGGGGCGGCCTCCCCGCCTCCCCGCCTCCCCTGAATCTGCAAGACTTTTCAGATTACTTCGAGTTGGCGACAATGAGTCTTCCAGTTGGGATTGGCGATATCATCGCTACGGTAGACCTTGCCAATAGAGTCCGACAAAATTGGGTTGATGCGCCTGAAGAATATGAGTCGATCAGAAACGAGTACGAAGAACTCGGATACATGGGCCTATGCTGACCGCATCCCCCACAGGACAAAAATCCTGGCGAGCATCTTGCAGGACATTCACAATTTGGAGTCCCGGGTCGATTTAAGCCCGCAGCAGAATGACGATCTGAAACAGGCTGCTCACAACTGCTCGATAATTCTGAAGCAGTTGGAACAGCTTGTTGAGAGATATTCTTCTTTGCAACCGGATTCCTCTCCTCGGCAACGTGGTGTTCGACGAATATGGGAACGTTTTCGTCTCAACCCCAACGATATTCGACATTTACGAGACCGATTAGTCTCGAGCATGGCACTGCTGAGTACGATCAAACAAAACATCGAGACGTAGGTGGCCATATCTTCTATACGGTCAAGAATGACTGACAATGTGGGTCATTTAGAAATATCGTTTTCGACGTGAGAGAAGGTGTTCAGGAGCTGTCGAATGACGAGGAAGAACGCGAAAGACACGCCATAGCCCACTGGTTCGCTTCCGCTAGTTTTGCCGGCCATCACAGCGACAACTTTGCTCAACGACACGATGACACCGGAACCTGGTTGTTGACTCATCCCCAATATCGGTCGTGGTGTGAGACGCCAAATCAAACCTTGTTCTGTCCCGGGATCCCAGGTTCTGGGAAAACGATCATGGTGGCCACTGTGATCCACGACCTACGGCTGCGTTTTGAAGGCGATCCGAATGTGGTCGTGGTATACATATATTGCAAATTCAATCGTCAGGACGAACAAACACTGCATCAGATGCTCGCGAGCCTTGTTCGACAGCTTTTTCAGGAGCAGCCTCGTGTACCACACCCCGTCCGACAAGTCTACCAGCGCCATCGGGATCAACAAACTCGACCATCCATTGACGAGCTCAAGTCGCTGCTCCGGAGGTTGGTTTGTGATTATGGCCGGGTTTTTGCCATTGTTGATGCTCTGGACGAGTGTGCTAATCCTCACCGGAACAACTTGCTCGATGAGCTGTTCATACTCCATGAACAGGTGAGGAAAAATGTCAACATTTTCAGCACCGCGCGACATATTCCCGACATAGAGAGACGGTTTGTAAACTGCTCAACGATTGAAATTCGGGCCCACGACGATGACATGAAAAGCTATCTCCAAACCCGGGTGAAAGATCTCGCCAGCTGTGTCAAGAGAGACAGACATTTGCAAGAAAAAATCACCACGCAGATTGCCCAGTTGGCGGATGGAATGTAGGTCCGGTCATATCCGTCAGACCGATGTCGCTGACCGATATCCAGGTTCCTCCTTGCTCGGTTACATATCGAGTCACTTGCAGACAAAACGACTCCACGGAAGATTTATAACGCTCTTGGTCAACTCCAGAAAGGCAATGAGGGACTGTCCACAGCGTATGAGCATGCGTTGACCCGGATTGACCATCAACTGCCGGGGTATCGTGACTTGGCTCGGCAGGTGCTTTCATGGGTCACATATGCGAAACGAGAATTGTCGATTGAAGAAGTGCAGGAGGCAATTGCGATTGAAGAAGGAATGCAGTTAGGTGATCTCAAGGATAACCTGGAAGATCCAGACGAAATGGTGTCAGTGTGCGCAGGATTGATCATGGTCGATACTGAGAGCCATATCGTCCGTCTGGTCCACCTCACCACACAGGAATATCTTCGACAAGTCCTGCAGACATGGATTCCGGATGCCCCGGCCATGATCACCCGGAAATGCTTGGCTTATTTGTCCATGGATACGTTGACCAGTGGTCGGTGTACTTCAACGTCGGACTTCCAACAAACATTTTCGTCGCACAAATTCTTCGACTATGCGGCCAAATATTGGGGCTTTCATGCCTCGAAATGTGATCACAAAGAAGTTGACGAGGAGGTCCTTGAATTCCTCCACGGTGCCACCCATTACGACTTCTTAGGCTGCTCGATCTTTGCTACCGCCGGCCTGTCTGAATCTTATGGCGGGCCGCGGGACATCTCCCGTCTGCATATCTGTGCACACTTCAACATGCCCGGGATTCTGGGAGAACTGCTTGCGCAAGGTCACGTCGCTGACCCGCGAGACAGCTGGATGAGGACTCCACTTTCATGGGCGGCGAAAAAGGGTTATGTGAGAGTCGTGGAACTCCTTCTAGCGCATCCGGACGTCGAGGCAGATTCCAGGGACGATGACGGGCAGACACCGCTGTCGCGGGCGGCCGAGAAAGGTCGGACAAAAACAGTGAAACTTCTTCTGGCACGATCAGACGTCGAAGCAGATTCAAAATCCGGGCGTGGATGGACACCATTGTCATTTGCCGCCGCAAACGGGTATGTGGATGTCGTGAAACTTCTCCTGACCCGACCTGACGTCAAGGTTGATTGGGGGAACGGCAATGGTCAGACTCCCTTGTCATTAGCTGCCGAGAATGGCCATACAGAAGTTGTGAAACTTCTTCTAGCACGACCGGATGTCTACGCAGATTCGAAAGACGTGAGGCAACAGACGCCCCTATTATTAGCTGCGAAATACGGCTATACAGAAATCGTGACGTTGCTTCTAGCAAGACCAGAGGTCAAAGCAGATTCAAAAGACGACCAGAGCGAGACGCCACTATCATTAGCGACAAAAAAGGGTCATACACAAATTGTGAAGCTGCTTCTAGCACGATCAGATGTCGACCATGGTTCAAAAGACCACAAGGGCCGGACGCTGTTGTCATGGGCTGCTGAAAGAGGCCATACAGGGGCGGTGGAACTGTATCTGGCCCTGGGTGATGTGGAAGCAGATTCGAAAGATTGCAACGGTCAAACGCCACTGTCATGGGCCGCGGAAAGGGGTCATATGGATATCGTGAGACTCCTTTTATCACGACAAGATGTTGAAGACGATTCAAAGGACCGTAATGGACGGACACCGCTTTTCTGGGCTGCTATGAGGGGAGAAATTCAGCTTGTACAGCTTCTGTTATCACGGTCCGCTCAATCAGACCCGAAAGATAAATACGGCCGGACGCCTCTGTCGCGAGCTGCCGCAAGTGGGCAAACTAAAATCCTGCAACTATTTCTCGACCATCAAGATGTTGAGGCTGACTCAAAAGACGACGATGGTCGGACACCGCTTTCCTGGGCAGCTGAAATGGGTCACACAGAAGTCGTGACACTGTTACTGAAGGAGCCAAGAGTCGAAGCGGATTCGAAAGACTGCAAGAATCGGACACCACTGTCGTGGGCGGCGAGGAACGGTCACACTGAAGTTGTGAGGCTGCTTCTTGAACAACAGCCTCGAGTAAATTCGAAAGATCTTTACTGGCGGACTCCACTCTCCCATGCCGCAGAAGGCGGTCACACAGAGGTCGTGCGATTGCTGCTAGATGAGCCACAGGTCGAAGCAGATTCGAAAGACGACTTTGACACACCTCCACTGTCATTTGCTGCTGCCAACGGACATATTGCAGTTGCCGAATTGCTCCTGGCATGTGAAGACGTCAAGGCAGATTTAAAATACTTTTATTATCGCTCACCCTTGCAGCGGGCCATTGCAGCCGGGCATACAGAAATGGTGAAGCTGCTTCTATCACAACCTCATGTTAAATCGGAAGGTGCGCTACGATATGCCAAGCAAAGACAGAATATGCAGATCATCAGTTTGATTAAGCAACATATTGAACAGCATTCGATCATCACAGCAAGTGTCGAGGCCGGCAGCAATCGCAGAAACCGATGAAACAAACTGCCAATTGCAACAGTTCTCGGCAAGGCTAGCTCTGTCCCTTCTTCATCTCTCTAGAGTTCAGGCCCACGATACTTTTCGGCTATCGATTCATAAGTAGCTAGTGGCTCTGCTGACGATACAAGAAGGCCTTCAAAACCTGGACGGGAATACGAGGTCTATGCGAGACTGGGTTATCGAACGGCGATTGGGATTACTCTTGTGATTCATCAGGAGTTTGGATATTTTCTAGCTGGAGGAGATGGCCTTGCTGGAGATATGTTTGTTTATTTCCCAGTCGTTTGGTGTCTTTGTCATGCTGATATAGCTACGCTAGAAGGCGAGAGGCACCCTGCAGATGGTATTGGGAAGAAATACCCTCTGTTTACAGGTTGGTTGAGGTATACTGGCACACCATCTGTTCAAATCCCTGTGATAACATCCATCAACTGTAGAAGAATGTCCCCTGACACATCAGCTGCAAGGATCACGAGGCTGAAGCCAAGGAGCAGGTGCATATAGGGCTGCCGTTAGTTTGAATTAAAATTGTGCCTCCCATTTGATCTTTCTCCCTGTCTTGCAGACAAGAACCTCAACCCCGCATGCCCCGCATGAGTAGGCAGCCACTTCTTGGGACGTGGTAGGTTTCATTGCCAGGTATTATGACTCACTCTCGCTGCCATATATTGACGCAGATACAGTTTGTACTCTTCCATACTTGGACCTTTCCGCAGATAACAAATTTCGATTGGGAACACAGGCAGTGTGTTCACGAGTGCTTGGCCTCTGACACTCACAACATCACCACAGGCGGCATCTTGACAGCATCAATCAGCTAATTCAGTTGCTTGGTTCATCAATCTCTCCTCTACGCCTCAACACAGCTAATGAGATGACCTAGATGGCGTCCGAATACCATCATTTCGTCCCCCAATTTATTCTCCGCAAATTCTCAAATTTCGACCGTTTACTTGCCGAAGATGTACCTCCAAAGAAAGCACGAAAGTATTGCAAAGTCTCGTTCTTCAGTCTTAAAGATGGCATTTTCGAAACGTGCAAGGCTTCTAGGACGTTCGGCGTTCAGAACATGTACCAGGATATTAACGAGCGCTCTGCGGCTAAGTGCGAAGTTGAGGAAAAGCTACGGCTCCTAGAGGAACGAGCGTCCAAGATCCTGGTCAATATTGAAGCTGCTTACAACCGTGGAGATGGCTCTATCACCATCAATCGACAAGACAAGGACGAATTACGAAGATTTCTCTTCATCATGCTCTACCGCAACCGAACCCTCGAATGGCGTTACGAGAAGTCTAAACAAGACTACGATGCTGATGACAGAGCCCTCATGATGAAATACATGGAAGAGAATGGTTTTGAAGATCCCAAAGCCGTTTGGCTAGCCAATATTTGCGCCTTCCTCGAGGTCAAATTGGGCCACGATGTCCAGAGATGGGCTCGAGAACTCTGTCAGAGAGCATATCCCCTGGATGCTCAGTGGTTTGTGGGACACTTGCAAACTACATTTCTCTCTTTTTGTTGCCCGGATCATCCTGCAGACGAATTCATTCTCACGCAAAACGCCTACAGCATCTTCGAGGGTCCGAGCGATGCGCAGTGGACCGACTGGCATGTGTTTGCACCCATCAGTCCTCGCCTAATAATCGTTATGCGCAAGTGTTTGCTACAGAAGGTTGATGAGCCCGAGTTGGAAAAGATTCGACAGGAAGAATTGAAATTAATGGTGTCACTCAACTTCGATCACCCGAGTGATGCACAATCAAGCCTGATTGATCTACCACTCGAAAGACCTCAAGTACGCTATTCCAGTCCACAGTTTGGAGGTTTACCACAGCATTCCAACGATGACTCCTTCACGTTCAAGTTCATCCCACTTTGTCCCAGTCATTTGCAGCGAATCAACTCTATCTTTCTCGAGGAAGCGCTCGAAACGTCAGGCATTGTTTTCCGAACAGATGAAGCCTTCAAGTGGGCCCTTGAGGCATACTTTCTCCTGGATCCAATTCGATTCAAGCAAGTGTTTTCGAATGCAAATTTGGCAAAACGTGGCTCTGCCGGATTGGCCTTTGGCAAGGAGAAGAACGACTGGATCAGAGCCAATCGCGAGAATTACCTTCATCTCCTCGAAAAGGCGGCGGCTTGTCTAGGAAGCTCTGCCCGGGCACTCTATTTCGATCGAAACATCTCTTCCAGCTGGATCCGGTCCCTGCAGCCAGTGTTCTTGTGCAGATATCACATCTTAGGTTTGGCAATTTGCCGTGAGACGATGGAGGCGGACTGATGACAAGTAGGCGGTACCTTGGCCACTATTCCGCATGACCTCGTCCAAGCAAACGCAATCACAAATTTTGTCACCATGACTGGGGCCCTGCTACAAGACAAGGACCCAGGTTTCAAAACGCTTGTTCGCCGACATCGTACAGAGTTACTAGTCCGTCTGCCTCCCAGAAGACTTTGGCTCCATCTTCGACAGCTGAGAGACAGAGTGAAATCACGACCCCGGAAGGAATTCTCGGATGAGGTAAAAGCGATCTTTCAGAACAGTTCTGATGGCATGGAAGATGCATTAATCGATGGTAAGCATAACCTCTTGTTGTCCAGTTCGAACAAATCATGACATGCTGCCAATACGGCTTTGTCGCCTATTTGTTTACTGGTTGACCAATGAGTATAGCATATCACATATTCGATAAACGTCAATTCGTGGAGATTATGTATGAAGTCGGCCAGCTGGACTCATTTCTTCACATTCACTCCGATTCTGGCATAGCCAGGGGAGAGACGAATGGTCATAAATCTTTTCTTCAAATAGGACAAGAGGGACTAGCTCGGTTCTATCCAGTTGGCAGCATACGTCACTGTGGTGTGTACCATCATATCCAATCTTCCGATGACCATGTGTTTCTATTTAACCCGTTTCTGACCAACGAGTTATTCTCAACTAGGAATTCCAAAGCTTGAACAAGAAGCACGTCGTCTCTTCACTGGTGCCCATGAAAATTTCCCAAGGCCACTATCCGATAGTCAGCAAGTGGCAGCACTCTATCTAAGGCTGATGCAAAAGGAAATCCTGCTCAGAAGCACTCTCAAGGACAGATTCGAGGACATCCTTGCGGCCGACCTGACTCTTCCTGTAATGAATACCCTAAAAGCCGTACTTTTTACCTCATTGTATCCGATACACTTGACTATGGTATAACTCGGATGATAGCGAATATGCTGACATGATATGTTTTTATATGAACGGATTTGACTGAGAGAATTCTAGAGATGCTCTATTATATGAATGTATTTGACTGGCCAATTCTAGGAAATAGTTTCTAAGATAGTCCATGAGAAATTCGTCCCGGGTCAACTGGCTGGGCCTACTGGCAGTCCTAGTCAGGGTCAACTGGTTGGTGACTGGCTGGGTCAACTGGTCGGGTCCACTGGTCAACTGGTTGGTAGCTGGCTGGGTCAACTGGTCGGTAACTGGCTGGGTCAACTGGCTGAACTGGCTGGTGTGCTGTTAAGGTCAGTCTAATCGCGATTTCGTCCGTTCTCTTCCGAATAACCAGCACACCTGCACTGAGAACAAACGGTCTTCTGCACAATTACATCGGACAGGACGGAGTGCTGGAATGATCTCAACTCCACTAAATTTAGCCAGGACCTCTGAGCCTGCATCTGACCAAGTGGGAGGCTACCTTCACAGACCCACACGTTCTGATCGCCTAATCATAATATTTAGTTTTCACACCCTTGATGATTGACTCCTGGTCGCTCCCCGCACGATTCACATTTTTGGCGACACGAGCCTTTACCCATTCTCCTGCCTTGAGCCCGACAGTTGACTGGTCCAGTGTCTTGTCATAACCCAATCGTTCCAAAACTGGGCTCTTGACAGGGACCAGCTCAGTTTCATCCTCCGGCCTCACAAAGTACAAGACTCCGTGGCGATCGAGGTGGGCTTGGTCTGGAGGAGGAGCCACCACTCGGTGGATGCTGCTCTTCAAGAAGCCGTTGGTGAGGAACTGCAGACCGTCCGCAACATTGACTGTGATACTCTCTGGGTATGGTTTCACATGCTTCCACTCTCCTTCGGGAGTGCGCACTTGAAGCGCTGCGACCGGCTGTCTGGAATAGAGTCAGTCGACGATCTCTCAACTGGGGCAGCCGTACCTGAAGAGAAGGGTCAGGCTGCCAAAATCAGTGTGGCCTTTGACCCACACATTATCCAAGTCGGCATTCTGCTGTGGGGTGCGATGGTGATACTTCATGTACCGGAAATGGCAATCACTCTTTTCGGTGTAACGATGATTCTGTAGGAAATAATCCTCTGGCAGTTCCAGGATGATGGCAAAGAGGACCAGCAGCTTCTGGACAATCTGAAAGTGGATATGCTTGGCGAAGTACTGGATCTCATCCCAATGCTCCCGAATCACTTCTGGGTGAGCCCTTTCATATTCCGGGATGAACTTGGGGATGTTGTAGATCTCCGTGTTTTCTCTAATGCCAGGCTTGATCTCCCGCAGACCCAACGGCTTGTACCCGTTGTACCCGCCATTCTCGAGGTCAGCACGATATTTGATTTTCTCCTCTGTGGGCAGGTCAAAGACCTGCTTGCAAAGGCTGAACTGGCGGTCCACCTCTTCCTGCGTGAGGCCGAAGTTGGTTATGTAAAAGAAACCTCGAAGCTGTTAGTTGTTGCCTGAGTGGAGGTCGATGGCGGCATCCGTGTGTTCGACATGGAATAGCTTACCGATTCTGTTCACTGCATCGAAAAGCTGAGCGGCCAACGCCTCCTTTCCGCCAGGGGTGTCAAATTGTCCGAGGTCCAACGTCAGAAGATCGGCCCAGTCCACTAGAATATGTCAGTTTGCGCGTCGCCCCACGAATGTGGCCGTACAGTCATGGTTGGTCTCTGGGACCTGGGTCCACTGAGGCAGCGACAGAAAAGCAGGTCGTGTTATCGTCTGAGTTGCCATGACGAATAGATCACCAAGTCACCGCCTTGATCTGGAGATTAGGGAGGAAATAACCCTGTTTTGTACTACTTCGAGGTCGACTCCGAGGTCGCAGCCTCGGGAGATGACGAATGTACTATCCAAGACTAATTCGTGGGTCAGATCCGTAATCATGAAAAATTCCATATCTTCAATTTTGATATGCCGTCCTGTAAGACATTCTCGTGGGTCAAGATCCGTAATCATGAAAAATTCCATATCTTCAATTTTAATATGCCGTCCTGTAAGACGTTCTGAAAGTTTGGCCGGGGTTAAAGGCCAAGCGAGAAGGATCAAAGCTTATTGGATGTCAGCATTTCTCCGCTCCATCGGGTTGGAGCCGCGGCTATGGGTCGGAAATTCCTGGCCAATGACCAAATGATTCCATTTTGGACCAGATGGCATCATCGCGATATCAAACAGGCAACCCAATCGCGGTGGCTGACGGCCCAAGACCTCCACGATCTCAGAAGACCAATCATTTGCGCACAGAGAATGCCGGCCGATGTCGCGCTGCCAATGAATTCCAATACAAGTAGCATGGTCTCAGGTGGCATTTGTCTGTCACTTTACTGCAGACCTCGCCAACATGGACAAGAGTGAGTCGATCATCACAACGACTGCGGGGAGAAGAAACGATGAAGGGCTTCATTACGCCCGCCGAGGGGAAGCGCTGGACGATGCATCGTCCGGCGAGAGCGATATTATCGGCTACGATGCCGAATGGATGAAGGCGCGAGCGTTGTTGACCGAGGCCGAGGAGAAGAAGCTGATCCGCCGTGTCGACTGGCATCTGATGTCTCTGTGCTCACTCATGTTTCTGTTCAAAAATATCGACGCTGCCAATGTGCGTCACCAGTGCCCTTGGTGAGCTGTGCTGATTGAAGCAGGCGGCCAACGCTCGAATCATGAACAAAGGAACGGATCAGAACATTCTGACCGAGCTTGGAATGAGTTCCAACGCATACAACTTTATCACAACGATATACTATGTAAGATCACCGTACCGTCACGGCCTGGCTAATTGATAGATTCCATACATTGTTGCCGAGGCGCCGTCCAACCTGTTGATCAAGCGGGTGCGCCCTTCAAGGTGGCAGTCCCGTATCATGGTATGAATTGGAATGTCCCACTGCAATCCTGTCCTGACATCGACAGATCACATGGGGCATTGCGCTCGCCTGTCACGCGGCGGTACACAACAAGCAAGGCCTTTATGCTGCCCGTTTCTTCCTCGGTTTGGTAAGCATGCTTCAATCTCCCATCTCGTCCTCAACTGATCTGTGTAGTGCGAAGCCGGCATGTTCCCGGGCGTGATCTTGCAAATGTGCTATTGGTACCGTCCCGACGAGATGTCTATCCGTCTTTTGTACTTTTGTATGTCACAACACCACCATTTTTGCCAATCTAACATCAAAAGATGCTCTTGGGAATTTCTCCACCGTCATCAGTGGAGTCCTGGCCTATGGATTTGACACCATCTCTGGTCGTTGCGGATTATCTGGCTGGCAATGGTAAGACACTCTTCCTGTGGAGAGCTTGGCTAAGCTTCTAGGATATTCCTGGTCGAGGGTGTCATCACCATCGCATTTGGTATCGCGCTGTGGTTCATCTTGCCCGACTGTAAGTGCGTATCGCCATTCCACGTCCACCGCTGAGTATGTCAGTTCCGGCACAGGCCAAGTGGCTCACGGACAAAGAAAAGGCATTCATTCAAGCCCGACTTCCCCTGAATGCACCTCGAGCGGAGGAGATAAACTTCAACTTCCGTGAGATCCTCACGGCCCTCAAAGACAAGAGGACGTGGCTCTTTACTCTAGTTTGGGCCACCATGACCGTCGGCACCACCGGCTTGACTTTCTATCAGCCGACCGTCATCGCCAACCTAGGCTTCACGTAAGTGAATCTCTGACTCGGGCTCAAGGGCTGAGCTTACCATTACAGCTCCATTGCCAGGAGTCAGCTGCTCAACATCCCCACGGCCATCCTGTCCATCCTCATCATCGCCGTCTCGGGCTTCTTTGCCGACAGTGCATGGCTCCCGCGGCCCGTGCTTCCTCTCAGCTTCTTAGTGTCGATCCTCGCCTGCTACAGCGTCCTCTACACCTTCCCCAACAGTGGTGGCGTCTACGCGGCCACCGTCATCTCCAACGCCATTGCCTCTTCCTGGTACCCGCTCATGTGGCCCTGGAGAGTGCAGACCACGTCCCGCGCCACGGGCTCTGCCTTTGCCATTGGCTTCGTGAACAGCTATGGCCAGATCGGCGGCGCCGTCGGTGCCCAGATCTTCCAGTCCAAGTATGCGCCGCACTATACTGTTTCATTTGCCATCGCCATGGCCGTCGTCGGTGCTTGTATCCTCGTCACCTTGCTGACCTGGTATGTGACCCGCGAGACCGAGAGTCAGACGCGGAAGATCAAGAAGGTGAGGGTCGCTGCCGCCAAGAGGGGGGAGACGGTGTTGGATGATGTGGACCCGAATGCCGATTCAAAGGAGGGTGGCCGGACTGGCGGGACAGGCGGGACCGTATAGGTGCAGACTGTTTCCCACGACCTGAGGCATTGTCTTTGAGACGGAATGACGGATTCGGTCAACCATTCGACGTCCCATTCCTCATAAAGCGAGGTAAAATAGTGTATGAGAAACCAAGAAAAAAAGTCATCGATAATACCCCAATAGAAGACGATCAAGAGGTGCAGATATGGCCAGGACCATCGTGCACAATGCACACATTGGCTATATTCAGCGAAGTTCTAAAATCCGAAAACACTGAGAATTCCAAGTCTTGGTAAACTTCGAGCTTGTAATATGGGCGCTGTAGGAACCCGATTCCTAACACATCCGATCGGTGGTGGAGGAGAATTCCAGCTTCATATAAAGAATCTTCCATCGGCAATGAAAGCTACTAGTCTCACGAAGATACTGATTTGTCTGTTGGCGTACGGACCGGGCCGGAGATATTAGCGTGATTTGCCCTGATAATCCCAGCCTGTTGCGGACTTGGGACTCTCGCGAGCTGGAGTTAATCAATCAATCATTTCTTGATATCGAAGAGGGGCGAGTAGGATTACATCAGGATAGCAGTTGTTGTGCACATCGCCAAGACAAGCTAAATTTTAGCGCGGATATTGCTTTCTGTCCGCCTGGCCTGCTTTATTATTAGCCTTGCTTAAGCAGATAATATTCCGTGCAAGGCTGAAGTTGTTCCCACTTTCCTTACCTTGACCAAAGAGAACAATCGGCGATTGCTGACGATCGGCCATCAGATTATCCTAGAGATGCATTACCGATTTCACGATGAAACGACGCCGCCCTCAAGCCGAAGACTTCACAGTGGGATGGATCTCGGCTCTGCCTGTCGAACACACCGCCGCTGTAGCAATGCTGGATGAAGAATACGAAGGCCACGGTGACACCGCCCAGTATACTTTGGGTCGCATCGGTGTACACAATGTTGTTGTCGCCTGTTTACCAGCCGGCGTGATTGGGACAAACTCGGCCGCAGTCGAGGCCACAAAGATGCAGCACATATTTCCCGCAGTCCGGATCGGCCTTCTGGTAGGGATTGGAGGAGGAGTTCCAAGCTGCGAAGCCGATATTCGACTTGGTGATGTAGTCATCAGTCAGCCACAAGGACGTTACGGCGGAGTGGTTCAATATGACTTTGGCAAGGCTGGATCAGACGGACTCATGCGGACTGGCTTTCTTAACGCACCGCCTCCTGTCCTCCTTACAGCGGTATCAAACTTACGATCGAACCCAAGAGCAGGGAGCAATATCCAGGTCCACCTGTCATCACTAGCTCGGCGCCCCGAATTTGATCGCCACCACGCAGGCCCAGACATCCTCTTCCGTTCCTCGTACGGTCACCTTGAAGGACCGACATGCGATCGGTGTAGCCGAGACATGGTTGTCGCACGGACCCAGCGGAGAACCGAAGAGATGGTGATTCACTGTGGCACCATAGCTTCTGGCAATCAAGTTATAAAAGATGGCGCGACCAGAGACACGTTCAGTGCCCAGCTTGGAGGTATTCTTTGCTTCGAGATGGAGGCGGCGGGCCTGATGAACAGCTTTCCCTGTCTCGTCGTGCGAGGTATTTGTGACTATGCTGACTCGCACAAGAACAAGAAATGGCAACCATTGGCGGCAGCGGCAGCGGCAGCTTGTGCAAAGGAAATCCTGTCATTTGTCCCTGCACATTCTCCTTCAAATCATCTCGATGTCGAATCCACTCCGCGCATGGCCGGTCACTTGGAGATCAGTCGATTTAATGAACCGGATCATGTCGAGTATGGAAATGCTGCCGATTGCAACCAGGTCGGAGAGGCTACTCCCAAAGTTTCTTCGCTCTGTGCGAGGTCAGTCCTTACAGCAGACCAGCGACGAACCTATCTGGATAGTCTGAAGTTTGATCAAATCGATGCTCGTCACGCGACAATCAAAACCGCACATGCAAAGACGTGTCGATGGTTGCTTAGCACATCGGAATATCAAGATTGGCTTGACGCCAACAAGCTTCCCGACCACTATGGCTTCTTATGGATCAAAGGAAAGCCAGCGACAGGTAAATCGACGATTATGAAGTTCGCCTTTTCGAATGAGAAGAAAACCACAACCGATACTATTGTCATTTCGTTCTTTTTCAACGCGAGAGGTGAAGCGCTAGAAAAGTCCGTGTTGGGAATGTACCGATCTCTTTTGTTCCAGCTCCTGGAATACCTTCCTGACCTTCAAGATGTGTTCGGCTTCTTACCACCCACCGCGCCAATTGGTGAATCATGCAGATGGGAGACCGAGACCGTCAAAACTCTCTTTCAGCATGCGATTGAAAAACTCGGCCGGCGCTGCCTGACCTGCTTTATCGATGCTCTGGATGAATGCGAGGAGGATCAGGCTCGTGATATGGTCGCCTTCTTTGAACAGCTAGGCCAGCTGGCAGTTTCGTCCCACGTTCGGTTCCGTGTCTGCTTCTCAAGCCGCCACTACCCACATATAACTATCGAAAATGGCATCCAGCTGGTCTTGGAGGACCAGGAGGGCCATGACCGAGATATCGCCAATTACTTGCACACCGAGCTCAAAGCTGGGCGTAGCAAGCAGGTCGAGCAGATCAAAACCGAAATTCTCGAGAAAGCATCTGGAATCTTTCTATGGATTGTGCTTGTGGTGCAAATCCTCAATAGGGAATATGCTCATGGCCACATGCATGCCCTTAGGAAGCGGCTTAATGAGATCCCGACCAGATTGGAGGATTTGTTTCAGGAGATCTTGACAAGAGATGGTCAAAACATGGAAGAGCTCATTCTTTGTCTCCAATGGATACTATATGCCAGGCGACCTTTAAAGCGCGAGGAACTCTACTACGCTATATTGGCCGGAACTCAACCTGAGGAGCTGACGGCATGGAGTTCCGAGGATATCACAATACAAGACTTCGAAAGATTTATTCTAAGTTCCTCAAAAGGACTCGTGGAAATGACAAAATCCAAGAATCCCACGGTCCAATTTATCCACGAGTCGGTACGGGACTTTCTCAAAGGAAACGGATTTCAACAGTTTCGGTCTAACCTTGGGAGCGACTTTGTGGGCCTGAGCCATGAACGGCTGAAACAGTGCTGTCAAAACTACCTCAGAATTGATACCTCGGACCATCTGCCTCCGACACTCCCAAAGGCGTCTTCCCAAGATGCCGCGACACTTCGCCAACTGGCGTCGGGAATGTTCCCCTTTCTCGAATATTCAGTGCAAAACGTGCTCCACCACGCCGATGCTGCAGATGGAGTCTCGCAAGATGCCTTTATTGAAAACTTTCCTCTCGCGGAGTGGATCACCATGAACAACCTCTTTGAGAGATATCAGATACGCCGCTACACGTCTCAGGCCAGCCTATTATATATTCTTGCGGAGAAAGACTTACCAAACCTTATCCGGGTAGAACTCGATCGAGTTCAGCATATGGATATCAGAGGGGAACGTCACGGCTTTCCTCTACTGACCGCCTTGGCTCATACAAGCGAAAAAGCCTTAAGAGCACTCATAGCGACAGACACCGGCACCTGTTCTAACAGTGATATTCCTCAAAATCATTCGTATTATTTGACACACGGAGACCGTCAAGAAGCAATCGGATACATCCTCAAAAATGGACCTGATATTAGTTCCCACAGCGATCAGAGTTTACTCTCATGGGGGGCTGAGCGTGGCAACATTACCCTGGTGAAGATTCTGCTTGGGACCAGCAAGGTCGACATTAGTTCAAAGAGCAAGAAGGGTCGAACGCCACTGTCGTGGGCGGCAGAACGAGGGCACGATACGGTGGTGCAGCAGCTGCTGGCGCGCTCTGACGTTGAGGCCGACTCAAAGGACAATAATGGCAAGACGCCGCTGTCGTGGGCGGCAGAACGAGGGCACGATGCGGTGGTGCAGCAGCTGCTGGCGCGCTCTGACGTTGAGGCCGACTCAAAGGACAGCCATGCTGGCAGGACGCCGCTGTCGTGGGTGGCAGGAGAAGGGCACGAGGCGGTGGTCAAGCTGCTGGCGGCACGGGGCGACGTCGAGGCGGACTCAAAGTGCTATCTTGATCGGACGCCGCTGTCGTGGGCGGCAAAAAGAGGGCACGAGGCGGTGGTCAGGCTGCTATTGGCACGGGAGGACGTCGAGGCCAACTCAAAGGACTTTCGTGGCCAGACGCCGCTGTCGTTGGCGGCAGAAGAAGGGCACGATGCGGTGGTGCAGCAGCTGCTGGCGCGCTCTGACGTTGAGGCCGACTCAAAGGACTTTCGTGGCCAGACGCCGCTGTTGAGGGCGGCATCAGGTGGGCGCGATGCGGTGGTGCAGCAGCTGCTGGCGCGCTCTGACATTGAGGCCGACTCAAAGGACGAGAATGGCAGG
>Ga0255336_100547_pt1 | contig 54115 bp, 43 predicted proteins | sample MeOH1_35cm_T3_17_FD_189102 | JGI IMG/M metagenome (GOLD analysis project Ga0255336, IMG submission 189102) | Sandy soil microbial communities from University of British Columbia, Vancouver, Canada - MeOH1_35cm_T3_179 | ecosystem: Engineered > Artificial ecosystem > Sand microcosm > Unclassified ... | reverse complement strand
AAATCCGTCCAAGCTGACGACATGTGCGTCAGCTTGGACACCTTGCATGCAGGCCTGCTACGCCAGGCATGCATGAGAAAAACCGTCGACGAACCCCGGAGGGGGTTTGTCGACGGCCTGAGGGGCCGCTTTCGCGGCCCCGCCCTCATGTGCAGCCTTCGCTGCTTTTTTCCCGGTACGGTCAATGGAATTCCGGCTCAGAGCAAAATGCATATGAGGCCGTTGCAGCCGTCGTTGGCGATGCGCTGGATGGTCTTTTGCAGCTTCTGCTGCACGGCGTCGGGCATCCTGCTGGATTTGCCGGCCATGCTGTCCCGCACGAGGTCGTAAAGGGACTTGCCGAAGATGTTGGTCTGCCAGATGGCGGCGGGGTCCTTTTCGAACGTGCTCATCAGGTAATCCATCAGCGCCTCGGACTGCTCCGCGCTGCCCACGACGGGGCTGACCTCGGTGTTCATATCCACGCGGAAGATCTGGAAGCCCGTTGCGTTGGCCTTGAGGCGCACCGCGAAGCGGTTGCCCTGCTGGATGATCTCGGGCTCGGCGAGCTCCATTTCATCCACCACCGGCGGCACCATGCCGTAGCCCAGCCGCTGCGCGCTTTCCATCGCCCCGGCGATGCGGTCGTAGGCTTTCTTGGCGGCCGACATGGACTTTAGGGCCTCCATCAGCTCGTAATCGTCGGCGATGTCGCAGCCGCTGGCTTCGCTGAGGATGTTGAAGAACATGCCCTCCTCGGGCTGGAGGTCCAATACCGCGCGGCCCGTGCCCATATCCAGGCTCTCCACCGTGCAGGGGTTGAAGCTCTCCAGATCCTGCAGCGCGGCGCACATCGACGCATGGTCGCGCATGCGGGAAAGGCCGGGCATATGCTCCCTCACGGGGGAGAGCACGCGCTGCATGAGCGGGTGGTCGGCGGGGAGCTCCATCATGTAGCCGGGGAGCTTGATCTCCAGCACCGCCATCGGGAACTCCATCAGCACCTGCGCCAGAAGGTCCGTCGCCTCCGCGCCCGACATATGCAGCACGTCGAGCGTCACGACGCTGACGCCGTACTTCTGCTCCAGCTCGGCCTTAAGCTGCTGGGCGCGCGCGCCTTCGGGCTCGGTGCTGTTGACGACGATGATGAAGGGCTTGCCCGTGGCCTTCAGTTCGGTAACGACCCGTTCCTCGGCGTCCACATAATTCTCGCGCGGGATGTCGGTGATGCTGCCGTCCGTGGTCATGAGGATCCCGATGGTGGAGTGATCGGTGATCACCTTGCGGGTGCCGATCTCGGCCGCCTCCTCGAAGGGGATCTCATGGTCGAACCAGGGCGTGCGCACCATGCGCGGGGTATCGGCCTCCATGTTGCCGATGGCGCCCGGCACCCAGTACCCCACGCAATCGACCATGCGCACGTTGCAGTGGGCGTTGTCGCCGAAATCGACCTGAACGGCCTCGTTGGGAACGAACTTGGGCTGCGTGGTCATGATGGTCTTGCCGGTGCCGCTCTGCGGCATCTCATCCACCACCCGCGCGCGCGCATAATCGTTCTCGATGCCGGGCAGGATCAGGTGATCCATAAACCGGCTGATGAACGTGGATTTTCCCGTGCGCACGGGCCCCACCACGCCGATGTAAATATCGCCCTGCGTGCGCTTTGCAATATCCTGATAAAGCTGGTTCCTTTCCATACAGGGGCCTCCTTCTCATGATACATCAGACTAAAACAGTAGATATATATGAGAAGGATGGACAAAACAGACATGGATTGCGCTTCTTTTCTTTCACAAGAAGGAAAAGAAGCGCAGCAAAAGCGGCATCCCGTATCGGATGCCTCAAATTCCGCCGGTCAGCGCGTACTTCCAGACGGCGGCGCACTCGCGCAGATGGTTGTTGACGCAAAGGTACCAGACATCGGGCGCGGAAATGCCCGAAGCCCGGATGCCCTGCTTCGCCGCCACGCGGCCTGCGCGGAACACGTGAAAATCGCTGGTGACAAAGACGACGCTCGCGTCCCCCCCGAAGCGCTCCCGTATGATGCGCCCGGAGAACCGGAAGTTTTCCTCGGTGCTTTCGGAAGCGTCCTCCAGGATATACCGGGAGGCGGGAATGCCGTGAGCGCTGAAATACCGGGCCATGGCCGAAGCCTCGCTGACCGCCTCGCCCCCGCCCTTTCCGCCCGAAAGCACGGCAACGGTACGCGGGTTCTCGTTAAGATACGCGATGGCTCTGTCCATACGGTTGGCGAGCACGAGCGTGGGGATTTCCCCGTGCAGGCCTGCGCCCAGCACGATGAGCGCGTCGGCGTCCTTCGGGGCGGGCGAACGCGCTTCCGAATCGATCCGGATCCAGGTAACGGCGAACGCGATGAGTAGTAGCCCATAGCAGACGGCGGCCGCGGCGAAAACGGTATGCCAGGGGCCGCCCGCGGGCACCCGGGGCAGGAGCGTGCCCGCGAGCAGCAGCGGCAGGCCCAATAGGCCCGGCAGCAGCACCCCGAGGTTCATGCTGCTCACCAGGCTGACGGCCGCGGAATCCAAAATCCCCAGCGCGCCGAGGATGACACAGACGATGCGCAAAAACGACATAACGGCGCCCCCTTGGCGGTATTCCTTACAAGTATACCAGATGCCCGGGAAAAATGTTCTTATATCTGTATGGATAGCAGGTCCTCGCACCGCTCGCTCATGTAGCGGTACGCGTCGGCCACGCCCCGGTTATAGAACTCCGGCGCGAGCTTTTCGGTAATGAACTCCAGGAGCAGCGCTGCCGCCAGGTTCCCGAGCGTTTCCTGCCGCTCGCTGAGAAAATAGTCCTGTATGGCCGCGACCATCGCCGCTTTCTGCTCACCGCTGAACCGGAACCGTCCGTCCTTCCCGTTCTTCTGCATGATGCCCTCCCGCAAGCGCCCGTCAATTTTCTCTATCGTACCATACGGGCGCGCCCGTGGCGATGATTTTGCGCATACAAATCCGCCCCGCCGCGCACGCTTACAAGGGGGGGGCTAAGATGCTGTATCTTGTTTTATTTCTCTTGAGCGGCGGGCTTTATCTGCTGCTGGAGCTGTTCTGGCGCGGGCATACGCACTGGAGCATGGGCGTGATCGGGGGCGCGGCGTTTCTGCTGCTGTATCTCGTATTCGCGCGCATGGGGCCGGGGCGGCTCCCGCTCAAATGCGCCGTGGGCGCTCTGCTCATCACGGCGGTGGAGTTTACGGGGGGTGCTGTCGTCAACGTCGGCCTCGGGTGGCGGGTGTGGGATTATTCGGCGCGCCGGTATAACCTCTACGGGCAGATATGCCTCGCGTACAGCGCGCTGTGGGGGCTGCTGAGCCTGCCCCTCGCGCTCGCGTCGCAGTGGATCGCGGCGGCGTTTCCGCAGTAAAAATAAGGTATCGGCGCTTTCAGCGCCGACGCTAATTCTTTTGCATTGGGGAAACTACGTTTCCCCAAACCCTTTCCTCGCTCCCCGAGGGGGATACGGGAACAAAGCTGCATCATCAAAAATATATCGGCGCTTTCAGCGCCGACGAGAGATTATTTTATTTAATAGCGGGAGGGCTCCGCCCCCCGCGCCCCCTAAGGTACGAACGCTGGCAAGCAGGCCTTTTCTTGGCACGAATACGAGAAAATCAGACCGGCTAAGCTTCTATCCTTTTTCCGCCGATAAACACGGCTTCTATATTTAACTTTTCATCCAGCAGCACAAAATCCGCGTTCGCGCCGGGAACGATCGCGCCGATCTCCCCTTCCAGGCCGATAGCGCGCGCGGGCTCGAGGGTGGCGGCCAGCGCGGCGCGCTCAAGGGGCACGCCGAAATCGGCGGCGCGCCGGAGGCCCGTCATCAGCGTGATGCCGGAACCGGCGATGGTGCCGTCCTCCAAGGTGCATTTTCCATTCCGGACGGTCACCTTCTGGCCGCCCAGGGTATACTCGCCGTCCGCGAGGCCGGCGGCGCGCATGGAATCGCTGATGAGGCAGACGCGGCCGAACAGCCGGAACACGGCCCGCACGACGGCGGGATGCAGGTGGATGCCGTCGGCAACGATCTCGACGTACGCGCCGCTGTCGAAGGCCGCGCCTACGATGCCGGGGGCGCGGTGCAGAAACGGCTCCATCGCGTTGAACAGATGCGTCACCTCGGACGCGCCGGCCTCAAAGGCCCGCATGGCGGTATCGTAATCGGCCGCGCTGTGCGCGAGGGAAACGCGGCAGGTCTTGTGGGCCTCCCGGATGAATTCCATGGCGCCGGGCAGCTCGGGGGCGATATCCACGATGCGCACCATGCCGCCCGAGGCGGCCTGGAGCCTATGGAGCAGCCCGATATCCGGCGCGCGCAGGTGTTCCCCGGCCTGCGCGCCCTTGCGCTTTGCGCTTAAGAAGGGGCCTTCCAGCCGGACGCCCGCCACGCGCGCGCCGCCGCCGCCGGGATAGGCGCGGAGCGTTTCCAGCGCGCGGGTGAGGGTCTCCTCATCCAGCGTCATGGTGGTGGGCAAAAACGAGGTGACGCCGTTTTTCGCGTAGAAGGCGGCCATCTCGGGCAGGGCGGCGGGGTCGCCGTCCGAGGCGTCGTGCCCGACCGCGCCGTGGGTGTGGATGTCCACCAGGCCGGGAAGGAGCGTCAGGCCCCCGGCGTCCAGCCCCTGTTCCCGTGAAAAATCGCCCAGCTCCGCGATGCGGGCATCGAACCGGATATCCGTTTCCCGAAAACCGCCGGGCAGCAACGCCCGCGCATGCTTGATGACCAATCTGCGCACCCCTTTTCGCCGTATTTAGCTGTTCTCCTATATATTGTATAACGCGGACGGGAAAATACAAACCCCCGCACGGCGGTTTCGCCATACAGGGGCAAAAGAACGCCAAGCAACGGCAAGCGCCCCGCTCTGCAGCAGAATCATTCGATGCCGTAGCGGCGCTTCGCAAAGCCCCACGCGTCGGCGCACATCTCGCGGATGCCGCGCTGCGCCTTCCAGCCGAGGAGAGCCTCCGCCTTCGCGGTATCCGCATAGCAGGACGCCGTATCGCCGGGCCTGCGGCCCACGATCCGGTAGGGCACGCGCCGGCCGCTCGCTTCCTCGAAGGCGTGTACCAGCTCCAGGACGCTGGTGCCGCTGCCGGTGCCCAGGTTCACCGCCTCCGCGCCCGCATTCTTCACCGCGTACCGGAGCGCCGCGATATGCCCCTGTGCAAGGTCCAGCACATGGATATAATCCCGCACGCCGGTGCCGTCCGCCGTTGGATAATCGTTGCCGAACACGGAGAGCTCGGGTCGGATCCCCGCGGCCACCTGCGCCACATAGGGCATGAGGTTGTTGGGAATATCGTTGGGGTCCTCCCCGATCAACCCGCTCTTATGCGCGCCGATGGGGTTGAAGTAGCGCAGAAGGACCGCGCTCCACTCCGGGTCGGATGCGCACAGGTCCCTTAAAATCTGCTCGATCATCAGCTTGGTGTTGCCGTAGGGGTTGATGGCCGAGGTGGGATACTCCTCCCTGTAGGGCACGGGGTTGTTCATGCCGTATACCGTGGCGGAGGAGGAAAAGACAATCTTTTTGCAGCCCGCCTTTTTCATGGCGCGAAGAAGCGCCAGCGTGCCGCCGATGTTGTTCTCGTAATACTCGAGCGGTTTCCGGACGGATTCGCCCACCGCCTTCCAGCCCGCGAAATGGACGACCGCCGCGATGTCCCGTTCCGCGAAGATCCGGTCAAGCGCGGCCCCGTCCCGGATATCCGCCTCGTAAAAATCAAACGGACGCCCCGCGATGCGCCGGATGAGTTCCGGCGTTTCCCGCTTGGCGTTGTAGAAGCTGTCCAGGATCACGATCTCATAGCCCGCGCCGAGAAGGGCCACCGCCGTATGGCTCCCGATATAGCCCGCGCCGCCCGTGACCAGTATCTTTGTGCCCGTTGCCATAAAAAAACCTCCCGTTGCGCATTCGACCGGGTCCGCTGCTACGATTTTACCCCGCCGGGCGCTTTTGCGCAATGCGCAAAAGCGCGGCCCGCGGCAAACGCATTGCGGCACGCCCCCGGAACGGGATTGACAGGCGCGAAAAATCTGGTAGAGTGGTGAGTTGCAGGCGGCTAAATTCTTGCCGCCCCGCCGCGAACGCCGTTTCATCCGGGTATCTTAGTATAGAAACAAGAATCGAAAGGAGATTGCCATGAGCAATTCCTGCGACAACGATTGCGCCTCCTGCGGGAGCGACTGCGCCGACCGCAGAAAGACGGATTTCCACGAGCCGCCGCACGCGCTGAGCCGCATCCGCTCCATCGTGGGCGTAGTGAGCGGCAAGGGCGGCGTGGGCAAATCCCTCGTGACGTCGCTGCTGGCCGTGCTTTGCCAGCGGGCGGGCCTGCAGACGGGAATACTGGACGCGGACGTCACGGGCCCCTCCATCCCCCGGGCCTTCGGCCTTGCCGAAAAGGCCATGGCGAGCGAGGAGGGGGTCTTCCCCGTCCTCACCAAAACCGGCATCCGCGTGATGTCCCTGAACCTCCTGCTCCCCAATGAAACGGACCCCGTCGTGTGGCGCGGCCCCGTCATCGCGGGCACGGTCAGGCAGTTCTGGACCGACGTGATCTGGGGCGATATCGACATGCTGTTCATCGACATGCCGCCGGGCACCGGCGACGTGCCGCTCACCGTGTTCCAGACCATCCCCGTGGACGGCGTCGTGGTCGTTACCTCCCCCCAGGAGCTGGTGGGCATGATCGTGGAAAAGGCCGTCAACATGGCCGGCATGATGCAGATCCCCGTGCTGGGGCTGGTGGAAAACATGGGTTTCCTCACCTGCCCGGACTGCGGCCGCGAGATCCGCCCCTTCGGCGAAAGCCGCGCCGACGCCCTCGCGCTCAAGCACGGCATCCTCAAGACCGCCTCCCTCCCCATCGACCCCAAGTTCGCCGCCGCCTGCGATACCGGCATGATCGAGCTGTTCGAGGGGCGCTGGCTGGACGGGATGGCAGAGATGCTGGAAAAACGGGTAAAAAGCAAGCAATGAAGGACGCTTCTTTTTCTTTCACGAGAAAGAAAAAGAAACAAAAAGAAAGCGTATGGGATAGGAAGCCCCATACGCTTTTCTTTTCAGTGAAACCCCTTGCATTCCCGGGGGGAATTGTCAAGGGGCCGCGGCCCCTTAACTTTCATTCCGGCTCCGGCGGCGTGTACGCCGGAACGGGTGAAAGCCGAAGGCTTTCTTCCCTGCACGCTTTGCCTGCAAATGCGCAGCATTTGCAGGCAAAGCGTGCACCCTCACAAAAGTGGCTGCGCCACTTTTGTGAAATTATATTCTCGCGACGCCGCTCTTCCTTGCGGCTTCGGCCACGGCGGCGGCGACGGTCTTGCCCACGCGGGGATCGAACGCCTTGGGGATGATGTAATCCGGCGAAAGCTCGTTATCGGCGATCAGCCCCGCGAGCGCGTAAGCGGCGGCGAGCTTCATCTCATCGTTGATGTCGCGCGCGCGCACGTCGAACGTGCCGCGGAACACGCCCGGGAATGCGAGAACGTTGTTGATCTGGTTGGGATAGTCGCTGCGGCCGGTGGCGATGACCTTGGCACCACCCGCCCTGGCGTCGTCCGGGAAGATTTCGGGCGTGGGGTTGGCGCAGGCGAAGATGATCGCGTCCTTGGCCATGGTCTTTACCATATCCACGCTCACGGTGCCGGGAGCGGACACGCCGATGAACACATCCGCGCCCTTTAGCGCGTCCGCGAGCGTCCCCCTGACCTTTTTGCGGTTGGTGACGAGCGCCATTTCTTCCTTGATGGCGTTCATGCCCTCCTTGCGTCCCTCGTAGATGGCGCCGGTCCGGTCGCACAGCGTGACGTCCGTAAACCCGTCGGAGAGCAGAAGCCTCGTGATGGAGATGGCCGCCGCGCCCGCGCCGGACATCACGATCTTGACGTTTTCCTTCTTCTTGCCCACCACGCGCAGGGCGTTGACGAGGCCCGCCAGCGTCACGATGGCGGTGCCGTGCTGGTCGTCATGGAAGATGGGGATATCGCACTTTTCCTTGAGCTTCCTCTCGATCTCAAAGCAGCGGGGGGCCGAAATATCCTCGAGGTTCACGCCGCCGAAGGAGCCGGAGATGAGGTAAACGGTGTTGACGATCTCATCCACGTCCTTGGACTTGATGCACAGCGGGAAGGCGTCCACGTCGCCGAATTTCTTGAAGAGCACGCACTTGCCCTCCATGACGGGCATGCCGGCCTCGGGCCCGATATCGCCCAACCCCAGCACCGCGGTGCCGTCGGTCACAACCAGGCACAGGTTGTGGCGGCGCGTCAGCTCATAGCTGAGATCCACGTTCTTTTGTATTTCCAGGCAGGGCTGCGCCACACCGGGCGTATAAGCAAGGGAAAGATCTTCCTTCGTCGCTACGGGTACGGTCGCCACGACTTCGATCTTGCCCTTCCACTCCCCGTGCAGCCGTAAAGACTCCTTGGCGTAATCCATGACAGTTCTTCCTTTCATATGCTTCTGACAAGGATATAACAATTACCTGCTCACTATTATACCAGCGTCCTTTTGCTTGCGCAACGTGCCCCAATCATACAGTTTCCATATGGCAAGCGGGGCCTCCTGCGCTTTTGCTGATAGCGGGCCCCGCTTTTCTGTAAAAAGCCGTTCCTGTTATAAGCCCTTGTTTGGGCCCGCAGCCGCATGGCAGGCTACGCCCGCAGGATATCCACGATCCAGCCGCTTTCCGGCATAGGGATATCGGGACAAATCGCCTGCATGGAAGCGATGCCCTGCACCGCCGCCCAGAACGCCCAGAGCAGCGCCGCGGGGTCCCCCTGCTTGACGGTGCCCTGCCGCTGCCCCTCCAGGACCACCGGGATCAGGGGCGTAATGGCATCCAGGCCCGCGGCCGCGGCCCGGACGGCGGGCGGAACATCCCCGCTGGTTTGCGTGCGGCCCATCAGCACGAACATTTTGGCGGTGAACGGGTCCTGCCGCACGGCCCGGAAGATGGCCGCGGTGATCTCCCCGAACAGCGCGAGCGGCTCCCGCACCGCCCCGATCATCCCGCCCAGAAGGTCTGTGGGCCCGCTGATGCCCATGCGCACCAACTCGAGATAAATCTGTTCCTTGGATTCAAAATAGTTGAACAGCAGCCCCGGGCTTACGCGAAGCTCGGCCGCCACATCCCGCAGCTTCATCCCCGCGTAGCCGTGGGTGATGATCTTATCCAGGCAGCAGCGGAGGATCTGCTCCCGCCGCGCGTCCCGCTGCTGCTCCCGCTTGTTCATCGCCGTTTGAGCCCCTTGGCGGCGGCCTTTGCCGCGTCCCTGCCGCTCATGACGGCGGTGCAGATGCCGCCGCCCGGCAACATCCACTGCCCGGCGAGCAGGAGACCGGATACGCCGGGAACCGTGGGCTCGATCCGCTTCTGAAAGGCCCGCGGCGTGGGGGCGAAGCCCTCGAACGACGCCTTGTAAAGGCTGTTGAGCCGCACATAGGTGGCGGGCGTAGAGACATCCGTCACCTCGATCTCCGCCGTGAAGCCGGGGAAGCGCTTTTCGATCTCGGCCGCGACATCCGCCGCGAGCCGCTTCTTCGCCTCCTGATACCCCTCCGTATCTTCCTTGCGCAGCGTCTCCCAGTAAGGAAGGGGCGCCGTGAGCATGGCCATGACGCTGCTCTTTCCCGGCGGCGCCGCCGAAGGATCGAAATCGAAGGAGCGCAGCGAGAAGCCCTCCGCTTTCGTATCCGGCGAGGTCGCGATGGCGCACTCGTAGGAAGCGGCGTCATACGGGATGCCGAACCTCTTTTTGACGCCGAAGGATACCAGCGCGAGCGGATCGAACAGCGTCTCCTCGCGCAGCATTTGGTCCAGCTGCGGATGCGGATGCTCCCCTTTGAGGAGCTTGTGCAGCACGGTATCCATATCGCAGGCGGCGATCACGCAATCCGCGCGCGCCTCCCCCTCCCTGGTCCTCACGCCAGCCGCCCGGCCGTTTTCCACAAGGATCTCCTCCACGGACGTATTCAGATGCAGCCGGCCGCCCGCGTCGCTCAGCGCGCGCTCCATGCGGCGGATCACGTCCTCCGCGCCGCCCAGCGGATACCCGGCGTTTTTGCCCATGCGCGTGCCCAGCATCATGACGAGCCCGGACACGGCGAACTCCCCGGACATCAGATTCAGCAGGATCGCGCGGATCAGCGGGCTTTGGAAAGCCGCCGCGTACTCCGCCATCGTCTGGCGGGAATAGCGCATCATCGCCCGGAAGCCGCCCATGTCGGAAAACAGGTGCAAAACATCGGCGGGACCCTCTATCAGGGGGAACAGGCTCCTGACGCGGGCGACCTTCCCGATATCGTTGCACAGCGAGTCGACCGCGGCCGCGTCCTCCGGCGAGATTCCCTTCAGGAAGGCGCGGAACGCCTCCGTTTCCATCGGTATTTTATAGAGCGTGCCGCCGATCTCCTGCAGCAGGAATTCGCCGAAATGCGAAACCGTATCCGCGCCCAGGGCTTCCACCTCGCGGTACATTCTGTAAAACCCGTCCCCCGGCTTGAGCCCCACCATCCAGTGGATGCAGCCGTCGAACCGGTAGCCCGAGCGCCGCCAGGCCGTGCATACCCCGCCGGCCCACGGCGCGCGCTCGTAAATATCCACCTCGGCGCCCTTGCGCGCCAGATGGATGCCGGCGGACAGCCCCGTGAGCCCCGCCCCGACGATAACGGTTTTCATATCGAATATCCTCCCCATATATTAAACAGTTGTTCATTGAACGTTTGTTTAATGATATGTGAACGGGAAGAAAATGTCAACGGTTTTTTGTGAATTGACTACCCCGCCCCCGGAGGGTGCACAGAGGGCGGGCGCGCTCTATTATTACCGGACTGCTTTGGCCATTCCGCAACGCTTTCTTTTGTTTCTTTTCTTTCCCGTGAAAGAAAAGAAACGTCCCCGCCCTGGCCTAGATGACGCGCATGCGGCGCCATTTGCCGCTGCGCCAGCGGAAGAAGAAGATGATTGCGCGCGCGACCCAGTCCGCGTACATGGCGTACCAGACGCCCGCGAGGCCCAATCCCATCGGCCCCGCGAACAGGTGGCTGAGCCCGATGCGGAGCGTCCACATGGAGACCATGGAAACGGCCATCGTGAAGCGCACGTCGCCGGTCGCGCGAAGCGCGTTGGGGAGGGTAAAGGCGGGCGACCAGGCCACGGCGGTCATGACCACATAGGCGGGAATCAGCGCGATCGCCATTCGGGTGGTGGCCGGCTCCAGCCCGAACAGCTTGAGCGCCGGGGTGGCGAACACAAGGAACAAAAGCCCCAGCGCGGTGTTCGCGGCGATGCTGTAGACCATGAGCCGCTTCACGTTCGCGGCGGCCTGATCCTGCTCGCCCGCGCCCATGCACTGGCCTACGACGGTGATCAAAGCGAGGCCGATCGCCGTGCCCGGTATGTTGACGATGTTCATGATGGAGCCCGCCGCCGCGTTCGCCGCGACGGCAACGGTGCCGATGCCCGCCACCACGCTCTGGGTAATCAGGCGGCCGATCTGGAACATGCTGTTTTCCAGGCCGTTGGGGACGCCGATGAACAGAATCCGTTTCGCCATCTCCGGCTTGAAGGAGGGCCTGGCGCGAAAATCCAGCCACACGGCGTTGTGGCGGTTGCGCAGGAGGTTCAGGATCACGAGCGCGGAAAGCGCCCGCGCGAACACCGAGGAAATGGCCGCGCCTTCCACGCCCAGGTGGAACACGTAGATCAGAATGGCGTTGCCGCCGATGTGCACCACGTTCATCACCAGCGCCGTGGTCATGGAGACCTTGCTGTTGCCGGTGGAGCGGAACAGCGCCGCGGCCGCGTTGTACAGCCCCAGGAACGGGTAGGTGAGCGCCGTTATGGAGAAGTAGGTATACGAAAGCCGGAACACTTCGGGATCCAGCTCCCCGTAGATCAGGCGCAGGATATCGCCGGTAAACGCGAGGGAGACCGCCGTGAGCAGCAGCGAAACCGCCCCCACCACCCACATGAGCTGGCCTGCGGCGACGCGGGCCTCGCCGTCCCGGCGGTTGCCCAGATACTGCGCGACAACGACGGCGCCGCCTGTGGCGAGCGCCGCCAGAATCTGAATCATCAGGTTGTTGATCTCGTTGACCAACGCAACGCCGGATACCGCCGCTTCTCCCAGGGATGACATCATCAAAACGTCCGCAAGCCCAATGGCAACGCTGAGCGTCTGCTCGGCCACGAGCGGAAGGATCAGCCGCCGCAGCTCGCGTACGGGGAAAAGCGGCCCCCGCTGCGCTTCGCACAATTCCATACTTGTTCGTTACATCTTGTTCCGTTACAGCTTGTAACAATTCTCCGCATCCACCACGAATACCGTAGCGCCGCCGACGGGCACGCGCACCGGCGTGTACTGCGTCTCCATATTCGTGGACGGCATGGCGGGGGCCGGCGCGGTCAGCTTTTCCCTGCGGGAGGATCTGCTCCGGATGATGGCGAGCGTTTCCTCCACGCGCTCCTTTTCCACGCCGATCATCAGCGTGGTGTTGCCCCCGCGCAGGAATCCGCCGGAGCTTGAGATGCGCGTGACGCTGATCTCATGTTCGATCAGGGCGTTGACGAGGCCCTTGGCGTCGTCGTTTTGCACAATGGCGAACAGCAGCTTCATAAAATCCCCTCCCTTGCATGCGGATACCGCCGGCGAAGCGTGCCTTCGCCGGCGGCTCGTTCCATATAAGCGCCTGAAAGCGGCGTTCCCCGCTGCCGCGGGTTCCGCCGGATCGGCCGGAGGACGGCGCGCCGGGAAGGCTTCTTATTCCTTCTTGCCGGCGAGGGACTTGCGGTATTTCTCGCTTTCCCAGCCGGCGATGAACGCGCGCGCCTGCTCTCCCATCGTCAGGAGCGTGCAGCCCCGCTTCTTGATATGCTCGTCGATAAAGAGCACGGCGGTGAGCGTCTGCTCGATGACGAGCGCTTTGGCCTCGGGCATGCGGTAGCGCACGACGCCCTTTTCCGTATCGCACAAACAGCAATCCGCCGCCGGGTCCCCCGCGCCGAACGCGAACGTGCCCACCAGGAACACGAGCTGGTCGGGGTACAGGGGCTGCTCGATGAAGAACTTCTCGGGGTAGCCGCAGCCTAACAGGCGTTGCGTCAGATAGGGCGTGGCGGTTTCAAAGAGGCCGTCCCCCGCGGGCCTGACGGCGGGCGTGGGGAAGGAATCCCCCGCGATGCCAAACGCGCGCGCGATGCGGTCGTTGGCGTCCTGATGGATCCGTTCGCACGCCAGCGCATCGGCGTCCGCCGCGATGACGCCGTGGTTTTCCATAAAAAGCACCGAGGGCGCCTTGCCGGTCTCGGCCTCTACCCGCGCGGCCTCGTCCCGTATGGAAAAGGTCAGCCGGGCGCCCGGGTCCGTATAGGGCACGTACCCCCAGCTGTAAGGCGCGCCAAAAAGCGCTTTCGCCGCGAGCGCGCGCCCCTCCTCGGCGCAGGTGACGAGGTTCGCGTAAACGCTGTGCGTGTGCAGCACATAGTTCTGCAGCACGGAGTGAAAACCCGCCTCCACCGAGGGGCGCAATTGCGGCAGACCCTCCACCGCGCGGGCGGCTGCCTTCGCTTCGTCCGAACCGCTCTTTTCCACATCCGCGAAATCGCCGGGCTCATGCGCGCCGTAGAAGCGCCGCAGCGCCTCGTAATCGAGCACGGCGTAACCCGCATCTTCTTTTACGTCCGCAAGCCGGAAGCCCGACGCCTTGATGGCCATAAGGCCCCCTTTGAGCTTGGCGGAGGTGTTGCCGCCGCCGCCCTGCACGTAATCCACCCGGGCGCCCGCGCTCTGGGACATCCTGGCGTAGGCGCGCAGCGCCTCCCTGTTCTCTTCAAAAAACTGCATACCGTTCTCCATATATCCGCATCAATTGTGATCGGCGGCCCCGCCGCCGAAGTGCTCCGTCTTCAGTATAAATGCAAGGGGGCGGGCTTGCAAGCCCGCCCCAGCTTGGCTGAGCCACTTTTTGAGAGTACACGCAGTCGTTGCCGGAAGAAAGTCAAAGGGCTGCGGCCCTTCCCTTGACATAGACTGTCAAAAAGGCTCAAGGTATCGCCGCCTGCGGCGGCGACGGAGATTTATTTTATTTAAGAGTGGGGGCTCCGCCCCCACTCAGAGTATCGACAAAGTCTCTGAGCAGTTTTTACTATGCAAGAACGCAAATAGGAGCTGCATAGCGGGACGCTCCGTCGTCCCGCTGAAACCCCAAAACTTAGGAAACACAATAAAATCCGTCCAAGCTGACGACATGTGCGTCAGCTTGGACACCTTGCATGCAGGCCTGCTGCGCCAGGCCTGCATGGAAAAAACCGTCGACGAACCCCGGAGGGGTTTGTCGACGGCCTGAGTGGGGGCTCCGCCCCCACTCCCCCTGGGGTACGAACCTCGGAAAAATACTTAACGGGCAGCCAATATTTGGGGCGGAAAACGTTCTTAAAGAATATGAATGGGGTGCGGCCCACATTACTCCCGCCTTTTTTACTATATTTAGTACGATCACGTTCTTTATGGGAGCAGACGTCGTCCTCAGGGGGAGTGGGGGCGGAGCCCTCCCACTATATAAATAATCTTTCGTCGCCGCCGCAGGCGGCGATACCTTAAAGCACTTTTTTGACAGGCAAGGGGGCGGGCTCGCAAGCCCGCCCCCCAGTTGCGGCAGATCAAATACCGATCGAACGGATTAATAGACGTTCTTCCACTCGCCGATGTTGGACTTCTCAAATTTGAACGGAGGCCCAAGGAGAACTTCGGTGCCGCCGTCGGCCGCCGGGGTGATCTTGTAATCGCCCAGCTTGCCGGCCTTGAAGGTATCGTCCGCCTTGCCGGTGATGGTCTTCTTGGCCAGGGCGTCCACGGTATAGCCCGCGAGGTAGCCGAGGTCGATCGGGTTCCAGAGGAACATGTACGGGCAGACGCCGCTGTCGATATACTCAGCCATCTCGGAGGGGAGGCCGAGGCCGGAAACCTTGATCTTGTCGGCCAGGTTCTGATCGGTGATAACCTTGGCCGCGGCCGCGATACCAACGGTAGTGGGCGCGATGATGCACTTGAGGTCCGGGAAGCTCTGGATCAGGCCCTGCGTCTCGGAAACGGACTTGTCGCGCAGGTCGTCGCCGTAGGCGATCTTGTCAAGCTTCAGGTTGGCGTATTTGGGGTCCTTGAGGGTCTCCTGCATCTGGGCGATCCAGGCGTTCTGGTTGGAGGCCTGCGCGGTCGCGGAGAGGATGGCGAACTCGCCGGAGCCGCCGGTCAGATCGTAGGCGGTCTCAACGAGGGTCTGGCCGATCTTCACGGTATCCGCCTGGTTGGCGTGCGTCATGCGGCTGGCGGCGTTGGTCGCGGAGTCGAGCGAGATGACCACGATGCCCTCGTCCATCGCCTTCTTGAGCGCGTTCTGCAGCGCGTCCACGTCGTTGGCGGCGATCGCGATGCCGTTGACATGCTGCGCGGTCAGCTCGGAGATCATCGAGATCTGATCCTCGGCGGTGGGATTGGCGGGCGCCTTGATGATGCACTCCGCGCCGATCTCCTTGCACGCGTTCTGGAAGCCTTCCGCTTCTTTGTCATTGTACGGATTGCCCGTGTTCTTCACGATGATCGCATACTTCATGCCGGCTGCGGCGGGAGCTTCGGTAGCTGCGGCGGGCGCCTCTGTAGCTGCGGCGGGAGCCTCGGTAGCGGCTGCGGGGGCCGGGGTGGCCGCCGGGCCGGCGGACGAGCAGGCAACTGCGAATACCAGGGACAGGGCAAGCAACAAAGCAAAGACCTTTTTCATGAACCTTTCCTCCTGATGTTATTTATCCGCGCGGAAAGACCCGCGCGAAACCGAAATCCGTTTCAGCCACTTTTGTGATCTATTCGCGGGCGGGCGTATTCGTCTGCTCTATGCGGCGGGCGTAGCGCCGGGCCTTTGCCATCTCGGCAAGCTCGGGGAGCGCCACCGTGAGCACCAGCAGGCCGCCCACCACCATCATGAGCACCTGCGCGTTGATGTTGATGAGCCCCAGGCCGTACCGGAGCAGCCCCACGATAAAGATGGAGATGAGCACGCCTCCCATGCGCCCCTTGCCGCCCGCGGTCGAAATGCCGCCCAGCACCACCATGGCGATGACGTCCATTTCGTAGGCCACGGCGACGTTGGGCCGGGTGGAGCCCATGCGGCTGGTGAGGAACAGCGCCGTAACGCCGGCCATCAGGCCGTTGAGCATGAAGTTGATGAGCACCACGCGGTCGACGTTAATGCCCGAGAAGTAGGCCGTGGTTTTGTTCTTGCCCACGGCGTAGAGCGTGCGGCCGTAGTTCGTCTTATGCATCACGAATAGGAACACCGCGAATACAACCGCGAACACCACGAGGATGCACGGGAAGGGGCCGATGCTGCCCCAGCCCAGGAAAGTGAACCAATCCGGGAAGTTGCCCGAAGACTTGTTCTCCAGGATGATGAGCGCGATGCCGCGGTAGATGATCTGCGTCGCCAGCGTCACGATCATGGAGGCCAGCTCCTTGAACTTGACCAGCAGGAAGCCGTTGAAGAGGCCGCAGAGCGCACCTACGACGAGGCAGAGTACGAGCGCGAACGGCATGGGCAGCCCCGCGTTGTAGCTCACCGCCATGACCACCGAGGAAAGCGCCACGATGGAGGCCACCGAGATATCGATATACCCCGTTACGATGATAAACGTCATGGACATGGCGAGGAAGCCCTTGTCCAGGAAGGAGTTTGTCGCGTCGAGTATCTGGGAGACGGTATAGTAAGGGGAGATGCTCGCGTTCATGATGTTGATGGCAATAAAGAATACCAGCAGCATCCACTCCCAGCCGTACGCCCGGAGCATGTTTGTTTTGGGAAGCGAGAGGGCTTCCGTGTGCTTCTGCTGTTCCATCAGAGCTTCCTCCTTACGAGCGTCTGCCACTCCGCCCTGCGCTTGACGAGGGTGTTGAGAACGACCGCGCCCAGTATGATGATGCCCTGAATGAAATTTTTTGAAAACTCGGAAATCCGTATCAGCGGCAGGGCGTCGTTGATGATGCCGATGAGCAGGGCCCCCAGCAGCGCCCCGATGGGCTTGCCCGAACCGCCGCTGATGGAGATGCCGCCGATCACGCACGCCGCAATGATGTTGACTTCGTAGCCGGTGGCGGTATCGGGCTGCGCGGAGGCGAACTTAGAGACCCACAGCACGCCCGCGAGGCCCGCGAGCGCGCCCATGATGGTGTACGCCAGCCACTTCGTGACGCCCGCGTTGATGCCCGAAATGCGCGCCGCCTCCGCGTTGGAGCCCACGGCGTAAAACCGGCGGCCGGTCTTAGTGTGGCCCAGGAAGTAGACGGAGATGAGGAACACGGCGAACGCGATGATCACAAGGTTGTTGACCCCCAGGACGTTGCCCGTGGCCATCGCCTTAAAGGGGGCGCCCATCTGCTGCGCGCTGACCCACTTGCCGCCCGAGATCAGGAACACGGCGCCGCGGTACACGTAGCACATGCCCAGCGACGCGATGATGGGCAGCACGTTGACCCAGGCGATGAGCACGCCCACGACCGCCCCGCAGACCGTGCCTGCGGCGATCCCCTCGAGCACGGCCAGCACCGGCGAAAGATCGGGCACGGCCTTGACGTGCAGCGCCACCACCATGCCGGTGAGCGCGATTGTCGCGCCGATGGAAAGATCGATGCCGCCCGTGAGGATGACCACCATCATGCCGATGGAAAGGATGACGATGATCGCGGTATCGGTCAGGAGGTTATAGATGTTCTGGGCGGACATGAAGGAGCTGTTCAGGCCCTGCACAATCACACACAGCAGCACGATAAACACCACGAGTCCCAGCTCGCGGAAGCTGCCGATGCCCTTTCGTTTCTGTACGGTTTCGTCGCTCATGTCGTACTCCTTATTTCAAACCGCTTTGTTCCGTCTGCCGGGCGTGACCATGGCGGCCTCAAGAATGGCCTCCTGCGTGGTTTCATTCGTATTGAGCACGCAGGTGACGCGCCCCTCGCGCATGACCACGACGCGGTCGCTCATGCCCAGCACCTCCGGCATTTCGGAGGAGATCATAACGATTGCGATGCCCTTGGCCGAAAGCTCGCGCATGATTTCGTAAATGGCGTATTTCGCGCCGACGTCCACGCCCTTGGTGGGCTCGTCAAGGAGAATCACCTTGAGCTCGGAGGCGAGGAGCTTCGCGACGATGACCTTCTGCTGGTTGCCGCCCGAAAGAGAGCTCGCCAGGTCCTCCGTGCTCTGCGCCTTGACGTTGACAAGGGCGGAGAGCCGCTTCGCCGTTTCGTTCTCGCGGCGGATGCTGAGCACGCCGCGTTTGGAGTGCTGCTTGAGCGTGGCCAGCGTGATGTTCTTGGCGATGCTCCAATCCAGCACCAGGCCCTGCTTCTGCCTGTCCTCTGGCAGATACCCGATCCCCAGGTCCATCGCGCGGCGCGGGGAGCGGATATGCACTTCTTTGCCTTCCATGTAGATATGCCCGGCGTCGTAGGGCCAGTAGCCGAAGATCGCCTCGCACACCTCGCTGCGCCCCGCGCCCACCAGGCCCGAGATCGCCACGATCTCGCCCGCGCGCACGTCGAAGCTGATGTCGGAAAAGTAGCCGGTTTTATGCAAGCCCTCCACGCGCAGGACTTCCTTGCCGATTTCGTTGGCTTTGGGCGGATACATCTGCTTGAGCTCGCGGCCGACCATGGCGTAGATGAGCTTGTCGTTGCTGATCTCTTCCACGGCCCAGTCGCCGATGTATTTGGCGTCCCGGAACACCGTGACGCGGTCGGCCACGCGGTACATATCCTCGAACCTGTGGGAAATGAAGATGATGCCCTTGCCCTCGTCGCGCAATTGCCGGGTGATGCGGTAGAGCTCCTCGCTCTCGCGCTTGGTCAGCGCCGCGGTGGGCTCGTCCATGATGATGATGCGCGCGTTGATGGAGAGCGCCTTGGCGATCTCCACGATCTGCTGCTGCGCCACCGAAAGCGCGCCCATGGTGGTGCGCGGGTCGATATCCGTGCCGAGCTGCTTCAAATACCCCTCGGACAGCCGGTTCATGGTTTTCCAGTCGATCCGGCCGGACTTCCCGCGGGTCAGCTCATGGCCCACAAAGATATTTTCCGCTACCGAAAGATCGGGGTAGCAGGTGACATGCTGATAGATGGCGGCGATGCCCCGCGCCGTCGCCTCCCTGGGGTCGCTGAACACGATCGGCTTTCCGTCGAGCCTGATCTCCCCGCAGTCCGGCTTATGGACGCCGGTGATCACCTTGATGAAAGTGGATTTGCCCGCGCCGTTTTCGCCCATGAGGGCGTGCACGGAACCCGCCTTCAGGCGGAAATGTACGTTATCCAGCGCCTTGACGCCGGGAAATGTTTTGGAAATCCCGTTCAGCTCGAGCAGGTATTCCTCTTCCATAAAGGCCTCCTCCTGGCTTGCCCGTTCTCAGCGGGCGCTCAGCACATCGCGCTCGTAAGCGGCGATGCCGGCGTACAGCTCCCCGCCCGACGGCATCCCTTTCCGATAGCAGTAATAATCCCACACGGCGCCCAGGGGCAGGGTCCTGCGCTCCTCCTGCAATATGAGCCGGCGCGTATAGTCGCCCGCCGCCTCCGCCGCGCGTATTTCCCCCACGGGGGCGAGCGCCGCACCGAGCAGCGCTTTTCTGGCGTTGCGCATGCCCACGGCCCACGCTGCGATGCGGTTGATGGAGGCGTCGAAATAATCGAGCCCGATGAACACGCGGTCCTCGAAATTGTTCCAAACGATCTCGTCCATGATGCGCTGGAGCTCGTCGTCAAGCGTGATGACATGGTCGCTGTCCCAGCGGATGCCGCGGCTGACGTGCAGCAGCACGTTCTCAAGGAAGCAGAGCACCGCCGAGAGCTTGGCGCTGACGTACTCCGTCGGGTGGAAATGGCCGGCGTCCAGCGTATAGACCTTGTTGTGCGTAAGCGCGTAGGAGAGCGCGAACTCGTGGCTCGCCACCGTATAGCTCTCCACGCCCATGCCGAAGAGCTTGCTCTCGATCGCGCAGGGAACGAGCTTTTCGTCGACGGGGGCCGCGAAGATCTCATCCAGGGACCGGATCATGAGCCGCCGCGGCGCGAGCGTATCCGCGCAGGTATCCTTGTAGCCGTCCGGCATCCAGTAATTGACGACGCAGGGCTGCCGAAGCTGTTTAGCGAACTCCAGGCCGATCTCCCGGCAGCGCTTGCCGTGCTCCACCCAGAAGCGGCGCGTTTTTTCATCCCGGCTGGCGAGGGAGAAGTTCCCGTCCATCCTGGGATGCGAGAAATAGGTGGGGTTGAAGTCCAGCCCCAGCTTCTTTTCCTTTGCCCAGTCCGCCCAGTTCTGGAACTGCTCGATGGTATACTCGTCGCGGTCGATCTTCTTGCCCTGCTTTTCCGCGTAGGAGGCGTGCAGGCTCACCTTGACCGCGCCGGGGATGAAGGCGAGGGCCGTATCGATGTCCCGCCTGAGCTCATCGGGCGTGCGGGCGCGGCCGGGATAATTGCCCGTGGTCGCGATGCCGCCCGAAAGCTCGCCCGTGCCGTCGAAGCCTAAAACGTCGTCCCCCTGCCAGCAGTGCATGGATACGGGGATAGCGTCCGCGCGCGCGATGGCCGCCTCCACGTCCACGCCCCGCGCCGCATATGTTTCCTTTGCATAGGCATAGCCCTGCAATACCTTCTTTTCGTCCATGTTTTGATGCCTTTCCGGTATTTGATGCGAATTCAGCCGTGCAGGAATACCTGCCTGAGCTGTACGGCGGTGCCCGTGGCCGGGTCCATCTCCATCACCATAACGTCCTTCATGTATTCGTTCCATTTATCCACCACGGGGCTCTGCGCCTGCACCTGCGCCGCGTAGGCGACGCCGTCGCACTCGTAATAGCCGAAAAGCTCGTCGCCCGCGACCCAGATGGTGTAGTTGCGGATGCCCGCCGAATTGAGCACGGCCGTCATTTCGGGCCAGATCTCATTGTGGCGGCGGACATATTCCTCCAATTTTCCCGGCAGAACCCGCGCTTTCCAGGCAAATCGTTCCATATTGCAGCTCCTTTTTTATGCACAACAATATCTTGCTATCTTTTTTTTCTAAAAAAACAAAGAATGGAAGGTTCTTATGACCGCTCCGTCATTGTCCGGGCAAAAAAGCAAAAAGCGCCCATACAGGGGCCTCGCAAAAAGGCCAATCATCGGATGTTGCGCACCGGCATCCCTTTGTTTATAATGATTATAGCGTGCCGCAGCGGCAATTACATCCGCCAATGTTGTGTATTTATCACAGAATGTTGGCAAAGGAGGCTCCTATGGCAGACGTGAAGCTCAGCTATCAGCTCGACCTGGATCCCGAATCGATATGGCTCACCGTTACGCCGGGCAGCGCGACCAAGGGCTCCATCGCGTACGTGCAGGAACTGGGCGATTTTATCGCGCACGCGCAGTATTACACCCGCCGCGAGGGGCTCGCCTCGTACCTCATCAAATGCACGCTCAGCGGCGAGGGAGAGCTCGAGTACGACGGGGAAACCTACACCCTCACGCCGGGGCAGATCTTCTGGATCGACTGCCAGAAAGCGCAGTACTACCACACCTCGGCGCGCACCAAGGAATGGCGGATCCTCTGGGTGCATTTCTACGGCGCCACCGCGGCGCGCTACTATGAGCTTTTTTTGCAGCAGAACAACGGCCGTCACATGGCGACGCTGCCGCCGGCCAACGGCGTGACCGCCGCCATCCGGTCGCTGATCTCCCTTTACAGCGGCGGGGAGAGCAGCATCGCGGCGGATATCCGCGCGTCGGGCCTCCTCACCGTCATCATGGTGGAATGCATCGGCGCCGTGCTTACGGAAAAGGAGTTCTCGGGCGTGCCCGAGTGCGTGCAGCAGGCGCGGCTGTATCTGTCGGAGCATTACAACGAGCGCATCACGCTCGACGATCTCGCGCACAGGTACGCCATCAACAAATACTATTTTCAGAAGCTGTTCAAGCGCTACACCGGCTTTACGCCCAACGAGTACCTGATCCTCTCCCGGCTCAACCACGCCAAGGAGTATTTGCGCACGGGCGACCGGTCGGTAGCCGATATCGCCTCCGCCGTGGGCGTAGACAACCCCAGCCACTTCATCAACCTGTTCAAAAAGCACGAGGGCATCACGCCCAACGCGTACCGGCAGAGCTGGTACAGGCCGTAATTCAATGAACAATGGACAATTCAGGTAAAAACCCCTGACGGGAGTTTCCAGATAAAAAGAGAGTGCGGGTCGCCTCGTACTCTTATCGTATTTTTATCGTATTTTTATTTTGAAGAAAACCCGAAGGGTTTTCAACCATAATTGTTCATTGCTCATTGTTCATTGCGTTCAAATTGTTCATTTGAAATTCCGAAGGAATCTCACTTTTTTCCCGTGCAGGCCTGCACGAAATCGCGGAAGAGCTTTCTGGAGTGCTCGTCCGTTTCAAAGTCGAATTCGGGGTGCCATTGCACGGCGCGCAGATAGGCCTTGTGCGGCGCGTAGATGGCCTCCACCAGCCCGTCCTCCGCGATGGCGGCGGGCAAAAGCCCGGGGGCCAGCGTGCGCACGCCCTGGTGGTGGTAGCTGTTGACGGTGATCCGTTCGGTATCCATCAGCTCGTACAGCGGGGAATTCTTGAGGATGCTCACCTTGTGGGAGGCGGCGCCGCCGGGCGCGGGCCTGCCGTGGACGACCGCGCTCTCCGAAAACTGCGCGGGGATATCCTGATAGAGCGTGCCGCCCAAAAGCGCGTTAAAGAGCTGCAGGCCGCGGCAGATGCCGAATACGGGCATGTCCACCGCCATCGCCTTTTCAAAGAACCGGCGCTCCACCGCGTCCCGCGCGGGGCAGGCCGGCCCGCACTCCACGATGGGCTCTTCCCCGTAGAGCGCGGGGTCCACGTCGTGCCCGCCCGTAAAGAGCAGGCCGTCCACCGCGCGCAGCAGCGCGTCCGCGTCCGAATCTTCGGCGTGAAGCGGAAGTATGACGGGGATTCCCCCCGCCTGCGCAATTCCGTCCAGGTAGCCGGGCAGCATCCAGATGCTGGTCTTGCCCTCGTCGTACAGGGCGGTTACGCCGATGATTGGTTTCATATAAACGGGCCTCGCTTTGGTTTGGATTCATAGGTCATAGAACAGTATAACAGATTTTTTTCACAGCGCCACCGTGAAAGCAAATTAATATCCGCGGACGCCGTACTGGTATACGTTCCCTCCCAGGCGCTCCAGCGCCGGCCGGTCCGTGATGCGGTAGCCTTTCGCCTCGCGGCGGATCAGGCCCTGCCTCAGGAACCCGCCGGTCACCCGCAGCAGGTGCCGGTAGCTCGCGCCGAGGTATTCCGAAAGCGAGCCCATGTTTTCATAAAACAGGCCGTTTTCCTCCGTGTGCAGCAGATAGCTCGCCAGGCGCGATTCCAGCGGGTACAGCATGTTGACGGCATAGCTCTTTGAGCAGCTGTCGAGCTTAACGGCAAGCTCCGTGCTCACAAGCCGGAGAAAGCACGGGTCGCTCATGAGGTTCTCCCGAAGCGCCATCGGCAGGCCCAGGCAGTAGGTCTGCGTGATCGTCCGCACCGAGGCCGAAGCGTCCCTTTTGCCCGAAACAAGCTCGAGATCGCCGATCACCTGGAACCCCTCCACGAATTCCAGCAGCAGCGCCTTTCCGTTCTCCATGGAAATGAAGATCTTGGCCCTGCCCTCCACCAACAGCAGCAAATGGGACATCGGCTCGCCGGAAACGCAGATGTCCTCGTTGCGGCCGTAGCGCAGAAGTTCCACCGGGCAGCCCGCAAGGAACCGGTACGCCGGGTTTTCCTCCGCAAGCCGCCGTATGTGGGCCTGTTTTTTCGCCGTATCGCCGCTTACCTGCATAAGGAGCCCCCTTTCAAAAAGGATTCCTCCTTATTGTGACATATGTCATATCGGTATGCAACTTTTTGGGATATGCTGTTATCCAGCGGGGGGGAAATGTGATGGCGGAAGCGATGGCGGTGTTCGGCGGCGTGGTGATCTCGGTGATGCTGCTCATGAACGGAAAGCTCAGCGCGGCATACGGCAACTACGCGGCGACGGTGTTCATCCACCTCTCGGGGCTCATAACGATATGCCTTTGGCTCCTCGCCCGGCGGCAGAGCCTGCGGGGAACGCTCGGCCAGCCCTGGTACCTCTACATGGGCGGCGTGATCGGCGTGTTTACCGTGCTCAGCAGCAACCTGGCCTATGCGGCGCTGGGCGTATCGCTCACGCTGGTGCTGAGCCTGCTGGGGCAGGTCGTGACGTCGCTCCTGGTGGATGGCATGGGGATATTGGGCGCCGCGAAAACGCCCTTCAACAAAAAGAAGCTCGTTGGCGTGGCGCTGGTGGCGCTGGGCGCCGCGCTGATGCTGGTATTTTAGGAGGCGGCATGGCGATCGCAGTATTATTCGGCGCGCTTTCGGGCGTTTCCATCGTAGTGGCGCGGATGCTCAACGCATCGCTCGGCGTGCGCATAGGCAGCACCCGCGGCACCTTCTATAATTATGTAACGGGGCTTTTGGGCGCCTGCCTTGCGCTTATGATCGCGGGGGGCGCGCTTCCCAGCGCCGTGTCGCACAGCTGGAACTTCGCGATGTACCTGGGCGGCGTGGTGGGCGTGCTCAGCATGCTGATCTCCAACTACGTTACGCCGCGCATGTCCGCCTATATGCTCACGCTTGTGATCTTTGTAAGCCAGCTTGCCTCCGGCCTCGCCATCGACGCGCTTTCGGGAGTGCCCGTTTCCCCGGGCAAAATCGCGGGCGGCGCGCTGGTGCTGCTGGGGTTGCTGTATAACCAGAGGGTGGACAGAAAGGCGCCCTCGGGCGCAATGAACAATGAAGAATGAACAATGGACAATTGTCGTAGAAAACCCCTAACGGGATTTTCTCAGCTTGTTAAAAAAGTACCTTAGTACCTTAAGGCATCGCCGCCTGCGGCGTCGGCGAGGATTCATTTTATTTAATAGCGGGCGGGCTCCGCCCCCCGCTCCCCCTGGGGTACGGACCTCGGAAAAACGCCCTGCGGATGCAATGAAGAATGAACAATTATCGTAGAAAACCCTAACGGGGTTTTCTCAGGCCGTCGACAAACCCCTCCGGGGTTTGTCGACGGTTTTTCCCATGCAGGCCTGGCGCAGCAGGCCTGCATGCAAGGTGTCCAAGCTGACGCACATGTCGTCAGCTTGGACGGATTTTATTGTGTTTCCTAAGTTTTGGGGTTTCAGCGGGACGGCGGAGCGTCCCGCTATGCAGCTCCTATTTGCGTTCTTGCATAGTAAAAACTGCTCAAAGACTTTGTCGATGCTCTGTAGAAAACCCTAACGGGGTTTTCTTTTTAATAATCTTCACCGGGGTGCGGGGGTGGAACCCCTGCATCCTCCGTCCTTGTTAAAGAGAAATTCCGTAAGGAATTCCCACCTCCATTGTTCATTGTTCATTGTTCATTGTTCATTGTTCATTGCTTGCAAAAGGGCCTCCCGCGGGAGGCCCTTTTGCAAGCCTAGCCTATTTCAGCATTTCTTCCAGCAGCGCCCTCAGCTTCACGGGGTCCGCGCGGCCGCCGGCCGCCTTCATCACGTGGCCCATCACGGCCTGCAGGGCGCTCGCCTTGCCCGCGCGGTAGTCGGCGACGGCGTTGGGGTTGGCGGCGACGGCTTCCGCGAGGAGGCCGCGCAGGGTCGCCTCGTCCCCGACCTGCTCCAGCCCCAGGCGGCGGACGACCGCGGACGGCTCCTCATCCCTTTCCCAGAGGGCGGCAAGCACCTTCTTGCCCGCGCTGCTGTTGACGCGGCCCTCGCCGATGAGCGTAGAAAGCGCCGCCATATGCGCCGGGGAAACGGGGACGGCCCCGTCCTGGCCGCGCAGGCGGAAGACCTCGCCGGTCAACAGGTTCGCAAGGATCTTGGGGTACGCGGTGAGCTCCGCGGCCTCCTCAAAGTACGCCGCGACCTCCCGCTCGTTCGTGAGCTGGCCGGCGTCGTAGCGGGAAAGGCCGTACCGCTCCATATACCCCGCGCGGCGTTCCTCCGGGAGCTGTGGGATTTCCCCGCGCAGGCGCCTGATCTCGCTTTGTGAAAGCTCCACCGCGCACAGGTCCGGGTCGGGAAAATAGCGGTAATCGTTGGCGTTTTCCTTGCTGCGCATGGAATAGGTCCGGCCCGAGCCTTGATCGAACCGCCGCGTCTCCTGCGCGATCGGCTCCCCGGCCTCGAGGGCCGCGGCCTGCCGCGCCGCCTCGTACTCGACGGTGCGGCGGACGGACTGGAAGGAGTTGAGGTTCTTGGTCTCGGTGCGGGTGCCCAGCGTATCGGAGCCCGCGGGCCGCACGGAAAGGTTGACGTCGCAGCGCATGGAGCCCTCGTTCATCCGGCAATCCGATATGCCGGTATAGAGGATGGCGGCGCGCAGCTTCTCCAGAAAATCCAGCGCCTCCTGCGCCGAGCGCAGGTCCGGCTCGGTCACGATCTCAATAAGGGGCACGCCGCAGCGGTTGCAGTCGAACAGCGTCCCCAGGGCCGCGTCATGCGTGAGCTTGCCCGCGTCCTCCTCGATGTGGATGCGCGTCAGGCGCACGCGCTTTTCGCCCTCCGGGGTTTCGATGGCCACGTACCCGCCGGTGCAGAGCGGCAAATCGTACTGGGAGATCTGGTACGCCTTGGGGAGATCGGGGTAGACGTAGTTCTTCCTGTCCATCTTGGAATAGGAAGCGATCTCGCAGTGCGTGGCAAGGCCCGCCTTGACGGCGTACTCCACCACCTTTTTGTTGAGCACCGGCAGCGCCCCCGGCATGCCCATGCACACCGGGCAGATCTGCGTGTTGGGCGGCGCGCCGAAGGTCGTGGGGCAGGAACAGAAGATCTTGCTTTCGGTTTTCAGCTCGATGTGGATCTCGAGCCCGATGACGGTTTCGTATTGCATAAGGCTAACCTCCGAATGCGGGTGCCATCAGGTGATACGCGCCGTGCGCGCGCTCGTACGCCGCGCCCAGAGCGAGCAGCGTCCCTTCGTCGAACGCCCGGCCGATGAGCTGCATGCCCACGGGCAGGCCCTCCGCCTCCCCGCAGGGCAGCGAAAGCGCCGGAAGCCCCGCGATGTTGACGGGCACGGTGCAGATATCGCCGAGGTACATTTCCAAAGGATCCGCCGTCTTTTCGCCGATGCGGTAGGCCGCCGTGGGCGCCACCGGCGAGAGCACGGCGTCAAAGCGCGCGAACACTTCCTCAAACGCGCGGGAGATGAGGGTGCGCACCTGCAGCGCCTTTTTGTAGTACGCGTCGTAATACCCGGCGGAAAGCGCGAAGGTCCCCAAAAGGATGCGCCGCTGGACCTCGGGGCCGAAGCCCTCGCTGCGCGAACGCAGGTACATTTCCTCCAGCGTGTCGCACCCCTCGGCGCGGTAGCCATAGCGTACGCCGTCGAACCGCCCCAGGTTGGAGGAGGCCTCCGCGCTTGACAGAATATAGTACGCGGGCAGCGCGTAGGAGAGCGTGGGCATACGGACTTCCTCCACCGCAGCGCCCAGCGCCTCGTACCGCTTGGCCGCTATAAGCACGGCGTCCCGCACGCCCGGGGCGGTGCCCTCCCCCATCAGCTCCGCGGGCAGCGCCAGCCGCATGCCCGCGATCTCCCGCTTCGCCGCCTGCGCAAAGTTCGTTTTTTTCCCCGGCACCGAGGTAGAATCCCGTTCGTCGTACCCGCAGACCGCGTCGAGCGCGAGCGCGCAATCCTCCACGGTCTTGGTCAGGGGGCCGATCTGGTCGAGCGAGGACGCGAACGCGATGAGCCCGTAGCGGGATACCCGGCCGTAGGTGGGCTTCATCCCCACCACGCCGCAGAACGCCGCCGGCTGGCGGATGGAGCCGCCGGTGTCCGAGCCCAGCGCGAATGCCGCCTCGTCCGCCGCGACCGCCGCCGCCGGCCCGCCCGAGCTGCCGCCCGGCACGCGCGAGGTATCGCGCGGGTTCTTCGTGACCTGCACCGAGGAGTTCTCGGTGCTCGAACCCATGGCGAACTCGTCCATGTTGGCCTTGCCCAGGAATACGCATCCGGCGCTTTCGAGCTTTTCCACCGCCGCGGCGTCGTAGGGCGAACGGAAATTGTAAAGCATTTTGGAGGCGCAGGTCGTCCTGCCCCAGGCGGTGCAAATGTTATCCTTCAGGGCCGCCGGCGCGCCGGCGAGCGGGGAAAGCGCCTCCCCCGCGGCGCGCCGCCTGTCGATCTCACCGGCCTGCGCGAGCGCGCGCGCCTCCTCCACCGAAAGATATGCCTTGATATCGGGCTCCACCGCCCGCATGCGCGCGAGATAGGCTTCCGCCGTCTCCCGCGCCGAAACCTCGCGCTTCTTTAACAGCGCCGAAAGCTCCGTCAAACTCAGTCTCGTCAGATCCCGCATATGCCCGCCCCCTTATTCGATCGCCGCCGGCACGCGGATGTATTCCCCGTGCAGGCTCGGCGCGTTCTCCAGCAGCGGGCCGGGCTCCGCGGGCTTCGCCTCGTCCTCGCGGAATACGTTGACGAGCTTTGCCACGTGCTCCATAGGCGGCACGCCCGCGGTATCCGCTTCCTCCAGCTGCCCCGCAAAGCGGATGATGGCCGAAAGCTCCTTTTCCAGGCCGGGGAGCTTCTCTGGCTCGATGGAAAGCGACGCAAGCTGCGCCACGCGCCGGATATCGAACGCATCCCCGGCGGCCTTCTTCGCCTGCGCGGCCTCCCTCGGCGCGTCCCCCGCATGGATATGCAGCTCCTTGAGCTGCGCCTCGTCCACGACGTCGGGCGCGTTGGTCAGAAGGCACCTGGCGTCCTTCGTCTTGGGGAACGCCGTGATGTCGCGCAGCGATTCCGCGCCCAGAAGCAGCATCACCAGCCGGTCCAGCCCGAACGCGAACCCGCCGTGCGGCGGCGTGCCGTACCGGAATGCCCTGAGGAAGAAGCCGAACCGCCGCTCCGCTTCCTCATCCGAGAAGCCCAGCGCCTTGAACATGGCGGCCTGCACGGCGCTGTCGTGGATGCGGATGCTGCCGCTGCCGAGCTCGATGCCGTTTAAGACCACGTCGTACGCCTGCGCCCGCACCCGGCCGGGATCGGAAAACAGATACGGCAGATCCTCCTCGTACGGCATCGTGAAGGGATGGTGCATCGCCATCCAGCGGTTCTCCTCCTCCGAATACTCGAACTCGGGGAAATCCGTAACGATAAGGAACTTGTATTCGTTTTTGTCGCGCAGGCCCAGCAAGTCCCCCAGCTCCAGCCGGAGCCCGCCCAAAGTCTTTCGGACGGTGGAAAGCGTATCCGCAGAGAACAGAATGAAGTCCCCCGGCCCGCCTTCCACGCGGCGGATGAGCGCGTTCCAGACGTCCTCCGGGAAGTATTTGGGAAGGATGGAGTTCACGCTGCCGTCCTCGCGCAAAAGGATCCACGCCATGCCCTTCGCGCCGTAGGAGAGCGCCCGCCCGGTCAGCCCCTCGATATCGGTCTTGGAAAAGCGCAGGCCGCCGCCCTTGACGTTGAGCGCCCGCACGAACCCCTTCCTTTGCGCCACGCTCCTGAACACCGAAAACGAGCTTTTTTCCGCAATATCGGTGACGTCGACGATGGGCATCCCGAAGCGGAGGTCGGGTTTGTCGCTGCCGTAGTGGTCCATCGCCTCCGTCCACGTCATCCGCGGGAAGGGCTCCGCAATGTCGATCCCCTTGATCTCGCGCATGATGTGCTTGAACAGCCGCTCCAGGTGCTGTAAAATTTCCTCCTGATCCGCGAACGAGAGCTCCATATCGAGCTGCGTGAACTCGGGCTGGCGGTCCGCCCGAAGGTCCTCGTCCCGGAAGCAGCGCGCCACCTGGTAATACCGGTCCAGCCCGCCCACCATCAAAAGCTGCTTAAAGAGCTGCGGGCTCTGGGGCAGCGCGTAAAACGTTCCCGGGTGCACCCGGCTGGGCACGAGGTAATCCCTTGCGCCCTCGGGCGTGCTCTTGGTGAGGATGGGCGTTTCCACATCCACGAACCCGTCCGCGTCCAGGTACGCGCGCGCCGTCTTCACCACCCTGTGCCGGAACCGCAGCGACTCCTGCATGGCCGGCCGCCGGATATCCAGGAACCGGTACTCCATCCGAAGGTCTTCGCGCACCTTGCCGTCCTCCAGCGAGAACGGGAGCGGCTCCGCCTCCGAAAGCACCCGGAGCGAATCCGCCGCCAGCTCGATCGTGCCCGTCTCCAAACGCGGGTTGTACGTTTCCTCGTCCCGGATGCGGATAACGCCCGAGAGCATCAGCACCGATTCGAGCCGCACATTCTCCGCCGCGCCGAATTCCGCCTCCGTGAGCGCGTTCCTGTTGCATACCGCCTGCAGCGTGCCCTTGCAATCCCTCAGATCCAGGAATATCACGCCGCCCATGTCGCGCTTGTGGGCCACCCACCCGCTCACCGTCACGCGGCTGCCCACCCGCTCCTCGCGCAGCGCGCCGCAATGCGCCGTTCTGTACATACGTTCCCTCCTAAGACTTCAATCAAAGGGTACGCTTCTTTTCTTTCACGGGAAAGAAAAGAAGCAAAAGAAAGCGTGAATGGGATATCTGCCGGGTAAAGGGTATAAAAAAACAGCCCTTCCTCCCCTTTGGGACGAAAGACTGCCGTCTTACGCGGTACCACCCAACGTAGCGCAAACGCGCTCACTCGCTAACGACGCGCGAAACCGCGGATCGTTTCCGGCTGTAACGCGCCGGCCGCGTCCGAGCCTACTTGCCTCATGCGTTCGGTCGGAGGCTCCGAGCTGTTCTTCCCCCGCGCGCGCCGTGCCGCTCTCCCACCGTGAAGCGGCTCTCTTTGACGGAACCTAAGCGGGCTACTCGTCTCTTCATCGCCATGCTGATAGTATGCACGCATTATACAGCCCGGCATTCCGGTTTGTCAACGGAATTCTTTTGTATCAGGACCAAGGCCGCCGCCGTGTCTTTTCATGTGCCGCCGCGCCTTACGCCGATGCGGTTGCCCCACCCTATGCGCAAGAGATCCCCGGCGTGCCCGAAAAAGCCGGTTTCTTTTTTTCTATGCCAATTCACAACCCTATCGTGACAGCAATATATATGTATTACAGAGCCGATCGAACCCGCACGCTATAACAGCGGCGGGCGGGGGCGGGAGGCGCTGTACTGCCTCGGGAAAAGCATTGGCGATCCTCCAGGGAAGCGTATGCTCAAAGCCTACGGGTGAGCGAAAGCTCAAAAAACAAAGCCTCCAACCGCGCCGCCGCCGAAGGGAAACCTTCGGCGGCGGCGTTATGCCGTGCAAACGCGGGCGTTTGCACGGGTCGCTGCGGCGGGTTTCTCACGTTCACCTGCGCCTTCGGCGCGGCCGGTGAACGTGCAAGGAGTCGAAGCTGACGCGCATGTCGTCAGCTTCGACGGATTGTACTGTGTTTCCTAAGTTACTTGCGCGGGCGGGACGGCGGGCGTCCCGCCAGGGTGGGCAGGGGGCGGAGATATGCCGGGGTGCCCCGTCAGGGAGAACATGAGGACGAGATGCCGGGGACACGCGGGTATACGGCGGAATATACTTTTTGCAAAGGGGCGGGCGGCTTGCGCGCGCCCGCCTTTGCCGTTATACTGGTTTTGCGGTTATATCCGTGCGGTTATATCCGTGCGGTTATATTCGTTTGGAAGCGGACGCTTAAGGAGGAGAGAGAATGGAAAAAAAGAAATCGGTTTTGAGCGGCATCCAGCCCTCGGGCGGCCTGACGCTGGGCAACTATATCGGCGCTCTCCGGAACTGGGCGAAGCTTCAGGCGGATTTTGACGCCTACTATTGCGTGGTGGACCTGCACGCCATCACCGTGCGGCAGGACCCCGAGGACCTGCGCCGCCGCTCCGTCGAAACGATGGCGCTGCTGATCGCCTGCGGCATACGGCCCGAAAAGTCCACCATGTTCATACAATCCCACGTGCCCGCGCACGCGCAGCTTGCCTGGGTGCTCAACTGCAACACCTACATGGGGGAGCTTTCCCGCATGACGCAGTTCAAGGACAAGGCCGCCCGCCACGCGGACAACGTCAACGCGGGGCTGTTCACCTACCCGGCGCTGATGGCGGCGGATATTTTGCTCTACCAGGCCGATTACGTGCCGGTGGGCGTGGACCAGAAGCAGCACCTGGAATTGACGCGCGACGTGGCGCTGCGCTTCAATAAGGCCTACGGCGATACCTTCACCGTCCCCGAGCCCTATATCCCCGAGGTGGGCGGCAAGGTGATGAGCCTGCAGGAGCCGGACAGGAAGATGTCCAAATCGGACGACAACCCCAACGCCTACATCGCGCTGCTGGACCCGCCCGACGTCATCGCGAAGAAATTCAAGCGCGCCGTGACGGACAGCGAAAACCGCATCGCCTACGACGAAGGCCGCCCGGGCGTAGCGAACCTCTTATCCATTTACAGCGTCTGTACGGGCAAGACCGTGGAGGAAGCGGCGCTTGCCTTCGAGGGCAAGGGCTACGGCGCTCTCAAGTCTTCCGTGGCGGACGCCGTAATCGGCTTGCTCGAGCCCCTGCAAAAGGAATACTACCGCGTGCTCGACGAGCGCGCCTACCTCAACGCCGCCATCAAAAGCGGCGCTGAAAAGGCCGCCGAGACAGCGAACAAAACCCTGCGCGACGTGTACGAGAAAGTCGGCTTCAACTCCTCTAATGTTTGATTCTATTGAAAGATAGAAAGGACCGCCCATCCCGGGCGGTCCTTATATTTGCGCTTTCTTTTGGTACTTTTCTTTCCCGTGAAAGAAAAGTACCGTCCCCCATCCCCGCAGCTCTTCCGGCCGTTATTTTTCTCCTTTGAGCCGCTGGAGAAGGTAGGTTTCGAGCGCCTCCGCCGCCGCGCGCGCGGCCGGCGTATCCTTGGCGCTACCCTGCGCGAGGGTGCCGCGCCCGCCGCCGCGCCCCGAAAGCGCGGCGTTGACGGCCGGGGCGAGCTCGCCCATATTCCATTTGACGTCCTCCGAGCAGGCGAGCGCATAGGAAAGCTGCCCGTTCTCGGGCGCGAGCAGCAGCGCGAGCGCGCCGCCGCCCTCGCAAACCCTGAGCGCGAGGGCCCGCAGCTGCGCCGCCGGTATGTCCACAAGCCGCACGATCAGCTTCCTGCCGCCCGCGGTCTTCGCCCCAGAGAGCAGTTCCCGCGCCATATAGGCGGACAGCCTGTCCAGCAGCGCCTTATTGTCGCGGCGAAGCGCCGAAGCCTCCTGCTGGAGCTTTGCGACGGCTTCGGGGACATCCTCCGCCTTGCAGGAGAAGCCGCGGGCAAGGGTATCCACCGTTTCCTGCATCGCCTGGGCGTGCGCGAGCGCGCGCCCGCCGCAGGCGAAGGTGAGCCGCTCGCCGCCCTTGTAATGCTCGCTCGCGGTGATCTTGACGAGCCCGATCTCGCCCGTATGGCCGACATGCGTGCCGCAGCAGGTGCAGCTGTCCCCGCCCGGCATGGCGACGATGCGGATGCGGCCGCTCAGCCCCGCCGCCTTTTTGCGAAGCTCCATGGTTTCGAGCTGCTCGGGCGTCACGTAGGAAAGCTCCACGGGCAGGTTTTGCCAAACGAGCGCATTGGTGCGCTCCTCCAGCCTCGCCGCGCCGCCGGGGGCGAGGGGGACGTCGAGATCCACCGTGCAGTACGCCGCCGCCATATGGAAGCCGACGTTCTTCGCGCCGAAGAGCTCCTTCGCGGCGAAGGAAAGCAAATGCTCGCCCGAGTGCTGCTGCATGTGATCGAACCGGCGCGGCCAATCGAGCGTGACCTCCACCTCGGCGCCCACGGGGAGGGGCGTTGCCGTGCGGTGCAGCACGCGCTCGCCGTCCTCGACGACGCCGGTGACAGGCACGCCCCCGATCCGGCCGGTATCGTGCGGCTGCCCGCCGCCCGCGGGGAAGAGCACCGTACGGTCGAGCTCCACGTCGTACCCGCCCTCTGCGGCCGCGCAGGCGGTCACGCGCGCCATGACGGTTTTTTGATAGCTGTCGTTCAGAAAGAGTTTTTCGGTCATACCCTGCTCCTTTTACACCCAAATCGAAAAAGTACCGTGCGGTACTTTTTCGAGGATTGCAGGAACAACCTGCGCCTACGGCACGGGCGGTTGTTCCTGCAAGGAAAACCTTACGCCGCAAGGCTTTCCGCCGCCACCGCACATGTCGCTGGCGGCGGAATGGAAACCTCCGGGGGCCGAGCCTTGCGCTGTAGCGGAGTGAGCAAGGCGGAAGCCCAGTCTGATAACAGTATACCATACCGCGCGGCGGAACGGCGCGCGCAATTTGCCCGCGGTTGTTTACAGGCGCGCCACAAATACGCCGGAATTTGCGGCGTCCGGGGCTTGCATCGCCGCGGGCTTTGGGGTATCGTAATAGAGGCTTTGGCATAACAAGCAGGATATAGGAGGATTATGCGCATGCAAGAACCTGCCCTGGTGATCCTTGCCGCCGGTATGGGCAGCCGCTACGGCGGACTGAAGCAGATCGACCCCGTGGACGAGTACGGGAACATCATTATCGATTATTCCATCTATGACGCCATCCGGGCCGGATTCTCCCGCGTGGTCTGCATCATTAAAAAAGAGATAGAGAATGAGTTTTACGAGCTGATCGGCCCCCGCATCGCCGAACACGTGGAACTGAAGTACGCGTTTCAGGAGCTTGATATGCTGCCCGCGGGCTTTTCCCTGCCGGAGGGCCGCGCAAAGCCCTGGGGCACCGCGCACGCGCTGCTCTGCTGCGCGCCGGTGGTGGACGGCCCCTTCGCCGTGATCAATGCGGACGACTACTACGGCCGCTCCGCGTTCTCCACCATATACGATTACCTGCGTACTCCCCGCGCCCCGGGCGCGTATTCCATGGTGGGCTACAACGTGGAGAATACCCTCACCGATAACGGCACCGTGACGCGCGGCGTCTGCGACGTGGACCAGAACGGGTACCTCAGGGACATCAAGGAGTGCCACGGCATCAGAAAGCACAACGGCGGCGGCATGTACGAGGAAGCCGGCCGCGGGATCGCCATCCCCCGCGGCACCGTCGTCTCCATGAACCTCTGGGGCTTCGACACGGGCCTGTTCGGGGAGCTGGCCGCCGGTTTCCCGCCGTTTTTGGAGGAGGGCCTGAAGTCCGGCCCCCAGAAGTGCGAATACCTGCTGCCCACCGCCGTGCACGACATCGTTCACGAGGGGCACGCCAGCGTGCGGGTGCTGCGCAGCGCCGACGAATGGTTCGGCGTGACCTACAAGGAGGATATGCCCATCGTCCGCGCCGCCATCCGCAAGCTCAAGGAGCAGGGCGCGTATCCCGAAAAGTTATGGGATAAGTAGACCCATTTTATCTTTATATGAAAGTGGCAGCCGTCCCGGCCGCCGCTTTTTTGATACCCGCGGCAGGAGCAAGCTCTTTCGGTTTCTGAAGGTATCGCCGCCTGCGGCGACGAGGACTTTTTTTATTTTAAAGTGGGCGGGCTCCGCCCCCGCTCCCCCTGGGGTACGGGGAGGTCCCGTTCTCTGGCACGTCCTTTATTGACGCCAAGGGCACTCCCCCTGGGGTACGGGGAGGTCCCCATTCAATGCTGGTGCCTCGCTTTATATAGCGGACGGGCTCCGCCCCCCGGAAATTCCCCTCCTTGGGGGTGCCCGAAGGGCGGGGTGGTTCTGGTAAAAGGGTATCCCCGCAACCGCTTTCTTTTGCCGCTTTTCTTTCCCGTGAAAGAAAAGCGGGCCGTCTCTAGCTCGGGCTGGCCGCGCCGCGCTCCAGAAGGTATGCGTCGAGATAGCGCCGGAGCTGGGCGTCGAGCGTCTCCCGGTAGCGCGCGGGGTCCTCGGCGGCCCGGCGGATCTCCCCCTCCGGGAAGAGCTCGCGCACGGTGGCGTCGTAGCGCGCGCCGTCCGGCGGAACCTTGCACTCCAGAAGCGCGTGCTTTCCCTGCGCGTCCTTGCGGAACAGCAGCACCACGGGCAGCGCGTCAAACCCGCTTTCCCTCGTGAACGCGCCGTTTTCATATCTGTACGCGCCGAAGCCGACGATGGCGTATACGAACTCGATGCCCTTTTTCTTGTTCGCGCCCAGCGTGACGTGCCCCTCCGCGTTGCAGATATCCGCGCCGGACTTCCCGTATTTCTGAAGCACGGCCCGGGAGATGCAATCCTCAAGATCGGCGCGGTCGTAATCCTCGAAGGAGGACGCCGCGACGGGGGAGGACGCGGACGCGGCCTCCCCTTCGGTTCCGCCGCCGCAGCCCGCGAGCAGCAGAACCGGGAGCAGCAGAAAAAGCGCGCTCCGCAGCAGCCTTATGGATACCCGCACCGTTTCCACCCCTTCCGTCGCCTTCTGTGTTATACCTTGAAAGCCGCCGTTTGTCAAACGCGTACGCATACTTTCGAGCGCCGCCGCGCATACTTCTCACAAATCCGGCGCGCAAGGCGCCCCGCGGCACTTGACAGACGCGCCCGCATGCTTTAGTATGCTTACTAAGCAAGTTTCAACGCACGGGGAAAGGAGGAACGCATAATGAGTACGTTCGCAGCCGCTTCCATGATGATGCGCATGCGCGGAATGCGTTCCGCGCTTTTCGGCGTGCTGCGAATGCCGGGATAGGCATGTAAAAGCGCTGAGCCGTTCGGCCCCGCTTCGCATCACGCGAAGCGGGGCCTTTTGCTATGGCCCCGTAAAAAACCCGGCGGCCGAAAAACCAAACGATCATAAGGAGAATCCGTATGCCTGTAAAAATTCCCAACGAACTGCCCGCGTACGACATACTGACCGGGGAAAATATTTTCGTGATGAGCGAGCAGCGCGCCGTCACGCAGGATATCCGCCCGCTGCGCATCGCCGCGCTCAATCTTATGCCGACCAAGACCGTGACCGAGACGCAGCTGCTGCGGCTTTTAGGGAACACCTCGCTTCAGGTGGAGGTGACGCTTCTGCGCACCGCGAGCTACCAGCCCCGCAACACCGACCATACGCACCTGGATACCTTCTACCGCACCTTCGACGAGGTGAAGGGCGAGCAGTTCGACGGCCTCATCGTCACCGGCGCGCCCGTGGAGCAGATGCCCTTCGAAGCCGTCGCCTACTGGGAGGAGTTGACGGACGTCCTCCGCTGGGCGGACGAGAACGTGTTTTCCTCCATGTTCATCTGCTGGGGCGCGCAGGCGGCGCTGTATTACTACTACGGCATCGACAAGCATCCTCTCCCCAGGAAGCTCTTCGGCGTGTACCCGCACACCGTCATGAACCGCACCCACCGGCTGCTGCGCGGGTTCGACGATCTTTTCTACGCCCCGCACAGCCGCCACACCACCGTCCGCGTGGAGGACGTCGCATCTAACCCCGCGCTGGAGGTGCTCGCCACCTCCCCCGAAGCGGGCCTGTACCTTGCCGCGAGCCGCGACGGCAGGCGCGTCTTTGTGACCGGCCACAGCGAGTACGACGCCGAAACCCTCGGGCTCGAGTACCAGCGCGACCTCGCGGCGGGGCTCCCCATCGAGCCGCCGGTCAACTATTACCCCGAGAACGATTCCTCCCGCGCGCCCCGCGTCACCTGGCGCGCGCACGGCAACATGCTCTTCGGCAACTGGCTCAACTACTTCGTCTACCAGGAGACGCCGTATGTCGTGGAAGAGATCAGGGCGCAGAAGCATCCGTAGGACGCGCCCGTTTTTTGCCGGCGCGCTTGCAACGCCCCGGCATCCTATAGTACGATGGTTGCTATGAAGCACCGATGGGGGCAAGACGCCCGCATCGGACAAGCCCGGCATCCTATAATAGTACGATGGTTGCTATAAACCGCCGCCTTCCCGTTTCCCCGGAAGAGGGCGCATCCGACGAAAGAAGAAAAGGTAAGTTCCCATGTACATTCGCGATTTGCTCAATCAGGGCCGCGTGACGGTATCCTGCGAGCTGTTCCCGCCCAAGCTGGAAGAGGATATTGCGCGCACCGAGGAGGTCGTGCGGCGTACGGCGGCATTGAAGCCGGATTTTATCAGCGTCACCTACGGCGCGAGCGGCGGCACCTCCAAATACACGCTGCGCATGGTGGAATACGCAGAGAGTTTGGGCGTGACGGGCCTTGCGCACCTGACCTGCGCGGCGCATACCAAGGCGGAGATCGGCGAACGGCTGGCGATGCTCCGCGCGCACGGGATCGAGAACGTGCTGGCCCTGCGCGGGGATATCCCCGAGAACACGGATTTCCCCACGCCGGGCCACTACCGGTACGCGTCGGAGCTGGTGGGCGAGGTCCGCGCGTTCGGCGGGTTCTGCATCGGCGGGGCCTGCTACCCCGAAGGGCATGTCGAGTCCCCCAACATCGCCGAGGACCTGCGGCATGTCAGGGAAAAGGTGGACGCGGGCTGCGATTTTCTGACCACGCAGATGTATTTTGACAACAACGTGCTGTTCCGCTTCCTGAACCGCGCGCGAAGCGCGGGTATCAGCGTGCCCATCCTCGCCGGGATCATGCCCGTGACCAACAAGAAACAGATCCGGCGCATGGTGAAGCTCAGCGGCACCAACCTGACGCCGCGGCTACTGAGCATACTGGACCGGTTCGGCGACGACGACGCGGCCATGCGCCAGGCGGGCATCGATTACGCGACGGACCAGATCGTGGACCTCATCGCCAACGGCGTGCAGGGCATCCACATCTACGCGCTGAACAAGCCCGATATCGCGGAGAGCATCATCGGCAACATCTCCCATATCATACGGGTCGGGTAAGCGGGAAGCGGAGGGAGCCATGCAGGTAGACAAGGCCGAGGCGCTGCGGTATCTCGGCTATAAGCGGGGGCAGACGCCCGACAGCGCGACCGAGAGCGTCTTTAACGCCTGCATCCCGGCGCTGGAGCGCGCCGCGGGGTTCCTAAATATCGATAGGCGTTTCCCCGTGATCCGCGAGGGCGACGGCATCTTCATCGCCGGGCTCAATCTTCAAAGCCGCGCGCTCTCCCGCCATCTGGAGGGCTGCGAGGAAGCGTACCTGTTCGCGGCGACGCTGGGCGCGGGGGTGGACAGGCTGATGCAGGTGTACGAGCGCACCGATCTCCCCGCCGCCGTGGTGCTGCAGGCGTGCGCCGCGGCGCTGCTCGAAAGCTGCTGCGATGAGGCGCAGGATTCGATCGCGGCGGCGCTTGCGCCGGGGCTTGGGCTGCGGCCGCGGTTTTCGCCGGGGTACGGCGACCTTTCCCTCACCATTCAGCCCGGCATCCTCCGGGTGCTGGACGCGCAGAAGCGCATAGGGCTCTTCTGCACCGCGCACGATATGCTCACGCCCACCAAATCCATCACCGCGGTCATCGGCGTCCGGCCCGGCTGCGCGGACAAAAAGCGCGGCTGCGAAACCTGCGGGATGAAGGACTGTACGTATAGGAAAGAATAAATCGTTCCGCCGCCCCGGCGGAACATCCCTTTCAAAGGAGCTGCCATGCGATTTTTGGACGTTTTATCCCGCGAACCGCTGTTCTACGACGGCGCGATGGGCACCATGCTCCAGGCCGCCGGGCTTCTGCCCGGCGAAAGCCCGGACGTGTGGAGCGTGACGCATCCCGATGCGGTGCGGGATATCCACCTGCAATATCTGGACGCCGGGTGCAACATCGTTACGACGAACACGTTCGGCTGCACGGCGAGCAAGCTTGCCGGAACCGGCTTTACGCCGGGCGAGGTGGCTGCCGCCGCCGTAGCCCGCGCCAGGGAGGCGATCGCCGTGTGCGGCGGCGCGCAGAAGAAGTTCGCGGCGTTCGACGTGGGGCCCACGGGCAAGCTCTTAAAGCCGCTGGGCGACCTCGCCTTTGAGGACGCGGTGCGGCTGTTCACGGAATCCATCCGCGCGGGCGCGCAGGCCGGGGCGGACCTGATCCACATCGAGACGATGTCGGATACCTACGAATTGAAGGCGGCGGTGCTGGCGGCGAAGGAAAGCTGCGCGCTCCCCGTATGCGCGACGGTCACGCTCGACCAGAACGGCAGGCTCTTAACCGGCGGGGATATCCACGCGGTGGTGGCGCTGCTTGAGGGCCTGCGCGTGGACGCGCTGGGTCTCAACTGCGGGCTCGGCCCCAAAGAAATGATTAAATTTCTCCCTGCGCTTCGGGAAATCACCTCGCTGCCCGTCATACTCAACCCCAACGCCGGCCTCCCGCGCGAGGAAAACGGAAAAACCGTGTTCGACGTCGGCCCCGCCGAGTTCGCGGAGCTGATGGCGGAAGCGGCGCGGGGCGGCGCGCGCCTTCTGGGCGGGTGCTGCGGCACCACGCCCGCGCATATAAAAGCGCTGGTCGCGGCCTGCCGGGATATCCCCCCGCTGCCCGTTGAAAAGAAGGAGCGGACCGTCGTTTCCAGCTACGGCCGCGCCGTTTATTTTGAAGGGCATACGGTGCTCGTCGGCGAACGGATCAACCCCACTGGCCGCTCCCGCCTCAAGCAGGCGCTGCGCGAGGGGGACGTCGATTACGTTCTGCGCGAGGGCCTCGCGGAGGAGGAAGCGGGCGCCGAGATTCTGGGCGTGAACGCAGGCCTCCCCGGCATCGACGAATCCGCGGTGCTCACGCGCATGGTAGCCGAACTGCAAGGCGTGACCAAGCTGCCGCTGCAGATCGATACCGCGGACCCGAACGCCTTCGTTTCGGCGCTGCGCGTCTATAACGGCAAGCCCGTCATCAATTCCGTCAACGGCCGGGAGGACGTGATGCGCGCCGTGTTCCCTCTCGCCGCCAAATACGGCGGGGTGGTGATCGCCCTGACCATCGACGAGGCGGGCATCCCCGAAACCGCACGGGGCCGCCTCGCCATCGCGAAAAAGATCCTCGCCCGCGCCGCCGAATACGGCATCGAAAAGAAGAACATCCTCGTGGACGCGCTGACCCTGACCGTCAGCGCCGGGGACCGCAACCCGGCCGTCACACTCGAGGCGCTTTCCCTTATCAAGAAGGAGCTCGGCGTCAAAACGACGCTCGGGGTCTCCAACATCTCCTTCGGCCTGCCCCGCCGGGAGCTCATGACCGCGAGCTTCCTTACCCTCGCGCTCTACGCGGGGCTCGATTCCGCCATCATCAACCCGCTCTCCCAGCCCGTGATGGACGCCTTCTTCACCGCGCACACCCTGCTGGGCCGGGACGCGCAGTGCGCCGCCTATCTTGCCCGCTACGCCGGGCAGGCCGCTCCCGATACCCCCGCCGCTTCCCCCGCCCCCGGCCCCGGGAACCTTACGCTGGAGCAGGCGATCCGGCAGGGGCTGAAGCGTCAGGCCGCCGCCCTCGCGGCGGACGCCAAGGATTCCCCCCTCGGCATCATCGAAGGGAACATCGTGCCCGCGCTCAACGCCGTCGGTGCCGCCTTCGAGGCCGGCACCTTCTTCCTGCCCCAACTGCTGATGAGCGCAGACGCCGCCAAAGCCGCCTTCGAGGTCCTCCGCGGCCGCATGACCGCCAGCGAGGGCGCGCCGCTCGGCTGCGTCGTTCTCGCTACCGTCGAAGGGGACGTTCACGACATCGGCAAGAACATCGTGAAGGCGCTCCTCGAAAACTTCCGCTTTCAGGTGGTCGATCTCGGCCGCGACGTGCCGCCGAGCGCCGTCGTCGAGGCCGCGCTCCGGCACAAACCACGGCTGGTCGGTCTTTCCGCCCTCATGACCACCACGGTGGCCAGCATGGAAAAGACCATCGCCGCCCTGCACCGCGACGCGCCCGGCTGCAAGATCATGGTCGGCGGCGCGGTCCTCACCGCCGATTACGCGCAGAGGATCGGCGCGGACTTTTACGGCCGGGACGCGATGGCATCGGTCCGGTACGCGCAGGAAGTATACGGAGGATAGAACGGGGATAGGAACGGGGAGGGGACGGTACTTTTCTTTCAAGAGAAAGAAAAGTACCAAAAGAAAGCATGGGGGGTACATTTATGAATGAAATCATAAAAAGCCTGCACGCGCGCAAGTCGGTGCGGGTATACGAGGAGAAGCCCATTCCTCCCGCGCTCAAGCGGGAGATTTTGCTTGCCGCCGCGGCCGCGCCCTCGGCCGGCAACCAGCAGCTCTACACCATCCTTGACATCACCGACCAGGCGGAGAAGGATTCCCTTGCCGTTACCTGCGACAACCAGCCCTTTATCGCCAAGGCGCAGATGGTGCTGATCTTCTGCGCCGACTGCCAGAAGTGGTACGACGCGTACGCTGCCTTCGGCTGCGCCCCGCGCCTCCCCGCCGCGGGCGACCTGATGCTCGCCGTGACCGATTGCGCCATCGCCGCGCAGAACGCCGTCACCGCCGCCGAAAGCCTGGGCATCGGCTCCTGCTATATCGGGGATATCATGGAGAACTGCGAGCGGCACCGCGCGCTCTTGCATCTGCCGCCCTACGTCTTCCCCGCCGCCATGCTCGTATTCGGCTACCCCACCGAGGGGCAGAAGCGCCGCCAAAAGCCCGAGCGGTGCGATTTAAGGCATATCGTCCACGAAAACGGCTACCGCCGCATGGAAAAAGAAGAGCTTGCCGCCATGCTCCAAAAGAACGCCGCCGGGGAGGATTTCCCCGCCTGGCTCCGAGCGTTCTGCGCCCGCAAATACGAATCCGCTTTCGCCCGGGAGATGTCCCGCTCGGTAGCCCGGTATCTGGAGGAGTTCCAGCCCGGCGAATAGACCCGGTTTTATCAGGGCCCGGCTTTGCCGGGCCTTCAGCTTGTCGAAAAAGTACCTTGCGGTACTTTTTCGAGGATTCAGGAACAACCTGTGCCTACGGCACGGGCGGTTGTTCCTGCAAGGAAAGCCTTGCGGCGCAAGGCTTTTCCGCCGCCACCGCACATGTCGCTGGCGGCGGTTGGAAGCCTTCGGGGCTGCGGCCACCGAGCCCTGAATGGTTTTTTGACAGTCTGAGGGCCCGGCTTTGCCGGGCCTTTTCTTTTGCGTATACAAATGTATAATATTCGATTATAATAAATATTTATTCAAAAATGGGTTGACATTACGGCGGTATTCTGTATAATTATGAGTAAATATACAGAGGGGAGGACCGCCGCGTGACGAAGGTCTTTATCGACGGCCGGGAAGGCACGACGGGGCTGCGCATCCATGAGCGGCTCTCCTCCATGGGCGGGATCACCCTCCTGGCGCTGCCCGAGGGCCTGCGCAAGGACGTTTCCGCGCGGCGGGAGCTGCTGCAGGAGGCCGATATCGCGTTCCTGTGCCTGCCCGACGCCGCTGCCCGCGAAGCCGCGGCGCTTTCCGAAGGCGGCCGCGCGCGGATCATAGACGCCTCCACCGCCCACCGCACCGCGCCGGGCTGGGCGTACGGCTTCCCGGAGCTATCCGGCGCGCACCGGGCAAAGATCGCGGCGGGCTCCCGCGTCGCCGTCCCCGGCTGCCATGCAAGCGGCTTTATCGCGCTCGTATACCCGCTGATCCGTTCGGGCGCGCTCGCGCCCTCCGCCCTGCTCTCCTGCTTCAGCCTCACGGGCTACAGCGGCGGCGGCAAAAAAATGATCGCGGAATACGAGGCGCCGGGCCGCGGCCCCGCTTACGCCGCGCCCCGCGCCTACTCTACGCTTCAGGCCCACAAGCATCTGCCCGAAATGCGGGCGGTTCCGGGGCTTTTGACCCCGCCCGTGTTCTCGCCCGTGGTGGGGGATTTTTACAGCGGGATGCTCGTCACCGTTCCCCTGCACGCCGCGCAGCTCGCAAAGCCCATGGACCCGGCCGCCCTGACCGCCCTCTACGCCGAGCACTACGCCGGTTCCACGCTCGTACGCGTCCTCCCCTGCCGGGAGGAAACCGACTACCTCGCCGCCAACGCCCTCGCGGGCAGGGATACGATGGAGCTGTTCGTCGCAGGCTGCGCGGAGCGTTATACGCTCTGCGCGCGGTTCGACAACCTCGGCAAGGGCGCTTCCGGCGCCGCCATCCAGTGCATGAACCTCATGCTGGGCCGGCGGGAGACCGACGGGCTGGTATTGTAGGAACGGGGTACGTTACTTTTCTTTCGCGCGAAAGAAAAGTAACAAAAGAAAGCGTAATCATTTTATATTATTGGGATTCCAAAGGGACGTGTCCCTTTGGTAGGGGCGTGGGGGCAACGCCCCCGCCGTATCCCCTTAGAAAGGCAATACAACGATGTATCAACCAACCGAAGGCGGCGTGTGCGCCGCGAAAGGGTTCCGGGCCGCAGGCATCCACTGCGGCTTGCGGAAGAACAAGGAACAGAACGACCTGGCGCTGATCGTGAGCGACGCGCCCGCGAGCGCGGCGGCGGTGTATACGCGGAACCTCGTCAAGGGCGCGCCCATCCTGGTGACGCAGGAGCATTTGAAATCCGGCACGGCGCGGGCAATGATCTGCAACTCCGGCAACGCGAACACCTGCAACGCGGACGGGCCGTATATCGCAAAGCGGATGTGCGAGCTGACGGGCGAAGCCTTGGGGATACCGCCGGAGGACGTGATCGTGGCGTCCACGGGGGTGATCGGCCAGCCGCTCCCGATCGGCCCCATCGAGGCGGGCATGGAGCGCCTGGTGGGCGCGCTGGGTTACGCGAACAGCCTTAACGCGGCGCGGGCCATCATGACGACGGACACGGCGGTGAAGGAAACCGCTTTCTCTTTTACGGCGGGCGGCAAAACGTGCAAAATCGGCGGGATCGCCAAGGGCTCGGGCATGATCCACCCCAATATGGCGACGATGCTGGTGTTCGTTACGTCCGACGCCGCCATCTCCCCGGCTCTCCTGCAAAAGGCGCTCTCGGACGACGTCGTTGACACTTTCAATATGGTGAGCGTGGACGGGGACACCTCCACCAACGACATGGCGGCGGTGCTGGCGAACGGCCTGGCGGGCAACGCCGCGATCGAAACCGAGGGCGAGGATTACGCGGCGTTTTGCGCGGCGCTCAACGCGGTGACCTCCCGCCTCTGCCGCGCCATCGCCGGGGACGGCGAGGGCGCGACAAAGCTCCTGACCTGCAGGGTGACGGGCGCGGCAGATAAGGAAACCGCCCGCAGGGTGGCGAAATCCGTGATCTGCTCCAGCCTCTTGAAGGCCGCGATGTTCGGGGCCGACGCCAACTGGGGGCGGGTGCTTTGCGCCATCGGCTACGCGGGCGCGGATGTGGATATCGGCAAAGTGGACGTCGCGTTCGCGTCGGGCGCGGGCTGCGTAGCGGTCTGCAGGGGCGGCGCGGGCGTGCCGTTCTCGGAGGAGTTCGCAAAAGCCGTGCTGCTCGAAAGCGAGATCGAAATACTCGCCGAGCTCAACGCGGGGGACGCATCGGCCACGGCCTGGGGCTGCGACCTCACCTACGATTACGTGAAGATCAACGGCGATTACCGTTCGTAAGAGGAATAAGAATACGATGGACATGGACATCACCAACGCGCAGCGGGCGGAGGTCCTGATACAGGCCCTGCCCTATATCCAGAAATACAACGGCAAGATCCTCGTCGTGAAGTACGGGGGCAACGCCATGGTAAGCCCGGAGCTCAAACGGGCCGTGATGGGCGATATCGTGCTCCTTTCGCTCATCGGCATCAAGGTGGTGCTCATCCACGGCGGCGGCCCCGAGATCACGGATATGCTCAGCCGCGTCGGCAAAAAGAGCGAATTTGTGGGTGGGCTGCGCGTTACGGATAAGGAAACCGCCGAGATCGTGCAGATGGTGCTCGCGGGAAAGATCAACAAGGACCTTGTCGCGCTCATCGGCAGCATCGGCGGCAAGGCGATCGGCCTTTCGGGCCTCGACTGCCATATCCTCAGCGCCCGCCCCTACGACGACGCGCTGGGCTACGTGGGCGAGATCGTCTCGGTGAACACGCAGCCGGTCCTGGACCTTTTAGACGGCGGCTACATCCCCGTCATCTCCACCATGGGGTGCGACGACGCCGGGAACACCTACAACATCAACGCCGATACCGCCGCCGCGCGCATCGCGGGCTGCCTCAGGGCCGAAAGCTTCATTTCCATGACGGATACCTACGGAATCCTGCGCGACGTGAACGACCCTTCCACGCTGATTTCCGAGATCCCCGTCAGCGAAGCGCCGCAGCTCGTGCGCGAGGGCGTCATCTCCGGCGGCATGATCCCCAAGGTGGATTGCTGCATCGACGCCATCCGCCGGGGCGTGAAGAAGGTGTTCATCATCGACGGACGGGTGCCGCACTCGATCCTGATCGAGATCCTCACCGATAAGGGCGTGGGAACGATGTTCAAGTAAAGGAACAACGGACAATGAAGAATGAACAATTGTTGTGGAAATCCCTCCGGGATTTCTTTGAAAAAGAAACAACGAACAGTATAATGAAAAAAACTCCGCAGGGTTGAGGCCGGCGCCGAAGGCGGCAAATGCTCCGGTGGAGCGTTTGCAGGCCGAAACGGGCATCCGCTTGCGGATATCCCGGTTACCGCTTGCATACTGAATTGTTCATTGCTCATTCTTCATTGTTCATTAAGGGGGGTGCTTGCTATGACCATAAAGGAACTGGACCAATCCTTCATCGCGGCGACCTACGGGCGGCACGACGTGACGTTCGTAAGGGGCCGCGGCGCGGAGCTGTTCGACGACGCGGGCAGGCGGTATATCGACCTGGGCGGCGGCATCGCCGTGAATTCCTTCGGCATCGCGGACGAAACGTGGGCCGCGGCCGTCAAGGCGCAGGTGGACCTGCTCCAGCACGTATCCAACCATTACTACACCGAGCCGCAGGCGGTGCTGGCTCAACTGCTCTGCGAGCGGACGGACATGCGCCGCGTGTTCTTCTCGAACTCGGGCGCGGAGGCGAACGAATGCGCCATCAAGGCGGCGCGAAAGTTTGCGGGGGACAAATACGGCGCGTCGGTGCGCCCGAACATCGTGACGCTTTATAACTCCTTCCACGGGCGCACCGTCACCACGCTTTCGGCGACGGGGCAGGAGAGCTTCCACAAGGATTTCGGCCCTTTTACGCCGGGGTTCCTGCATGTGCCGGCCAACGATATTACGGCGATGAAGCGCGCGCTCGAGCCCGGCGACGTCTGCGCCGTGATGATGGAGCTCATCCAGGGCGAGGGCGGCGTGGTGACGCTCGAGCCCGCCTATGTGCGCGAAGTGGCGGCGCTGTGCGCGAGGCAGGACGTGCTGCTCGTGATCGACGAGGTGCAGACGGGCAACGGCCGCACGGGCGAATTGTACTGCTATATGAACTACCGCATCCGGCCGGACATCGTATCCACGGCCAAGGGGCTGGCGGGCGGCCTGCCCATGGGCGCGACGCTGTTCAACGAAAAGGCGATGTTCGTGCTGGGCCCCGGGAGCCACGGCTCCACGTTCGGCGGCAACCCGGTGTGCGCGGCGGGCGCGGTCTCGGTGATCGGCCGCCTGACCGACGATCTGCTGGCCGAGGTGCGCGAAAAGGGCGCGTACATCCGTGAGGAGCTGGAGCGCGCCCCCGGCGTGCGGAGCGTGGACGGCCTGGGGCTGATGCTGGGCGTGGAGCCCGAACGCCGCCCCGCGAACGAGGTGCTGCTCGCCTGCCTGGAGCGGGGCGTGGTGGTCCTCACGGCCAAGGAGAAGATCCGCCTGCTGCCGCCGCTCAATATCCCGATGCCGCTGTTAAAAGAGGCGGTCGCCGTACTCAAGGAGGAGCTCGCGAAATAAACGCTTGCCCGAACCGATTTGAAGGAGGATACGATCATGAAGCATCTGCTCAAACTTTCCGACCTTACCCCGCAGGAGATCACGGATATTCTGAACCTTGCCGACCAGCTCAAATTCGAGCATAAGAACGGCGCCGTCCACCACTTGCTCGCGGGAAAAACGCTGGGCATGATCTTCCAGAAAGCCTCCACGCGCACGCGCGTTTCCTTCGAGGCGGGCATGTACCAGCTCGGCGGCAGCGCCCTGTTCCTTTCGGCGAACGATCTTCAGATCGGCCGGGGCGAGCCGGTGCAGGATACCGCGCGGGTACTCTCCCGGTACCTGGACGGCATCATGATCCGCACGTTCAGGCAGCAGGAGGCGGAGGATCTCGCCAAATACGGCTCCATCCCCGTGATCAACGGGCTCACCGACTACGCGCACCCCTGCCAGGTGCTCGCCGACCTCATGACGGTGCGCGAATACAAGGGCACCCTCAAGGGCCAGAAGCTCGCCTTTATCGGCGACGGCAACAACATGGCGAACTCGCTGATCGTGGGCGGCGTCAAGACGGGCATGGAGGTCGCGGTCGCGTGCCCGGCCGATTACCGGCCCGACGCCGCCATCATGGCCTGGGCCAAAGAGGCGGGAACGTTTACCTGCACCACGGACGTGCTGGCCGCGGCTAAGGACGCCGACGTCGTCTATACCGACGTCTGGGCGTCGATGGGCCAGGAGGGCGAGGCGCAGGCAAGGAAGAAGGCATTCGCCGGCTACCAGGTCAACGCGGCGGCGATGGCCGCCGCCAAGCCCGACGCCATCGTCCTCCACTGCCTGCCCGCGCACCGGGAGGAGGAAATTACCGGGGAGGTGTTCGAAACCCACGCGAAGGAGATCTTCGACGAGGCGGAGAACCGCCTGCACGCGCAGAAAGCGGTGCTCGTCAAGCTCCTGGGCCAGGCGGAGTAACGGCCATGAAGCGGCAAAAAGCGGAACGGGAAAAATCCCGTTCCGCTTTTGTGTATAGGCTGAAAAATGTTCGGCAAGCCAAATAATTTTTTTTAAGGGACGAGGACGGTACTTTTCTTTTTAGAAGAAAAGTACCAAAAGAAAATCCGAGGGTCTGTAAAGGTTTCTATTTCACCCATACGCTTTCTTTTTGCTTCTTTTTCTTTCCCGTGAAAGAAAAAGAAGCGTACTCTGAATTTGGAGGTAACGGCATGTCACAAAAAGCATACCTCGCGCTCGCGAACGGGCGGGCGTTCGAGGGGAGGCGCTTCGGTGCGGCGGGCTCGCCCACGGGGGAGCTGGTGTTCACGACGGGGATGTGCGGGTATGTGGAGACGCTGAGCGACCCGAGCTACTACGGGCAGATCGTGCTGCAGACGTTCCCGCTCATCGGCAACTACGGAATGATCCCGGCGGACATGGAGAGCGGAAAAAGCTGCGTTACGGCGTATATCGTGCGGGAGTGGTGCGAGGAACCCTCCAACTTCCGCAGCGGCGGCACGGTGGACGCGTTTTTGAAGGCGCAGGGCATCCCCGGGCTGTGGGGCGCGGATACGCGGGAGATCACAAAGCTCATCCGGGAGGCGGGCGTCATGAACGCGCGGATCGTGGACGAGCTTACGGAGGAGAGCTTCGCGGGGCTTCGGGAATTCGCGATCCGGGACGCGGTAAAATCGGTGAGCGGCGCCATGCCGCGGCTGTACCCGGCCGCGGGGGAAAAACGCTTCCGGGTGGCGCTCCTGGACTGCGGGGCCAAGCGCAACATCGTGCGGGAGCTGTGCCGCCGCGGATGCGAGGTAATGGCGCTGCCCTGCGGCACGGCGGCGGAGGCGGTGCTCGCCTGCCGGCCGGACGGCGTGATGCTCTCCAACGGCCCCGGCGACCCGGCCGAGAATACGGGGGTGATCCGCGAGATCGCGAAGCTCTTGGGCAAGGTGCCGATATTCGGCATCTGCCTGGGGCATCAGCTCCTGGCGCTGGCGGCGGGCGGCGGGACCGTGAAGCTCAAGTACGGCCACCGCGGGGCGAACCAGCCGGTGCGGGATCTTGAAACCGGGCGGGTGTACATCACGAGCCAGAACCACGGATACGCGGTGGTATCGGACCGCCTCGCGCGGTGCGGGGCGCGGCTTCGGATGGAGAACGCCAACGACGGCACGTGCGAGGGCGCGGATTATCCGGACGCGGGGGCGTTTTCGGTGCAGTTCCATCCCGAGGCGTGCGCGGGGCCGCAGGACACGTCCTTTTTGTTCGACCGCTTTCTGGCGCTGATGGGAGGGAACGGGCATGCCGCTGAATAAGAATATCCGAAAGGTGCTGATGATCGGTTCGGGGCCGATCGTGATCGGCCAGGCGGCCGAGTTCGATTACGCGGGCGCGCAGGCGTGCGGCGTTCTGAAGGAGGCGGGCGTGAACGTGGCGCTTATAAACCCCAACCCCGCGACCATCATGACGGACAAATCCCTGGCGGACGAAATCTACCTGGAGCCGCTCACGGCCACGACCGTCAAGCGCATCATCGAGCACGAGCGGCCGGACGGCCTGCTCGCCTCCATGGGCGGCCAGACGGGGCTGACGCTCGCGATGCAGCTGCATCAGGAAGGATACCTCGAACGCATGGGCGTGCGGCTTCTGGGCACCAACGCCGAAGCGATCGGCAAGGCCGAGGACCGGCGGCTTTTTCAGGAGACGATGCGCTCGATCGGCCAGCCGGTGATCCCCGGCGAAATCGCGAACGACGCCGAAACGGCGCTCGCGATCGCGGAGAAGATCGGCTACCCGGTCATCGTGCGGCCGGCGTTCACGCTGGGCGGCGCGGGGGGCGGCGTGGCGTACGGGGCGGCGGAGCTTTTGACCGTGGCCGGCGCGGGGCTTCTGCTCTCCCCTATCACGCAGGTGCTGGTGGAGAAGTACATCTACGGCTGGAAGGAGATCGAGTTCGAGATCATGCGGGACGCCGCGGACAACTGCATCGCCGTATGCTCCATGGAAAACTTCGACCCCGTCGGCGTGCATACGGGGGACAGCATCGTGATCGCGCCCGCGGTGACGCTTTCGGATAAGGAGTTCCAGATGCTCCGGAGCGCGTCGCTTTCGATCATCCGCGCGCTCGGGATCGAGGGCGGGTGCAACTGCCAGTTCGCGCTCAACCCGGACAGCTTCGAGTACGCGGTGATCGAGGTCAACCCCAGGGTCTCCCGCTCCTCGGCGCTCGCCAGCAAGGCGACGGGCTACCCCATCGCGAAAGCCGCAACCAAGATCGCGCTCGGGTACACGCTGGACGAGATCCCAAACGACGTCACGGGCAAAACCTGCGCCTGCTTCGAGCCGGCGCTCGATTACGTAGTCGTGAAGCTCCCCAAGTGGCCGTTCGACAAATTCGTGAACGCCAGCCGCACGCTGGGCACGCAGATGAAAGCGACGGGCGAGGTGATGGCGATCGCCCCCTCGTTCGAGATGGCGCTCTTAAAGGCGGTGCGCGGCGCGGAAATCTCGCTGGATACGCTCAACCTCCCCGCTTTGGAAGGAGCCGACCTATACGCGCGGCTATCCGCCGCGGACGACCAGCGCCTGTTCACGGTGTTCGCGGCGCTCAAAGCGGGCATTCCGGTGGATGAGATATTCGGGGCCACGAAGATCGACCGCTGGTTCCTCTTTAAGCTCAAAAAGCTGGCGGATTTTGAGGGGCGCATCGCGGGCGCGCCGCTGGATGAGGAAACTTATCTGGAAGCGAAAAAGCTGGGGTACCCGGACGGGGCGCTCCTCAGGCTGACGGGGCATCCCCTTCCGCCCCACCGCGACGCCGTATTCAAGATGGTGGATACCTGCGGCGCGGAGTTCGACGCCAAAACCCCCTACTTCTACTCCACCTACGACGAAACCTGCGAAGCGCGCGCGCTTCCGAAAAGCGGCAGGCCGCGCGTCGTCGTGCTGGGCGCGGGGCCCATCCGCATCGGCCAGGGGATCGAGTTCGACTATTCCTCGGTGCACTGTGTAAGGACGCTGCGGGCCCTGGGCTACGAGGTGGCGCTCATCAACAACAACCCCGAGACGGTGTCCACCGATTTTTCCACCGCCGACCGGCTCTACTTCGAGCCGCTCACCGGCGAGGACGTGCTGCACGTGCTCGCGGCGGAGCGGCCCGCGGGGGTGGTGGCGGCCTTCGGCGGGCAGACGGCCATCAAGCTCACAAAATTCCTGGCCGGGCACGGCGTCCCCATACTCGGCACCAGCGCCGAGAGCATCGATATGGCGGAGGACCGGGCGCGCTTCGACGCTCTCTTGGAAAAATCCGGTATCCGGCGTCCCGCGGGCTGCGCGGTGCGGAGCATGGAGGGGGCGCTTACGGCGGCGGCAAGTCTCGGCTACCCGGTGCTGGTGCGTCCTTCCTACGTGATCGGCGGGCAGAACATGACGATCGCCTACGCGGAGGAGGACGTACGCGCCTACATGGCGCTGATCCTCGCGCAGGGCATCGAAAACCCGGTGCTGGTGGACAAATATATGATGGGCGCGGAGCTGGAGGTGGACGTGATCTCCGACGGCCGGGACGTGCTCATCCCCGGCATCATGCAGCACATCGAAAGGGCGGGCGTGCACTCGGGCGACTCCATCGCCGTGTTCCCGCCCTACGGCATCGGCGACGCCATGCTTTCCGCCATCGTCGGCTGCTCCGAAACGCTCGCGCTGGCGATGGGCACGAGGGGCCTCGTCAACATCCAGTACCTTATCTGCCAGAACGAGCTGTACGTGATCGAGGTGAACCCACGGGCGTCGCGCACCGTTCCCTACATCAGCAAGGTGACGGGCGTGCCGATGGCGGAGCTCGCCACCCGCGTAATGGTGGGTGAAAGGCTCCGCGATCTCGGTTACGGCACGGGCCTCTGCCGCACGCCGCCCTATGTGGCCGTCAAGGTGCCGGTATTTTCCTTTGAAAAGCTCAGCGACGTGAACGCGGCCCTGGGGCCAGAGATGAAATCGACAGGCGAGGTGCTGGGCGTGGGCAAGACCCTGGAGGAGGCGCTCTATAAGGGCCTCCTTTCGGCCGGGTTCCGCCTGCCCGATTCGGCGTACGAGCGGGGCGGGGGCGTGTTCATCAGCGTGAACAGGCAGGCGCGCGACGAGATCGTGCCGCTTGCGAAATCCCTCTCCGACCTCGGCATGAAGCTCTACGCCACGCCGGGCACGGCGCGGGACATCGGGCGGCTGGGCATCGACGCGGAGCGGGTGAACCCGCTCTGTGAGGACGACGGCATCATCAAGCTCCTGGAAAGCGGCAAGCTCAGCTACGCGGTGCTGACCGGCACCGGCGAAAAGACGGAGGTAGAGGATTACATCCGGCTGCACCGGCGCGCGCTGCAGCTTGGCATCGCGGTGCTGACGTCGCTCGATACGGCCGCCGCGCTCGCCTCCATCATCGCCAGCCGCTTCAACCAGAGCAACACCGAGCTTGTGGATATCAACCACCTGCGTGTTGCCCGGCAGAAGCTCCGCTTCTGGAAGATGCAGGGCACCGGCAACGACTGCATCGTGCTCGACAACCGCGACGGGGCGCTTTCCTGCCCCGAATCCCTCGCGATCCGCTTCGCGGACAGGCACTTCGGCATCGGCGGGGAGGGCATCGTGCTTATCGAAAATTCCCGCGCCGCGGACGCCGGGATCCGCATGTTCAACCAGGACGGCAGCGAGGGCAAAATGGCCGGCAACTTCATCCGCTGCGTGGGAAAGCTGCTGCACGACCAGGGCATCGTCAAGAAGGAGCGGCTTTCCATCGAGACCGTGAGCGGCGTCCGGCAGCTCCGGCTGTACCTTTTTGACGGCGAGGCGCGCTCGGTGGAGGTGGATATGGGGAAAGCCCTTTTTGACCCCAGGGCGCTGCCGGCCCGCTTCCCCGGCAGCCGCGTGGTGGACGAGCCCTTCTTCGTGGCCGGCCGGACCTGGCGCGTCACGCTCGTTTCGGTGGGCAACCCGCACTGCGTGGTGTTCTCCGACCGGGTGGACGCCATCGATCTCGCGTGTGTCGGCCCGCAGTTCGAGCACGCGCCCGCCTTCCCCGAGCGCGTCAACACCGAGTTCGTGCGCGTGGTGAACCGCCGGACCCTCCGCATGCGCGTATGGGAGCGCGGCAACGGCGAAACCTGGGCCTGCGGCACCGGCGCCTGCGCCGCCGTGGCGGCGGCCGTGGAAAACGGCTTCTGCGACCGCGGCGCCGACGTCACCGTAAAGGTGACGGGCGGGGACCTCATCGTGCGTTACACCGGGGACACGGTGTATCTGACAGGCGGGGCGAGTTTGGTGTGCGAAGGGGTCGTGGAATACTGAAATGAACATTGAACGGGCGCCCTGCGGGCGCCACAGGCCGTCGACAAACCCCTCCGGGGTTCGTCGACGGTTTTTCCCATGCAGGCCTGGCGCAGCAGGCCTGCATGCAAGGTGTCCAAGCTGACGCACATGTCGTCAGCTTGGACGGATTTTATTGTGT
>Ga0255336_100546_pt1 | contig 54193 bp, 38 predicted proteins | sample MeOH1_35cm_T3_17_FD_189102 | JGI IMG/M metagenome (GOLD analysis project Ga0255336, IMG submission 189102) | Sandy soil microbial communities from University of British Columbia, Vancouver, Canada - MeOH1_35cm_T3_179 | ecosystem: Engineered > Artificial ecosystem > Sand microcosm > Unclassified ... | reverse complement strand
TCCGCCATCTACGACACCATGGTCCGCCTCGCGCAGGAGTTCTCCCTCCGCTACACCCTCGTAGACGGCCAAGGCAACTTCGGCTCCATCGACGGTGACCCGCCCGCGGCCATGCGTTACACCGAGTCACGCCTCACCCGCATCGCCGGGGAGATGCTTAGCGACATCGACTCCGACACCGTCGACTTCGCCCCCAACTACGACGAGTCCACCCTCGAGCCCACGGTCCTCCCGGCACGCATCCCCAACCTCATCGTGAACGGCGGCGGCGGTATCGCCGTCGGCATGGCGACCAACATCCCGCCGCACAACCTCACCGAGGTCGTGAACGCCTGCATCGCACTTATCAATAAAGAGAAGACCGACATCCGCCCCGACATTCAGCTCGTCCTCGAGCACGTCCAGGGTCCCGACTTCCCCACCGGCGGCTACCTCTACGGTCGCGCCGGAATTGCGCAGACCTACAACACCGGCCGCGGACGCTTCATCATGCGCTCCAAGGTCGCCACCGAGAACATCACCGGCGGCCGTCAGGCGATCATCGTGACCGAAATCCCCTACCAGGTCAACAAGTCGAACCTCATCAAGCGCATCGCCGAGCTCGCCAACGAGAAGATCATCGACGACATCTCCGACGTCCGCGACGAGTCCGACCGCGACGGCATGCGCATCGTCATCGAGCTCAAGCGCGGAGCCGAGCAGCAGATCGTCCTCAACCAGCTCTTCAAGCACACCCCCATGCAGGAGAGCTTCTCCATGATCTTCCTCGCCGTCCACAACGGCCAGCCGAAGGTCCTCCCGCTCGATCACGCCATTCGCGCCTTCCTCGAGCACCGCATTGAGGTCGTCCGCCGCCGCACCGCCTTCCTCCTTGGCAAGGCTCGCGACCGTGAGCACCTGTTGCTCGGCTTCCAGATCGCGCTCGACCACCTCGACAACGTCATCAAGATCATTCGTCAGTCGTCCTCCCGCGCCGATGCCCGCGAAAACCTCTTCGGTTACTTCTCCAACAAGCGCATCAACCTGCGCGGCACAGAGCTCGCCGGAGTCACCCTCGACCCCGCGAAGTACGGCGTCGACATGACCTTCTCGACTACCGGCACCCTCATCCTCAGCTACCGCCAGGTCGACGCCATCCTCGAGCTGCAGCTCTACCGCCTCACCCAGCTCTCCATCGACGAGACGCTCAAAGAGCTCGCCCAGGTCCGCGACACTATCACCGAGCTGGAGTCCATCCTCGCCTCCGAAAAGAAGCTCCGCCGCGTCATCGTCAAGGAGCTCGAAGAGGTCCGCGACAAGTACGGCGACGCCCGCCGCACCGAGATCCTCGACGAAACCACCGAGATCCAGCTCGAAGACCTCATCGCCGACGAGCAGGTCGCCGTCACCATCTCCAACACCGGCTACCTCAAGCGCACCCCCATCTCCACCTACCGCCAGCAGCGTCGCGGAGGCACAGGCCGTCTCGGCATGAAGACCCGCGAAGAGGACTTCGTCGCTCAGCTCATCGTCGAGTCCACGCACGCCTTCCTCCTCTGCTTCACCAACACCGGCCGCGTCTACTGGCTCAAGGTCTACGAGATCCCCGACGTCGGAGCCGCAGGCAAGGGCAAGGCCATGGCCTCGCTCATCGCGCTCCAGCCCGGCGAGAAGGTCGTCACTATCCTCGGCATCCGCGACCTCACCGAAGAGGGCAAGTACATCCTCTTCGCCACCCGCAACGGCACCGTCAAGAAGACCCCGCTGCCCGACTTCTCCAACGTCATGAGCCGCGGCATCATCGCCATCAGCATCGACAAGGACGACGAGCTCATCGCCGCCCGCGTCACCGGTGGCGACGACGTCGTCTTCCTCGGAACCCACGACGGCATGGCCGTCCGCTTCTCCGAGGCCTACGACCCCGAGAAGTCCGGTGGCCTCCGCCCCATGGGCCGCAACGCCGCTGGAAACAAGGGCATCACCCTCAAGAAGGGCGACTACGTCATCGGCGTCGCCGTCACCCCCTCGGCCGAGTACCGCGAAAAACGCCGCGACGAGCTCGCCCAGGAGAAGAACCTCGTCAAGGACCTCGCCAAGGTCCGCACCGAGATCGACGCCGCCAACGACGCCCTCCAGAAAGCCCGCGAAGCCGCCAACGGCAGCGAAAAAGAGGACGACACCGTCAAGGCCGCCCGCCGCAAGCGCGACGAGGCCTACGAGAAGCGCGACGTCCTCGACGAGAAGCTCGGCCTCAGCCCCTGCCTCATGCTTTCCGTCACCGAGAACGGCTTCGGCAAGCGCACCAACGTCGAGGAATACCGCCTCCAGTCCCGCGGAGGCTCCGGCGTCATCAACATGAAGACGACCGCGAAGACCGGCAAGGTCTCCTCCGTCCAGCTGGTCGACGACACCAGCGAGCTGATGGCGATCTCGCAATTCGGAAAGATCATCCGCATCGACACCAGCAGCATCCGAGCCGCCGGCCGCTCCACCCAGGGAGTCAAACTCCTCAACCTCGAAGCCGACGACAAGGTAGCCGCAGCCGTAGTCATCCCACCGGATGAATCCAAATCAGAACCAGAAACAGGAATGCTGCTGCAGTAGAAAATTCGGCTTGCATTTTGTCAAAAATGATGTCATCTTATGACACATATGAAGACAGATGCAATCTTCCAAATGCCTGATATCAACGATGAGTCTGCTATTCAGACTCATCGAAACGCAGTTCTTGCAGTATTTGCCAAGTATTTTGGCAACATCGATGAGGCATTGGAAGAGGCTCTTCCGAAAGTTTTGAACATCTTTCGGTTGTTGGACGGTCCTGTTGATTTAGCTGTACATGCCCCTAATACACGATATCTGGTAAAGCAGTTCCTTTCGGCAAGAGCTACACCTTCTTTGGAAGAAGACATCGTGGATATTGACATGCAAAGAGTATCTAACTGTGGTCTCTGTGCAAAGACCCCGAAGGGTACAATCCGAATTTTAAAAGGAACAACAGATGGATTGCCCAAGGCTGCAAGCGAGGCAAGACAAAAATTCAGCACTGCTAACCAGATGACTTTTCGTTTCGATCCTAACGAAAAAGAGCCGAAACTTCAGAACCTCAATCTCTTTGTCCTTTGGCGAATGGATGCTGAACATACATATCGTGGCATGCAGATCGCTCTTCCTCGTAGAGTGCGGGAGGATGGAACGATCGAATGCTATTGGGTTGCAGAGTGGCGGTCGAACGGTGAAGCCGCGGCACCATTGCCAGTTACACATATTGCGTCTGATTTAGACGAAATCAAGGCTCTTCCATCACGAGAAAAGCAGAACCAGTAGGGAGCATCGATGCAAGGTTCCCTCTTTGAGATCAAGGGTGCGCCGGTAAACGGTGCACGCGTCAAACAAGCTCGTGAACTGCGCGGCTTAACTCAAGCTTCGCTCGCAGATTTTCTATATGTCGACCAAACATTTGTCGCACATATAGAACGTGGTACGAGGCAACCTACTGTTGAGGTGCTAGAGGCGATGGCGGAACTCTTGCGTCTGCCGACCGCGTTCTTCCGTCAACAAGACAGTATGTACATGCAAAAGGGGAGTCTCCTTTTCAGGGCTAAAGCAGTTGTCGGCCGAAAAGTCGTTGAGTCACTCTATCAACATAGTTGCCTCGCAGTTGAATTTGCCACTCGTCTTTCTGAGTACGCAAATCTAGTTCCCGTTCGAGTTCCCCATCTAACCGATCCAATCGAGGGCGCACAACAAGTTCGAGAGTTGATGGATGTTGGAAAGGGGCCAATTTCAGATCTTTTGCGTCATATAGAACGGCTTGGCGTGCTGATTATCCCACTTTTGGAAGCACGAGATTGCGATGGATTCGCAACGTGGACTACACCACGTCAAGACCTTCCCATCATTGCGATCTCAATGAATTTTCCTTCCGACCGCATGAGACTCACGGCGGCTCACGAATTGGGACATTTAATCTTGCATCGTAAAGTGAATGTGGGAACAAAAGAAACCGAGGCAGAAGCCTATTTGTTCGCGGCCGAACTTCTCATGCCCGCAGACATTATCGGCGAGGATCTACGAACCGAGAAGGTAACTCTATTTCGCTTGGCAGAATTGAAGAGTAAATGGCACGTTTCAATGCAGGCGCTAGCAAGGCGAGCAAGAGAGCTGCAAGTTTTATCCGACAGACAATATCGCTATTTGATGATGCAGCTATCTCAAAAAGGCTGGCGTACCGAAGAACCAACCTTCAAAGCATTACCGGAGGAACGGCCCCGAGCTCTTCGCAAGCTTGCTGAGGTTGCATTAGGTGAACAGATAGATTGGGATCGGCGAGCTGCGGAATTTAATTTAAGTCCGTCCTTTATTCGATCACTTCTTGATGCCTGCGCTGGCTCACCTACTCAAAAGCCTTTGGCTTCATCGCCAAATCCACCTGAGAACCGAATCGTATCCTTCCCACAGCGGAAATAAATTATGTAGGACTACACCCGGCTCTCAACTAATAGCGGGTGGCCCACATCTGACCGAACTCAGTTGTTATCACCGCGAGCCCTATCTCAGCACCCCATCCGCAAGAGACACACCTTCCTCGACTCCCTCGAACTCGCCCGCCAACGTTACAACTTTGAAGTCCTCGGCTACGTCGTCATGCCCGAGCACATTCATCTCCTCGTCAGCGAACCTCTCAGTACGCCGGGTGCCGGGTGTCCCATTCATCGCAGATGAGTGGGCTCAACTCTGCCGAAGGCCAGAGTGAAGGCGCAGCCGGAACGACTGATTGCTCGGGGAGACACCTCCCGAAACCGCACCAGTACCATTCCCAGCATCCCGGCTCCAAGCAGCGCCCATGTCCCCGGCTCCGGCACCACCGTCAGCTCGGTAAACGCCATATACCGCCCACCCGTTCCGAAGCTGTCCACCAGCGCTCCACTTTCATCGAACCGGTAGATCCCGTTGCCCGTCGCTACGTAGAGCAGACCATCCGGCCCGATCTTCACATCCGCCGGAGCACCCGCAAACGCTCCATTCGGAATCAGAATCGAAGACGCCCCTCCACCCGCCGGAAACATCAGCACGTTATCCGAGATCCGCTGCGCCACAAAAAGATTCCCCGCCGCATCGAACGCCACTCCCATCGGGTTATCCAGCGCGGCCTCGAACGTCGAGACTCCCGTCGTCGCATCGAACCGGAACAGATGCCCCGCAATATCCGTCACCGCCAGCTCCGGCCCGAAGGTCAGGAACTGCGGCCCACCCAGCACCAGCGAGTTCCCCGATGTAAAGTTCGCATTCGTCACCGCGCCCGTCGTCCCGTCCACACGCGCAATGTTCGAGGCAGGTCCAGCGCTGGCCACGAACATATCCCCGCCCGTCCCGAAGGCGACGCCCAGCGGAGTATCCACACTCGCCCCACTGGCAAACACCCCCAGAAAAGCTCCCCCGGAGCTGAACCGCAGGATGTTGTCGTTGGCGAAATCGGCGACGAACAGGTCTCCGCCCGGACCTACCGCCACGCCCCGCGCGTCGGTCAGCCCTCCTGTCCCGGGCGCAATAAGCGTGCCCAAAGAAACACCATCGTTGGTGTAGCGCTGAACTCCCATCATCCCCTGGGTCACAATCAGATCGGCGCAGGCCGGTCCACAGAGGACTCCTGTCATAAGAAAAGTAGTGAGGAGTAATTTTTTTGGATTGAGCATTGGTCCCTCTCGGAAAAGTGAGATCAGGAGCCCGTTTGCTGTAAAGCCTACGCCCCGCCGCAATCCCCAGGCAAGGGAGCAGGAGGGTAACAAATCTGCCGAGCCAGATCAGCCTACTTCCCTTTTTCAGGGAGTGCTGGATCCTATCTCCACCTATATCAGCAGCATCCGTCTACCGATCGATCTCTCACCCTATAAGCCCCGCAGACTGCAAATTTCCCTCACTACCGTCCGCAGTGGGGGCAAGGTATCCTTGAAGAAGCACCAGAAGCGCATCGAACACTGATTCTTTTACCGGTTATCCCTTGGCACTCCCTTTGGACCAGAGCAAGTCTCCAACACATCGCCGCACCGTTCTTTTCTTCGCTATTTTCTCTGTCCTGCTGCTTGCCTCGCTACCGGCTTGTGCCGACGCCGTGCTGCTGCTGGAGGAGCCGATCAACCTGCTCGGCCACCTTACCTATGCCGGTCACTCCGCCATCCTGCTCGACCGCCTCTGCTCTGACAACCACATCCAGGTCCGGCTCTGCCGAGCCGACGAGTTCGGCACTGTTATCGGCCGCTACCAGGGCGCCAACGGCTACGATTGGCTGGCCATGGATCCCGTCGCTTACGTCTACTCCGTCGATTCGCTCGATCAGGTCCCCGCAAGCATCGACCAATCCCGTGCCGCCGCACTCCGCGAGAGCTACCGCGCTACCCACCAGAGTAGTTTCCCCAAACCACCGCGCGAAAAGACCTGGGAGGAGCTGGTCGGAGCCTCCTATCGTCGCCGCATCATCGGCATCCACATCCGCACCACCGACGAGCAAAACCTGCGGCTGATGGCCTGGCTCAATAGCCGGAAGAACCAGAGCCACTTCAACCTGTTCTTCTCCAACTGCTCGGACTTCGTTCGCCAGGCCCTGAACGTCCTCTACCCCGGCTCCTCACATCGAAACATCCTCTTCGATGCCGGCATCACGACGCCGAAGCAGTTGGCCTCCAGCTTGCACCATTACTCTAAGAAGCACCCTGAGATCGACTTCCAGCTCTTCGTCATCCCTCAGGTTCTGGGTAACATTCCGCGCAGCGATCAGATTTATGGCGTGACCGAGTCCTTCGTGAAGACCAAGCCTTATCTGCTCCCCATCGGTGTGCTGCAGCCGTTGGGTATTGGCTGCGTCGCCGCCTCGGCGCTGATGGACAAGCGCTACAACATCCGCTCCGAATCGCGGAAGGCTCCCACGTTGACGAGTATCCAAAGTGAGATCGACGAGCTGACGGATTCAGTATCCCGCACACCGAACGACAAGATTGAGCCGGTCGTTCTGTGCGATACAGGGACCGGCGGCCGACCTTCTCAGTAGTCCAAGTTAGCTGCTTGCAGCAGGAAACCTGAGTAGCCCCTAGCGGCTGCCGCGAACCGACTGTAGATCCTGATCCAGCATCCGGGCCAGAGCCGCAGCCAGATCGGTACCCTTCGGCACCGTGGAGGTTCCCAGCTGCCCCTTCAGCTCCGCATCCGTCTTCCGCGAATCATCCGTGCAGGGAGTCGCGGTCATATAAGAAGCCGTATACCCGATCGTCCTCTTCCCCAGCGTCTGCTCCTGGATCACCACATGCAGCGCCCGATCCGCGCTCGTCGCCGAATCCACCAGCTCCACGCCGTCCAGAGTGCCAATCGCCTGTCGAATCTCCGTCGCCCGCTGCCCTGAAGCATCGTCGCCCGCAACCGTCAGCAGAACCCGAACCTTCCTGCCCTGCACCGGCGCTGGACACATCAGAACATGCTTCCCCGGGTCGCCATAAAAATTGCTCTTTGCCGACTGAACCAAAGCATCCAGCTGAGCCTTCGACAGCTTATTCAGCCCCACCATCGTGAAGCTGCCCTGCTGCACCCCCAGAAACTGCTGCACGTCGGGCGTCCACACCGCCACCCCGGCCTTGGCCGCGGGAGCCGCTGCCTTCGGCTTACGGGCTGTCTGAGCCGAAAGAACCTGGCTCGCCAAAACTCCACTCGCAACGACCGACAAAAACAGGTCCTTCTTCATCGACCTAGGCTCCGAATCTTGAACTGATATCGAACTACCATGACAGGAAGGGAAAGCAGGCAAAGGTCGGAAGCGACCAAATCGCCGGCGAGCGCAAGCTATACTGCTGCTCACCAGCCTTATATAGAGGCTCAATCGCCCAAAAGTTCTTGTCAAGTCCGGCATTCGAATTCTCATGGCAGCGTCCACCACTTCCGCCTATCCTATCCGCACCCTCCGCGAGCACGTTACCGAGCTCGAGGCGGCAATCACCCTCTGCCTCGCCGACCCCGGCGTCAAGCCCGTCCACCGCCTTCGCACCATGACCCGCCGCATCGAAGGCCAACTCGCCATGCTCTCCCACCTCGCCGGAGTCCCTCCTCACGACAAGCTTGCCCGCAAATCGCAGCGTATCCTGAAAAAACTTCGCCGAGCCGCCGGAAACGTCCGCGATATCGACGTCCAGATCAACCTCATCCAGGAGGCTCTCCCCGCAAGACCGACCCAACCCCTCAAGAATGATGCCGATAAACTCCGCAAGAGCCTCGAAGAAGACCGTGACGCCTTCGCCCGCAAGTTGCTCCGCGTTCTCCGGCATCAGCAGTCGAGCCTTGCCCTGGCACTCGAATCTCTCCTCGATAAACTCAAACCGGTCGAGGGCCTCTCGCTCTCCTCCACACAACTGGCGACTCTGGCGCAGAACTGGTTCAAGGACAGCATTCCTCCCGCGCCCAAGCGAAAAGCAGATACTGCCGACCACCTGCACACCATCCGCAAGATGGCGAAGCTCGCGCGATACATCGCCGAAAACGCACCCAAAACAGCGAAGACGCCACGTCGTCTCGCCGAATCCTTTGAAGGGCTGCAACAGAGTGGAGGACACTGGCACGACTGGCTGGTGCTGGCCGACATCGCCGAGGACCACCTGGGTTCTTCCTCCGCGTTGACGAAGACATTTGCCCACCGAAGCAAGGTCTCCCTCGCGGCCTATCGCAGACACCTGCGCGAGATGATCGCCTGAGACTCCTAGGACTCCAAAGACTCGCCGGCCTCGGATCGGCCGCTCGCCACAATCACTACACCGGCACGCTTCACCCTCGAGCGTCGACGCATCGATACAGCCTTGCGCTTTGCCTTCCGCAGCGCCGTCCGCGCCCATGTGTAGTCACGCGCCAGAACGATCAATCCGGCGAAAGCAAACGGGATACCCGGAATCACAGGAAGCACGCATCCGGCCACGCCGATGACGAGCAAAGACCACCCGCCAGCCTTTCGCGCCCAGTTGCTCCGGCCTGCGTCCGGTCGCTCCATATTCTTTAGACGCAGGTGCGACCGAAGACATTTCAAAAAAAGGTGTCGCGGTCTTCGATCAGTTCACCGGAACATCCGCGGGCATTACCGCTCCTGCTCGAATCCACCGCTCCACCGTGGCGATATCCGCATCCGATATCTTGCTCTTCGGAGGCATCGGCTTGGCTGGGCCTTCATGCCGGATGCCCTTCACAAGAAGGCTCTTCGCCGGATCTCCCGGAACGATGACTGCGCCATCTTTGCCACCCTTCATCATGCCCGCACGAGTCGACATGCTCAGCCCGCCACGCCGATTCATGCCTGCATGGCAACGAAAGCAGTTGGACTGAAAGATAGGCCGCACCTTCGTGGTGTAGAACTCCGGCTTCGCAGCCTCATTGTCGGCGGCTGCTCGAACCACTCCAACCTTCACACCCCACAGCACGATCGCGACCGCCGCGACGCCCAGGATCCACGGCGTTCTGCGCATCCATCCTCCGTTAACTGAAGAGTATACGGAACCCGCCTGGTCACTTACATCCACAGACATCGGCCTATAGCTTAGAAGATGCTCTGGCGTTCCGCGCCTCCGGTATTCAGGATGCGTTCGAGCGCCCCAATTACAGCCATACTGGCCTTCGCGTCCCTGTTCCCCGCGCCTGCGGCACTCGCTGCCACGCAGTCGTCGCATCGCACTGCTGCGCATAAAGCAGCACCGGCCCCTGCTGCCAAAAAGAAGTCTCATAAGCGACAGGCGGACGAGACAGTTCCCGCAACTCGTCCCCACAGCAGCCGCAAGCGCCGGTCGAAGAAACATTCCACTGAAGAGACACCGGCACCCATCACGATTGAGCGCATCCACGCTACTCCCGGCGCGCACCCCGGGAAGCGCCGTAAAGCGACCTCCGACGACTTCGTGAAGGCGGCCAAGGGAGCTCCAACCCCCACACGATCTTCGGCCACACTTCAAAAAGAAGAGGACGAAGACCAGCCTGTCGTCGCGGCAACCGAAGTAACGAAGAACTCCAATGAAGAGGTCGCCAGCGCGACTCGACTCCATAAACCTGTGCCGGACAGCGTAGACGAAGAGGCCGCAACCCCTGTCATCATTCCCTCCCTCTACAACAAACGCGGACGCCTCATCGTTCCACGACCGCTCAAGGGCTCCCACGAGATTCTCGTGCGCCAGAACGTCGTCGCTGATCGTGACGGCTTGGACCGCATTCAGGACGATGACGATCTTGTACGCATGCGCGAGGCTCATCTGCTTGTCGGCCTTCCGGTCAGCAACGCGCTCGACGTCGATGACCGTCTACCCGCGAACCGCCGCTACGCTCGCCCCTGGACCGCGCAGTTTCTCTCCACGCTGGCCCGGGCACACTACGCTCGCTTCCACACATCGCTTCAGGTCAACTCAGCGGTTCGCACGGTCGAGTTCCAGCAGCGTCTGATGCGTACCAACGGAAACGCCGCACCCGCCGAGGGCGAAACAGCCTCGCCCCATCTCACCGGACAGGCCATCGATATCGCCAAGCACGGCCTCTCTCTCACCGAGATTGCCTGGCTGCGCGGCTATCTTCTTCCCCTCATCCAGCAGGGCAGAATCGACGTCGAAGAAGAGTTTCAGCAGGCCTGCTTCCACATCAGCGTCTACAAGAAGTACGCTCCTTCAACGAGCGTGCCTCGCCGCAACATCGCCACCACACATCGCAGCGGAACCAGCGCGCTGGCAACAGCAATCCAGTAAAGCGGCTAGACTGTCTCCCGCTGTCCGGTCTTCCAGCTTCGGAACGCGGCATCGAGAGCTGCCATATTGCGTACGCCATCCTCTCCGGTCGCGGCAAAGGCGCCTTCTCCACGCATCGACTGCGCGAAGCTGTCGAGCATCCGCGTGTAGCCATCTGCGTTATTCACGGTCACGGTCTCGATTACATCGCCCGAACGACGAAGCACGATCTCGACCGGTCGATCCACCGTCAGCCCGTTCTCCGCGATCAACACGCCGTCGCTTCCTGTGATCTCGATCAAGGTGCGATAAGGGGCACGCGCACTTACCGTAACGTTCGCCAGCACACTGCCCGTCATCTGCATCTGGAGCATCGCGGTCGCCTCCACCTGATCCTCAGGCTGCGACTTCGTGGCCAGCGTGCTTACGCTCTCGACCTCAACACCCAGCACATAGCGCAGCGCATCGATGCAGTGTACGCCGACATCACCGATAGGGCCGCCGCACGCGAGCGTCGGGTCTTTGATCCACTTGCGCGGAGCGCGATCCGCGGGATAATCGAACTCCGCATGCGCGAACTGAGGACGCCCGATCTTGCCGGCCTGAATCTGCTCCCGAATCCAATCGAGACTATGGTTGTAGCGGAAGTTCTGCGCGACTCCATAGAGAACGCCCGCGGCTTTGGCGGCGTCGGCCATCTCCTGCGCTTCGGCGGCGCTCATCGCCACCGGCTTCTCACACAGCACAGCCTTGCCATGCCGAATCGCCAGTAGCGTATCGGCGTGGTGCATTGCGTCAGGCGAGGTGATAAAGACCGCATCCACTTCAGGCGAAGCGCACAGCTCCTCCGGCGAGGCAAAGCAGTGAGCGATGCTGTGCTCAGCACAGTTCTGCTTCGCGGCAGCCTGGTCGCGACGCCACATTCCCACCAGCTTTGTCTGCTCCGATTTAGCAAACGCCGGAAGCAGCCGCCGCACAGCGTGAAGTCCAAAGCCAAGAATCGCGAAACGTACCGGTGCGGTCATGCACTGTTCTCCTTAGTACGGCCAGCGGATAGGTTATGTTTTGCAGAGTCTCTGCGACTAGTGCGCTTCGTTCTTGAAAATCTGCTCGGCGAAGTAGTTCTCCACCTTCGCCTGGTCGCGCAGCATCTCGAGATACGCGCTCTTCAGCAACTGCGAACGAGCATCGCGAAGCTGCTGCCGGATGGCCTGCTGCACCGGAGGATCGCTCAACTGCCGCTGTCCTGCGGGCTCACGCGAGATCAGCTTGTAGATCGCATATCCCGCGGGCTTCTTCGACTGCGCGTCGAGCAGAGGAAGAATCTCGGTAATCTGCCCCGGCTTCAGCTTCGTCACCGCCGTATAGATCGCAGGATCGGCCTTCATCTGCGACTCCGAGACAAAACCGATGTCTCCGCCGCTCGACGAGGTGTCCGGACGCTCGGAGAAGTTCATCGCCAGTGCCGCAAAATCTTCGCCGCTGTCCAGCCTGTTCTTCAACGCCAGAATCTTCTTCTTCGCCTCGGCGTCGTTCATCGCCTTGCTGTTCTGAAGATTGCCGGGCTGATCCGAAGGCACGCTCGTTACCTGAATCTGAGCCAGATGATATTGCGTCTCCACCAGGTTGTACTCTGCCTTGTGCGCGTTGTAATAGTTCGCAACGTCGGCATCCGTCACCGTAACCTTGGATTCGATCTCTTTCGACAACAGCTTGTTGAAGGTCAGCGTCCGGCGGATGTCATGCTTCACATCGTCCAGCGTGTGATTGCCTGCCTTCAGCTTCTGGTTGAACTGGTCGTCGGTATAAGGAGCCTTCATCTCGGCCAGCTTCGCGTCGACCTCTTCGTTGGTCGCCGTCAGGTTCATCTTCGCCGCACGCTGCTCGACGATCTCCTCATCGATCAGCTGCCGCAGCAGATTCAGACGCAACGAATCGGCCTGCTCGCGCGTGGGACGCTGCTGTTGTTGCTGAGCATCGCCAAGCTGTGCCTGATAGGCCTTATCCAGCTCGGTCTTCATGATGGCCTTGCCGTTCACCGTCGCCATCACATCGGCGTTGTGCGTATGGTTGCAACCCGCCAGTGCAACCGCCACGGCCAGCGCAACGGGGCGCGCTGCGCGAGACAGACGACGCGCCGGGATGTTACTCACTGTTGCAGTCAACACATTCCTCACTCGCAAAATCTCCTCAATCCTCTTCGGTTACTTGGTCGCAGGCTGTTCAGGCGCGCCTGCGGGAGCGCTCTTCGGCAGCGGAACAGCCGGAGGTGGCGTCTGTCCGGCCGCAATAAGCGCGTTGTCGATCATATGGTACAGATATTCAATCGGCAGGGCTCCTTCAAAGAGCTCCCCGTTGACGAACAGTGCGGGCGTCGCACTCACTCCCAGCTTCTCTCCCTGCTGCGTCGACGCCTTGATCGCCGAATCGTCCTGCTTTTCGATACAGGCGTTCAGCGTTGCATCATTCACCTTCTGGCGTTTGCCCTCATCACGTGTCGAGCTGTCCAGCGTCTCGTTCGCCTTGGCCAGCGTCTTCTCCGGCATGCCGATATCCGCGGCGTGCGCATGAATGTAGTCCACCAGATTCCAGTAGCCCTCCGGGCTCTGCGCTGCCAGACAGTTCGCATTGACAGCCGCACGCACCGCCCACGGATGCTGATCCAGCGGGAAGTCGCGATAGACGATCCGCACCTGATCCTTGTACCGCTCCATCAGCGCAGGAAAGATCTGCGCGTGCATCTTTGAGCAGAAGGGGCACTCCAGATCGTCGAAGCCCACAATCACCACGGGAGCGTTCGCCGGGCCGCCACGCGCCGGTCTGCCCTCGGCGCTTACGATCGTCTTCGGATCCTGGCTGATATCGAACTTGTTGAGCTGAGCCAGCGTCTTGCCGTCGTTCGACAGCAGAAAGGTCATCGGCTTCGTGTTCTTTCCCTCTGCCGAGAAGTACACCATGACCTCATCGAAGCCGGGAACATCGCTTCTCGTTCGCTGACCGACAGTAATGTCGTAGTTGGGCGGCAGGTTCGCCTTGGAGCGGATAAGAATCTCTACCCGACGCGCAAGTTCCGGAGAAAGCTTCCCTCCCCCCGCAGAGGAATTCTGCGCGTGACAGCCGGCTGTGGCCAGCATCAGGACAAAGAGAAAGGGGCGAAACAAACGGCCTGCGGTCAACACAATACCTCCGATTATCTCACGCAGGGCCGAAAGAGCCCGTCCGCCGGGGCTCAGAAGAGCCTGTCGGCCCGGCGCAGATTTCCAGCCGTTCCGATATTGGCCAGCGTGAAGTTGAAGCGGTAGACGTTCTCGTTACGTACCGACCCCAGCTCGTATTTGCGGTATTCGATGCTCAGGCCGCAGCAGTCCCAGTTGTACTGCACCTGTAACGCGCCGTACTGCACCTCTTCGCGGTTCAGGTCCAGCCCCGCATTGGCCGCCACTCCCAACCCGCGCTTGGTCGGACCGCCATACCCCATCAGAACCCTCAACTGTGTGAAATCAGAGACCGCCGACGAGAAACCGGCGATATTAAATCTTCCCGGAGCATTCAGGCGGGCATAGCTCAGTCCCGAAAACACCTGCCCTTCGTGAAAGTTCACCAGCACATTATTCGAGGTGAACTTCTTCGCTCCGGTGTCCAGGTCGAAGTCCCACTCCACGTCAAAATGGTCGGAGGTCCTCCACCGCAGCCGCGAGACCAGCGGAGAGATCTCACGAGGCTCGGTCAGGAAAGCGATGCCGGAGAGCGCAAGCGTTGTTTGAAAGATATTCCTCGCCCTCGTTATCACCGCTCCGCCGAAGTGGGGATCGAAAAAATACTTCTGGGTAAGCCGCCAGCTGATAAGTTCACGGCTGCCACAGCTTGGCCGGCCTCCAAAGTAGCCTGCGTCCGAGGCCGCTCCGTTGCCGACGCCTCCCATCACGCCGGCAGCGGCGGCGCCGGTCCACGCCGCGCTTCCCGCTGCTTCGTCATTCAGCTCGGGACAGGGTTCGTTCCGCCTCGGCCGCAGAAACAGCCGTTGCGTCACGCCGTACTCCACCTCATCGGTGTTGCTGACCACATCCGTATCGTCGAAACGAAGGAGCTGCCGGAAGTTATCCACTCCGCGCACCAGCCGATAGGCGAATTCCGGTTCGATCGTATGCTTCACATCCGAGCCGAAGAACTTGCGCACCAGCGGCGAAGAAAACGTCCGCTCTATCACAGGAGCCCTCGCCTCCACGCCCACCTCTACATCCGCTCGATTGACAGCCTCGCCACTCTCGAGCGGCACTGGCGAACCGGGTGCGTGCTCCCTGCTGCGCGTGTAGATCGTATCCCGCACAGCAACCGAGGGCCGCAGCCTCCACTCGCCTGCGCTCAGCGGAAACGAGATCGCGGGATGAATATCGAATCGTTCCGTCAGGCCTGTCGTCGCAAAGTTCGGCTGCACGCGCTTCAAAGCCGACATCGTGCTCTCGACGTTCCACAGCAGCCCTGTCTGGCCCAGCCTGTGCTCCGTCGTAAACAGGTCGGCTGAGGGCGCGTGAAAGATACGGACCTGTTCTTCCGGCTGGGTCGCAGTCGCCGACTGCTTCAGGCCCTGGTAACGATCCGTTCGCAGCGCCCAGGCGTACCCGTTGGACTCATGCGACGCATATCCGATCGACAGGATATCGCTCGATACCGCCTGATTGAAGTTCTCCGTAAAGGCCTCGCGATACGGATACGAGCTCAGATACTCAAGATCGGCCACGAACCTGGTCTGCTGACTCATGTCGTAGCGTCCAGAGAAGACCACATCCTGTCCGCCCTGATTCACGTACTGCCCACCGCTTACATAGCCACGATCCACCAGGCCGCTGTAGTGCGCCAGAGCGAAGTTGTTTCCCAGTCCCCGATATCGGAAGGTCGCCGACGTCTCCCATCCGCGCTTGGAAAAGTACTCCGCGCCCACGGTCATATCCGCGCTGCGGTTCAGAACGACATAGATCTGCTCACCCAGCACCAGACCGCGTGTCGAGGACTCTCCGATCACCGGGATCAGAAAACCGCTCTGCCTTTGCTCCGTATTCACCGGATGCGTTACATACGGCAGATAGACCAGCGGAACGTCGATCACGCGGAAGATGCTGTTCTTCGCCGTCGCCTTGTCGTCCCTGATGCTGAACCGGCCCGCAAACAGCTGCCAGTCCGGATGCGGAAGCTGGCACGACGTCACCGATCCTCCATACACGTCGTACGACTGCGGCCCTGTCTTCACCACCACCTTGCCCTCGAACAGGAACGGCTGCCCGTTGTCATATACCGGCTTGGCAGAACTGGGACCGGGCCTGAGGCCCACCGATCCCTTCACATCGAAGAACCGCCCCGTCTGCGTCTTCAGGTTCATGGTTCCGTGACTGGCAGTGATGCTCTCGCTGTTCTGACCGCCGGAGACCTTCAGATGTCCGTTCGCATTCAGGTCGCCCGTCTCACTGTCGTAGTCGATGTGGTCGGCCTCCACGCGGCGGTCTTTGTAGGTAATCACCACATCGCCGTCCAGCGTGTATCGGCTTCCCGTCTTCGTCTGCGGCCCGGAGCTTTCGATTACCACCATCGACGTATCATCCGGTGCCGGCAGCATAATCGCATCGGGATAGCGCTGCACGTTCGTCTCCGGATCATCCGGAAGCTGCACAGCCGCCGAGGGTTCCTGATTCGACACCTCCTGCGCACGCAACTGTGGATGACTCGAAGCCATCCCCATGATAGTTATCAGAAGATAAACCCCCCGTGGGACTCCCGACCATCGGTGCCTGCGGGCGCCAACCACGGCAGAGGCTTTGCTGCCCTGGGCCTGGCGATACGGTTTATGGGCTCTCGTAACCGGCTCGTTTGGATCGAAACGTATCAGACTTGCCACCACTCTCTATTGAGGCTAACCGAATTTCATCCCTGTGTGGGTTCGAGGTTTTGAAGGATCATGAGCGCCGAGCGAAAGATACATACCGTCGAGGAAGAAACGATCGAGACGGAAGCCCCGCTTGAGCCCTTCGCGCTGCGCCAGCAGGTCGCCGAAAGGCTCGCCGCGCACCGTTCCCGTCGCTCCCGCACCACAGAAACTACGCAGTCGGACGAAGCCTCAGCCCCCCTCGCGCGCAAATCCCGCATCGCCGCCACCGTAGCCGAACGCTACGCTCAGTCCAAGAGCTATCGCGCCTTCCTGGCCGAGGAGGCCGAACGCGCCGTCCGTGAAGCGGAAGAGGCCGCCCGTCAGGCCGAGGCAGCTGCGGAGATCGCAGTACGGAACGCCGAGGCCGTCGCGCAGGTCCAGTACGACCTGCTGGCCGAGCTCGACCAGTACACCGAGCCGGCACAGCCTTCTGTGACACCGGCGCCTCCCCAGGCCGCCCGGCACCATCGCACCAGCCCCGTCGAAGATCTCCCGGCAGAAGCTCAGCTTTACCTGGACCCGACGCCTCCTCCTCCTGCCTTTACAGTCCGGCTCGCCGAAGACCTTCGTCTCTCCGCCGAGGCTGCCTCCACCTCTGCCTACCGGGCCAACCGCATCGCCAGCGAGAACCTGGACGAAGACGAGATCGGTTTCATCGATCCCTCCGAATCGCTCTTCCTCGACGAAGAGATCGCCTTCCGGCAGTCACCTGTCTTCGATCCCGTCGAACCTCCCATCGAGATCCCCGGCAACCTCATCGAGTTCCCGCGCCAGCTCGTCGCCCCCCGCCGCGCCCGTCCGCGCCTTGCGGAAGGTCCGCTGCGCGAAGAGGCCGAGCTCCACTCCGACCCCTCTCAACTTCGCATCTTCGAGGTTGAGGCGGAACAGATCTCCCCGGAACCGGCTGCCGACAACTCCGCCCCCGAGTGGAGCTCCATCCTCCTCGACGCCCAGCCGCGCTCGCACGCCTCCAGCTATCCCTCGCACCCGGTCGAGCACACGACAGCTTACGCCGCCGAATACTTCGCTCCCGCCGCGGAGCCGTACGCTGCCCAGCACCTGCAGCTCTCGCCCGAGACCCAGCACCTCTATGCCGTCCCGATTCAGGTCGCTCCGCTCAGCCTGCGCCTGATGTCGGCTGCCGTCGATGTCTGCATCGTCCTTGCAGCCTTCCTGGCTTTTACCGCCGTCGCAGTCCTGACCGCCACACACCTCCAGCCCGGTGACATGCACATAAGCCTGCCGACAGCCGCCATCTCCTCTGCCGGGACCATCGTCCTGCTCGGGCTCATCTACCAGCTGCTCTTCTTCACCTTCTCCAACGCCACACCCGGCATGCGATACGCCCGCATCGGCCTGTGCACCTTCTCCGACGAAAACCCCAGCCGCTCCGCGATGCGTCGCCGCATCTTCGCCCTGGCACTCTCCTCGGCCTCCCTCGGCCTGGGTGTGTTCTGGGTAATGCTCGATGACGAGCGCCTGGGCTGGCACGACCGCATCTCGCGCATGTACCAGCGCAGCTATTAAAACCCTCCCTTTGCTCTTCGTCATTCTGAGCGAAGCGAAGAATCCCTGTATTTCCCACACAATCGCCACAGAAATCGACTTCACAGGACGAATTCATCCTCGACGTATCGTATCGGCAGCAATTTAGTATTCGCTGTCTACATCGTGACGCTCGTCGAACTTTCTGATACTCACATCCGTACACCCTTTCCAGCTCACCCGAAAGCGTCAGCCTTTGTGCCAAATCTAAAGTGGAGTTGTCATGAACCGTCGTACCTTCCTGCAAACGACCGCAGCATCAACCGTTCTTCTGCCGTCTCTCCAGGCACTGGCTGTTCCTAAGTCCACCGCAGCTATCCACCCACCCAGCGAAGAATTTCTCTCGCGCCTTCCGGCTCTCATGGAGCTCGCGACGCTTCCCGGACTCGGGATGGCTGTCATCAGACCGGGGCTGCCGGTCTGGCAGTACTATGCCGGTGTCGCAAACTTCAACACAAAATCTCCCATTACCGCAGATTCACTCTTTCCCGGTTGCTCCCTGGGCAAGCCTCTCTTCTCCTGCCTTGTTCTTCGGCTCGCGGAAGAAGGCAAATTAGACCTTGACCGTCCGCTAAACACCTATCTCAAAGACGACGCTCTCACTGGCCCGTGGGGCGATAAAGTGACATCCCGGCACGTCCTCTCCCATACAACCGGACTTCCGAACTGGCGTTGGCAGAACGATCAGAAACTCACTCCGGCCTTCGAACCGGGCAGTCGTTTTGGCTATTCCGGCGAGGGGTTTTTCCATCTCCAGCGTGTAATAGAACACGTCACGGGCACAGGTTTCGAATCACTGATGAAGGAGAGGATCTTCAAGCCGCTTAATATGAACTCCTCCACTTTTCTCTGGCTTCCCGAGGCAAACAATCGCATCGTCGCAGGCCACAGAGGCACAGATCCCTTCTACAACCGGGATCTGGCAATCGACGTCTTCAACATCATCCAATCGACCGGCGAGCCGCTCTCGTTCTGGACATACGACGAGATTGCCTCTTCTCTCATGAAAAAATTCAACCGCACCACGCCTCCACCGCCGAACGAATTCATCCCCAACGTGGCCTTCTCCCTGCTGACAACTCCCAGCGACTATGCACGCTTCCTCAGTGCCCTCGTCAGCACCACAGAGACAAGCCTTGGCCTCTCCCCTGCCATGCGCGCCGCAATGCAGACTCCCGTCTCGCGCATCAACTCCGCACTCTCCTGGGGACTCGGCATCGCAGTAGAGAAGACAGAGACCTCCAGCTATCTCTGGCAATGGGGCGACAACGGAGGCTGGAAAAACTTCATCCTCGCCCACCCGCCGACAAAAACTGCCATCGCCGTCTTCACAAACGGCAGCAACGGCCAGCACGTCAACGAGAGAATCCTCCGTGCCGCAACAGGCGTTGATCACCCCGCATTCCTCTGGATCTGACTCTGAGCGATCCTCCGATCCACCACCCAAGATCGGCTAATTCGACCCTGGTCCGCTCAGTAATGGCGCCTTCCGTAATCGATGGGTGGCTTCCAATCAATGCGCTTGTAGTATCCGAAGCTGGACTTCATGAATAAATGAGGCTCCATAAGCGTCCTCTCGTAAGCCGTGGCCAACATTTCACACCGCAAAAAAGAGGAGGCCCCGAATCTCATCGGGGCCTCCTCTTTACGTCTCTGTTCTACAGAATTAGAACGTGGTGCTGACCGTCAACCGGAAGGTCTTTCTCGGTTCGCGCAAGGTGTAGTCCGATCCGTAAAGCTGGATCGCCTGCAGGTAAGTGAACTGGCCTGCACCCGAGTTGGGGAAGAAGCTCCGGAAGGTCGCGTTATCCGTTGCCAGCGCCTGCGGAACGTCCTTGTAGAGACGAAGCGAGTTGTACGCATAGAAGATGCGGAACGGAGCGTTCACGATAGGCAGGATCACCTGCAGTTCGGCACCGTTCGACATGCGCGGAACATAGTTCGTTCCAGGCACTACGCGCAGCGGATTCGGGAACGAGACCTGTTTGCCGCCGAAGCAGGCTCCGTTGATCACCGTCGGGCAGCCATACAGTCCGCTCGAGATCTCCTGCTGTCCTGCAACGCTCTGGCGAAGCTGTCCCGGCCAGACGTCGAAGGTCATATTGAAGTCCGTGAAGAAGGCGAAGGTCACCTGGTTGATGATCGGAATCCTGTACTCCAGGTTTGCGGTCACACTGGTGTCGCCGCCGATAGAGACCAGACGGTACAGCGGCAGCGGGATCTGAACATTGCCCAGCGCCGGATTGGAAGGATCGCGAGGAACCGTGTTTCCGTCCGGATTGGTCAGGTTGAACAGGACCCTGTTCGGAATAAAGGTGTAGGGCGATGACGAACGAACGTCGAAGCCGCGAACGTCAGACTCGCCGCCGGAGTAAATACGGTTGGTCGGAGGAGCGACCTCTCCGCCGAAGCCCACAATGTGCGAGGCCTGAATACGATAGCCGAGGACGTTATGCCCCTCACGGCTCACCCTCAGATTGTGCATCGGGAAGAACTGACGCCAGCTGACGATCGGCTGGACGTACTTTACGTTTCCGCCGACACCGGCAATCGAGACTGCGGCGTTCAGGTCCTTACCGGAGTGCGGACCCACAGCGCGATCCAGGCTCGAGAAGGTAAAGCTGGGCGTAATCACCGACGAGATGATGCCGTTCAGCTGGTTCTGTCCTTGCACGCCGGAGCGGAACGCCAGCGTCTGGAAGACGTTGCGCGTATTGTCGTTGAACGTCGTCACCGACGAGCGCGACAGAGCATACGACAGACCTACGCGGGTCACACCCGAACGCGAGAACAGATGCCGCAGCGGCTCGCTGACCGAGAGAGTCATACCCGTCGACGACTGGTTGTAGTTCGTCAGCAGCGATTGCTGCGCCGTCGACAGATTCTGGCTCAGGTTATTCGCAATCGAATAGCCCTTGGCCGGGTTGAAGTCGTACTTGCTGGTAAAGACCTGAACACCCAGCGAGATCGGCTTGTTCCGGAAGTAAGGCTCGGTAAATCCGAAGCTGAGGTTACGCGACAGGTCACCGATATTGGCCTGTACCGAGAGCGTCTCACCGAGACCGAGGAAGTTGTTGGTCTCGTAGTTCAACCCGATGAACGATCCCGAAAGTCCGCTGATGCCGCCGTTCAGGCCGATGGAGTTCTTGCCCTTCTCCTTGAGCTTCAGCAACAGATCGACCGTTGCGTCTTCCGTATTCTGACGGCTCTCGGAGTCCTGCTCTGCCTTGAGCGGCTCAAAGTAGTTCAGCTGATTCAGACGCATGATCGACAGGTCCCAGAGCTGGGAATTGTAGACCTGGCCCTCTTCCAGCAGGAGCTCGCGGCGAATAACCTTGTCGCGCGTAATGCTGTTGCCCTGGAACTCGATCCGCGAAACGTAGAAGGGCTTGCCTTCGTCGATTTCAATATCGAGATAGATCAGCTTCTTCGCCTCGTCGATGCGCGGTACCGGCTGGCCGACGAAGTTGATGAAGCCGCCCTGTCCATAAGCCTTGCGCAACTGATCCAGCCCTTTGCCGAACAGTGTGGCGTTGAAGTAGTCGCCATCTTTCTGTGCAAACTGCGCGCGCAGAGCCTTGGTGTTCGGATAGTTCTTGTTGCCGCTGAAGGTAATGCCGCCCAGACGGTACCGGGAACCCTCCTCGACCGGCATCACGATATCGATGCGCTTACCCGTCGAAGGCCGCAGCGTAAAGGGATTCAACCCACCGGCATCGCGTACATGCGTCGACGGCTCGCTGGTCAGAGCCTTGAAGTAGCCTCGGTCGCGATACGCCTGGCGTACGCGCTCGGTATCTTCGTCCAGCTTGCTGGCGTCGAAGGTACGGGCAAAAAGATTCTCAAGAATAATCGAGTGCGGAATTCCGATCGGCTTCAGATTCTTCATCGAAGCACGCAGCGTTCGGTTGGAGACGCTGGCATTTCCGTCGAATTCGATCCTGCCGACCTTTACCGTCGGTCCTTCCTTCACCGTAAACGTCAGCGAGACGGCCGCGGGAGGAATGGTCTTGATCTCGGTCCGGATCGTCGCGAACTGGTGTCCGTGCTGCGACAGCAGCTCCTTCAGGACGACCTCGGCCCGCTTGACCTTCGTCGGATCGTACTGGCTCTCGACCGAGAGTCCGACCTTGGCCTTTTTAAGGGCGTCCATAATATCGGACTGCGAAACGGCGTTGACGCCCTTGTAGTTGATCTCGCGGATCGTGGGCTTCTCACGAACGTAGATCACCAGTTGAACGCACTTCTCAGAGTTCACCCGCTCGATGCGGACATCGTCGAAGTATCCGGTGTTCCACAACGAGTTGAAGTCGCGCTCCAGCACCTGTGGGTCATACAGATCCCCCTGGTGCGAAAACAGTCGGGCCAGCACGGACTCTTTCGGAATCCTGCGATTGCCAACCACCTGCGGCTGACAAAGCGTCTGGGCTTCAGAACCGACCGCTTGCGCCCTCGATGACGGAACCGCTGCGAGGACAGATGCGATCGACAACACCGCGAAAGCGATGCGGGACACGGCGTAAGCGATGCGGGAGCAGCTGGAGCGCGTGCACACAGGCCTGGTCATTCTCTTCAGGGAGCTTCCGCTCTCTCGATCTACGGTAAAGATACGCACACCCTCACTGCTGAAAGAAAATCGCACCCCGCAGGTTCCTGATGGGGGAGTCTTGATTATATGGGAGCGCAAGGGACCTTAGCGAGTTCCCGTTCAGCTTCCTCTCGGACGAAGCCTCAATTTTCTCATTCACTTCGCCCCATCCTTGCTCTTTATCCCAGCAAAAAGCCGCTTCCACGCTACGCGGTTCCACTTAACACCCGGGCAAAAACACTACTGTCGATATTGCCTCCGCCCAGCACAGTTCCCACCCGGTCTCCTCCCCGGGTCCGATCCTGCAGCAATCCGGCCAGCCCAACCGCTCCCGCTCCTTCGGCGACATTGTGGGTATCCGAGAAGTAAAACCGTATCGCCGCCTCCACCTCACTGTCGTCCACCTCAAGGATGCGGTCCACTCCGGACCTGATAATCCTGAGCCCGATCTCATCCGGCCTTCTGCACGCCACGCCATCGGCAATCCGCGTCTGCGCTGCATGTTCCACTACTTTGCCCGCGGCAAAGGACAACGCAAACGCAGGAGCCTGCTTCGAAACGACGCCGACAATCCTCGTCCGCAGGCCCAGCGCCTCTCTCACCGCAATCATGCCGCTGATACCTGACCCCATCCCGATCGGGACATACACCGTATCCAGCTCCGGCACAGAGGAGAGAAATTCTAACGACGCCGTCGCGACTCCCGTGACCAGCAGACGGTGATAGCTCGGAACCCAATGCCATCCCTGGTCGCGCTCCAGCTTCACCGCGTGTTCAAGCGCAGCCTGAAAGTCATCGCCCTCTTCGACCAGCGTCGCTCCCAGCTCGCGCATCGCACGATTTTTTTCGACGCTGTTGCCCCGCGGAACCACGATGACGGCACGAATCCCATTCTGGGTCGCAGCCAGCGCAATCGACTGTCCATGATTGCCGCGCGTGGCCGTCACCACTGTGGTCACGTCGGGCCGCTCCCTCTTGAGCCAGTCCATATAGACCAGGCCACCGCGAATCTTGAACGCCCCGACCGGCGAATGATTCTCATGCTTCACCCAAACCTCGGCTCCCGCACGCTCACTCAGCAAAGGCCACTTGTACTGCGGAGTCGCCGGCATCGTTCGATACACAAGCTCTGCGGCACGGCGAATCTCATGCAGGCCCGGCAATCCATTCTTCATAGAAGCTCCAAAACTGTCGCGTCGTTGACCATCGGATGCGCCGCCTCTCCGCTTCGTTTCGAAAACCTCTTCTCACTCAACTCCTCTTTCTTTCGCTATTACTCCTCTTTTCTTGTCATTCCGAGCGAAGTCGAGGAACCTGCGTTTTCCACTTTGCCGCGAAAACATCCCCGGAGCGAGCAAAAATTCCTGTCAAGCCCGAATCCGGTCTAACTCAAACAAATCAAAGCCCCTCAAAGTGCGTATTCGTCCCCGCCGCCTCGTTAGAATTAAAAGAGAACCGAAGAAGCCATACCCTGCAGCCTGAAAACAAGGAAGTACCCCCTCAACATCAAAGGAATGAAGACTTTAGATCAAAACAGGTAGGGGGAGGGGTATCAGCTGATCTTACGAACTTCAACCAGGGTGGAGTAGAACGTCGCCCCGCCACCGATATCGGTAAGCCGATCGCTGGTCAGGGCATTGATATTCGCTCCATCCCGCGTCAGCTTGTTCCATTCCAGACGAGCCGCAACAACGCCGGAGCCGACGTGACCATTTACATGCGCACGTAACCTTACGCGGCCGCGAGCATTGAAGACCTCGACCTCGTCTCCGCTTGCGATGCCGCGAGGAGCCGCATCCGAGGCGTGCATCTCCAGCAGCCCCGAGGTCTTCGCCTCCATGCGCTGGTGAACCGGAATATTCGCGAAGGTCGAGTTCATATAGTTGTCCGCCTTGCGAGGCAGAAACTCGAGCGGGTACTCCGCAGCATTCGCCCGCGACTCCACCGGAGCCTGAAACACCGGAACCGGAGTAAGCTCACCACGGCCGGACGGTGTACGGAACCACTCGGGAGCCGAGAACGGAAGCCCGCTGCTGACGAGCCGCACATGACCTTCGCGCTCCAGCCGCTCGCGGGTGATGCCGCTGAATCTGGGATCGGAGGTCGTCAGCGCCTGGTCGATCAGATCGTCCTCGCGGTCATCGAAGCAGGCTTCCGTGAAGCCCATTCTGCGGCCCAGCTCGCCGAAGAGCCGCACATTGTTCCGCGCCTCGCCCAGCGGCGCAATCGCCTGCTGCGAGACCTGGACATAGTGATGCCCATAGGCTCCCTGCACGTCCTTGGTCTCAAGAAAACTCGCCGCGGGAAGAACGATATCAGCGTAGTCGGTCGTATCGGTGAAGAACTGCTCATGCACCACGGTGAACAGATCGTCGCGGCGCATTCCGCGCAGAACATCGTTCTGGTTCGGCGCGACCGCCCCGGGATTGCAGTTGTAGACGAAGAGAGCCTGTACCGGCGGCCCACCGATGCCGGCATCGGCAGTGGTGAGCGCCTCGCCCAGGCGGTTCATGTTGATCGTGCGCGCAGCGCGGCCCAGCGGACTCGCCTGCATCAGCTCCGGCATCTGCAGTTTCGCCGACTGGAACGGAAACGAGCCCGAGGTCGAAAGCTGCAGGCCTCCACCCACGTGCTGCCATGAGCCCGTCAGCAGAGGAAGCATGGCCACGGCACGAGCGGCGGTTCCGCCATTCTCGCTGCGCTGAATCCCATAGTTCAGTCGGATCGCCGCCGGACGATGGCCGTTGCGGCCCGCCTGCGCATAATCCCGAGCCAGTCGCTCGATGGCGGCAGCATCGATTCCGGTAACCCGGGCAACCGCCTCAGGGGAGTGCTCCGGCTTGAGGGCATGCGCCTTCAGCTCGGCAAAGCCGTGCGTGCACCGCTCGATGTAATCGCGATCCTCCAGACCGTCACGCAGGATGACGTGCATCAGCCCCAGGGCAAGCGCGGCGTCGGTTCCGGGATGAATCGCGAGATGCTCGTCCGCAAGAGCGGCGGTGCGCGTCTTGTAAGGGTCGATGACGACCAGACGCGCTCCATGACGGCGAGCCTCTTCGATGAAAGGCCACAGATGAATGTTGTTGCCGTGAATGTTCGCGCCCCACGCAACGATGAGTCCCGCGTGCGCGAACTCCTCAGGAGCGGTTCCAAGACGTATACCGTAGACGCTGAGCAGCGCTGCCCCGCCAGCCGAAGAACAGATCGTCCGGTCGAGCTGCGAGGCGCCAAGCCGATAAAAAAATCGCCGATCCATCGAGCCGTAACCGAGCTGTCCTATGGTTCCGGCGTAGCTGTAAGGAAGAATGCTCTCCGGTCCATGCTGCTCGGCGATTGTCTTCAACCGCACAGCGACCTCATCGAGCGCCTCGTCCCAGGTGATTCTCTCGAAGGCCTCGGCCTCGCGTCCCTTCGGCAGCGGTCCCTTCGGGACTCCATTCTTTCGACGCATCGGATACAACAGGCGCTCAGGAGAGTAGACGCGATCCAGATACTTCGCCACCTTGCCGCAGAGAAATCCTCGCGTCACGGGGTGCGAAGGATCGCCCTGCACCTTGAGAGCGCGGCCGGTCAGCTCATCGACCGTCACCAGCACGCCGCACGAGTCCGGGCAGTCGTGCGAGCAGACTGCGTGAACCGTACGCGTAGCTGCAGTTTCGACCATAATTTCATTCTATTCCCTCAGGATTGCCATGTATCCTGCGTTTTCAGCCAACGTATGAGTGAAAAATTATTTCCGACTACCCGCCTCGAAGCTTTCTCCGACGGTGTTCTGGCCGTCATCATCACCATCATGGTGCTGGAGCTGAAGGTTCCCCACGCAGACGGCATCGAAGGCCTGCTTTCGATCGCCCCTATCCTGTTCGTCTACCTGCTCTCGTTCACCTTCATCGCGATCTACTGGGTGAATCATCACCAGCTCGTTCGCCGGGTAGAGAAGTGCGATCATCGGGTGATCTACGCGAACATGGGCTTTCTCTTCGCCGCATCGCTGCTTCCGTTTTTTACCGCCTATGTCATTGAAAAAGAGTCCGACTCGTTCTCAGTCGCGCTCTACGCCGCATCGATGATCTTTACAGCGCTCACCTTCTTCCTGTTGCGGCTGGCGATCGGCCGACTATTGCGCCAGGCCAAAGATCTCAGCCCCGAAGACACAGCAACGCAGAGAAAGCACATCGCCAGCCTGGCGTTGTACATCGCAGCCATTCCGCTGGCGCACTTTCATCCGCATGTCGCGCTGGGAGCCATCACGCTGGTCACGATCATCTGGATCACCCCTACCGCCGGAGCGGGTCAGCACCCGGAAGATACAGGACGCTGAAGCCGGTTTGTTAAGCTGAGACAACTGCCGAGGTGACCTGTGTCCTTTTTCTTACGTCTTTCTCTTGTCCTGGCTGCAATGCTGTCTCTGCCCCTTGCCGCCCGGTCTCAGCAGACGCTGACCACGGTTCCGCAACAGCAGCTCGATGTCATCAAGGTCCTGCTGGCTCAGGAAGAGGCGTGGAATCGAGGCGATATCGAGGCCTTCTCGCAGGCCTATAAAGATTCGCCCGACACGCTCTTTATCACCTCATCCGTCAATCGCGGCTATGCAGGATTGCTGGAAGCTTATCGCCGCGAATATCCCAACAGAGCGGCGATGGGAAATCTGGCCTTCTCCGAGCTCGAGGTTCATCCACTGGACGAACGCTTTGCCGTCGTCATCGGACGCTATCATCTCGAACGCGGCAAGAAAGACGGAGGCAACGCCGAAGGCATCTTCTCCCTTGTGCTTGAAAAGACCGCGAAGGGATGGAAGATCGTTGTGGACCACACCACAAGCTGAACCATTTCATGGAATTGCAATAAAGAAGGCCACCGGAGTCGGTGGCCTTCTTTATTGCTGACCGATACTCAAACGGTCATGACTTCTTTTTCCTTTGTCTTGAAGAGCTCTTCGATCCGCTTGATCTCGGCGTCGGTGAGCTGCTGCACCTCTTCGTTGGCGCGCTTCTCGTCGTCGGCGGAGATCAGCTTGTCCTTCGCGGCCTTCTTGATCTGGTCGTTGCCGTCGCGGCGAATGTTGCGAATCGCCGTCTTGTGGTCTTCGAGCGTCTTGTTGAGCTGCTTGACCACGTCGCGGCGTCGCTCCTCTGTCATGGGCGGAACCGGAACCCGGACGACCGTTCCGTCCGACATGGGGTTGAGTCCCGTGCCCGAGGTGCGAATGGCCTTCTCGATGGCCGAGACCATGGCCTTATCGTAGGGCTGCACAAGGATCAGTGTCGGCTCCGGCGTGCTGACCTGTCCGAGTTGAGCCACAGGGGTGTCGGTACCGTAATAGTCCACCTTTACCTGATCGAGCATATGAACGTTCGCGCGGCCGGTACGTGTCGAAGCCAGATGCGCACGGAAGTCTTCCACCGACTTCTCCATTCTGGACTTCAACTCCTGATGGGTTCCCTTTAACGCTTCGATGCCTGCCATCGCCGATGCCATAATGCTTCCGTCCTCATGCGCTGTTGCGCCAACGAAAATTCTATCGGAAAACCGCTGACACTCCGAGGATTATGGAGATTTCGAGGGATGTCCGGCAACTCGCGGTCCGGCAATACGGTTGCCAGCAAGGCCATCCGGGCTCTACGCTAGCCGGAACTTATGACGATCCAGCAGGAAGTTTCGAATCTTCTTCTCCGGCTCGGCGTCGCTGCCGACGCCTTCACGGGAGGCGCGCTTCCGGTGAGCTCCCCGATCACGGGAGAGACGATCGGCAACGTAAAGACGGCCTCCTCTCCCAGCGAGATCGTCGCGAGGGCTCATCAGGCTTTTCTGGAGTGGAGAACGGTCCCAGCCCCACGACGCGGCGAACTGGTGCGCCTGCTGGGCGAAGAGCTTCGCAGGGAACGGGAGGCGCTGGGACGGCTGGTGACGCTGGAGGCAGGCAAGATTCTCTCCGAGGGAGTTGGCGAGGTGCAGGAGATGATCGACATCTGCACCTTCGCTGCTGGTCTTTCGCGTCAGATTGCCGGTCTTACCCTTCCCTCGGAACGACCTCATCACCGGATGATGGAGACCTGGCATCCGCTCGGCGTGACAGGAGTTATCTCAGCCTTCAATTTTCCCGTTGCCGTGTGGAGCTGGAACGCCGCACTGGCGCTGGTCTGCGGCAACTCGGTTGTCTGGAAGCCGTCGGAGAAGACTCCGCTTACCGCGCTGGCGACGCAGGCGATCTTCGAACGTGCCGCAGCCAGAGCAGGAGATGTTCCTCGGAATCTCTCTTCCCTGCTGATTGGAGATGCGGTAACTGGGCAGGCGCTCGTCGACTCTTCGCTGGTGCCGCTGGTTTCGGCCACAGGCTCGACGGCAATGGGACGCGCTGTTGCCCCCAGGCTGGCGCAGCGCTTTGCACGGGCGATTCTGGAGCTGGGAGGCAACAATGCGGCCATCGTCTGCCTCTCTGCCGATCTCGATCTCGTCCTGCGCGCCGTATCGTTTGCCGCGATGGGAACTGCGGGACAGCGCTGCACGACACTGCGAAGGCTTATCGTTCACGAGTCGATCTACGATGTTCTGGTCTCGCGCCTGCGCAGGGTTTACGGTTCTGTCAGGATTGGGGATCCGCGTGAGAGTGGAACGCTTGTGGGACCACTGATCGATCGGCGCGCCTTTGAGGGCATGCAGCAGGCGCTCGATAAGGCACGAGCTTCCGGAGCGACAATCCACGGTGGCGAACGCATTGCATCGGAATGGCCGGATGCATTCTATGTTCGTCCGGCTTTGGTTCAAGTCCGCGCACAAGACGAGGTTGTGCGCCACGAGACTTTCGCACCGATTCTGTACATCCTGCGTTATCGCGAGTTCGACGAGGCGGTTGCCTTGCACAACGATGTTCCGCAGGGTTTGTCCTCTTCGATCTTCACGACGGATATGCGCGAGGCGGAGAGATTTCTCTCCGTCTCAGGATCGGACTGCGGCATTGCCAATGTAAACATCGGGACCTCGGGCGCGGAGATAGGAGGCGCCTTTGGGGGAGAGAAAGAGACTGGAGGAGGCCGCGAGTCCGGATCCGACGCATGGAAGCAGTACATGCGCCGGGCGGCAAACACCATCAACTACGGAAGCGACCTTCCACTGGCCCAGGGAGTCGTCTTCGATATCGACTAAAGACTGCCTCGAGCTACTTCTTAGCCCCATCGGTTGCGGGAGGGTTACCGGCGAGCCGCAGATTTACGGCCTTCTGCAGGAGATCGAACCAGAAGGGCGCTCCCTGCGAGATGGCCAGAACCGTTGCCACAATTCCGGCGATCTTCCACAGCCACCAGGTCCAGTCGCTAAGATCGACGATGCGGGGATCGGTGCCGGCAAGAGAGACCTGCGAGGCCGAGGTTGTCGCATGCACGAGATCGGGCCAGCAGGTGGCCTTGAGGCCATCGGCTTCAATGGCGGGCTTGTCGGCTGCGGGCGCGGCCTTCGCGTTGACGAAGCACCATCCCAAGGGGACGCCGGGAAGACGCTCGCGGAGAAGGTTCATGCGACGGATGGATTGGTTGAGTTCGGCACCGTCATCACCCACAGCCTGACTCTTCGGGGTCGATTTGACGTACTCCGTCGCCTCTGTGGCAATTGCTTCGCGCAACGTCTGATCGTTCCAGAAGCGCTTGCTGAGAGAGATGGAGTCGGCGTTGAGCAGAAGGCAGAGAATGGCGCCAAAGATCCAGATCCAGAGATGTGTCTTGCGCTTGTACCATCCTGAGACGCGCTCCATGGAGCTGTTGAACCAGTCCTCCAGTCGCTTACGCTGGTCGGCTACGCTGTTGCAGTCGCGCAGAAGCGAGGTCAGAAGCTTCTCCGTCTCTGCAAATTTGCTTGTCGGGGTCGCGGCTCCGATGGTCATCTTATGATCGCTGGCAGCCTGCAGGATGGCCAGAGCGAGCGTCGTGGGAGGGATGTAAGAAGGAGGACGAAGGGAGTCTTTCCTGAGGCCGGGGCCACATAGTCCTTTAATCAGAGGCAGCTTGTAGAGTTCTGCATTGAACTTTTCGTCCATCAGCAGATCGGAGAGGCCGCGCTCGAGCGTAGTGGCTCGCCAGCGAAAGAGGTTGGCTACGATCTCCTGAATGGCAGAGCACGCGGCACTCAGCATCAGGAAGAGAAATGCCATGCTGATGGCAAAGCCTACGATGGTCGTGATCATCGACGATTCTCCAGACTATGAATGGACACGAACACTGTACTGCAACTCGGTCATAAATAAAGCAAAGAGAAGAAGAAATCGATTCGACGGAGCCGTGCAAAGACAAAAAAACGGCTGCCGTAGCAGCCGTTTTCTGAAGAGACCGTACAGCTATTCGCGGACAGCGCCTTTGCGGCCAGCGAGACGGCCATCCATGTCGGCCAGTACGTAAGCCACGACCGAGAGCATCGCGGTGTTGCGCTTGAACGAGTCCGGATCGACCTTGTCCAGGGTATCGGCCTCGGTGTGGTGCCAGTCGAAGTAGTGTTCTCCGACTGTATGCGGGCTGAGGGCGGGAACACCATCGGCGACGATGGGCCCGATGTCGGAGCCTCCACCACCGGGAGAGACCCTGTCGGTTCCGATGGAGCTCAGCAACGAGACGATATCGCGAAGATAGGCGAAGGACTGCTTCTCTTCGGCAGAGAGCGAGCTTTCATCGAAGGCAGAGAGCGCGGGTGGCGGAGTGGCCACAGCTCCGGGAGCTGGGGGAGCGGGGCGACGAGGGCCTCCAAAGCCACCGTAACCGATGCCGAGTGGCTTCTCGGCTCCACCGTCCATCTCGATGGCTGCTACCTGATCGCCGATCTTGTCACCGATCCACTGACGGTAGGCACGGCCTCCCGCGCCACCGTTCTCCTCGTTGACCCAGAAGACGATGCGGATGGTGCGTTTCGGCTTGAGGCCGAGCTTATGGATGAGCGAGACCGCCTCGAAGGTGGCCATGATTCCCGAGCCATCGTCCTGTGCTCCCTGGCCTACGTCCCAGGAGTCGATGTGGCCGCCGAGGACGACGACCTGCTCGGGATGTTCGGAGCCGACGATCTCGCCGATAACATTGCCCGCCTTCACGTCGGGCTCCATATGGGCGTCCATCTGGAGATGCACCTGCACAGGGCCTTCCTTTGCGAGCCGCTCAATCAGGAGAGCATCTTCAACAGTGATAGCCGCTGAGGGAATCTTCGGCTGCTTCTCGTCGTAGCGCAGAGTTCCGGTGTGCGGGATCTGCATGGCGAGACCGGTAGCTGAGCGCACCAGAACCGCGGCGGCTCCCTTTGCAGCAGCACGCGATGGACCGCCGGTGCGATACATGGAGCCGATACCGTAGCCATGCCAGCCGGGATTGTAGACGACGATCTTTCCTTTGACCTGATCGTTGGGCAGAGCATCGAGCTCGGCGAAGTCGTGGACGAAGACTACAGGAGCGGTAATCCCTTCCTTTGGTGTGCCCACGCTCATGCCGAGACCAAGCATGTGCAGAGGCTTCGTGATGGGACCGGCTTCGCCTTTGTACTGAATCGTTGCCGACTCATTTCCGCGTACCCAGCGCGGCACCATGACGGGCTGCACCTGTACGTTCTGCAGGCCGGCTTTGCGCATCAGCTCAGCGCCCCATTCGACGGCGGTGTTGAGTTGTGGACTTCCACTGACGCGCTTGCCGATGTGATCGGTGAGGTAGGCCAGAGCGGCGTAGCCGTCGTTGTCGGACATGGCGGCCTGAAGGATGCGATCAGCATCGGCCTTGTACTTGGCAGCCAGCGGTCCGGGAACGGCGGACATCGCCACGGGACGCTCGCCGGGGACACCCATCTGAGCAAGACCGGTCTGCGTCGCGAGCATGGCGGCAGACGTCATCAGTGCAGCAAAACGCTTCATTCGAACTCTCCTGTTGATTTCAATCCGGGTGGGACTTCAGAAATAAACAGGCTGAGAACAGTGGATGTTCTCAGCCTGTGCGGAGTTAGGAGTTGCGATTCATGTGAGGTTAGAAGATGATCTTGCCCGCGAACTGCACGTTGAAGGGCTCTCCTGGTCCAATACCTGGCTGACCGCCATTGTTGCGAGTTGCGGTGCTGCGGCCGAAGGTAGATGAGGACAGAGTAAGTACTCCACCTGATCCCGGATTGGCAAGGTTGGTGCGATTGAAGATGTTGAACATCTCCGCCCGCAGCTGAAGGGTGAGACGCTCACGAAGCTGCGTGTTCTTCACGAGCGAGGCATCCACGGTTGCAAAGCCCGGGCCACGGAAGGCATTGCGACGAAGAGTCCCGAAGCTGCCAGCCGGTGCTGGAGTAAATGCTGCAGCAGAATACCACTGCACATAAGGAGCTCCGCTTGCCGGTGTGACGAACTTGCGGACGACGCCAGCACTGGGATCGCCGATAAGATTCGGACGATCCTGGAACTCGCCGGTTCCGCTGTTATCGACACTGCTGCCCAGCTTGACGTTCACCGGCTGTCCGGAGAAGGCCGTGACGAAGGCATTGCCCTGCCATCCCTTGGTGAGAAGAGGAAGGCTGTGGCCGATCTGCGGAGCCTCATAGACGATGTAGCCGTTGAAGGTGTGCTTGATGTCGAAGTCGGAGTTACCGTACTCCGCGCCGAGGTTGGTGGAGATCTGTGGAGCGAATCCGCGCGTTCCAGAGACGACGTCGAGCGCATGGCCATAGGTATAAGAACCCTGCGCTGTAAGACCGTGGAAGTTGCTGGTCCGCACCATCACCTGAGCCGAGTTGTAGTTCGATGTTCCTTCACTCTCAAGCTGGTTGATTGCACCAAGGATCTTCGCGTTTGCAATCGTGGTGTTGTTATAGAACGGCCGTCTGGGTTGGATGGCGGCCGTCGTATTCGTCGTGCCCGGAGCTGCCTGATTGATATCGATCAGATCGAACAGTCTGCGACCAAGAGAACCTACATAGCCCAGTTGCACGATGGTGTTGCGGCTTATCTGATACTGCGTGTTCAGATTGAAGTTCTGAATATAGGCGGTGCGGAAGGTCGGGCTGATGGTCGCCAGACCAAAGGTTGAAGGCGCGCCTGCAGTTCCGGTAAACGGATTGACGCCGGTCTGCCACTGATAGAAGGTGGGAGCGACGTTGCTAACTGGAGTAGCCCCGGTGGGATTGGCCTGAACACCGGCAGCACCGCCGTTGCCGGGACGGTTGTCGAAGAAGCCGTTGAAGTTGATGGCGTCAAAGAAGACACCGTAGGTTCCGCGCACCACCCACTTTGAGCCGGGAGCGTAAGAGAACCCGAAGCGAGGACCGAGGTTGGACTTGTTGCCGGGATAGATCGAACCGATCTGCTGACCTGCACTCACAAGACCGTAGGCATCGGCTCCTGGGGCGCCGGGACGGAAGTCCGAGATAACACCCGTTGAAGTAAAGGGAGCGTTGTAGTCGTAGCGAAGACCATAGTTGAGCGTAAGGTTCTGCAGCAGCTGGAACTGGTCCTGCACGAAGAGGCTGAAGGCGTTCTGGTAGATATCGCGCCGTAGAACTCCCTTCGTAAAGCTGGAAGACGCAACGTATCCGGCCAGGTAATCCGCAAGCGCTTTGACATCCGTTCCCGCAGGATCGTTGCAAGGCAGATTCTTGTCCGTCTCCGTTGCTTTGCAGAAGTAAGGAGTCGCGCTTGAAGGCAGCAGAGCGCGAATGGCATCATTGTTTGTTGCCTGACCGCTGAAGGTAAAGGTGCCACGAACGTTGCGCTGATACTGCAGGTCCATGTAGTTGCGACGGAACTCACCACCGAACCGCACCTGATGCTTTCCGAAGATGTAGTTCACCGTATCGGTGATGTGGCCAGTGTAGTCCTTACGGCCCAGCGGCTGAGTCACGCCTGTCTGGTCGAAGGTCGTGGTACTGCCGATGGTGATCGTCGGAGCACCGAACAGAGACGGTGAGGTTACACCAGTGTTCAAACCAAGCTGGGGAATGTTCTGACTGTGATTCTGATCGTTGAAGGTCTGGTTGAAGACTCCAACAGCTGCGAGCAGTTGGTTGGAGAGGTGATCGGTAATTGCGAAGTTGTGAACCGCAGTGAAGTTCTGCGTGATATCCGGTGCTACCTGGTAGTAGTCGAAGACATTGGTTCCGCTCGCGGCAAACTGGCGGCCGGTGCCGATGAAGGCTCGTACCGAAAGCGTCTGGCGAGGCGTGATTGTCCAATCGATCTTGCCGATTACGTTGTCGCTGTATCCGCTCTGGGGCTGGCCGTCGAGATAGTTGAGCGGAGAGGCAGGTCCGGCGTCCTTGTTTCCGGCGGGCCAGAGTGAAAGGACGTTCAGCGAAAGCGGATTGACCGGTATTCCATGCCTATTCAGAAGTGCCGTCGCTGTATCGACGTAGGCCTTGGTCGGCTCCGTCGCCTGGGCAGAGTTCTGGATCAGGTACTTCTGACGCTCGTAGTTGACGAAGTAAAAGAGCTTGTCCTTGATGATAGGTCCGCCCACGGAGCCGCCGAACTGCAGATTGCGGAGCTTGGGCTTGCGCTGCGTAGAGAGCAGGAAGGGGCTCTTGGCCGCAAAGTATTCGTTACGGTTGAAGTAGTAGCCCGAACCGTGGATGGTGTTCGTACCCGACTTGATCGCAAGCGAGACAAGGCCTCCGCCGTTACGACCGGCTTCCGCATTCCCTTGCGACTGCACTGTGAACTGATCGATGGAATCAATCGGGATGGTTACACCTGCAATCGATCCGACGCCGCCCTGGTTGGCAGCAGTATTGTTCTGCCAGATGTCGTTGTTGTCTGCGCCGTCGATCTGCCAGTTGAGTTGGTTGGTACGCGCACCATTCAGCGACTGAGCCCCGTTGTAGCCGGGAACGACTTTAAGCAGCTGAGTGAAGTCGCGACCGTTGAGCGGGATGTTCGCTACAGCCTTCTCGTTGACGACAGCATTGTTGGTCGAGGAGACGGTATCGAGAGAGACTGCTGCCGCGTTGACTTCGATCTGCTCGTTGGTCGAGGCGACGCCGATCCTGATGTCAAGGGAGTAGATCTGTCCCGGGCGCACTGCGATGTGCTCAACCTTACGGGGCGAGAAGCCTTGAGCTGTAACCTCGACGGTATAGTCACCCAGAGGAAGGTCCTGGAAGCTGTAGTCACCGGAGCTGGTGGAGGTCATGTCGCGCTTGTAACCGGTCTCCGTACCCAGGAGGGAGATCTGAGCGTTCGGAACTGCCGCACCACTGGAATCCTGAATCGATCCGGCGATTCCTCCGCGGAAGGTTTGCGCGGTCAACAGTGGTGTCGTTACAGACACGACCAGAAGGAAGAGATAGATATACCTCTGGAGTAACTTCATGGTAAGGCTCTCCTATAAACGTTTTGCTGGAAACGAGGGCGAGGTTTCTGAACCTCTGCTATGGACACGGTTCCCAAACGAGGGGAGATGTACAGCATCATCGTGGATGCAAGGATACCGAGTCGTTTTTTAACTGAATGTTTTTAAAACTACCTGCAAAAGTTCAGCTTGACAAGATAATCCATACGCCGATTGCCTCATAAAGACTTAACCTCTGACAGAGTTGTAGTTATGATCTCCGGTCAGACGCAGACAAGGATCGCTCTGCCGATAACGCCGGTCACCTGGTCCTGCGCAGCGAGGCCGAGCACTCTCTGCAAGCCATGAATCTCGCGCAGATGATTTGAGTAGTCCCAGGCAAGATCGCGCGCTTTACAGATATTCCAGAAGGCGAGTAATCGTCCGATTTTTCCCGTGTCTTGTGCAATCTGGCCGAGGATTCCGGTGGCAAGAACCTCAAGAGCGCGCGGCATGACTGCCTGAAGAAGCTCGTTGACGACCTGATAGTCCACGTACTGCGGACTGGCCGTCGTGGGCGTTATTCCACTCTGACGATTGGTCTCGATAAGTGCGAGAGCAAGATCGTGATTAATGTGCGCATTCATGCCTGCGAGAGCGTACTGAATGCGATCGATGCCTCCACGAAAGCGTGCCTCCATCAATGCATCCCAGGCGTTGGGAGTATCGGCAGCCTTATCGATGGAAGTGCGAAGAGCCTGAAAATAGAGGCTGGCGAAGACAACATCAAGTTTGTCGAGCCAGATGGCGTCCTTCCATCCCGCCATCGGAGGCCGCAGATCGACCTCCTCGGTCACCATCATGTAAAGACGATTGAACCACTTCAAGCCGTCATTGTCGTCGAGCGTCTTATCGATCCTCTGCATCTTCGCTAAAACCTCATCGACGCTCTGCGCCTCAGGTTCAGTGACGATCTGATACAGAGGCTGGTCGGCGGCAGAGATGCTCATGGACAACACGCTCCTGACTCAAGATGGTTTCGCGGAAGTATAGCGCAGCTTATTCCCTACGGCGCCTGAGCGCGGTAGCATCGATAGGCAGGCTGGTTTTCCGGCCAGAGCTGCAGATCACCGCCTATGCCGACTCTCTTCCCCACGTATCGCCTCCTTCGATTTACAGCGCTTCTGTCTCTCCTGTCCTTAACCAATGCGGCACACACACAGACGCTGGCGCGGCCCGGCTGGGCCGGATCGGGTATGACTGCGGCACCGTGGTGGAAGCATGCGGTAATTTATCGTGTCGATCCACGGGGCTTTGGTGGGTTGCATGGACTGGCAGAACATCTCGATTATGTTCATTCAATCGGTACCGATGCGCTGCTGCTCACAACGTTGGGGGGAGATGCACAACAGGCAGTCGACCCTGCTATTGGGACCGTGGACGATCTCGACGAGGTCGTTCGCAGAGCAAGTCAGGATAATCTGCGTGTGCTGGTTGAGCTTGATGCAGCCTCATCGGATCTGGGAGCGCGAGCTCGGCTGTGGCTGGCTCATGGAGTTGCCGGCTTCTACGCCCCCAAAGCAAATGCAACGCAGCTCGCCGATATTCGCAGGGCGGTCGGCAGCTTTGCAGGCCAGCGCATCGTAATTGGCGATCTCGATGCGACAGGAGCACAGCCCCGAAGCCCGGATGCACCACAGTTGATAGCAGATGGCCGAGCAGGCACACAGGAGAAGCTTGCGGCTTCGATGATTCGCCCCGCGATTGAAGCGGCGCAACAGAACGCGGACGAGGGACGCAGTGTTCCGCTGTTGTTTTCCGACGGACCGGGTTTGAAACGCAGCACAAGCCGCTATGGAGACGGCGCACATGATGTCGGGATCGGCAAGGCAGTCGCGGCTACGTTGATGACGACGCGCGCGGCGACGATGCTCTTCTACGGCCAGGAGCTTGGCTTGACCGAGGGGACGAAGGAACTTTCCTTCGCCACTGCAAAGAAGGGAGAACAGCCCGACGCAAAAAGTGTTGCGGCTGAGGATGCGAGCCCGGAGTCGTTGCTGAACTGGTATCGTCAGCTCAGCGCGTTGATGCACAGCAATCGCACCATAAGCTCCGGAGCGATCACGGTGCTCAATCACGACGACCAGAATGTTCTGGCGTGGGTTCGCAGACCACAGGCTGTTTCCCTTGCAACGCCTGCGATTGTGGTTATCGAGAATCTCTCCGCTCAGCCGGTGACAATCTCATTGAAGGCCGATATGCAGCGCCTACGGCTGAAGGGAAGCTTTCTGCGAACGCTGCTTCGTTCAGAGAACGCGATGGGCGCGATGCATCTGGACGGCATGACGCTTGCGCCTTACTCCGTATTTATAGGCGAGCTTCGCTACTGATCTCAGCTTCACTCCAGACCGGCAAGAACTTCGGCGAGATGCTTCGGGCGCGCCTGAGTGTTCTGCGTGATCTGTTCGCAGCAGCTGAAACCATCGGAGACGATGATGGCCTCGGGATTGTTCCGCACTGCCGGTAACAAGACCCTTTCACCGAGCTTCTGCGACACATCGTACTTGTCCTTTTCGAAGCCAAAGGGACCGGCCATACCGCAACAACCGGAGTCGAGGGCCTGAACCCTGGCCCCGGTCGCCCGAAGCAGCTTGAGCTCAGCAGCCATTCCAGACTCCAGGCCACCCGCGGCTTTGTGGTGACAGTGGCCATGAACGACGATCTTCCCGTCGATCTTCGGAGGCTGATAGTTGGGCGCGTATTTGACGAGGAACTCGCTGAGAAGATGGACGAGAGAACGCAGCTTCGGCGCGCGAGCATCGTTGGGGAAGAGGTTGACAAGTTCATCACGGAAGACTGAAGCGCAGCTCGGTTCGAGCACAACGATCGGAGTTCCAGCCTCTATCTGCGGCGTGAGCGCGTCGAGAATCTTCTGCAGATACTGCTTCGCCGTGTCCAGCATGCCGAAGTCATAGAGGGGACGTCCGCAGCAGAGATGACGATTGGGTACAGCAACGCGGAATCCTGCGGAGGTCAGCACCTGATGTGCTGCGCGCATGGTTGCAGGATGGAAGTAGTTGTTGAAGGTATCGGCCCAGAGAAAGACTGCGGGAGCATCGGACGGGGGCGCGCTACGGCGGTCTTTACGTCGGCGGGCGTCGCGCGCGAGACGGCGGTCGGGCGTGAAAGGCTTTGAAAAACGCGGAAATTGCCGGCTGGGATGAATGTGAAGCGCAGATTTGATGAGTGAGGATATCCCGGGAGCATTGTTGATGGCGTTGACCAGGCTGGGGGCAACGGAGGCAAGACGGGCCCAGCGATCGATGCGACCGAAGGCATAGTGCGAAAGCGGGCGCGAATGATGCTCATAGTGATGAGCAAGGAACTCCGCCTTGTAGGTTGCCATATCGACCGAGACCGGACACTCACTCTTGCACGCCTTACAGGAGAGGCAGAGATCGAGCGATTCGCGAACCTGCTCGTTAGCCCAATCGTTGGGGAGCACCTCGCGCTGCATCAGCTCCCACAAAAGATGAGCTCGGCCTCGGGTAGAGTGTTGTTCTTCCCCGGTGGCCATGTAGCTGGGGCACATCGTCCCGGCATCGGCCTTGCGACAGGCTCCAACACCGACGCAGCGCAGCGTCGCTCGAGCAAAGGATCCGTTGTCGGAAGCGAAGGCGAAGTGGGTCTTCGGCTCCCAGGGCTTGTAATCCGCGCCGAGACGAAGATCTTCGTGGATCTCGTGCGGATCGATAAGCTTGTTGGGATTCATGCGATGATCGGGATCGAAGAGGCGCTTGAACTCACGAAAGGCTTCCATCAGCTCCGGACCGAACATCTTGGGGAGCAGAACGCCTCGAGCCTGTCCGTCACCGTGCTCACCGGAGAGAGAACCTCCATGAGCGAGGGCGATGTCAGCTGCCTTGTCCATAAACTCGCGGAAGTCGAGGATGCCCTTCTCGCTCTCAAGGTCGAAGCTGAGACGCATATGAACGCAGCCCTGACCAAAGTGGCCATACATGGGGCTCCAATAGCCGTACTGCTGCATCAGCGCATAGATAGCACGGAGGTAGGAACCTAACTGCGTGGGATCGACTGCGGCATCCTCCCATCCCTCCCAGCCTGTTCGCTGGCCCGGAACAAATGCGGTGGCGCCGAGTCCTGATTCACGGATCGCCCAGACGCGGTGAGCCTGCTCATTGGTGTAGATGCGGGCCTGCGTCAGGCTTTCAAGCGAGAGAGCAAGCGCACGGGCGCGCTCATCCGCCTCTGCCTGCGTGGCGCCACCAAACTCGACGAGAAGAAAACCGCGCCCCTCCGGTAGCAGAGGAATATCGTCCAGTGCCTTCTGCTTGCTGCGCAGAGAGTCCAGAAGGAGACCGTCCATGCCCTCAAGACCAATCGGCTTGTGTGTGAGGACCAACGGCACATGATCCGCAGCAATAAAGACATCTTCAAAACCCACGCCGACCAGGGTGCGGAACTGCGGGCTTTCGACGAGGTTCAGTGTCGCTCCCAAAATGACCGCGCAGGTGCCTTCGCTACCGACCAAGGCACGGGCGACGTTGAAGTGATTCTCCGGGAGCAGTTCGTCGAGATTGTAGCCTGAGACGCGGCGAGGAATCTTCGGGAAACGCTCGCGTACGAGCGAGGCATAGTTGTCACGAATGCGCTTAAGCCCGGCGAAGAGTTCCCCCTTGCGGCCCCCTGCGGCGATGTGTTGCGCAATCTCGTCGTCGGTAGTCGGTCCAACGGTAATTCGCGTTCCGTCGTAGAGCAGAATGTCCAGCGAATGAATGTTGTCGACCGTCTTGCCGCCCATCAAAGCGTGAACGCCGCAGGAGTTGTTACCGATCATGCCGCCGATCGTGCATCGACTGTGGGTTGCGGGATCAGGCGCATAAGTCAGTGCAAACTTCTCCGCCGCCTCCCGCACGCGGTCGAGCACGATGCCGGGCTGCACACGCACAGTGCGGCTAATGGGATCCACCGGGCCCATCTTATTCATGTACTTCGAAAAATCGAGGATGACTGCCGCATTCGTTCCCTGTCCGGCAAGGGATGTTCCACCGCCGCGGGAGAGCACAGGAGCATTGAACTTTCGGCAGGCCGCTACAGTCGCAATTACATCCTCCTCATCCAGGGGAATGACGAGGCCGATGGGAATATGACGATAGTTCGACGCATCGGTTGCGTAGAGAGCGCGTGATGCCGGGTCGAATCGAACCTCACCGCGAACGCGGGCACGAAGTTCACGCTCAAGATCCGCAGCTGCGGCAAAACTCTCGTGAGCACGAGCATGCGAGCTGGGCAACAAAACGAAGGGAGATGTGGTAGCGGATGAAGTTGTGGTGGACAACGATCTGTACTCTTTCGTCTTTCGTAAATTGCTACTTCTGATTTGCTGTCATTTTAAAGATGGCCTGAGCATTTGAGCTATCGAAGCTGAGATCGAGCGGGCTCTTCCCGTCCTTCTCCTGCATGCGTAGCCGCGTAATGAACTCATAGAACGAACCCGGCACCTCTTTTGTAATTATGCTTCCATCCGCAGTGCGAAAGTTACGTTGAACGCGGGCTGCGTGAAAAGCCGTCTGCCGCACCCGTCCTGACTGGGATGTTTCAACCGCATCCTTAATAGGCTGTCCCAGCTCCTTTTGCTCCTTTGAGAGCTGATCGACGTCGTCAACTCGATCTGTTGCATGATTAAACGCATTTCCCTCCGTCGCAATCCAGGCCATCTCAGGAGACTCGGCGAGCAGTATCTGATAATCGGCAAGCGAGGGTTCGGAGTGCTGGCGACCGAAGATTGAGACGAGGACAGGCAACAGTTTTTGCGACTCTTCCATCGAGAGAGAACCTTCCGTCTCCAGCCGCGTCAGGAGAGCGGCCGCATCGGGAGTCAACGGATCGATCGAAGTCGCGGTGACACGCGCAACCGCGGACTGAAACTCAGATGAGAAACGCTCGGGGTGAAGTTCGCTGATAAAGAACTGCGCAATCTCCTCAGGATAGTCGACCTGCGCATAAGAGCGGCCGGTCATGCGGAGCCGCTCCAGCGGATAGACTCCCTTGAGCGAATACCCCAGAGGACGCAGCACGCGCGTAATAGCCTCCTGCCCCGCAGGAAGTGCCCCCATACCGGAGAGAGCGACAGTGCGAACTGCGCCATGATCGTGCATCACGGTACGATTCTGATCGAGGCAGTGCTGAACGTACTTTTCGGCAGCCGGCACACGCTCGACAAGGTCCTCAAACAGAAGCATGTTGAGAGCCTGAGAGAGAACCGAACGCGAGATGCGGGGACCGGAGTCGGAAGAGAGGTCCGGATGAATGACCAGAATGCGGAAGAGGCGGTCCGATCGTTCGGGCCCAACGATGGCCTCAAGGAGGTTTCGTAAAACGCCGCTTTCAGATTTCATAGCTGGCTCCTGTGTTCGGCAAATGCCCGAACGATCCATCATCATAAACGAGGCACAGCATTTGTAAATGCAGCCTCGGAACAGCTGTCAGAGATATTGTGCCTTCAGCAAGATAGACACCCCGGAGTCCGCCGTCTCAATCCGGACAACAGGACGAAGTCCACGGACAGAGTTCCCTACGAATACAGCCTCGGCAGAACGCAAATCTTCGAGACTCAGCACACGCTCCTCCGCGTCGGGACGGGTCATAAGGATATGCCTGCGAAGTACCCCCGGCAGCGCTCCCGAGGAGAGAGGAGGGGTTACCAGCTTGCCTTCGAGTTGAACAAAGAGCGTGCTGATGGCCCCCTCAACAAGCTCCTCTCTCTCGTTGAGAAACAGAACCTCATCGTAGCCCTGGCCACGAGCATCGGCGTACTCCCGGTCATAGAGTTCGCGTCTTGTCGTCTTGTGGCGATAGAACACATCTTCTGCATCAATACGATGCAGTGAAATTCGGACGGTGAGAGGAGACAACTCATCGATAAGTGGCGTGTGGGTAAGGGTCACTTTGCCGCCAGAGTCGAGCAGAAGCCGGATGCGATGCCGAGAACCTCCGATCAGGGTGCTCGTCATCTCGGCGATGCACGATTCGGTGAGGTGCTGATCGAATGCAAAGTCGAAGTAAGCTGCCGACGAAGCAAGACGTTCAAGATGCAGCAGCAAAAACGCGATCCCTCTGCCATCGAAGAGCATCGTCTCGATCAATTGGAACTTCGGCGTAGACCGGGTGAGGAAGGAGCTCTTCAGCTGGCATTCCCGATACTCAGATAAAGTATCTGAGTCCGCGACGATGCCTCCCCCCACACCCATCTGTCCAATCCCGTCGCGTAGCACCAATGTCCGAATAGCTACATTGAACTCTGCATCGCCTGAGGGTGCGATATGGCCGATTGCCCCTGTATAAACGCCACGAGGGCTCCGCTCCAGCTCTCGAATGATCTCCATCGTCCGCATCTTGGGTGCACCCGTGATGGAACCGGAAGGAAAGAGAGCCTGAAAGATCTCATGAAAACTAAGACCAGGACGCAGTTCGCCCGAGATCGTCGACGTCGCCTGCAACAGGGTTCGATAGCGCTCGATCGAAAACAATTCGTCGACGTGTACAGATCCCATGCGGCAGATCCGGCCCAGATCATTCCGCAGCAGATCGACGATCATAATGTGCTCACTGCGATTTTTTTCGTCGGCACGAAGATGATCGATCTGCCGACTGTCCCCTGTAAGATCGAGCCCGCGAGGCATCGTTCCTTTCATCGGCTGGGTGACGATGCGGCCGCCGCGGATCCGAAAGAAAAGCTCTGGCGACAGGGAAAGAATGTGATGACCAGCGACATGCAGTAGAGCGCTATAAGCCACAGGCTGAGCTGCGGAGAGCACTGCAAAAGAGGCCGCGGGCTCATGCGGCGTCGAAACCGTAACCGAGTCAGTGAAATTTACCTGGTAAGTATCGCCAGCCTCGATATATCGCTTGATCGCAAAAATCTTTTGCGTGTACTCGTCTTTTGGGATACCGAGCTCTGCAGAGTCTGTGAAGCTATCTGGCACAGAAAGCGGAGCCGCCTCAGGAGGCACAGCACCTACGAAGCCGCCTGTGGCATGATCGAAAACGAACGGTTCCGCATAGGCTCCAAGCCAGGCCATAGGCTGAGAGGCATTGGGTACAGGAGGCAGGAACTGCTTCGATTTATATCCAAGGTAGTAACCGCATTCATAGCTGAAGTATCCGGCGATATGTAACCCACGCGAGCGAACATCTTCAATCCATCCAAAGAGCGCGTGAAGATCGTCGCCTTTATATGCAGAAACGACATCGACAGGATTCAAAAAGAGATAGCTGTGCCGATTCTGTTCGTCAAAACGAGAGGTCTCCAGCAGCACGGCATCAGGTGAGTCGGCAGCGAGTCTGCGAAGATAGTCCGGAAGTTGCGTCCATGCATCCATGAATCCATAAAGATTGTTTCATGTTTGCTGGCGCACAATCTTAAAGCCGCTCAGAATCAATCTCCTCTGAGCGGCTTTCTCCACGCTACCTTAGACTGATTCAGGGGTGGATGACGTCAGAGTGATCGTGACACTTTGAGAGCCAAGGCGCGGATGTGTTGCCACAAACCGTACGGTACCCGCACGTTCACCAGCACGAATCCACACGGCACCTGTACCACCTATCAAAGCGAAGGGATTATCACCGATAAGTTGAGCCGGACCTTCCACTTTGAAGGAAACCGGATCGTTCGCATAGGGGCGAATTGCGCCAAACTCGTCAGTCACCCGAAGAACAATGCGGGTCGTATCGGCTCCGTCGGCCACAAGGGTCGTATCGTCGGGCAGCGCCGTAAACTTTCGATCGACGCCGCTGCCGGATAATGTCTTCGAGATGACCTGCTTCCCTTTGATATAGCCATCGATGCGGAGATCGCCCCATCCGTGAGGCTTCAGAGCGCGTCGGTCAAGAATGAAGGGTGGATAGGTAAGATACTGAAACTCCGTCCGATCCGGATCAAGCTCAGCGATGAGATCCCATGCGGCTTTTTCGTCGCTATCAGCCCGTATATAGAACTTCAGGTGATCGCAGTTTGAGCAGACAACAGCCTTGCTGAAGTCCGTGGACTCATCGCTGTTCGCCCAATGAAAGGCCGGTTCGAGAACAATCTCCTCCTCCAGATCGCACTGCGATTTATAGAAACCTGCTGCTGGTTTCGGTTCGCGGAAGATGTCGGTCACGCCGTGATAGCAGATGCGATCTCCGGCACCGAAGTTGGAGTGCGTGTTGTAGTCAAAGGCACACCAACCAATGCCTCCGGCATATTGGGGATTCGAGGCGAGCTGGTTGTGAATGCGCGCATGGCGCAGCGTGTGCTCACGATGACGCTCGTCATCGTCGGTGGGCTTTGTCGGAAAAGTATGACCGACAAACTCCGTATTCAAGTAGAGAGGATGATTCGGCTCTTTGAGCGGGAAGCCAAAGTCGTTGATGGTGAAGACGTCTTCAAGCAGCTCAGAGCTGTGGTTGTTGCGTATGCCGCCGGTCTGCCGCGTCGAATCGAGAAGATGAGCGAGCTTATTGGTGCGCCCATAAAAGTCGTGATCGTCTTTAGACTCGTTGATGCGGACCCCCCAGAGAATAATGGACGGATGGTTCCAGTCGCGACGAATCATGCGGCCCACATTATCGATAGAGATCTGCTTCCAGGGCTCATCGCCGATATGCTGCCAGCCTGGAATCTCCTCAAGCACAAGCAGACCGATCTCGTCGCAACGATCCAGGAAGTGTCTCGATTGCGGATAGTGAGAGGTGCGAACGATATTGCAGTGCAGGTTGTGGCGCAGAATATCGGCATCGCGACGCTGCGCACGTGCAGGCATCGCCTGGCCAACGAAGGGAAACGTCTGGTGACGATCGAGCCCGCGCAATTTAATAACTCTGCCATTGAGCGAGAAGCCCTTTGGGGTAAACACCGCTTCGCGAAAACCGATCCGTCGCTGGTCAGAATCTACGACATGCCCTCCGGTCAGAAGGCGGACACTCACCGTATATAACTTAGGGCTCTTAAGATCCCAAAGCTGAATTCCCTCAAGCTGGTTGAAGGTAACGGTATGCCGTGCAGGATCGGCAGACGTCTGCGTACTGGCATGCACGGGAGCTGACGTGGTGGGATTCGCCGCAGCGTTGGGATCGCGCCCGTCGGTATGAGCCACCTGGCTGGAGGTTTTGGCGACCGTGCGTTCGCCGTCCCGCAATTCCACTTCAAGCGAAAGATCAGAAGCAGCGGCACCAGCCAGGAAGCAGTCGACCTCCAACACGGGCCTGGAGAGGACATCGTTCGTGCGCGCGAAGATGTTGTCGATGTAAGTCTGCGGGACGATACGAAGTGAGACCTCGCGATAGATCCCACCAAAGGTGAGATAGTCGATCTCATTGCCGAAGGGAGGAATATCTGCCCGCTCACTCGAGTCGACGTAAACGGTAAGAATATTTTCTCCAGAAGCACTTAGATGTGGCGTCAATTCAAAGGAGAAGGGCGTGTAACCGCCCTTATATTCTCCGAGAGAAACTCCGTTGATCCACACCGTCGACGCTGTCATTGCTCCTTCAAAGTCAAGGAACACCCGCTTTCCTTTTGCAGAAGCTGGTGTGCGAAAACGGCGGCGATAGGTCGAAACAAACTCATATCCCTTATCGTCGAAGCCATGCCAGGGCAACCGCACGTTCGTATGAGGGATAATGACGCGTTCGAAAGCAGCATCGCTAAAGCTAAGACTCTGCGCATCTGCTGCGCGACCGGCGCGATATCTCCACCCACGATTGAGTGGAAGAACGGCACGGCCCGCGGTATCCTCTGCAAAAGCTTTGGCCCCAGGAAGAGCAGTGGCGGCAAGAAGTGTTCCAGTAGTCTTGAGAAAATCGCGACGATCCATAGGTATAAGTAAGCCTTTTCAAATTAGCATCCTAAGCACATTCGTCGAATTTGTCACAAGAGGTTGTATTTCGCTTTTAACTGAAGAGAATTCCTCCATTGATGTCGACGTTGGCGCCGTTCACGAAACTCGCTTCCTCACTTGCAAGAAATGTAACCAGTGCCGCCACCTCTTCCGCCCTGCCCTCGCGTCCAAGCGGAATCATCCCTGCAATCCTCTGGCGAACCTCCGGTTTGGTGAAGTCGTCATGGAACTTTGTCGCGATTATCCCGGGACATACCGCGTTGACGCGTATGCGCCGCGGCCCCAGCTCCTTTGCCAAGCCGCGCGTAATGGACATCAGCGCGCCTTTCGATCCTCCATAGGCAATGCCTCCGGGGCCACCGCCATCACGCCCCGCCTGAGAAGAGACGTTCACAATCGAGCCGCCATCCCTCATCAGCGGAAGAGCCGCCTGGGTAGCTGCAAAGACCGAGCGCACGTTTAGCTGAAAGACATGATCCCAGAAGGCATCGTCCATCTCCTCCATCTTCTTTCGTGCCACCAGACCGCCTACAACGTTCACCAGTACGGATATGGGTTTACCTGTGCTCTGTGCTGCCTCCGTTACAAAGCCGCGGATCGCAGCTGTATCCAGCGCATTCACCTTGCGTGCAAATGCCTCTTGCCCGGTCTCCTTGATCGCGTCGAGAACCTTCGCCGGGTTGGAGCTGTGATAGCTCAATGCCACCTGAGCTCCACGACGCGCAAGTTCCACTGCGATCGCTCCGCCGATGTCACGTCCTCCTCCAAAGACGACCGCCAGTTGATTCTCGAAACCTGCTGCCATAGTGCTCTCCTTTATTGAGTAGTTGAAGTTGTTGGAATTTCAATGCGACGCACATCGCCGATAAGAAAGAACAAGACGAGGGCTCCAATCGGAGCGAGCAGGCCCGCAAGAATCAGCACAGCACCAAATCCCAGATGCGTCACGATCCATCCTGTGCAGAGATTGAAGAAAAGGCTGCTGATACCGGCGGCAGTACCCCCCAGTCCCGCAATCGTTCCCACGGCCGATTGCGGAAACAGATCGCTGGGCAGCGTCTGCACATTCGAGATCCACATCTGAAATCCGAACAGGACCACTGCAATACAGACCAGCGCAGGATAGGGCTGGTGAAATCGCGCTGCAAGAATCCCAAACGGCATCAGACAAGCGGCGACTCCCACGACGAGCTTACGCGCCCGATTCACCGTCTGACCTCGCGCTATGAGTCTGCCCGCTGCCCACCCTCCAAAGAGAGCACCAAGAGCAGCGCACAGATAAGGAGCCCACTGAAAGATCCCGATGTCCTTAAGCGAAAGATGATGAACGTCCTTCAAATAGGTTGGCAGCCAGAGCATATACAGCCACCAGATGGGATCGACGATAAACCGTGCCAGCAACACTCCCCACGTCTGCTTGTAAGACAGAAGTACGCGCAGAGGAGGTGAGGCCTCACGTGTCGTCCCTTGCTGCCCCTCGAGGATGTAGCTTCGCTCCTCATCTGTAACCCAGGGATGACGATTCAGCGGACGATAGAAGACAAGCCAGGCCACAAGCCAGAAGAATCCGAGCGAGCCCACTACCAGAAACGTTCTTCGCCATCCGATCAGCGGGTCCAGCAGGGCAGCAACGAGCAACGGCCCGAGCACTCCCCCCATGGAGGCACCGCCATTGAAGATCGCCATGCCGATGGCGCGTTCGCGCTGCGGAAACCACTCCGCCACCACCTTGGCCGCTCCAGGCCAGTTTCCAGCCTCACCCAGCCCAAGGAAAAATGATGCGGCAGCGAAACTGGCGAAACCCGCGATCGCCGCATGTGCCATGGCCGCGGCACACCAGACGATGATCGAGACCGTAAAGCCCAGACGCGCTCCGAAGCGGTCGTAAAGCCTGCCTGAGATGCTCTGGCTTATCGTGTAGGCGAACAGCAGGACCGCACCGATCCAACCGTACTGCTCGCGAGAGATGCTCAGCTCAGGGCCAAAGCGGGTGAACAATAATCCAATGCTGCTGCGGTCGATGTAATTGATGCAGGTCGCAATAAAGATCAGCGAGATGATGATCCAGCGCAAGCCCGCGATCTGCCGTCTACGCACTGACCGGGGAGCCTCCCCCGCTGGAGTAACCATACTCGGTTTGTTGCTGGCTGCAGCCATTCAATCTTCGCGAAACGAGCTTGTCGAGCGGTCACCGGGTGGTGTACCGTTTTCGTGTGATAACGATAACACATGCGGCTAACGCGAAGTCCAACTGGGTCTCCCGGATCTTCTCCTCAGGAAGTACCCTCCTCGTTCTTCTCCTCATCGCCCCTGTCATCGCTTCTGCTCAGAGTGCGGATGAGGCGCTGGGGCCGAAGGATTCTGGAGGCAAACAGACCTACCTGCTTAAGGAGATGGCCTCTCTTCGTTCTTCACCAAAGCCGGAGCTGATGGGCGTTCATCCTCGCGTGTACTTTACCCAGGCCGAACTGGACGCTCTTCGCGAAAAAGCACATGGCTCGCAACGCGACTGGTGGCAGCAGCGCGTCACCCATCTTCGTGTCTGGAGAGGCGCTCCGCCTACACCACCCGCGGAGAAACGTCGCGCCCAGAACGATGTGGCCCTTGCCATTGCTGAAGCTGCGTTCGCATACAAGATGGATGGCGACCCTAAAGTGCTGGCAGCCGCTCGCCAATACATGGACGCAGCTCTGAGCTATGAGGTCTGGGGATACAGCTGGAGCAAACCGAATGTGGATCTCGCCGCCGGCCACCTGCTGTATGCCATGGGTCTGGCGTACGATCTGCTCTACCAAGATCTATCGGAGACGGAGCGGACAAGATACCGCGATGCCATCGCACATCACGCGCAACTGCTCTACGAATACTTCGCTCCGCAGCCGGGCCGAACATGGGCCTTCAGCCAGAACCATACCTTCATCCCCATTACCGGACTCGCCGTGGCAGCCTATGCCCTCTACGGTGAAGTTCCCGAAGCGGCAAAGTGGGCTACACTCTCACGAGCCATCTACGATCGCGTCCTCACCACTTATTCGAAGGATGGATACTACTTCGAAGGGTTCGAGTACTGGATCTTCGCTACCCCGTGGATCGTGCACTACCTCGATGCGCAACTTCATGTCACCGGTGAGAATCTCTTCGATCAGCCCGGCCTGCGTCAGGCCTACCTCTACGTCGCGCACAGTGTGACGCCGGACGGAGAGATGATGTTCGACTTCGGAGACGTCTTCGAAGGACCCATCACACGCGCCCGGCAAGGCGAGGACTACGAACGCAGCCATCCCGCAGACCACTTTGAAAGCAACTACAACCTACTCTATGATCTCGCGGCGCGTTTTCACGATCCCCAGGCACAAGGGGTAGCCGACTGGCTGCGTGGTCTCGGACACACGGACCAGGAAGAATGGTGGACCCTGGCCTGGCGCGATGATTCGCTAAAATCGGCCCCCATGTCGACCGTCCCTCTCCATCATTGGTTTCGCGATCATGATGTTGCCTATTGGCGCAGTGACTGGTCAACGAATGCCACAGCAATCGCATTCAAATGCGGTCCTGCCGAAGGACACGAGGCTGCGGCTCTCGAGAAGAGATACCCTGACTGGCACTTCGAACAGGGCCACGCGCATCCCGACGTAAACAGCTTCATCGTGTGGGCAAAACACGCCTACCTTACTGGGGACTCCGGCTACTCCGGCGTGCCGAAGACCATTGATCACAACACACTTCTCATCGACGGCAAAGGACAGGGCAACGATGGCGCAGGGCACGACGCATGGGCTCACTACGACTATGCCCGCCTCAATGAAGCTCACATCTCAAAGGCTGAGTTTTCGGCAAAGGGCTTCGTCCTCGTCGGAGAAGGAGCAGCGGCCTATAGCCCTTCGCTCGGACTGACTCAGTTCACCCGGCGCATCGAACTCCGTCCCAGCTCCGGCATCTCGATCCACGACACGATAGCAGCCAGCGGTGATCATAGTTACACCGAAGCGCTTCATTCTGATGCTTCCATTCATCAGACAGGAGAGAAACTCTTCGTCTTAAAATCTCTCGGGGACACGGCATCCCTTACCGCAACCGTTCTCGCGCCTAAAGACGCGACGACCCTTATCGAACCAAACATCGTGATGGGTCCGGGTATTCCGGGATCGGTAGACAAAGGCAAGCTGGAGCAGCGCGGCGAACGTCTTCTTGTAAAGACCGCCAAACCCGCTTCATCCGCAACATTTGATTGGAATCTTCAGTTCTAGAATCGCAAACAACCTACACACGAGCCTGGCCTGGGAGAAGGATCACTCCTGAGTCAGGCCATACTTTTCCATTCGATAGATCAACGTTCTGCGGCTGATATCGAGATACTTGGCGGCCTTGGTCTGATTGCCCTTAGCCTGCTCCAGAGCGCGCAGAATCAGCTCGCGTTCAACCGCCTCCAAACTGACTCCATCCTCCGGAAGCTCAATCCAGAACGAAGAGTTATCGGGAGGCACACGGCGTATCTCTTCCGGTAAATCGGCCTCGGTCACCAGGTTGGAAGAGCTGAGGACCAGCATCCTCTCCAGCACATTCTCCAGCTCGCGCACATTCCCAGGCCATCGGTATCGCGCAAGATGCTGTACTACCGTTGATGAAAGCTCAACATCCTTGATGCCGTGCCGCTCTTTTGCCTTATCGAAAAGATGCTTTACCAGCTCCGGAATATCCTCTCGGCGTTCCCGCAGTGGAGGCAACAGCAGCGGAACAACCGCCAGCCGATAGTACAGATCTTCGCGAAAGGTTCCATCTTCGATCATTGCCTGGAGGTTGCGATGTGTCGCAGCAACGACACGGACGTCAACCTTCTCCACACTGGTTGCGCCGATCTTCGCAATCTCGCCCTGCTGCAACACGCGAAGCAGTTTCACCTGCGCATCCAGCGGAAGCTCGCCCACTTCGTCCAGAAAGAGCGTTCCGCCATCGGCAAGTTCAATCTTTCCCTGTCGAGAAGTGTGAGCTCCTGTGAAGGCCCCACGTGTATATCCGAACAGCTCCGCTTCGACCAGCTCCTTCGGAATCGATCCGCAGTTGATCGTCACAAAGGGCATGCTCTTTCTCGGACTGTTCTGGTGGATCGCACGCGCCATCAGCTCTTTGCCGGTCCCGGTCTCTCCCTGGATCAGTACCGTCGTATCACGCTGAGCCACGCGTGAAGCCTGATCGAGCACACGAAGAAGCCCCTTCGCTCTCCCTATAATCCCCTCAAAACCATATCGCTGATCCAGAACCGAGCGAAGGTTTCGCACCTCTTCCAGCAAGTTCTGGCGCTCCATTGCGCGATGCACCACCAGCGTCAGCTCTTCGAAGTCCAGGGGCTTGGTCACGTAATCGTATGCGCCCAGCTTCATCGCCTCGACTGCGGTCTCGACTGTGCCAAAGGCTGTGACGATAATCAGCGTTGGTTGAATATCTTCCTCAGCGATGCGCCGCATCAGCTCCAGACCGTTGGTGGGCATCTTCAGATCGCTGATCACAAGCCGCGGCCTCGTCTCGCGGATCAGCTCCAGCGCCTCACTTCCGTCAGATGCCAGCGTGACCTGATAGCCAGCCTCTTCCAGCTGCATCTTCATCACACTGCGAAGACTGCTGTCGTCATCTACAACCAGAATTCGTTTCGAATTCATGACGCAGCGACCGCCTTCTGCGCACGCTCAAGCGGCAACTCCAGCCTGAAGGTCATTCCGCGCCCTGCATTGTTCGTTCCCCGCAGCGAACCACCATGCTGTTCCACGATATTTGCCGCAACCGCCAGTCCCAGGCCCGTGCCGCTCTCTTTCGTTGTGAAGAAGGGTTCGAATATCCTCTCCAGCTCCTGCGACGGCATTCCGCACCCTTCGTCCCACACCTCGATCGAAAGACTCGCGTTGCTCGCAAAGGCCTTTACGATCACGCGACCACCGCCCTGCGTCGCCTGAATTGCATTCAATACGATGTTCAACAGAACCTGTTTCATCTGCTCTGCATCGCAATCGATCAGGGGAAGTCGTGGCGGCAACTCGTCGAGCACCTCAACCTGCTGGCGCATCGCCGCATGCCGTGCAAGCACCGTCACCGATGTCACCAGTGCGGCAGGGTCTACCCGTTGAAAACGCGGCAGGCGGGGCCGTGCGAAGTCGAGAAAGTTCGTCAGCAACTTATTCAGCCTCTGCGACTCCTTCTCCAGAATCCCCAGACACTCCTGCTTATTGTCCGGAGAGGCATTCCCTCGCTTCAGGATTCCCGCCGCTCCGGAGATGCTGGCAAGCGGGTTGCGGATCTCGTGGGCAAGGCTTGCCGCAAGCTGTCCGGCTGCGGAGAGACGCTCCGTCCTCTTCATCTTCTCCACATTCTCGCGCAGCTCGGTGTAAACATTCTCCAGCTCTCGCTTCGTCGACTCCACCCTCAGGCGCTGCACGCGCTCCCGGTCAGCCAGCAAACCCGCGATGATCCCGGCGCTGCCGAAGATCGTCAACTCAAGTATCTGATCCTGTGCATCCATAGGCCAGTGCGCCCAGTGGCGAACGATGATAGGGGCCTGTATCAGAACGCAGAACAGCAATGCTTTCAAGGCTCCACGCCACCCGAACAACATCCCCGCCATCATGAACGGCAGAAAGTTCAGGTGGTGCAGGACGTTGTGCAGGGTAACCGCCCGCGGTGAAGTCAGCCACGTCGTCAGCGCCAGCAGGACGATCATTCCAGCAATGGCCGCAGCCTTCACCTGAGGTGTTCGCAGCACCCGGAAGGACGTTGACGCAAGTCCCATATCTTTATTGTCCCACGCCGTTGTCTGCGACCGCCCCTGTAGAGAAGGAAGGTGCGTAGGAGTGATCGTTGCTGAAAACCAGGAGTGCATCGGTGAAGATAAAAGCAATTCAATGTCCATACTTCCGGCGCCGTAACGATTGAAAACAGTGGCTACCTGCCCCATAGGGGACATCTGCAGCGCCGAACTGTCCCATTTGGGACAACTCTCTGCCTCGGAACGACCCTGATCGCCCTATTTCGCTTTTGGTCTTTCGATTGCACTTCCCCTTACGTGTCTTTACGATGGCTTCCTATCGTTCTGCTTTTCTCTCTTCGCTGCGCGGTCGCACAACAGCCCGCCGACAGCGGAGGATCTCTGCCTTCATCTCCTGCAGAAAATCGACCTGCCACTCCTCTTACCCTTGAGGAGGCTCTCAGGATGGCTGCGCAGAACAATCCTCGCCTCCACGCCGCCAATGCGCTGTTGGATCGGGCAGTGGCCGGAACCCAGATCGCTCGCGCCTACA